>Ga0208783_10000512_pt1 | contig 23937 bp, 23 predicted proteins | sample DEB19_08_DNA_2_FD_184529 | JGI IMG/M metagenome (GOLD analysis project Ga0208783, IMG submission 184529) | Aqueous microbial communities from the Delaware River and Bay under freshwater to marine salinity gradient to study organic matter... | ecosystem: Environmental > Aquatic > Marine >...
AGTCGCTTTCGGTGTTCTCCGTGCCCGCCCGCTATGGCGAGGCGTATGGCCTCTATCTGGTCGAGGCACTGGCGGCGGGTGTTCCGGTCGTGCAGCCGAGGACGGCGGCGTTCCCTGAGCTGGTTGCGTCAACCAGCGGAGGTACCCTGTGCGAACCCGAGAATCCTAAATCACTGGCCGGGGCAATCGAGGCGTTGCTCGTTCAGCCAGACAGGGCGCGAGCGGTCGGTGACGCGGCGCGCAAAGTTGTTTTTGAACGCTACCACGTGGAGGCCATGGCAGATTCATTGTTGAAGCTCTACGCCGAACTGGTCTGGCCCCGGTCGAAGTGAAGGAACCCCCTGATCCCTCCCGGGAGGGAAACTCCTGAATTCCATCGTAAATCGTAAATCGCAAATCTAAAATTCCTCCATGCCTTACGAATACAAAGTGCGCCGCCGGGTGGAGTTTTCGGACACGGACATGGCGGGCATCGTCCACTACTCGAATTTCTTCCGGTACATGGAGGCGGCGGAACATGAGTTCTTCCGGTCGCTGGGCTTCTCCGTGGTCACGCGGCAGGTGGACCCGCCCGTCGGCTGGCCGCGCGTGCGGGCGGAGTGCGATTTCAAGCAGCCGTTGCGCTTCGAGGATGAATTCGAGGTCCACATGCTGGTGGCGGAGAAGAAATCCAAATCGCTCAGCTATCAGTTCCGCATTCGCAAGCTAAATGCGGAATCCCCCGTCGAAGTGGCGCGCGGCACGCTGACCGTTGTGTGCGTGACGCACCAAGGGGGCAGGATGAAGGCGGTCGAAATTCCTGGGGAGATTGCGGCTAAGGTGGAAATCGCGCCAAGGGAATTGCTTTCCTAGCTCGTTCCTACTTGGGGCGCGTGGCCCGTTGCTGCAACCAAGTGATGTCGGGGTTGTCGGGGGACATGAAGACGTCGTTCACGAATCCATCGCGCACGAGGGGAGGCGTGGTTCGCGGGTCGCGCCATTTTTTGATCTCCGAGTGGCCGTCAGCGAAGGAGAATCCGCAGGACCCGGCGTGATAGACCCCCGGTAAATCCCAGAAGCGGTATTCCTGGGTGTCGGTTGGCCAGCCGGACATGTTTACCAAAAGGTTTCCCATATCAATGCTGTCCTCCCGCATGTCCAAGAGCACGAACATCTCACTGGGTGTGGGGTCATTGATGTCGGACGTCTTCATGTAGAGTCGGCAGCGCGTGATTTCTTCGCCCCAGCCGCCGTAGCCACCGCCCCAGCCGCCGAGGTAGATGTTCATGGACATGCTGCGAACGCGGGGTTTCTCCTCACCATCAACCACGACTTTGGAGTCGTCTGCCGGACATTTCCAGATGCGCAGGCTGTTGCCGCAGTACGGCCAGAGCGGGCTCTTGGTGATATCCTGATCGGGGTCCCAGTTGGACCGGTTGTTAGGATTCGTGTCCAGTGTGCCGGTGACCCAGGCACGGCTGTAGGTGGATGGATCCCACGGGTATTCGCTGGCGTAGGTGATCTGGTCGGAGTTGTCGTCGGCATACATCCGCCAAGCCAGTGCCAAACTCCGGTGGTTGTTCATGCAGTAGATGCCCCACGCCTTCTGCTTCGCCCGGCCCAAGGTGGGAAGCAGCAGGGCGGACAGAATGCCGATGACGGCAATGACCACCAGCAATTCGATCAAGGTGAAACCCTGAAAGCCCTGTTTATATGTGTGTTTCACGGACGACGCGTGCTTGGTTGTGGAGAACTTTTACCAAGCACCCACCGCTGTCAACTGGCGGAATCTAGTCCGGCGGGCGGGGAAGGGTCTGCCACTCCTTGAGCTTGCCGTCCACGAAGCGTAATTGGGCGCTGACGTAGGTGCGCGGCTGGTAGTCGTTTATCAGGTAACGTTCCAAGAAAAGATCCGGCCCGATGCCCGTTTGGCGGTAAGCCCAGTAACGCGATTCTTTCATCCAATCGCCCTCGTACAGCCAGGTGGTGACCCCGCCTCGTTCGTTTTCGCTTTGCAAGATCTGGGCCGGCTTGCCCCAGGCGATATACACCGCGTCCGTGCTCATGCCGACCTTGATTTGGCCGTGGTCCACGAGCTCACGCTGCTCGGCGGGCAGGGCGGCGTAGGCCGCGGCACGTTCGGCCCGGCGCATCTCGGGCGTATTGGAAGAGGCGCAGCCGGCGGCCAGCAGGACTAGACAGAGTAGGGTGAGCAGGTGTTTCACAAGGAGAAATGACGTTGTCCGTAGGGGGTTATTCAGCCGATACCAGTATCGAACGACCAGGGTTGCCACAAAGAGGCACAAAAGGCGCAATAAACAGACAAAGGGTCGCCTCTAAGCCCGTCCCTTGAGGTGTAGCCCCAAGCGCGCATGGTGGCAGCCCACGCACAAATGGAGCTTGGATAATCATATTGCGTAACATTGCAGAATGACTGGCCGCCTTTTCTTATTTGTGCCTCTTGTGCCTTTTTGTGGCCAGTCGCTGGCTCAGGTCCAAAGCTTCGCCGGGTAGGCCCCTGCTTGCACGAGTTTGGCGATGCTCTCCACGACGCGCGGCTTGTCTTCTTTGTAAGTGACCCCGAACCAAGGACTGCGGCTGCTCAACATCTTCACCCGGGCCTTGCCACCCACCATCAGCTCGTTGACGGTGGCGGGAATGTAGCACTCGGATTTCAGTTCTTGGCCGCCTCGTTGCAGGAACGCGGTGAAGGAGGCGCGCAGGTCGCTGAATACGGCTGGGTGGAAGCCCCAGAAATTCATGGAGACGAGCTCATCGCCGCTGAAGGTGCGGTCGCCCTCGCGAGCGCCCGTCGGGGTCTTCTCGATCTTCGTGAACTCCTGCACGCTGGTCAGGTAACCATCGGCGCCGACGCCACAAATGCCCCGTGCCACGGTGCCGTGCTCGGAGAGGGTGTTCTTGAGCTGGAACCCAACCATGGCCAAATCCTTCGAGCCGGAGGTCAGGTGGGTTGCCAAGGTCGCGAAGGATTCTCGCCCGTAGAAGTCGTCGGCATTCAGCACGGCGAACGGCTCACGCACAACGCCCTCGGCGGCGAGCACGGCTTGCGTGGTGCCCCACGGCTTCGTCCGGCCTTCGGGCACGGTGAATCCGGCCGGCAGGTCGTTCAACTCCTGAAACGCATAATCCACCGGCGCGCGGCCCTCGAAGCGTTTCCCGACGACTTCGCGGAATTGCTGCTCGATGTCGTGGCGGATGATGAACACCACCTTGCCGAAGCCGGAGCGCAGGGCGTCGTAGATGGAGTAGTCGAGGAGGGTTTCGCCCGAGGGGCCGACGGGGTCCACTTGCTTGAGTCCGCCGTAGCGGCTGCCCATGCCGGCGGCCAGTAGAAGAAGGGTGGGTTTGGTCATATTGAAATCATTTGCGTCGCCACCAGCTCATCAGCTCGCGGCCGACGCGGTTGGAATACGAGCGCGGAATCCATTGGTCAATCAAATGAAAGTGCGGGCGGAACCTTTGCCAAAGCTCGGCGCGATCCACCGGGAACGGCGGCTCGCCATCGCAAAGGATGTAGTGGATGGCGAGGTAAGTGCCGCCGGGCCGCAACCAGCGGAGCAGGGCCTCCACATAGGCATCGCGCTGCGCGGGCTGGATCGCGCAGAACAAAGTATGCTCGAACACGTAGTCGAATGGTCCCGGCGGGGAGCCGTTCAGAAAATCAGCGAGCACAAAGCGGGCGGCGGAACCCTCATTCGCCGGGTGGCCGTTGGCTCCCCCAATCGCACTCGGGGCGATGTCGAAGCCGGTGGCCTGAAAGCCGTGCGCCGCCCAGGCCCTGACATCATGGCCATAGCCGCAGCCCGGGATGGCCACGGAACCGCGCGGCAGCTCGGGATGTTCGCGCAAGAACTCCACCAACCCGGGGGCCGGCTGGCCCTTGTCCCAATGGGTGTCGCCGGATTGATAGCGCTCCTCCCACGGGTTGGGTGATGGCACGGTCAGGTGATTCAAGCCGGCGCAGCCTAGCGGCAGGCAACGGGACGGGAAAGATTTTCCCTGAAGGAGGCGCCAGTAAGCCGTTGTTGAAGTCAACGAAATGGCTTAGGTTGGGCGCGTGGCAGAGATCGCCAAAACCAACCCGAGCAATCGCGGCAGCACCGCGATCAGATTGTTTTTGCAAACATGACTCCCTCTGGGTTTAGCAGAATGCCACGCTTCCATTTGATTTACCCCGTTGAACCTGTCCGGCGCGACACGTCCCCTTCCCCTGCTTGAGAGCTCTAATCGAAAACCGAACCCAACGGACTGAACGAGTCTTTCTCGTCGGGGTGGAATTGAAGGCTGAAAAGGGTGGCAGCACCCGCGAAACGCTGGATGAACTCGGCGAACTCGTCGAAACCGCCGGCGGCGTGGTCACTGGCGAAGGGGTGCAGAAACTTGAAACCCCCAACGCCGGAACCTACATCGGCAAAGGCAAGGCGGAGGACTTCGCCGCGTGGTGCAAAGAGAATCAGGTGGACACCATCGTCTTCGATGATGAGTTGAGCGCGGCCCAAAGCCGCAACCTGGAGAAAATCTTCGAGTGCAAGGTGCTGGATCGCACGGCGCTGATCCTCGACATCTTCGCGCAACGCGCCCGCACCCGGGAAGGCAAACTCCAGATCGAACTGGCGCAATTGGAGCATTTGTTGCCGCGCCTGACCCGCTACTGGACCCACTTGTCGCGGCAAAAGGGCGGCATCGGCATGCGTGGCGGTGAAGGGGAATCGCAGTTGGAAGCGGACCGCCGCAAGACGCAGGAGCGCATCGATAAGATCACCGAGGAGCTCGAGATCGTCCGGCGGCAGCGCTCCACGCAACGCCTTTCACGGCAGCGCCAGCAATGGCCGCTGGCCTCCATCGTCGGCTACACCAATGCGGGCAAGTCCACCTTGCTCAATCGTCTCACCGGCGCGGCTGTGCTGGCCGAAGACAAACTGTTCGCCACCCTCGACCCGACCACGCGCCGCTTGCGGCTGCCCACGAACCAAAACGTTCTGCTCACGGACACCGTGGGGTTCATCCGCAAGTTGCCGCACGATTTGGTGGAAGCCTTCAAGGCGACGTTGGAAGAAGTCGTCCAAGCCGATCTGCTGTTGCATGTCGTGGATGCCAGCCATCCGCTGGCGGAGGAACACATTGAGGCCGTGAATGCGGTGCTGCGTGAGATCGGTGCCGAGGGCAGGCCGACGTTGATGGTTTTGAACAAAGTGGATCTGTTGCCGCCGGGTGATGCCATGGCGCGCTTTCTAGAGAGGCATCCGCACGCCGCCATCATCTCCGCCAAGACCGGGCAGGGGATTCCCGAATTGATGGCCGAACTGGGCACCGCCTTGCGGCCCATCCGCGAGTTTCTGGAGCTGGCCATCCCCCACGAGCGCTCCGATGTCATCGCCCGCCTGCACGAGGTCGGGCAGGTGGTGGCACGCGATTACGAAGGGGAATTGGCCCGGTTCAAAGTCCGCATTCCGCCCCACTTTCACCACGAGTTTCAGAAGTTCGTGGTGAAGGAATTGCAGACCGCTTAGGCGCGCATTCCCTGTCGCTGTTGCCGACGGATATTGCGCACGTGGCCGAAGCCAACGAGTCGGCGTTGCTGCTCGTCCCACAGACGGAAGGTGAACGACTTGAAGCTCGCGAAGAACGTAATCGGCTTTACCGTCTGGAACAGTGGCTCTTCCTTGTGGCACTTTTCCAAGTTGTAGTTCGGGATACGCGAACTCAGGTGGTGGATGTGGTGGAAGCCGATGTTGCCCGAGAACCATTGCAGCACCCTGGGCAGCTTGTAGAACGAACTGCCATGCAGGGCAGCCTTCACATAGTCCCATTCCTCGGTGCGTTCCCAATAAACTCCTTCGAACTGATGCTGCACGTAGAACATCCATACGCCCGCCGATGCGGCCACGGTGAGAATGGTCAGCTGGATGATCAGATACGCCTTCCAGCCAAACGCCCAGATGAGTCCAATGGCGACCAAACCAAGCGCGAGGTTGGTCCAATAAACGGAGTAACGCTCGCGCAGCGGAGCTTTGCGTGACGGGATCCGTTCCAGCACCGTGAACAGGAACAAAGGTGCCAGCACGAATAGGATGAGGGGATTGCGCGCCAAACGGTAGGCGAAACGTTTCCAGCGGGAGGATTCGAGGTATTCTTGGACGGTCAGCGTCCAGATGTCGCCCGTGCCGCGGCGGTCCAGATCGCCGGAGCTGGAGTGGTGAATGGCATGTTCCCAGCGCCAGTGATAGTAAGGGGTGAACGTGAGCACGCCGGTGATGGCGCCCAGGATGTGGTTGGCCTTCTGGGAGTTGAAGAACGAGCCGTGTCCGCAGTCATGAAAGATGATGAACGTGCGCACCATCAACCCGCCCGCCAGGATGGCCAGCGGGATAATGAGCCACCAGGATACTTTGTTTGAATGCATCACCCACATCAGCCACCAAAGCCCAAAGTAAGGCAGGATGGTGTTGCACACCTGCCGGATGGCGCGACCATTGGAGGCTTTCTGGTAGCGGGCTACGATTTGCTTCCAAGCGGAAGTGTCGGCCTGGGGGCTGTCGTTTGCGGCGTTCGTTTTTGCGGTCATTGCTGAAAATAGGTTTAAACCAAATACCCGACGATGTCGGAAACCGAGCTTGGGTATTTGCGGCGGCCAAAGCTTACACGTCCTCGCTCACGGAAGCAACTCGCGGGCTATCGAATGTTCCGGACGCGAACACCCTTTTTTTGAGCGGCCTCAAAGTTGGGAGCAGCCCATGGGCTTCAGGAACAGGCTGTGGATGTTAGACACGATTTCGGCGTTGGAATACCCCGGCGTGGCGCTCATTTTTTCCCACTCAGGATCGTTGCGGAATTTTTCCCAGCATTGGCCATGGTGGGCCAGATCGTCAAAAACCAGCAGGTAGGTCAAATTGGGTTGCTGGGGGCCGATGAGCGTTTCGCCGAAGAACACCGGCGCCAATCCGGTGCGTCGGAAGATATCCAGCTCGCCTTCGTTGAACATCTTCACCTTGGTCTTCAGCGCCTTGCGGCTGTGGCTTTCGTAGGTGCGAAGTTCGAACAGGCGCGAACGGTTGTCCGCCGTTTGAGCGGGCACGGCCAGTCGGGGCATGCCCGTGAGGGCGAGGAGCAACGAGCTTTCATAGCGCACGTAGGGCGGATCTGTGGCGGGCGTGTTGATATAGTCATCGCCCAGCTTCTGGTACTCCGGGTCCTGCTGGAGGCGTTCACCGACGCTGGCGAATTCCGCCAACGATTTGAACGGCACCAGAACATACGCCGCCGGGTTGTCGGGTCCACCCGCGGGGCTGAACACCCCGATCGGGCCGATGCCCATCCGCTGCATGGCGGGCATGGCGGCCTGGGTGATGTATTGCTCGAACCGTTTGGCCATCGGCCCGAACCGGAACTGGTAGCGGCGTAATTCGTAGAACTCGCGGGCGGTGGCCCCCTCCGCGGCGGCGCCCGTCAAACCCGTGGCGAGACCCGTGACAGTTAAAGCGGTGGCGGAAGATTTTAGGAAGGACCGGCGGTTCATGGCATTTCTGGGTTTTGCGGACAGGATTTAATCCTGAATGTCCCGATGATTCACCAAAAAACCGCGTGAATTCATCCAGCCGTTTGGCTACACCACATCGCATGTCATCCAGCCAGCGACTCAAGGATCAGCCGGCCTCCCAACGCCCGCGCGAGCGGCTCGCCGAACGGGGACCTGACGCGTTAAGCCACGCCGAACTCATCGCCATTCTGCTGCGCACCGGACTCAAGGGCGCCAACGTGCTCGAAGTGAGCGGGCAACTCCTCAAGAAATTCGGCACGCTCAACGCGCTGGCGGGAGCTTCGCTGGAGGATTTACGCTCCATCAAAGGGGTCGGGCGTGACAAAGCTGTGACGTTGCTGGCGGCGTTCGCGCTGGCGAAGCGCATGGTGGCTGAGCTGCGCGGTGAAGCGCCGTTACTGGACACGCCGGAGCGCGTTGCGGAATTGCTGCGCGAGGAACTGCGCCATGCCACGGCCGAACAGTTTTGCGTGGTGCTGCTCAACGCCCGGCGTCGGCTCATCAAATGGGAGCGCCTTTCCCAAGGCACGCTCGACACGATCCTGGTCCATGCCCGCGATGTGTTCCGCTCCGCCATCACTGCCAATGCCGCGGCCATCGTTATGGTGCACAACCATCCCAGCGGCGACCCAACGCCGTCCGAGGCGGACATCAAAGTCACGCGGGATTTCATCCGCGCCGGACAGTTGCTTAAGATTGAGTTGCTCGACCACGTCATTCTCGGGCGGGCCACCCAAACACAGAGCAAAGACTACGCCTCGCTGCGGGAGCTGGGCTACTTCTATTCCTGAGCTGCGAACCGCCCAACTCAACCAAAAACCAAACGTGTCCTCCCGTTCTCCAAATAAATGGTCTCAGAATTAAGCTCGGCGCACGTTCATCCCCAGAGACATCCCCGGAATTCCCGGTCGAACCAATTCTCTGCCAGCCGCGACAATCCGCAGAGCTCCCCGCATTGCGCGGTATTCGGACCGCTTCATCTTTGAGATTGACCGGCTGGGATTGGGCCTCACCTTCAGGGCATGAAATCATCCTATGACCTGGCCATGGAGCGGCTGCAAAAGCAGGCGCCCACGGTGAAGTTGACCGCCGCACAGAAGGCTGAGATTGCCGATCTGGAGTCCATGTATGCCGCCAAGGTGGCTCAGCGGGAAATCGGCCTGCGGGAGGAGATTGCGAAGGCGAAGAGTCATGGCAATGGCGAGGAAGCGGAACAGCTTCAAGCGCAGCTCGCTCATGAGAAGGCCAAGTTGCAGGCCGAGTTGGAGGAGAAGAAGGAACAGGTCCGCAACGCCCGCTAACGGCCAGGATCATTCGCATGGCTAAACTCCAACAGGCCATTCAGGACAGCCGTGCCATCACCCAGTCACTCGGTGCATTGGAACGCTCTTAGTTAAAGCTTCCGCCATCGTGCCGGAGTCATTGACCAGTAGCGCCAAGCTTTTGATTTGTTTCACCACCAGCGGCAACTCCAAGAATGGCCTGCGGGCCGTCGAAGAAGCGAACAAGCGCGACGTGCAAAGCATCTGCTTCTTGGGTTGCAACGGCGGCTTCACAAAAGGGCAAGCGACGATGGACATTTTGGTTCCGGGCAGCAGCACCGCGCGCTTCCAGGAAGCGCACAAGTTTCTTTTCCACGTGCCGTGTGAGATGGTGGAGGAGAAGATTCCTAAGGCGTGAGGCGGTCCCGGGTCAGGGATTTGGTGCGATTCCTGGGGGGCGATGGCGCAAAGCTCAGGGGTAGACGAGGCGGAAGAATCCAGACCGTTGGGCAGGCAGGTTGGTAAGCCAGAAAGACGTGTTCGTGTGGGTTCCAGGGACGCGCTGCCAGTCGGCTGCATTGAGGCTGACGCCGGTATCAAGCCGATTCGTTTGAGTCATCAGCACCCAGCCCATGTGGTCGCCGGGCCAGTTGATGGTCAGCCCGGTTCCGGTCCGACTAGTCGTAAGATTGGTTGGGTTCAACATTGTGGTGTAGAAAACGGATGGGGACCATAGCGTGGTGTCGTAAGCATCACCGGAGTTGGCATTAACCCGAAAATAAATGAAGTCCGACTCCCGGACTTGGAGGGCTATGTCATGGTTGGTGCCCGTTGCGTCATTAAAGGCTACCGGTGCGGGTCCCCAGACGAAATTCGTTCCCTGCGCGATGGACGCAAGGATGCCGTCGCCGCCGCGGATGTCGCCTTTGCGAACAGTGCCAGTAACGCGGACGATGCCGGGTGCGGGTGCCACCCATTTCAACACCGCGTCGCCGTTGTTTCCCGGATGAAGCGCGCCGTTCATGATCAAGAGGTAGGTTTCGCTGCCGTTCCAGCGTCCTGATGGTGCATCCCATTGCATGTCTGCGTAAGTCGCGCCAGTCGCATACTGATAGTGCCAGTTCCGCTGGCCTTGCACATTGGAGAAGTCTGGCGCGCTGTTGAAGACCAGAGGAGATATGCTCACCGGAAGGCTGGCGGCGACGGGGGTGAGGCTGGCGGTGAGGAGCGTGTTTAGCAGGGGGGCGTTGCTGCTGGCTTGGAGCAATCCCGAAAGGGGGTCCAGCCAGACGCCGGGTGCTCCGGGGTGAAGAGACCATTGCACTGGCGCATCGGGCATGGGAAGCCCCAACTGGTCGCGCACGGTTGCGGTGTAGCGCGAACTGCTTAACCCAATGGCGGGGATGCCAAGGGAATCTGGCCCGGAAATCTGGATCGAAGTGGGCGAAGGAAGATAGGCGGAATTGTCCGCCCCGCGATTGGGAGCGGCGTTTGAGGTGACCCAGTAGCCCCAGAAATCGCGCCCACCATTGTTGGCTACTAACAGACCGGAGCCGATGACTGGAGAGTTCGTTAGGACTTTGAAACCTTCCAGCAAGCCAATGGTGTTGGGGTTGATGAAATGCGGATTTGCAAGAATTCCAGAGGGGTCATTTGTGGCGGCGGGCATTCCGCCGTAGTAAAGGTTGTGGCGGAAGATTTGACTGCCGAACCCAGCCCCCAAATTGGTGCCCCAAAAGATATTGTTGTAAAAAGTGTTTGTCAGCCCGGCAGCCACGATCCCGATTTCGAGCGGGCCGGTGGGGTTGTAGAATATGTTGTTGTAGAAGAGTGCGTTATTCCGGTAGAAGTTCCCCACGGATTCGTTGACGGAGATGTTGTAGCGCGCCACGGTCTGGCCGGCGTCCGGGCTGCAGCAATCCAGCAGGAATCCGCCTTCATTGTCATGGGAGTAGTTATATTGGAAAATGGTCCTCCCGGTGGCGAGCACGTCGTTGTCGAATCCCTGACCATCCCCCAGCCACACCTTGGTGTGGTGCACCTCGTTGAACTGCCAGAGCCCGCCGTGATGGCGTGTCGGCCACATGCCTGCCACATAATCGGTGCCGTTCACGCCCAGCGCACCCGCGTAGCCGACGACGTTATGTTCAACCAACTCGTCGGTCGTGCCGAGAATCAGGATGCCGTCCCCTGCGGTGTGGGAAACACGATTGCTCCGGACGACGACGTCCGGTGAGAGGTTCCACCAGTTCACCCCGCCGCCCACCAGTTCGCTCTCGCCCCAGAAGCATATTCCCTCCCCCACGATATTGGTGACGGTGTTGCCAGCGATCAAAATGGTCTCCCCGCGTGCGGGTTCTTCCACATTTACGTAAATGCCACCGACCGCGTAGAAGCTGGGAAACTCATTTGTGCCGGGCGCCCGGATCGGGCTGGCGAAGACGTCCCGGACTGTGTTGTTCAAGATTTGGATGCCACGCATATCCCTGCCGTCGTTGGACAAGACGTAGATGCCGAACCGCTTCGCGTAGTAGCCAGCCCAGTTGGCTACTTCAAGGTTGGAAATGGTCCAGTATTCTCCGTTGACCAAATTGACGGCGCCGGCGCCGACCGAGCCTTGCGCATCAATGACTGGCTTGGGCCCTTCGCCGTAGGCGGTGAGGACAATTGGTGCGTTGCTGTTTCCTGAGCCGTTTAGCCAAACCAGGCCATTCCAGACTCCGCCTGCCTTGAGATGAATTCTGTCGCCTGGCTCAAACTTCGTGTTGTTGATATTCGTCAAGCTTCGCCAGGGCGAGGACGGAGAGGTTCCCGCGTTGGAATCTGCTCCGTCTGGGGCCACGTAGAAACTTGAGCCGGACCCGCCTGCGGCCAAGTGCAGTTCACCAGTTACCAGCAAGCAGCCGACCACCATGAATGCAACAACCGGAAAGGACCAAAGCATGTTCAACAACCTAGTTGGTGGCAGCGGTATTGTTTGCACCCTAAAATGATTCATTGAAAGCCTTGACGCAGAGCGTAATGCCGCAAATCAGGGCGTCAACGGTCTGGATAAACATCTTGTGCCAGACAGTGGAAGGGAGGATTCCCAAGGCATAGGGAATCCATCGCAACTGCTGTCTTTTGGATCTCGCGCGGCTTTGCTGCGCTGATTGGGGTGGCGTGCTCCTATAAAATCTTGCCAAGTCGGGCGAGCGTCGGGCATTTTCACGCATGGCAGCTACGCACAAGCCACACCCCGTTGACTCCCGGTTCTATCAAGCCGCTGATGACTTCTTTCCCGGTCACGCCGGCACCGCCCTGACCTTCGACGATGTCACGCTGGCCACGCAGTATTCTGAGGTGCTGCCGCGCGAAACGTTGTTGTCCATGCCGCTGGTCGATGGGCTCGCATTGAACATCCCCATCGTCTCCGCCGACATGGACACCGTCACCGAATCCCGCATGGCGATTGCCATGGCGTTGAACGGCGGGCTGGGTTTGATTCACTACAACATGAGCGAGTCAGAACAGCTTCGCCATGTAAGCCGGGTGAAGAATCACGTGCATGGCCTCATTCAGGAGCCAATCACCGTGACTCCTGATAAGTTGATCGGCGACGTGCTCGAAATGGTCGAGGCACGGCGTTTTGATTTTCGCACCTTCCCCGTGGTGGACGAGTCCGGCAAGCTGGTTGGACTGCTCTCCGGTCACGTGGTGAAACATCGTTACGCCAGCCGCAAAGTGTCTGACGCGCTCACGCCTCGTGATCAGGTGCAGACGATTCGCAAGAAGGAACTCGGCTCCAATCCCATCGCCCGCGCTGACAAGTTTTTCACGGACCATCCTGGCATCCACAAGCTGCTGGTCGTGGATGACAAGGACCACTTGCACGGCCTCTTCACGATGAGCGATGTGGAACGCATCACTCAGGAGAAGAAGGCGCAATTCAAGCCGGCGCGTGATGCCCACTTTCGCCTGTTGTGCGGCGCGGCGGTGAGTGCCACGCGCAATGCTTTTGGCGAACTGGACCGCGAACGCATTCTCAAACACGTGGGTGCATTGGTGGAACGCGGCGTCGATGTGGTGGCGGTCTCCACTGCGCATGGCTTCAGCAAGGGCGTGGGCGAAACGGTGAAGATGATTCGTAGTGAATTCAAAAACCTGCCCATCATCGCGGGTAACGTGACCAGCGCAGCGGGTGTGGATTTTTTGGCGGATGCTGGGGCGAATGTCATCAAGGTGGGGCAGGGGCCCGGTTCTATTTGCACCACGCGGGTGGTGGCGGGCGTAGGCATTCCCCAATTGACTGCGCTCTATGTTTGTTCGCGGGCTGCGGCCAAGAAGGGTGTGAGTTTGCTGGCCGACGGCGGTATCACCAAGTCAGGCGATATCGTGAAGGCATTGACGCTGGCGCAAGCGGTCATGTGCGGAGGCATTCTGGCAGGTTGCCCCGAGGCCCCCGGTCAGATCATGGAGATTGGCGGCAAAATGTATAAGCAATACCGTGGCATGGGCAGTCTGGCGGCGATGAAGGCCGGCTCCGCAGCACGTTACGGCCATGACAAGGCGGACTCCACCCGCAAAGTTGCGGCGGAGGGCATCGAGGCATTGAAGGAAGTCACCGGCTCGGCGGATGTGGTATTGTCGCAATTGATCGGCGGCATCCAGAGCGGCATGGGCTATTTGGGCGCGGGCAACCTGGAACAGCTTCGCCAAAAGGCCCGTTATATCCGCGTCAGTCAGGCTGGCATGAAGGAAGCCACCCCGCACGACGTAGTGGAGTTGAAGACGGGCAGCTAAGTCCCCCTTCAATGCATCCATCCGCTAACAACCCTCAAGCTTGAAGCCGAGCGGGGGCGCGCGCTACCTTCCAGTGCATGCGTCTGTTGGACCGCTACCTTTTACGGGAATTGTTGATGCCGCTGGGGTTTTGTCTCGGCGGCTTCTTGGTTTTCTGGGCGGCGTTCGACTTGCTGGCGCACCTGTCCGAGTATCGTGAGGCGAAAATGACTCTGGGGGACATGGGACAATACTATCTCCTCACCGCTCCGAGCATTCTAGCATATCTCCTGCCTATCGGATTGCTCCTGGCTTTACTCTATGCCCTGACGCAGCACGCCAAGCATCACGAGTTGACGGCGATGCGTGCAGCCGGGATTAGCATGTGGCGGCTGGCGACCCCTTATCTCGCCGTGGGCTTCAGCTTGAGTTTGGCCATGTTTGCCATCAATGAAGTTGTGGCTCCGCCCGCCGCGGCTTGGGCCGAGGAGTTGAAGACCCGGCGCAACACCGGCTCGGAGGAAGGCTCCAAGGTGGTGCGCAACATGGGGTTTTCCAATAGCCGCGAGCGTCGTCGGTGGCAGATTGGAACCTACGACCTCGAAAAAAACACCATGACCAAGGTGCAGGTGGCGTATCCCATGGGTGACGGCACGCTGGCGTGGTTATTTGCTGAGAGCGGCCGCTACGAGAGCGGGAGTTGGACCTTCGAGGGCGTCAAAATCCTTCAGCAAATCGCGCCCGATGACACAACGCTTTACACAGCCATAGAGACCAATCAATTGGTGCGCCGGGATTTTACGGAGCCGCCCGAGGCAATTCGGAGCGAGTTGAAAATCTCCGGCAGCATAGGCTTGCGGCGCGTGAAGGAGGCGGACATCCCGTTGCAGGCCCTGTGGGACTACCTGCGTTTTCACCCCAATCTTTCCGGCCAGAATCATGCGTGGTTCTTCACCAAATTTCATGGACGCATGGCGGCACCGTGGACCTGTCTGGTCGTGGTGTTGATCGCCGTCCCATTTGGCGCACCGTCGGGGCGGCGCAATGTTTTTGTGGGGGTGGCGGGCAGCATCTTCATTTGCTTTGCCTACTTTGTTTTGATGCAAGTGGGGTTGGCGATGGGCAGCGGAGGCTGGATGCCGCCCTGGCTGGCGGCGTGGTTGCCCAATCTTTTCTTCACCTTGCTGGGAGCGTTCCTGATCAATCGCGTGCGTTAAGCCATGAGTGAAGCGGACGCATTGAAGTCGCAATACGAAAGGCTCTCCCTGTTGTATCAGGTCAGCCAAACGATTCACTCCACGCTAGACCCCGAAGCGGCTTTGAAGTTGATTGTGACCGAGGCGGTGAAGGTCATGCGCGCGACCAGCGGATCGGTGGCGCTCGTCAATCCCAACCGAGGACTGCTGGAAATCCAGGCATCCATCGGGCTGCCCGAGGATGCGCGCAACGTGCGTCTGCGCGTTGGTGAAGGCATCACGGGCATGGTCGCACGCACCGGCAAGCCCCTGCGCGTAGGCGACACGCGAAACAGTCCGCTTTACGTGACCATTCGTGCCGAAGTGCGCTCCGAACTGGCTGTGCCGCTGGAAGTTGAAGGCGAAGTGCGTGGCGTCCTGAACGTGGACTCCGATCAGTTGGATGCCTTCACTGAGGCGGACCAGGAATTGTTGCAAGAACTCGCGCGACTGGCTGCGGGCGTGATTCGCAACACCTGGTTGCACGAGCAGTTCCGGCAAAAGGCGAAATTGTTCGAAGCCCTGACGACGGTCAGTCGCACCGTCAACTCGGCCATCAGCCTGGATGACGCGTTGAGCGCTATCACCCGTCAGGCCAGCGAGCTGATTCATGCCAAGATGTGTTCGCTCATGCTGTTGGATGAAACACGTGAATGGCTGAGCGTGCGGGCGAGTCACGGCGCGAGCGAGCGCTACCTCGCGAAGCCGCGGTTGAATGTGAATGAGAGCTTCGTCGGCGTGGTGGTGCGTCGTCGGCGTTCGTTGCAACTGGATGACATCGTTGGCTCGGGCAAATATCAGCACTCCGCCCTGGCGGCGCAGGACGGGCTGGCATCCTTGTTGTCTGTGCCATTGGTATTCAATGAGCGCGCCATCGGGGTGCTCAATGTTTACACCGGGCAGCCCTACCATTTTTCGGATGAGGAGGTGCGCATCCTCAGCATCTTCGCGGAGCTATCGGCGATCGCCATCGAGAAGGCCAGGTTGTACGAGCGCGTGGTGGACATGGAAGAGTTGTTGCGTCACAACGAAAAGCTTTCCGCCCTCGGATTGCTTGCCGCGGAAGTGGCCCACGAGATCCGGAATCCGCTCACGGTGATGAAGATGTTGTATCACTCGCTCGACCTGCGGTTTCCGGAGAGCGACCCGCGCGCGACCGACTCACGCATCATCGGCGAAAAGATTGATCACCTGAACAAGATTGTGGAGCAGGTGCTGGCGCTGTCGCGCAACGCCGAGCCGCAACTGGCTCCCGTGGATTTGAACGGGGCGTTGCAGGAGTTGAACCTCTTGTTGGGGCACAAGCTCAAGAACCAGGGCGTCGAGATGGTCAGCCAGCTGCACGCAGGTTTGCCATTGGTGGCGGGGGACGAAACGCAGTTGGAACAGGTGTTCCTCAATCTCTCGCTGAACGCCGTCGAGGCGATGCCCGAGGGCGGCCAGCTAACCGTGACCACGCGCACAGCTGCTTCCCCGGATAACGATGGACGCTCGTGGGTGGAGGTGGAGTTTGCCGACACTGGTCGTGGGATGACGAAAGAGGAACAACGGGGCGCTTTTAAATCGCTGCTCAAAACTTCCAAGCAGAAGGGCACGGGCATCGGCTTGGCCATAGTGGGCCGTATCATCGAGGCGCATCGCGGCAAGATCGAGCTGCAATCCGCTCGCGGCAAAGGCACGAGCATTCGGATACTGCTGCCGGCGATGTAGCCGCTACATCTGATCGAGCACCTCGATGCCGAGGGCCTCAAGTCCCTGCTTCAACACACGGCCGGTCAGCTCGCAGAGCGCGAGGCGGCTGGCGCGGGTTTCGCCTTCGGACTTCAGCACCGGGCACGCCTCGTAGAACTTCGCAAACGCCCCCGCTACTTCGTAGAGGTAATTGCAAAGGTAGTTAGGGCGGAAGTCGGCAGCCACGCCTTCGAGCACGCCGCCGAAGTTCAGCAACTGCTTGGCGAGTGCTAATTCATCCGCTGCGCCCAGTTGAATGTTGGAAGTTGAAGGTTGAATGTTCGGCGTTTCCCCTGCCTTCCGCAAAATGCTCGCGATGCGGGCGTAGGCATATTGCAGGTAAGGTGCGGTGTTGCCTTGCAGCGAGAGCATCTTGTCCCAACTGAATACGTAATCGCTTTGCCGGTTGGGCAGCAGGTCGGCGTATTTTACGGCGCCGATGCCCACGACGCGGGCGATCTCGCGGCGCTGGGCTTCAGGAAGGTCAGGGTTTTTCTCGTTCACCACGGCCAGTGCGCGGGACTCGGCTTCGTCAAGCAGGTCGCCGAGCTTCACGGTGTCGCCGGAGCGCGTTTTGAAGGGTTTGCCGTCGTCGCCCATGATTTTGCCGAAGCCGACGTGAACCAGTTTCACCTTCTTGGCGGCCTCGGGCTGCCAGCGCGCGAAGGCGAGGAAGAGCTTCTTGAAATGCGGCGCCTGGCGGTCGTCCACCACGTAAACAATCTCATCTGGCGACCACGTCTTGAGCCGGTAATCCACCGTGGCGAGGTCCGTGGTCATGTAGTTGAACCCGCCGTCGCTCTTGCGGACGAGTGCAGGATCCGCGACCCATTCGCCATCGCGATTGACGAGGAACGGGTCTTCTTTGGGCGGCAGTGAGCCGTCGCTGAAGATGCCGACGGCCCCTTCACTCTCGCGGGCGATGCCGCGCCTGAGCAAATCCGCAACGACCTCACCGAGCCAAGCATTATAAAAACTTTCGCCGAGCGCCTCGTCAAACTCCACGCCTAGCCGACCGTAGATCGTATCAAACTGCACCTGCGACAGCCGGATCATCTCTTTCCAGATGGCGGCGTTTTCAACGTCGCCAGCCTGGAGTTTCACGAGCTCCAGTTTCGCCGCTTCGAGGCGCTGTGGATTCGCGTCGCACTCGGCGTTGATGACTTTGTAAAGGCGTTCCAGTTCTGCGATGGCGTCGCGTTCCAGCGCGGTGCGGTCGAGGATTTGTTTCCAGCCGAGGAGCAGCTTGCCAAATTGCGTGCCCCAGTCGCCGATGTGGTTGTCGGTGATGACCCGGTGGCCAAGCAATCGCAGGATGCGCTGGAGCGCGTCGCCGATGCCAGTGGAGCGGATATGGCCGACGTGCATGGGCTTGGCAACGTTGGGGGAACTGAAGTCCACCACGACTGTCAGTGGATTTGTCGCCCGTTCATAGAACAAATGCTGGCCTGCGAGCGCCTCATCCAGACAGGCCGCGACGGCCTCCGGCTTCAAGCGAAAATTTAAGAAGCCCGCTCCGGCAATCTCAACAGGTTCGCACCAATTTGTGACGTTGAGTTGGGCCTTCACTTGTTCGGCGAGCTGGCGCGGATTCATTTTGCGCGCTTTGGCAATGGACATCAGGGCGTTGCTTTGATAGTCGCCAAACTTCGGGTCCGGACACGGACGCACGAGCACCGCGCTTACGTCGGCATCTGGCAGGACGGCGCGGACAGCCGCTTGCAGGGCGGCTTCAATGTGTTTGTTGGGCAGCATGGTGAACGTATTACGTGTTGCGTGTTCCGTTTGAAAGTGCGTCACGCCAGAAAAGGGCGGAACGCGCAACACGGAACTCGCGGGCGGAATTATCCCGAAAGACGGAGGAAAAACCAGCAGCGAGAAGACTGCTTTGGCCGGTCGCGCCTACTTCTTCCCTTGGTCGCGGATGATCTGGAGCATCGAATCCCCGTCGGGAGCCTGTTCGAGGGCCTGACGGAATTCCGACTTGTGGAGCATCTTGGCGATGTTGGCGAGGGTGTGGAGGTGCTTCTGAAACTGACCTTGGGGAACGAGGAAGAGCATGACGAGGTGGACGGGCTGGTTGTCGAGGGAGTTGAAGTCCACTCCCTTCTTGGAGCGGCCCAGTGCGCCGACAACCTCGTAGATCAGGTCCGTGGAGGCGTGGGGGATGCCGATGCCAAAGCCGATACCCGTGCTCATCGAGGTCTCGCGTTTGCGGACGACGGCAGTGATCGCCTCGCGGTGTTCGGGTTTGATCTTGCCCGTCGCCACGAGGTTGTTGATCAGTTCGTCAATGGCCTGCCAGCGATCCGTCGCTTGCAAGTCGGGAACGATCTGCTCTTTAGATAGGATGTCGCCCAAGTCCATACGTGCAACTACGCTGGGGATTTCGCCCGAATCATCCACCCAATTCAAGGATGAATTGCGCGTCGTGGAAATTAGCTGGGCCGGAAACTGGACATTCCAGGGAGCGCTGACCAGATTGGGACATGGCTCTGACACCTTCCACCATGTTGGCGCTGGGAACGCCAGCTCCTGATTTCCAACTCCCCAACGTTGATGGCAAAACCGTTTCGCTGGCGGATTTCAAAGGCTCGCCGGTGCTGGTCGTCATGTTCCTCTGCAATCACTGCCCCTACGTGAAACATCTGCGTGCTGCGTTGGCTGAGTTCGGTCGCGAATGTGCCGCCAAGAATGTGGCCGTGGTCGCCATCAGTTCCAACGACGCTAGGAATTATCCGGATGACAGCCCGGCAAAGATGGTGGCGGAAGCGCGAACGGCGGGTTACACGTTCCCGTATCTCTACGACGAATCGCAAAAAGTCGCCAAAGCCTATCGCGCCTCGTGCACACCGGACTTCTTCGTGTTCGATCGTGGTCGTCGGCTAGTCTATCGCGGCCAGTTCGACGCCAGCCGACCGGGTAACGGTATTCCCGTTTCAGGCAAGGATCTTCGTGCGGCGGTGGACGCAGTGTTGAGGGGCACGCCGCCTTCGATCAACCAAGTGCCGAGCATGGGATGTAACATCAAATGGAAGGCCGGTAACGAGCCGGATTATTTTTGAGCGCTAGCTTCGCTTTTGACCTCCAATCTCCTTGGTGAATAGTTGCTCCAATATTCTGCGTTCTGTCTCGCTGCTTACGGCTGCAGGGCTTGCGGTTTCCGCAATTGCCGAGGAATTGCCCTGGCCCACGAATGACCTGCGTTACGCGGTTTACACCAACTTCGTCGCTCATACCAACGCCCGCACCACCCAGCTTCACGCGCGTTTCACGCGTGAGCCCGGCTGGCCCACGAACGGCGTGCCGTGCGCTGAGTGGCACCCGCAAAGCCTGTTACAAGGATGGACCGGCTTCAACGGCCTGAGCATTTGCCACGCGTTCGAAGGCAACCCTGGCCAAGTGCGCATCACGTTGCTCACCCGCCGACATGGTTACGTGCGCGGTCACAGCATGGGCGAGGTGCCCGGAGTGGTGCTCACCAATCGCGCGGGCCTGAAGTGCTGGTTCCTGACCACGAACAACACGTTGGTTGAAGCTGAAGTGGCGGCGGACCTTATCCGATTCCCGTGGAACGGTTCGGGTAACTTACCGCGCGAGACGAACGACTGGGGCCTGCTGTTGTTCAAGAAGGATTTGCCGCTGAGCATTCCCAGCCTGCCGGTCATTTCGCAGGCGGACTTCCTTGCGTATTACCCCAGCAGCCAGTCCAATATCATGTTTTACGTGGAGCAGGGCGGGCACTGCGGGGCGCAGAGCAATCCGGGCATAGGCGGCATCTTTCCGCAGTTCTCAGTCAACGGCTGGAAGGGTGGCGATTCCGGCAGTCCGAACTTTCTGCCCATGCCGGACCACACGCTCGTGCTGGCTGGCGGGCGCGGCACTAGCTTCGCCTCATCAGAAATGCAAGCAGACATCGATAAGTTGACGCGCTGGGCTGGATTGCGAACGAACGACTATCAACTCCGCTGGGTGAGCCCGACCAATTACCTGCGGCACTAGCAGCTCCTTGAGTTTTTCCCGCAACCTTGTCGCTTTGGCGGTGTTTGCCTAGCTTGCCTCCAGCGATGCCAGACCGACCTGACCCGGATGCCGCCTTGATGCTCGCCGTTCAACGCGGCGATCGCGAGGCATTCACCCAGCTGGTGGGGCGGTTTCAACAACCGATCTACAATTTTATTCTTCGCACCCTGCGCGATGAGACCGAAGCGGAGGATTTGACGCAGGTCACTTTTGTGCAGGTCTGGAAGTCTGCGGCTCGGTACAGCGTCAAGGCGCGGTTCTCCACCTGGCTTTACACCATCGCCCGCAATTTGTGCTTGAATGAAATCCGCCGCCGCTCGCGACATCCGGCGGATCCCTTGGACGCCACGCCTGATGATGAGGATCGGCCTGCGCCGCAGTATGAAGACCGTTCTGCGCCCCCGGCCACGGACGAATTGCTCCATGGCGAGTTGCAAACAAAGCTGGCCGAAGCATTGGCCGATTTGCCGGAACATCAGCGCACCGCCATCCTCCTCTGCCAGCAGGAGGAGTTGAGCTACGAGGAAATCGCTGCCGTGCTGGGTTGTTCCCTGTCCGCCACCAAATCGCTCATTTTCCGGGGGCGGGAAACCTTGAAACTGCGCCTGAAAGGCTATCTACGCACCGGAGACTGGATATGAACTGGCATTTAATCTCACCTGCCACGCAACTGCCGCCCCTTGGCGGTGATTAAGAAAGTATCGAGTGATGAACCTGAAACTTGATGAAACCCAATTGCGCGAACTTGCTTGGCGCCGTCCGCTGACCGAAGCCGAACTGGCCCGGCTGGAGGAAGTGTTGCAAGTGAATCCTGGCACTCGCGAGGAGTGGCTGGCCGATGCGAGGCTGTCGGAGGCACTTCGGCAGTTGCCGCAACAACCCGGACCCTCGAATCTCGCCGCCCGCGTGTTGGCGGAGATCGACCGTGACCGGCCTGCTCGCTCCCCAAGTCAAAAATCGCCATGGCTGCTTGCTCGCTGGCAGCGTTGGGCCGGTGGTGCAACGGCGCTGCTGTTGCTGAGCGGCGGCTTCTGGTGGCAGCAACACGCCCAACGGTTGGCTGCCCAACAAACCAAGGCGTTGACCACCTTTGCGCGTTCCACGGAAGCGACGCAGCTTCCCAGTGCCGAAGCGTTGGAGAATTTCGAGGTCATCCTGCGCATCCATCCCGAACCGCTGGCGGATATGGAGTTGCTGGCGCTGGGGGAAAAGCTCGCTGCGATGCCCAGCCACCCATGAATGCGTCCATCAAAACGCATAAGCCAATGGTTTACCTGAGCCAACCCACCCGAATCCCCTCCGAGGAGGAGGGTCGGACAGGTGACGCCAGCGTGTGCGTTTTCCTCCCAGGAGCGGGTAGGGGTGGTTGGCGGTTGCTGCTCGTCTTGCTGTTTGGCGCTCTGGCGGCGACTAATCTCGTCGCGCAAGACAACTCCACCCCCGCCAAGCCGACGACCGATGCTCCCGCAGCCTTGCCGGTTCCACTGACGCCTTCACCAGTGCGGGTCATTCGCGAACTCATCTCCATGCCTGAAGCGAAGCGTGCGGAGCTGCTGGTAATGTATCCCGGTGGCTTACGCGAGCCGTTGGAGGCGAAGGTAACCGAGTATTTGAAAATGGATCCCGAGGCACGCGAGTTGCGGCTGCAGGCGACGGATCTGCGCCATTACTTGCAGCAGTTGTTGCCGCTGGATTACGCCACGCGACAACAGGCGCTGGAGCAGGTGCCTGAGTCCTTGCGGGAAGTGGTGAGGGAGCGCATCAACAAGTGGTCCATCCTCCTGCCGGACATGCAGCGGGACTTTCTGGAGAGTGAAAAGGTGGTGCGCTACTTCACGGAGATGGGCATCACCAGCGAGGACATGCGGCTGGTCTTGATCTTTCCGCCCCGTCCCGATGTGCCGCCGGAAATGGAACGCAAGATTGCCGAGTGGAACAACCTGCCCGTAGAGACGCGCAATCGCGTGTTCGCTCAGTTCAACGACATGTTTGATCTCTCAGCCGAGGAACGTGAGCAAATGTTCAAAACGCTTTCGGCCGAGGAACGCGACGCGATGCGCGAGGCGCTGGACTCGTTCAATCATCTATCCGGCGAGCAACGGCAAGTCTGTCTCCGCTCGTTCGAAAAGTTTTCGCACATGAATGGCCAAGAGCGGCGCATGTTTCTTCAAAAAGCGGAAGCATGGTCGCGCATGACTGCGGCGGAGCGTGAGCAATGGAAGGAACTGGTCAATCGCGTGCCGAATCTGCCGCCGTTCCCCCCGGGCTTCGAGCCGCGCATTCAGTTGCCCACAGCGGGTCAGCCAACGAACGGTGGCTGACCTCACTTCGCATCCAGATTCGCCGACAACTGCTCCTCCGTCACCGTTGAGATGACACCGTTGGGGGGCACGTCCAAGTGAGCGATCCAGAGGATGGCGTTCAGGACGAGCTTGCGCGCATCGTCGTTGCCCCAGTTGGCATGATAATGTCCCCCGGTGAAACCAAAGCCGCGTCCGCCGTTGGGTCGCTCTGCCGCCCACGCCAGATGCTGTGCCAGCCCGCGTTCCACCTCGTCGCGCACTGCCGGGTTGTTTGAGTGCGGACCGTCATCGCGTTTGATGGTTCCTGGCGTTGGCACGGCGGAAAGCAGCGGTGTCACGCCGGTCATGTTCTCCCGGAAGCGCATGTGGAAATACCATTCATCGCGCAGTGCGAATGGCTTTACCCCGCGTGTCACGGGATGATCCGGGAGGGACTGGATATCAGCGATCCACGTGGGATTGACCGACCAGTGAATTTCAAAACATCCGCCGATCCAGTCAATGAACTCCTTTTGCCCGAGTTCGCGCGTCGGCTCGACCCCGTAATGAAGACACGCCAGCCCCACGCCCTTGTCCATCAACCGGCCGATCGTTTTCAGCCGGTCGCCTTGAAGCAGAGTGTGGCCTTTGCCGCCGTCGCAATAAACCACAATGGCGGCAGCATCCTGAAAGACGCTTTCATCGTCCGGCCAGCCATTGGACACCACGACGGAAGTAACGCCGGGAACGTTGGTCAGGCAGGACTGCAACAACAGGCATCCTGCGCGATGTTCATGCTGTCCGAGACCGTGGCTGGGTGCGCCCGCAAGGAAAACGATCTTCTTGTCTGACGCTTCAGCGGAAAGTGTGAGCACGCCGCACAAGGCGACGCAGAGGTAAGAGATTCTAGCCGAATTCATAAGATGTCGGAGTGTGATGTCTTGGACTATTGTTTACTGCAGGTGCCTTCGCAAGAATTGCAAACCGCGGACTGCGATATGTTCACGTGAGGGTTCAATCGGCCGCCAGATGGCGGCAGCCCGGGCGATGACTTTCACATCCGGAGTGAACGATTCAATCACCACGTCCCTGTCATAACTAATGTC
>Ga0208783_10000513_pt1 | contig 23922 bp, 32 predicted proteins | sample DEB19_08_DNA_2_FD_184529 | JGI IMG/M metagenome (GOLD analysis project Ga0208783, IMG submission 184529) | Aqueous microbial communities from the Delaware River and Bay under freshwater to marine salinity gradient to study organic matter... | ecosystem: Environmental > Aquatic > Marine >...
CTCGGCGCCCAGCGCCTCGAGCCGAGCCCGCAGGTCGCTCGCCTGTTCGCGTGCCCGCGTCACGACGACAGTGCGACCGAAGAGCGGGCGCCGCTCGAACCAGCCGACATCGAGCGCGGCGACCTCACCGATGACGATGGCGCTCGGCGCGTTGATCGCGGTCTCGCCCGCCGCGACGGCCGCCAGGGTCGAACGCTGCGAGCGCTGCTCCGGTCGAGTACCCCACCGCACGGCGGCGATCGGCGTCGTCGGCGGGCGGCCGCCGGCGATGAGGGCCGCCGCGATCTCGCGGCTCCGGCCCGCACCCATGAGGACGACGAGCGTTCCCCCGGTCCGAGCGAGGGCATCCCAGTCGGTGTCGATCGTGCCCTTGGTCGGATCCTCGTGGCCGGTCACGATCGTGACGCTGGTCGATACCCGGCGGTGCGTGACCGGGATACCCGCGTAGGCGGGGGCCGCGATGGCGCTCGTGACACCCGGCACGACCTCGAACTCCACACCGGCTGCCATGCAGGCCTCGGCCTCCTCGCCCCCGCGCCCGAAGACGAACGGGTCGCCGCCCTTCAGGCGGACGACGGTGCGACCGGCGAGCGCCCGGTCGACCAGCACCGCGTTGATCTCCTCCTGGCTCATGGCCGCCCGCCCGGGTGCCTTGCCGACGTCGACCAGCTCAGCGTCGGGCCGGGCCAAGTCGAGGAGAGCCGGTGAGGCCAGCCGGTCGTAGACGACGACGTCGGCGACCCGCAGCAGCGCCTCCCCGCGTCGGGTGAGCAAACCGGGATCGCCGGGACCGGCGCCGACCAGAGCGACGGTGCTCACGCGATCACCGTTCCCGCCGGGAGGGCCTCGACCAACTCGCTCGCGACCGCAGCGCCGGTCGTGGCCGGATCGGTACCGCTCGCCCGGGCCCGCAGGAGGGTGCGCCCGTCGGTCGAGGCGATGAGGGCCTCGATCGTCACGGTCGGACCGCCCGCATCGGCGAGTGCACCGCACGGAATGTTGCATCCGCTTCCCGGCTCCGACCCGGCCAGAGCGGCCAGGAAGGCGCGTTCGGTCGCCACGGCCCGGTGGGCGACCGCGTCGTCGATCGCGGCGAGACGCTCCCGTGTGCGCTCGTCGTCGATGCGACACTCCACCGCGAGCGCGCCCTGAGCCGCCTGGGGGAGCATCACCGCCGGGTCGAGCACCTCGGTCGCCTCGGCGGCGAGACCGAGGCGCTCGAGCGCCGCGACCGCGACGACGACGGCGTCGTATCCGACCTCGACCCGCCGGGCGAGCCGGGTGCCGATGTTGCCGCGCAGCGGACCGAACTCGAGGTCGGGTCGGGAGTGCGCGAGTTGAGCGCGCCTGCGCACCGAGCCGGAACCCACCCGAGCGCCCTCCGGCAGCGCCGCCAGCGTCGAACCCACGAGCGCGTCGCGCGGATCGGCCCGCTCGGGCACGGCGCCGATGACCAGCCCGTCGGGGGTCGTCGACTCGAGATCCTTGGCGGAGTGGACCGCCACATCGGCCCGGCCGTCGAGGACGGCTCGCTGCACCTCGCGGGTGAACACGCCGCGACCCCCGATCGCGTGGAGTTCCGAGGTCTGGTCGCGGTCGCCCTCGGTCGTGACGAGCACCAGTTCGGCGTCACCGCCGAGCAACGCAGCCACCCGCTCGGCCTGCCACCGGGCGAGCGCGCTGGCCCGGGTCGCGATCCGCACCATGCGCCCTCAGTCCGACTCGGCCGACAGGTCGAACAAGGTGGCCAGCGCCTCGGCGTAGTAGTCGCCCCGGGGCGTGCCCGCCGCCTCCTTGACTCGCACCGACGGCTCGTGGAGCAACTTGGCGACGATTCCCTCGGTGATCGCCTCGACGAGAGCCCGGCCCTCGGGGTCGAGCCTCTCGATCCGCGACCGGAACCGATCGAGCTCGCGACGGCGCACGTCGTCGCCCATCTCGTGGAGAGCCCGCATGAGCGGCGCGACCTCGCGGGCGGCCCGGGCGGCCCGGTACCGCTCGATCTCGGCGGTAACGATCTCGCGCACCGCTCCGATCTCGCGTCTCCGGTACTCGGCCGACCGGCGGGCGAAGTCCTTCAGGTCGTCGAGGTCGAGGAGGGTTACGTCGTTGATCTCGCGCACACCGGGATCGACGTCCCGGGGCAGAGCGAGGTCGATCATGAGCAGCGGACGCCCGTCCCGGCAGGCCATCACCATCTCGACGGTCGAGCGCTCGATGAGCACGTCGGTCGAGGCGGTCGACGTGAAGCACACGTCGACGTCGACGAGGGTGTCGGCGAGATCCGCCAGGGGCACAACCGTCGCCCCGGTCTCGGCCGCCGTCTCGTGGGCCCGGGACTCCGTTCGGTTCGCGACCCGGAGTCGCTCGACCCCGCGGTCGGCGAGCACCCGCGCGACGCCGCGGCCCATCTGACCGAGGCCGAGTACGAGGGCCCGGGACCCGTCGAGAGAGCCGAGGTGCTCCGTCGCAACCGCGACCGCCGCCGCCGAGATCGACACCGGGTGTCGGCTCACCCCCGTCTCGTCGCGCACGCGTCGCCCCGACTCGACCGCGTGCCGGAACAGGGGCGCGAGAACTTGGGAGACCGTCTGCTCACGGACCGCGGCCTGCCATGCGTCGCGCACCTGCCCGAGGATCTCGTGTTCGCCGATGATCATGGAGTCGAGACCCGCCGCCACGGCGAACAGGTGTCCGACCGCAGCCTCGTCGTAGAAGGTGTAGAGGTGCTCCTCGAAATCGGTGAGGCTCGCACCGGAGTATGCGGCGAGGAACTCCTGCACATCGCCGACGGCGGCGTGGAAGTGGGTACCCCGGGCGTAGATCTCGGTCCGGTTGCAGGTGGACAGGACCGCCACCTCGAGCAGGTGTTCGCGGGCCGCGAGATCGTGCAGCACCTTGGCCAGACGGTCCTCGGGCACGGTGGTGCGCTCGAGGAGCTCCACCGGCACGGTGCGGTGGTTGAGGCCGACGACGATCACCGACACCGGGACAACAACTCCCTCGCTTCGTCGATCCGACCGTCGCGCACGAGGTCAACGATGCCCTCGGAAAACGCCCGCCGCCAGTCGACGTCCTCGCTGGATCCCCCCGCGGCCCGGACCTCGGCCCGGGTGTCGGCGAGGAGCTCCAACACGGCCTCGTACCCTTCGAGTTCGTCGGCCAGCCGCTCGCGGAGGTGCGCCGCCAGGGCCGGGCTGCGACCTCCCGTGCCGACCGCCACCACGAGGTCGCCGCGACGAACCGCCGGGAGCACGGTGAAGTCGCACTCGGCGGGATCGTCGGCCCGGTTGACCCAGGCTCCGGCGGCCCGGGCCCGGATCCGGACCTCGGCGTTGACCGCGGCGACGTCGGTTGCCGCGAACACGAGGTGGGCCCCATCGACGTCATCGGGGGCGAAGGAGCGCTCGCGCACCTCGATCTCACCCGCCCGGGCCCGATCGGCCAGTTCGGGGCAGATCACCGGGGCGACCACCACGACGCGGGCACCGAGACCGACGAGCGTCGCCACCCGCCGCGCCGCCACCGCGCCGGCCCCGACGACCACCACGAGACGGTCCGCGACGGGAACGGTGACGGTGAGTCCCGTCGCGGGTGCTCCGCTCACGACCGGCCCGGCAGCGCGCGCCGCAGTTGGTAGAAGGAGAGGATCTGGAGTTCGGTCGCGAGGTCGACCTTGCGGACCGATACCCCGTCGGGCACCACGCAGACCGACGGCGAGAAGTTGAGGATCGAGGTCACCCCGGCCGCCACCATTCGGTCGGCGACGTCCTGGGCGACCGCGGCGGGCACGGCGAGGACGCCGATCGCGATGCCCCGCTCGGTCACGATGCGGTCGAGATCGGCCACCGGCTCGACCGTGAGATCGCCGAACGAGCGTCCGACCACATCGGGGTCGGCATCGAGGAGGGCGACCACCCGGAATCCGCGGGCGCCGAAGCCGCGGTAGTTGGCGAGGGCGCGGCCGAGGTTGCCGATGCCGACTATCGCCACCGGCCAGTCGCGAGTCAGACCGAGTTCGCGAGCGATCTCGTGGAGGAGGTAGTCGACGTCGTAGCCGACCCCGCGGGTGCCGTAGGAGCCGAGGTAGGAGAGGTCCTTGCGCACCTTGGCCGCGTTGACGCCGGCCAGCTCGGCCAGGCGCTCCGACGAGACCGTGGCCACGCTCGACTCCCCGACCTCGACCAGAGCCCGGTAGTACAGCGGCAGGCGGGCGACGGTGGCCTCGGGAATTCGCGGCCGCTCGGCCGGTCCGGGGTCTGCGGCCACGGGCATCCTTTCGGCGGCCGGCCCCGCCTGCGCAGGGCAACACCCCGAGGGTACCGACTTTGTGCATCTTTTCTCAAAGTGTGGAGACGGCCCGACCGCTCCGACCCTCATCCCCTCCGCACCGGGTCGCGGGGCTAGGTTCGCCCCTCCATGGTCGCCGGTCTCGCGTTCGTCGCCACCGCCGTCGCGACCGTGTTCGCCCAGGCCACGGCCGTCCGCTGGTCGCGGTCCCGAGCCCCCCACCAGGCGGCCTGGACGGTCTCGCTCGCGATGTTCGCACTCGCCTCGGCCGCCCTCGCGACCGGCGCCGGCACCGGCTGGGACGGGGGCACGTTCCGGGTCTTCTACTGCCTGGGCGCGATCCTCACCGTGCCGTGGCTCGCCCTCGGCACGATCTGCCTCCTCGGGCAACCGGCCACCGGCCGTCGGGTCCGGGCCGGCCTCCTCGTGCTGTCGGGCCTCGCCGCCGGCGTGATGCTCGCGACCTCTATCGATCCGCCGATCGACCCGTCCGGCGGGATCCCGGTGGGCAAGGAGCACCTCACCGTCCTCCCCCGCATCCTCGCCGCCGCCGGGAGCGGGATCGGGGCGCTCGTCGTCTTCGCCGGCGCCGCCTGGTCGGCGGTGCGCTTCGCCCGTCGTCGACAGACGCCCGGGGCCGGCCGCCTGTGCGCCGGGAACGTGCTCATCGCCCTGGGTGTACTCGTTCTGTCGGGCGGCGGGACGATCCAGGGGGTCGTCGGGCACGACGAGGCCTTCGCCCTCACTCTCGCGGTGGGGATCGTGGTCATCTACGCCGGCTTCGTCGTGGCATCGGGCACCGCCCGCGGCGATGCGCTCGTTCACCCGCCATCACCACCCTCTGCATCAGAAACCGCTCAAGTCGGCCACGCGGAGTGACGATGACTCCGGTGCGGCGACCACGATCGACGCCCCCGGGGACGTGCCCTCACCGAACCGGGACGCCGAGCGGGATCGCCCGGGATCGGATCCCCGGTCGCGGGTGTGGGCGAGGCCGTCGGGTTCCCCCGGCGGCCACGAGCAAGCAGCCTCCCAGCCCGCCCCGATCGTCCGCAGTCGCGGCCGGGACCGACCCCTTCGCCCTCAGCCGACGCGGAACACGAACTGGACGACGGCCGCCGCCATGATGGCGACGAGCAGAACGCCGAGCATGATGCTCGTGCCCTTCCTCATCGTCCCCTCCCCGTCGCTGTCGCAGCCATCGGTCAGGCCGACCCCGCCTCGCGGGTGACCAGCGCAACCGTATGGCCGGCCCGGACCCGCAGTTCGGCCGCCGCCGAACGCCGGTCGAGCGCCAGTGCACACATCCCGTAGGAGTCGACGACGACCACGAGCTCGCCCGGTCGGGCGTCGGCGAACGTGTGCACCCACCGGGCCCGCCGCTCGTCGTCGCCGATACGGACGACGACGGCCGCGCCCGGCTCGGCACCCGCCGCGGCGAGCTGGTCGGGACCGACGTTGAGCTGACAGTTGCCGTAGCGGTCCACCCAGAGGACCTCGCCCGTGATCGTGCCGTCGTCACCGTCGGCCGCGAGCGGGACGAGGGCCGGGGTCAGCGAGGCCGGGTCCACCAACCGACCGAGGTCGGTGAGCGCGCCCCCGGCGGCGAGGTGTGCGGCGGCGGGGGCCATGATGTCGCGACCCGCGAAGGTCGGACCCGGCGCGGGCAGACGGTGCTCGTCGGACTCGAGCGCGACGACCCGGCGCGCGCCGCCCAGCATCGCGACCGCCGGCGCGAGGACGCCGTTGTCGGGACCGACGAGGAAGCCCCCGTCCACCTCGACCGCGATGCACCGGCGGTCGGTTCCGACCCCCGGGTCGACCACGGCGAGGACGACCCCGTCGGGCAGGTACTGCACCGCACGCACGAGGGCGAGGGCACCGGCCCGCACGTCGAAGGGCGGAATCTCGTGGGTGATGTCGATGACCTGCAGTCCCGGGACGAGGTCGATCATCACGGCGTGGCACACACCGACGAACTCGTCACCGTGTCCGTAGTCGGACAGGAAGGAGACGACCGGGGGCGCCACCGGATCGGGCGCGGGCTCAGCCGGCTTGGGTGTAGCGGGCCGCGAGGTACGCGTCGACGTCGGTCTCCGATACCCGGAACGCGCGACCCACGCGCACGGCCGGCAGCTCTCCGGCCTTGATGAGGCGATACACGGTCATCGACGACACGCGCATCAGGTCTGCGACCTCCTGAACGGTCAGGAAGCGCGCCTTGCTCAGCCCATTGTCCACGTGCGGGATCTCCCCTACTCCTACCCGGGGGGCAGCGTAGAGCCGGGGGTCTCCTCCTGTCGAACGTCAGCGGTCGGCGGGGCTCCGAGCCGCTCGACGAGCGGGCGGTAGGCGGACGGGGGCCGATCCGTACGCATCGGGACCACGGTGCAGCGCTCGCCGCGGGCGGCGGCCGGCGCGAGGGCCGGCCGGTCGGGCCCGGTGAGGGACACCACCTCGATGCCGTCCTCCCAGGCCACGGTCGCGAACGGTCCGTCGGACACGACGAGCGTCGGTCGCCCGATGACGAACAGCCAGTCGCGGGCGACCTCGGGGTCGTCGGTCGCCAGCAGGGACCGGCCGTCCGATACGACGGCGATGCCGTCGAACCACCGCAAGCGCCGCCCGGCCCGCCCGTCGGCCCGGATCGCACCGGTGTCGTCGGGTGAGGGAACCGCCGCTCCGCCCGTGCGGGCCCTCGTCGCCAGCGCGGCGTGCACGCCGAGGAGGGAGGCCGGTACCGAGCAGGCGAACGCGACCGTGCCTCCCGTCGCGGCCACGGCATCGACCCGAGCGGCCGCGCGGTCGCACGCATCCAGCGCGAGGGCGGCGTCGACGGTGGGGGTCTCGGGGGTCGCGCCGAATACGGTCCGCACCGCCGCCCAGGCGTCGATGAGCGAGAACCCCGGGGTCGGAGCCAGCCCGGCGAGCGTGCGTCGATCCCCGGCCGCGAGCCGTTCGACGATGGAGCGCAACTCGGTGCGCCCCGGAGCGGCTCCCGGACCGGCGACCTTGGCCCGCTCGAGCAGACGCTCGGGAGTGGGCGGCTCGGGCGGGGTCGGCGGCGTGGCCCGGGGCTCGAGACGGGGCGGGCGCCCGCGGCCGGCCACGGTCAGGCCCCGAGCTCGCGGGAACGGCGGGTCGCGACCTCGACCGCGTCGGCGATCGCCTCCGGCACCCCTCGGGCCTGGAGCTCGCGGACGGCGGCCTCGGTGGTTCCGCCCGGCGAGGTCACTGCCGCCCGGAGGGCCTCGGGGCCGACCGGATCGCGGGCCAGGAGCGTCGCGGCTCCGAGAACGGTCTGCACGACGAGGTCGCGCGCGACCTCGGGCGCGAGTCCGCAGCGTTCGCCCCCCACCATGAGCGCTTCGGCGAGCAGGAAGACGTAGGCCGGGCCCGAACCCGAGAGCCCGGTGACGGCGTCGAGCATCGGCTCGTCGACGCGCACGACGGTGCCGACCGCTCCGAGTACCCGCTCGGCGAGGTCGAGGTGCGCGGCGGCGGCTCGCGCCCCGCCCGCGATCGCCGAGGCTCCGCACCCGACGACGGCCGGTGTGTTGGGCATGGCCCGCACGACCGGCCGCCCCGGAACCGCGGCCTCGATCGTGGCGATGCGCACCCCGGCCGCGATCGAGCAGACGAGGGCATCGGCCCCGATCCGGTCGGCGGCCGACTCGAGGGTCGCGACCACCGCGGCGGGCTTCACGGCCACGACGACGACGTCGGCCCCCGACACCGCCTCCCCGGCGTCGGCGCAGACCCGGACCCCCGGGTTCTCGGCGTCGACGATGCGACGGCGCTCGGGGTCGATCTCGGCCACGGAACAGTCGGCAGGCGCCCAGCCGGCACCGATGAGCCCGGCGAGAAGGGCCGAGCCCATCTTTCCCCCTCCGAGCAGCGCGACCGTGGTCATCGCCCGGGAGCGTACGACTCGGCGGCGGGCCCGAGGTGACGACGCCCCGCCTCCGCACTTCCCCGAACGGAGCCGGAACGCCTGCACCTCGGACCCGCCGACTCCCTCACAATACACACCCATTCATCGGGATACAAGACATCTTTACACAATTTTTGATCACTTCGGAGATCCGAAGGCGATACGCACCGCCGCCGTGAACCAGCGTTCCGTCACCTCGTAACAGGCACCGATCAACCGGTCGAGCTCGGCCACATCGAGGTGATCGAGGAGGACACGGCCGACGAGGTAGCAGTCGCCGTCGGGACCGATCGAGAAGTGGACGCCGTACCGGTCGTGGTTGGCCCGCAGCAGGAACCGGTAGAGGGTCTCGTGGTTGGCCGGCGGATCGGGCAGGAAGTACAGCTCGGCCCGCAGCGTGCGTTGGTGGATGTCGAGGTAGATCGTCGCGGCGTCGCGACCCTCGCAACCGAAGCGCACGTACCAGCGCGGAATCGCCGCGTCGTACTCGACCGCCTGCACCCACGGCTCGGTTGCGACCGAACCCTCGAGGTGCGTCGCCACGAGGTCGTGAACCCGTTGCCACTCGTCGGGGTCGAGGGGCGGCGTGTCCACGCTCAGTCGCAGCGAACGGGCCGGCGGGCCGCGAGGTCGCCGTAGAGGCGGCGGAGCCGAGCGGCGGTCGTGCTCCACGAGTAGCGGGCCGAGTGCTCGACCGCGCGCCGACTCAGCTCGGCGGCGTGCGTCGGGTCGGCGAGGATGCGGGCGACGGGGGCGGCGTAGTCGGCCGGGGCGCGTCCCTCGACGAGGGCACCGGTGCCACCGTCGACGACGAGCGAGCGGAGTCCGCCGACCGCCGCTGCGACCACGGGGGTGCCACAGGACGCCGCTTCGAGCGCCACCAATCCGAACGACTCGGTTCGCGACGGCACGAGGCACACGTCGGCGGCCCGGTAGAAGTCGACGAGGCGGCCGTGGGGCTGCGGACGCACCCAGCGCACCCGATCCGCCACCCCGAGTTCGGCGGCCAGGGCCCGCACCCGCCGGAGTTCGGCGTCGCCCGCCCGACCGCTCGGACCACCGACGACGAGGAGCACCGCTCCCGGATCGTCGAGGGCGGCCAGACACCGGACGGCGAGGTCGACACCCTTGAGCGGCTGCACCCGCCCCGCGAACAGCAGCACCCGTCGGGCGTCGATTCCGAGCCGGGCCCGAGCGGCCGCCCGGTCACCCGGAGCGAAGACGGTGTGGTCGACCCCGGGCGGCACGATCTCGATGCGACCCGGATCGGCGGAGTAGAGCTCGGCGAGGTGCGAGCGCTCCTCGCCGGTCGAAGCCAGCATCAGGTCGGCACACGCGATCACCTCGTGCTCGACCGTGGTGCGGTGCCCCGGGTCGTCGTCGACGCCGGCATCGGCCTTCACCCGGGCCAGCGTGTGGAAGGTCGCCACGAGCGGCAGATCGAGGCGGTGCTTGAGGCGATGGGCCACTGCGCCCGAGAGCCAGTAGTTGGCGTGCAGCGCATCGACCGCCGGGCGTTCGCGCATCATCGCCTCGGCCGCCTGCGTGAACGGTTCGACGAGATCGATCAACTCGTGCTTCGGAACCTCGGCCCGGGGCCCGGCCGTGACGTGGAGCACCCGGAACCCGGGTTCCACCTCGACCACCGGTGCCGCCGACCGGGCCGCAGCCCGCGTGTAGACGTCGCACTCGACGCCGGCCCGCGCGACCGCGGTAGCCAGAGCGCGGACGTAGACGTTCATGCCGCCGCCGTCGCCCTCACCCGGCTGGGCGAGCGGCGACGTGTGCATCGAGAACACGGCAATACGGCGGGCGGCCATGGGGCCGCAAGGCTACCGGTCGGCCCCCGACTCCCCGGCACGGAACGAGCGGTAGATCTCCACCAGGGCCTGCTTCTGGCGCTCGTTCAGATCGGGCGCCGCGTTTATCGCCCCCTCGAGATCGGCCGCCGGCCCGGGCTCCGTCTCGTCCAGGAGACCGGCCCTGACGTAGAGCGTCTCGGCCGAGATACGCAGCCCGCGGGCGATGCCCTGAAGGATGTCGGCCGAGGGCCGCCGCAACCCGCGCTCGATCTGGCTCAGGTACGGATTGGAGATCCCCGCGAGCTCGCTCAGCTTCCGCAGCGACAGGCGGGCGTTGCGCCGCTGGTCGCGGATGAACTCGCCGAGATCGATGAGCCGGGGCTCGGGCACGGGGGCGGGGTCAGGCCCCCGGGACCTGCCGCGTGACCAACTGCGCTTCGATGCCGTCGATGACCCCGTGCAGACCCCGCCGCAGCGTCGAGAGTTCGCGCTCGAACTCGGTCAGCCGGGTGAACGCCTCGTCGAGGTCGGCATCGGAGAGCACGGGCAGATTCGCGAGCGTCGCGTCGTCGACGAGCGACTCGCGGCCGTCGGGCCACTCGAGCCGCAGCGCGGGCTCCGCGGTCGACGCGACGCGAGTGTTCAGCGCACCCGATCGACCCGCGTCGCCGCTCAGGATGCGGGGCAGGTCGCGTACGAGGTCCTCGACCGAGCCACCCCGCGCCCGACGCTCGCGCTCGGCGCCCAGGATCTCGAGCCGGGCCTGGGCCAGACGCCGGAGGTAGGAGATGGCGTTCTCGGCCTCGGCGCACTCGGCCTTCTTCGCCCGCAGCGCGTCGTCGGTGCTGTCGGCGAGGCCGGCCGAGTAGGCCGGATCGAGCAGGCGCTGGATGCGTTCCGTGGGAATCACCCTCTCCGGTCCGGGGCGAGCGAAGGCTACCGGGCGCCGCCGCTCACCGGAGGCAGGACCGCCACCTCGTCACCGGATGCGAGCGGGGTAGCCGATCCCGCCGCCGGCTCGTCGCCGTTCACCCACACACGCGAGATCGCAGCGACGGCCGCGAAGTCCGGTCCGTAGCGCGCGATCGCGTCGGCCAGGAGGTCGGCGACGGTCGCGGCGTCGGGCAGCTCGAACTCGTCGGCGGCGCGGCCGGCGGCCTCTCGCGCCGCCGCGAAGCAGCGCAATCCGACGATCACCGCCCGGACGGACCCTCGACGTCGGTGCGGGCCGTCGGTCGAGCCGCCAACCTCTCCGGGTCGATCGGCGCGCCCGTCCGTTCGTCGATGCCGTAGGTGCCGTCGTCGAGGCGCTGGAGCGCCGCTTCGATCTCGGCGAGTTCCGCCTCGAGCGACTCGAGGATCGCGAGATCCTTCTCGCGCTCGAACGTATCGCTGGCCCGATCGGCGGGGTGCTGGCCGATGTGGCCGGGATCGCCCGACTGCTCGGCGGCCTCCCGGTCGAGACCCTCGTCGTGCAGTTCACCGATCAGTCGCTCGACCCGCTCGTGCTCCTGCTCGAGTCGCTGCCGGGCGGTGTCGGAATCGATGCGATCGTCCACGGCGGCAGCGTACCCAGCACCGTCCCTGCTTCAGTCGGGCCCGATCCGGAATCGGAGGGCCGCCGCCTGCTCGGCGAGGAACGCCTCGAGCGCGGAGAGTCGCTCCCCCGCGCTCGCCGCCTCGAGCACGCGTTGGGCGTCGAGCGGACCGAGCGGCGCCACGGCCGCCGCCTCCCACGCCGCCCGCACCGGGTCCTCGGGGAGCGTCGGCGGATCCTCGACCCGGGGGTCGATCCGGCGGGCGAGGGCTGCGACCTCGGCGAGCCGCGCCGCGACCCTTTCGACGCCGGCCTCGGCGGACGCGTCGGGCGTCGGCTCGTCGAGCGCGACGACGCGGGCCCGCGGATAGGGATCATCGGGTAGCCACTCGTCGACGCGCACGCGACGAACGCCCACCGTCACCAACCCGTAGCGGCCGTCGGGAGCGCGCTCGGCGCGGACGATGCGGGCCAGGGTGCCGACCGCGAAGCGGATGTCGCCGCCGCCGACCTCGCGTCCGCGTTCGATGAGGACGACGCCGAACTCCCCCGCCGACGCGAGGACGTCGCGCACCAATGCCCGGTAGCGCGGCTCGAAGACGTGGAGCGGCAAGATCTCGTAGGGAAAGAGCACCCGCCCGAGCGGGAACATCGGGACGCCGTCGGAGGGCGCTCTCAGTTCCACTGGGCCCTGACGGCGTCGGCTTCGGCCCGGAGCCGACGCCGCTCGGCCTCGGTCACGCCGGGGAAGGCCCCGCGCAGCGTCGCCATCCAGTCGCGGTGGCGGGGCACCCGCCCGAGCGGGCCGAGCTCCAGGTTGGCGAGCATCCGGGCGATGATCGCCACGGGGTGGGTGGGGGCCAGAAGCCCGGGGAGGAAGGGTCCGCCGTACGCCCGATCGGAGAGCGCCCGCACCCCGTCGAGGTCGAGCACCGCCCCGCCCGCGAACGGGTCGCACCACCGACCGGGGGTCGTACCGTCGGCGACGAGGAAGTGGCCGGGAAGGCCGACGCCGGCGATCGGAACCCCGACCCGCCGCCCCACCTCCATCATTACGACCGAGAGTGTGATCGGGATCCCCGTGCGGCGGTCGAGCACGGAGTCGAGGAACGAGTTCTCGGGATCCGAGTAGTCGGCGGTGTTCCCGCGGAAACCCTCGCGCCCGAAGAGCAGTTCGTGCACCCCCGCGAACGTGGGGGTCGGGCACCGGGCCGCGAGATCGTCGAGGCGGGCGCAGCCGTCATCGACGTCGAGTACGGGGTGCGCCTGCGCCGCGATGCAGAAGGCGGCGACATCGAGCCGGGTCGTCGGCGCCGCCAGTTCCCGGGCGAAGCGCCCGACCGAATCGACCGGCGCGACCATCGGCCCGGACGCTAGCCCCCCGTAGACTCACCTGCCCATGGCGGCGACGGTTCACGCAGTGGTCGCGGAGAAGCTCCACGCCCACGCCCAGCGCCTGACCCCGACCCGACGCGACATCGTCGACGTGCTGTCGACCGCCTCCGGGCCGCTCACCATCCCCGAGATCCTCGCCCACCGCGCGGGACTCGCGCAGAGTTCGGTGTACCGGAACCTCGCCGTCCTCGAGGAGGCGGGCGTCGTGCACCGGATGATGACCCACGACGACTTCGCCCGCTACGAGCTCGCCGAGGATCTCACGGGGCACCACCACCACATCGTGTGCTCGCGCTGCGGTCGGGTGGAGGATCTGCCCGCCTCCGCGGCGTTGGAACGTTCGGTCGCCGCCGCGGCCGAGGAGGCCGCGCGGGTAGCCGGCTTCCGGGCCCAACACCATCGCCTCGACCTCCTCGGGACGTGCGCACGGTGTGCGGGCGCCGGCCCCGCCGGAGCGCAATGAGCGAGCCCACGGTGTACGAGGTCGTGGGAGGGCAGGCGTTCTTCGACGCACTGGTCGACCGCTTCTACGACCGGGTCGAGCACGATCCGGTGCTGCGCCCGATGTACCCCGACGACCTCGGCCCGGGGAAGCGCGCGCTCGCCCTGTTCCTCGCCCAGTACTGGGGTGGTCCCCCCGAGTACAGCGCCGAGAAGGGCCACCCGCGTCTGCGGATGCGCCACCTACCGTTCGTGATCGACGAAGCCGCGCGCGATGCGTGGCTCACCGCGATGCTCGCCGCAGTTGCCGCATCGGGAGCCGACGCCGAGGTGCAGGCGGCGATGCGCGAGTACTTCGCGACGGCCGCCACCCACATGATCAACGCCCCGGGCGACGGCGCGATGATGCTCCGGTGAATCGGCGACGCGAACGCGAGCGGCTCGCCCGGCGCCGGGTCGCGGCAACCCGTCGCGACGACGGTCGGCGCGCTCCGGTCAAGCCGGGTCGGCTGTCACCGACCCGCACTGTTCCCGCCTCGATCGCCCGGCCTCCCTACGCGCCCGACGCGCCCGCGCTCCTCCCGGCGGTGCCGCCCGACGAGTTCCCCGATCGCATGCGGGCCGCGGGCCGAGCCGCTCGCGAAATCCTCCTCGAGCTCGGCGAGGCGGTACGCCCGGGGATCACGACCGACGAGCTCGACCGGATCTGCCACGAGGGCTGCATCGCCCGGGGCGGCTACCCGAGTCCGCTCCACTACCGCTCGTTCCCCAAGTCGCTGTGCACCTCGGTCAACGAGATCATCTGCCACGGCATCCCCGACGACCGTGTTCTCCTCGACGGCGACATCGTGAACTGCGACGTCACCATCTTCCTCGACGGGGTCCACGGCGACACCAACGCCACGTTCTGCGTCGGCGCGGTCGACGACGACGGCCGTCGCCTGGTCGAGGTCACCGAGGCCGCGCTGTGGGCCGGCATCTCGGTGATCCGGCCCGGGGCACGCTTGAACGAGATCGGCCGGGCCATCCAGACGACCGCCGAGGCCGACGGCTTCTCCGTCGTGCGCTCGTTCGTCGGCCACGGGATCGGCGAGGCCTTCCACACGGCCCCCTCGGTGCCGCACTACTTCGATCGCCATGCCGATCTCGTCCTCGAGGCCGGGATGACCTTCACGGTCGAACCGATGATCAACGAAGGCGACTGGGAGCTCGGACCCATCTGGTCCGACGGCTGGACCGCGCCGACCCGCGATCTGTCGCGGTCGGCCCAGTTCGAGCACACGCTGATGGTGACCACGTCCGGGGTCGAGGTGTGCACCCTCCTCCCCGACGAACGGCGCGGAGCCTGATCGGTGCGTCTGGCCGGCGAGCGCGCGGTCGTCACCGGCTCGACCGCCGGAATCGGAGCCGAGATCGCCGTGGCATTCGCCCGAGAGGGCGCCGCGGTCGTCGTGACCGGCCGCAACGAAGCGCGCGGCGCCGCGGTCGTCGACCGCATCGCCGCCGCGGGCGGAACCGCTTTCTTCGTTGCGGCCGACCTGAGCGTCGAGGCCGCGTGCACGGAGCTCGTCGACGCCGCCGCCCAACACCTCGGCGGTCTCACCGTCCTCGTCAACAACGCCACGGGCGGGGGCGAGGGCGCGGCACCCGTCGCCGAGGTCCGCACCGAGAGTTGGGACGCCGTGCTCCGCCTCGACCTCTCCGCTCCCATGTGGTGCGCGCGCCGGGCGATCCCCCACATGCGCCGGGCCGGCCACGGCTCGATCGTCAACATCTCCTCACGACAGGCCGAGCGACCGAGTGCCGGTCTCGCTGCGTACGTTGCGGCGAAGGCGGGACTCAACGGGCTGACCCGCGCCCTGGCGGTCGAGGAAGCCGCCCACGGGATCCGCTGCAACACGATCAGTCCCGGCTACGTCCTCAACTCGGTACGCGACGCCGACCTGGCCCCCGAGCGGCGCGAGGCCTACGCCGCGATGCACCTCACCCGTCTGGGCGAGGCGGCCGACGTCGCCGCCGCCGCCGTCTACCTCGCCGGCCCCGAGTCGGGATTCGTGACCGGCGTCAACCTGGCCCTCGACGGCGGCAGCAGCATCGCCCGGGCCCGCACACTGGGCTGAGCGGTGCACCCCCGGACCTGCGTGAGCGGGATCTCGACCTTCCGCCTGAGCCTCGACGACGACCTCGCCTTCTGGTCCCGCCACGGGATCGAAACGGTGGGGGTCTCGGTAGCCAAGGCCGAGGCGACCGGTTGGCCCCACGCGACGACGGCTCTGGCCCGGGCGGTCGAGGCGGGCCTGACGGTCGTCGACCTCATCGGTCTCGGGGCCTTCGACCTCGCCCGCCCCGAGACCTGGGAACGCGGGCGCGATCGCTGCCTGCGGGCGGTCGAGGCGGCCGAACACCTCGGGGTGCCCCGCACCGTCTTCACCACCGGGCGCTTCGTGCCGCTCCCCTGGGACGAGGCGGCCGACGCGTTCGCCGAGGCGATCGGCCCCGTCACCGCCGAAGCCGCGCGTCGCGGGGTCGCCTTCGCGATCGAGCACACCAACTCGCTCCGGCCCGACGTCGGGTTCGTGCACTCGCTGCGCGATGCCGTGGACCTCGCCGACCGACTCGACGTCGGCGTGTGCATGGAGGTCAACGCCTGCTGGGCCGAGCGGGATCTCGCCGCCACGATCCGCCGCGGGATCGGTCGGATCGCGCTGGTGCAGATCAGCGACTTCCGGGTCGGGACCGTCGCGTCGTCGCAACGACTCGTTCCCGGCGACGGCGACATCCCGCTCCTGCGCATCATCGACACGCTCCTCGCCGCCGGTTACGCCGGAGCCTTCGAGCTCGAGTTGATCGGCGACGCCATCGCCGACGAGGGCTACGACGTCGCGATCCCCCGTGCCGTGACCTGGCTCGACCGCGTGCTCGGCGAGCGGGACCCGGAGCCGATCAGGCCCACATGAACGCCCCGCCGTCGGCCATGAAGGTGTGGCCGGTGAGGTAACGGCAGGCGTCGGAGCACAAGAACCACACGATCGGGCCGATGTCGAACTCGGGATCGCCCTGGCGGCCCATCGGGCACTGCTCGACGAACCGGCGGTACCCCTCGCTCCGGGTGGCGGCCTCTCCCTTGTGGGTCGCGGCCGCGGGCGCCACCGCATTGACGGTGATCCCGTCGGCACCCCACTCCCGGGCGGCCGTCCGGGTGAGGGCCCGAATGGCCTCCTTCGACGCGTTGTACGCACCGAATCCCGCCCCACCGGTGATGCCCATCGACGAGGCGAAGTTGACGATCCGCCCCCACCCCTGGGCCCGCATGTGCGGGTACACGGCCTGCATGGCCCAGAGGGTCCCGAGCACCCCCGACCGGTGGAAGACCTCGACGTCGTCCTCGTCGACTTCGGCCAGGGGGGCCATCGGCCGGAAACTCTGAGCGTTGTTGACGATTGCGTCGACCCGCCCGAACCGTTCGACGGTGGCCGCGACGAGCGCGTCGATCGAGGCCCGCTCGGACACATCGCACTCGACCGTCAGGTGCTCGACTCCGAGCTCGGTGAGTTCGGCCGAGGCCTCGGCCGCGAGTGCCGGCTTCCACTCGGCGACGACGACCTTCGCGCCGCCCCGACCCAGGTGCCGGGCGATGCCCTTTCCGACCCCCCGCCCCGATCCGGTGACGATCACGACTCGGTCGGCCACGGTGTGCATTGCGTTCGCGTCCACGGGGCGACTGTACGGAACCGGCCCGGTTCCCCGCCCGGACCCGCCCGTGCCACCCTCCTGACCTGGGCTTTCCCACGCAAAGTGACAACTTTGCCACCCATGGTGACCGGGTCGCTTCGCATCCCGACCGACCCCCTGGTTAGGTTGACGCCGTGCGCCGACCGACTCGCCATCGGGCGAGCCCGGGGCGCAGCACCGGTGGGGCGGAGTACCCCGTGCGCACCGTGCTGACGCGACCTGAAGGGCCGAGGATCTCCCGCGGTCTGCTTCTCGCGCTCGCGCTCGTGTGCACCTCGGTGCTCGTTCCCGCTCCCGCCGGCGCCACGACGACCGAAGCGCGGATCGCCGCCGTACGCGAGCAGGTCGACGCCGCGGCCGAGCGCTGGTTCGCCACCCAGACCCGCCTCGGCGACCTCGACGCCGCCATCGCCGAGCACGACCACGCAGTCGACACCGCCCGCGAACGCATCGCCGAGGCCCGCCGACTGCTCGCCGGTCGGGCCCGACTCCTCTACGAAGGCGCCACGATCGGCGTCACCGACGCGATCGGCGACACCGCGATCGACTCCGCCCGCCGGGCGCACCTGATCGACAAGGCCGGGGCCTTCGACGCCGAGGTGATCGACCGCCTCGCCGCCTCCGTCGAGGACCTCGACCACCAGCGCGAGGAACTGGAGTCGGCTCGCGCCGAACGGCGTGCCGCCCTGGCCGACCTCGAATCGGAGCGCAGCGCCCTCGACGAGCGTCTGGCCGAACTGCGGGCCCGGGCCGACCGCGAGACGGCCGCCGCCCGCCTCGTACGCGAGCGGGAGCCGCAGGCCGGCACCCCGACGACCGCCACCGGCGAGCCGGGCGGATCCGCCCCCGTCGATCCGCCGACCGAGCCCCCGGTCGATCCGCCCACCCCGCCGAGCAGCGGCACCCACCCGCACCACGACGACCCGTTCCTCTCGTGCACACGCGCACGCGAGAGCCGGGGCATCTACTCGATCGTCAGCGCGTCGGGCCTCTACCACGGCGCCTACCAGTTCCTGCCCTCGACCTGGGACGCGACCGCCGCCCACGCCGGACGCCTCGACCTGGTCGGCGTCCTGCCCTCGCGCGCGTCGGCGTACGACCAGGACGAGATGGCCTGGCAGCTCTACCAGTGGCAGGGCACCGCACCCTGGGGTGGGCGCTGCTGAACGCCGGTCCGCCTCCGGGCGGTGCTCCGCACCCCTGGTTCGGCGTCTACCTGCCCCAGATCCGCATCGACTTCGAGGAGTTGTGCGACCGCGTGCTCGCCGCCGAGGCCGCCGGGTTCGACTCCGTGTGGCTGATGGACCACCTCGCCGCACCGCTCGCCCCCGAGATCGACACCTACGAGGGGTGGACGATCGCGGCCGCTCTCGCGGCGCGCACCTCACGCATCCGGATCGGACACCTCGTGCTCTGCGACCCGTTCCGCCACCCGGCCCTGCTCGCCAAGATGGCCGCAACCCTCGACGTCGTGTCGCAGGGCCGCCTCGAACTCGGGATCGGGTGGGGATCGGTGCCCGCCGAGCTGCAGGCCTTCGGGTTCGGCGCCGAGCCGCCCGCCCGCCGGGCCGCCCGCCTGCGCGAGACGCTCGAGATACTCGACGCGATGTTCACCGGGGAGCCGTTCGACCACATCGGTGAGCACTACGAACTGCGCGGCGCCCGGGGCCGACCGGTGCCGGTTCAGCCTCGGATTCCCGTGCACATCGGCGGGGGCGGCGCCCGACTGACCATGCCCTTGGTGCGCGACCACGCCGACTGGTGGAACTGCCCCGGCTACGCGCTGGATCGCCTCGCCGAGCTGGCACCGCTGGCCGGAGCGGCCGGGGTGTCGGTCCAGCACCCGATCGGATTGGCTCACGGCCCCGAAGACCGCGACGAGGTCGCGGCGACGACCCGGCGCCGGTTCGGATCGTGGGGCGGGGTCGTGACCGGAACCGCCGACGAGGTAGCGGCCGCCCTCACCTCCGAAGTGGAGCGCGGCGTCGGAGGCTTCGTCTGCCAGTTCTCCGACTTCGGGCGACCCGCGACCCTCGCCCGATTCATGGCCGAGGTCGCGCCGGCGGTGCGGGCAACGCTCTGAGGAGCCCGGCGGCCCCGACTACGACCCGTCGCCCGTGCTCGCGGGGTCGACGCGTACCTGGTCGAAGACCTCTTCGCGGTGCACGGCGACCGATCGGGGCGCCTCGATCCCGAGCCGGACCTGATCACCGCGCACCTCGAGCACGGTGACCACGACGTCGTCACCGATCATGACGCTCTGCTTCGCCCGACGCGTCAGCACCAACATCTCGTAATCCCCTCCGTGGGTGCCGTCCCCGGGAACGGCCCGTTCGCGGCCGTCCCCCGACGACCGGGCGAGAGCATACGGGCCGGTCGGTACCGGTGTCCCGGGCTCAGCCGAGGATTCCGAGCTCCACGGCCCGCCCCACGGCCTCGCGCCGATCCCGCACTCCCAGCTTCGCGTAGGTGCGGACGAGGTGGGACTTGACCGTCGCCGGGCTCACCGAGAGAAGCGTCGCGATCTCGCGGTTGTCGTGGCCGCCGGCGAGGAGCACCAGGACCTCGCGCTCACGAGCCGAGAGCAGCGGTTCGGCACGCTCGGCGAGCGGCCGAACGGCCGCGAGGTCACCGTGCAGCGCCGGGCTGACCCGGCGCTCGCCCCGGAGAGCGGCATCGACCAACGCCCGGATCTCGTCTTCCTCGGCCGACCGCAGTCCGACGGCGAGGAAACCGGCGGCGACCGCGTAAGCCGCGACCGACTCGGAACCGGGGGCCAACAGCAGGACGGCCGGTGGCGTGGGCCGCAGGGTCCGCAGTTGCCGGGCCACGGCCTCGGGCTCACGATCGGCGGCGGCCCCGCAGACGAGGAGCCGGTCGGGGTCGGCCCGCAGGAGGTCGAATGCCTCCCGGGCGGTCCGCACCGGGAGCACGGCGGCGATCCCCGCGGCTTCGACGATCGCCGCCAGACCGGCCCGAACGAGGGGAACCTCGTCGACGACGACCGCACCGGCGCCCGACACGGGGCGATCGTACCCTCCGCGCGATGAATCCCACCTAAAGCGGTCACGAATTTCCACCCGGAGAGCGATCAAGGCCACCCCTCTCGCGCGACGAAACCCCGTGACATCCCCGTGAGGACGCGGGGCCCGTGAACCGGAGCACCGACGTGACGAGCACCGACACCCCGACGATCGATCTCGAGCAGGCGGAGCGGGAGGACGACCTCGTCCGCACCCACCTCGACCTCGTGCACCAGGTCGTCTCCGACGTCGCCCACCGCATCCCGAGTCACGTGAGTCGCAGCGACCTCGTGTCGGCCGGGATGTTCGGCCTTGCCCAGGCCGCCCGCTCCTTCGACCCCGAGCGCGGCATCCCCTTCGAGGGCTTCGCCGCCACCCGCATCCGCGGCGCCCTCCTCGACGAACTGCGCGGACGCGACTGGGCGAGCCGATCGGTACGTGTGCGGGCCCGCCGCCTCAACGAGGCCGGCGACGTCCTCGCCGCTCGCCTCGGCCGCACTCCCACGCCCGAGGAATTGGCCGCCGAGCTCGACGTGCCCGTCGATGCCGTCCGCCGCATCGTCGACGACGTCGACCGAGCGCGGGTCGTCAACTACGAGGGCCTGACCGAGAGCGGCGAGGGCCCCGCCCGGCTCGCCGACCACCGCGCCGGCCCCGAAGACCTCATCCTCGACCGAGAGCGCAAGGCCTACCTCATGGACGCGATCGACGCGTTGCCCGAGCGGCTGCGTCACGTCGTCGTCGCCTCGTTCTTCGAGGACCGGCCGATGCACGAGATCGGTGCCGACCTCGGGGTGACGGAGTCCCGCGTGTCGCAGATGCGAACCGAGGCCCTGGCCCTGCTCCGCGACGGACTCAACGCCAACCTCGACCCGGAGGCGCTCCCCGCCGAGCCCCGGCCCGGGGGCCGTATCGAGCGCCGCAAGGCCGCCTACTACGCCGCAATCGCCGGGGCCTCGACCCCCGGGCAACGGCTGACGGCCCGGACGCTCGAGGCCGTCTGACCGTCAGGCCGCGTGCGCAGCCCGTCGCTTGCGGGCCGCCTTCTGCCGCCGTCGGAGCAGCCGCCGCCGCTCCACGCCGGTGAGGCCACCCCACACGCCCTCGGGCTGACGGGTGGCAATGGCGTACTCGAGGCACTCCTCGCGGACCGGGCAGGCCGCACAGATCCGGGTCGCCGCGTCGACCCTCGTCTCGGACGTCGGGAAGAAGACGTCGGTCGTCGCACCGCGACAGGCTGCTGCGGCGAGCCAATCGAGCGGGGCGGCGGAGGGTGCGGTCACGGACATGCTCATCGTTCAACGTCGGGGCGACGCCCGATCATTCCCCCGGAGCCCACCGGCTACACGTACGCGGCACCGCGGCGCGGGCGGACCCGTCCGGGGGATCGGTATCGTCGTCGTCATGGTCCGAGTCCCGGCCCGCGGTCCCGCGTGAACGCCGCGGCGGGAGGACCCTGGTTCTTCGTGCACCTGCAGAAGACGGGGGGCACCTCGCTCAACCTGCAGCTCATGCAGCAGTTCGGCCGCGACGCGCTCTACCCCTGGCCCCCCGACGTTCCCGACGACCCCGAACGACCCCAGATCTCGGTGGCCGCCCTCCGGCGGGTCTGGGCCGAACGCGGCGACCGGATCCGCATGATCGCCGGGCACTTCCCCTTCGCCACGATGGAGCTGCTCGGTGCCGACTTCACGTCGCTCACCATCCTGCGCGACCCGGTGGCGCGGACGATCTCCAACATCCGCAGCCAACTCGGCGGCAATTTCCTGATGGAGGGCCTCGACCCGGTCGAGGTCTACGAGCGCACCCGGCCGTTCACGCGCAACCACATGCTGCGGATGCTCTCGGTCACCGCCGCCGAGATCATCGAGACCGAGGAGCTCGGGCGGTGGCCGGTCTTCCGCCACGTCGACCCGACCGACGAGCGCCTCGCCGCCGCCAAGGCCAACCTCGAGCGGATCGACGTGATCGGCCTCACCGAACGTCTCGACGAGTTCACCGCCGAACTCGACGCCCGCTTCGGCTGGCACCTCGGGAGCGCGGCCCACGCCAACGCGAGCCCCCCGGCCGATCTCCCGGCCGACCTCATCGAGCAGATCCGGGCCGACCACGGCCCCGACCTCGCGCTCTACGAACACGCCCGGGAGCTCGTCACCCGGCGGCGGGCATCCCCGGGGGCCGGGCAGTGAGCGGGCTCCGACTCCACCGGGCGGTGGCCGTCGTGCTCGGCTTCGTCATCCTCGGCGCTCTCGGATCCGCCCCCGCCACCGCCGCCACCGGGGGTCGGATCGTGCGGGCCGAGTTCCGCGACTGCCAGGTGATCCGGGTCGTCTACACCGGGTACCCACCGGAGACGATCATCACCTGGGCGGTCAACCAGTTCGGTCGGGAGATCGACCGCGGCGCCTTCGTCTCCGGGACCGGCGGCACCGATTCCGTGCAGATCGTGAGCCTCCGGCTCCGCGCGCCGGCCGATCCGGGCACCGACGCCGAGTTCGTGCTCGACGGCAGCTCGAGCGTGCGGCGCAAGCCGCAGTGCGAATCGACCGGCCCGACCGTGGCCCCGACGACGACCGTGCCGCCCGCGCCGCCCACTGCTCCGCCGACGGTGGCCCCACGGGACACCGGAACCGACCCCGCCGTCATCGATCCCGGCGAACCCATCCCCAACGGAGGGGGCATCGCCGACGCCGGCCGTGACCTCGCCACCGAAGACTCGGGCCCCGGCCTCGGAACCGGGCTGACCGCGGCGATCCTCATCGTCGTGCTCGCCTGCGGACTCGCGGTCCTGGCCCTCACCCGCCGTCCGGGCGCGAAACCCCGGCGGGCGCCGGAGCGACCGCTGCCCCCGTGGCTGCACGTCCCGGTACCGAAGAAGCGCAGCTGGTTCCGGCGCAAGTAGCGATGCGACCGCTCGAACATCCGCCCTGGGTGAGCCGGCTGAACCGGTTCGGCGAGGTCGTGGGCGATCCCCGCGCCCTCGTCGGACTCGACCCGGCCGAACTGCTCGCCCGGGCCCGAACAACTACCGGACTCGATGACGTCGGTGAGGCCGAGTGGCCGGGCTGGACCGAAACCTACGAGCGCCAACTGCGCGCGATCGACGACGAAGCCGACCTCCACCTGCTCGGACGGGTCCTCACCCGGGCCGAGGTGCTCCGTGTCCTCCAGACCTGGCTCCGCCTCCAAGCGCTCTGGCACCGCGAACCCGAGATCCTCCGCATCCCGGTCGAGGAGCCGCTCTTCGTGGTCGGCCCGCCCCGTACGGGCACGACGATCCTGCTCGAGTTACTCGCCCTCGATCCCCAGTTGCGCGCCCCGATCGCCTACGAGGCGCTCCACCCGTTCGCGTCCACCGGATCGGTCGAGCGTCGCATCGCGCTCTCGGAGCCCGAGCAGGAGTTCTGGGCCGACATCCACCCGCCCTTTCTCACCATGCACGAGTTGGCGAGTGACCTGCCCTGCGAGTGCGTGCACTTCCTGATGTACGACTTCTCCGGTCCGTACTGGGCCATGGGCTACGACGCGCCGTCGTTCACGGGGTGGCAGTTGGAGCACCTGGAAACTCTCGAACGCGTCTACCGGCTCCACCGGCGCATGCTGCAGACCTTCGCGCACGAGGGTCCCGATTCGACGCCCCGCCGCTGGCTCCTCAAGTCACCGTTCCACGTCTCGACCCTGCCCCACCTCTTCGCCGAGTACCCCGACGCCCGGGTCATCCACACCCACCGCGACCCCCGCCGGTTCCTCGCGTCGCTCGTGAGCATC
>Ga0208783_10000515_pt1 | contig 23910 bp, 23 predicted proteins | sample DEB19_08_DNA_2_FD_184529 | JGI IMG/M metagenome (GOLD analysis project Ga0208783, IMG submission 184529) | Aqueous microbial communities from the Delaware River and Bay under freshwater to marine salinity gradient to study organic matter... | ecosystem: Environmental > Aquatic > Marine >...
CTCGCATCGCGCCCTGCGCGAGGGCGTGTCCGAACTGAAGATCGACGTCGGTCCCGGCTACCGCGTGTACTTCACGGAGCGGGACGGCGAGTTGATCATCCTGCTCGCAGGCGGCGACAAGTCCACGCAGCGCCGCGACATCGAGCGAGCGATCGAGCTCGCCAAGAACGTCCCTTGAGATCCAGCCAGCCCCCCACTCACCGACGAGACCATCATGCCACGAGCCACTACCACCAAGTCGAAGCGCTCACCCGCGAAGTCCTCCCGCCGCGGCTCGAGTCACGCCCGCACGGTCGTGTACGACGTTGCGAAGCAACTCAGGACGCCAAAGGAAATGGCCGCCTACCTCGAGGCGTGGCTGGTCGAGGCCCCCGATGACGCGGCAGGCATCTCGCGTGCGCTCGGCGACATCGCCCGCGCGGTCGGCATGAGCAAGGTCGCGAAGCAGTCTGGCCTCAGCCGCGAGAGCCTCTACAAGGCGCTCAGCGAGGACGGCAACCCGAGCCTCGACACGATCCTGCGCGTGGCTCGTGCGGTCGGCGTGCGGTTCCACGCGTCGGCCGCATGATGCGCGAGCACTCAAGCGAGCTGGAACCCCGATTCCAGCGCACCGCGAGGGGTCATCCAGCCCTCTCTGCACGACGTTGCTCCCGAGCCCGTTGCCGGTGTAGTTGTTCCAGTTCGTGCCGTTGTTGGTCGACACGCTCACGCCGCCGCTCGCGCTGCACGATCAGGCGCTCCCCTCACGCGATGCCCCGCGCAGGAATCCGATCACGAGCAGCGCCCACGCGGCGATCAGGACGAATCCAGCGCCGAGATGCGCAAGCGAGACGATCAGTTCCTGCCACGACTCGCCGCCGGCCGCGCCTGCCTGACTGGCGGCGAGCGGGAGCATCTGCTTGGTGCCCCACCACGAGTTGGCGACCTCGGACAACGCCATCGCCCATGTGAGGAACGCTGCGAGCTGCATGACAAACACCGACTTCGGACCGACGCGGTTCGGGATGGTGAGCAGCGCCGTTGCGAGCACCATCAACAGCATGCCGTTGGTAATGAGCTGAATGTGTGCACCAAGCGCGAGGCGCGGGTGCGCCGTCGCGGGAACAGCGAGTCCCCACATCAGTCCGACCATCACGAGAAGCATGCCGTGCATGAGAATGCGCTTGCCGCCGACGAGAGTGTGCATCGATGAAGTCCCTTCGTGACTTGGTGAAGCACCGCAACTGAGGTTCAGCGGTTACGGATTGTGATCCGCGCCGTTGCGACGCGCAACCGATGCGCTCGGCTTTGGAGACGCCGCTCGGTCAACGACCCACGCTCCCCCACTCGCCCTCGCGCGCGCGGCCACGGCCCCAGCCCACGCAACGGCACGCGACGACGATGCCGATGCCGAGGGCAGTCGCAGTTGCCATCGCGACCACATCCCCGCTCCGCGTCGACGGAGCCGACAGCAACTCGCCATGGCCGGCGAGCCGAGGCGACGGCAGCAGCGTAGCAAACTCCTCCCACGGCGGATCGTGGCCGTACTTTTTCTCGAGAATCGCGCGCTCAGAGAGTTCATCCATGCTGCGCTCGAGACGGGCGCGCCAGCGGTGCTGATCCGTGCACTCGGCGGAGTGGTCCGCGCGCAAGGCGTGCCGCGGGTCGCCAAGCACTCGGGCGGGGGCGAGAGAACCTCTACAAGGCGCCGAGCGAGATCGGCGACCCGAGCCTCGACACGGTCCTTCGCATGGCTCGTCGGTCGTCGTGCGGGTTCATGCGTCCGCTGCTTGAAGCGCGAGCACTTGAGCGGGCTGGAACCCTGGTTCCAGCGCACCACGCAGGGTCATCCAGCCCTCCCTACGCCCCAGACGGCCCTCGCGGCGACGTGCCCGGCGCTGCCGCCGCTCCGGCGCGCTGCGCTCGCCTGCGCTGCGGCACCGCCGTGCATGCAAGGGACAACTACCATGCACCGACTCTATCGAGGGGTGGACCGACGGGAGCGACCCCGTCAATCGCCCCAGTCGCCCCACACTTCGTCGTCGGGTCCGGTCGACTCACCCGCCGACTCGCCTCCCCCACGGATCCGGCTTTCACGGAGATTTCACAATGTCGCGACACTGCTTCCGGCTCTCGACGCTTGCCCCGCAGGATCAAGGCCCCTGCGGCGGGCGCACCGCGGTCACCGCTTCCAACTTCCCCGCGCTCGAGGGGATGTCGCTCTACAAGCTCTCGATCGAGCCGGGCTGCTTCCGCGAGCCCCACTGGCATCCCAACGCCGACGAGATGGGATACTGCACCAGGGGCGAGGTGCTCGTCACGATCTTCTCGAGCGGCAACCGCCACGACGTCTTCAGGATCTCCGCGGGACAGATGTACCTCGCGCCGTCGGGTTCCTTGCACGCGATCGAGAACATCGGGAAGGAGACCGCCGAGATCGTCGCGGCCTTCAACCACGCCGAGCCCGAGGACTTCGGACTCTCCGGCAGCGTCGGCTGCTTCAAGCCCGAGGTGATCGGGAACACCTGGGGCCTCAAGACATCCGAGGTCTCGATGGTCACGCAGACGCCGAAGGACATCCTCTATGGACGCTCCGACGGCGCGATCGAGGTGCCCGCGACCGCCGACTATCCCAACCCCTTCAAGTTCCCCGTCGAGGCGATGCCGCCGCTCATCGCCAACGAGTACGGCTCGGCGCGGATCGCCCGCGCGGACCTGTGGCCGGCGCTGCGATCGCAGTCGATGTTCTCGCTGCGGATCGAGGGCACCGGCATGCGCGAGCCGCACTGGCATCCCGAGACGGCGGAGATGGGCTACTGCATCGCAGGCCGCAGCCGCATGACGATCAAGCTGCCCGGCGACGGCCCCGAGAGCATCGACACCTACGAGTTCGGCCCCGGCGACATGTACTTCATCCCCAAGGCCTACCCGCACCACATCGAGAACCTCGGCTCGGACGAGCTGCGGTTCCTCGTCTTCTTCGACCGGGCCGTCGGCATGGACATCGGCTACACCGGCGGCATCGCGGCGTTCCCGCGCCGCATCGTCGCGCCGACCCTCGGCACCACCGCTGCGGCGCTGCCGTCCTATCCCGAGTACCCGGCGGATCTGCTGATCGTCGCCAAGTCGAACCCCGTCGGAATCTGAAGCCATGCCCGTAGCGCCATTCAACAACGCCCGTTCGCCGATCTACGCCCGCGACGGCATGGCCTGCTCGAGCCAGGCGCTCGCTGCGGCGGTCGGACGCGACATCCTCAAGGCCGGCGGCAATGCCGCGGACGCCGCGGTCGCGATGGCGGCGATGGTGAACGTGACCGAGCCGATGATGAATGGCCTCGGCGGCGATACCTTCATGCTCGTCCACCGGGACGGCGAGATCTTCGGCCTCAACGGAAGCGGGCACTCGGGCTCGCGGATGACCCTCGACGCGGTGAAGCGCGACCACGGCGACGCGATGCCGCAGGCGGGCGCCGCTACGGTGAGCGTCTCGGGCGCCCTCGACGGCTACCTCGCACTGCATGAACGCTTCGGCTCGATGGATCTCGCCGACCTCGTCGAGCCCGCGGCTTCCCACGCCGAACACGGCTATCCGGTCGGCTTCAAGATCGCGCGGGTGTGGGCGTGGGGCGCGAGCAAGTTGCAGCGCTTCAGCCCCAACGCGAACGACTACCTCCCCGGCGGCAAGGCGCCCGAGGCGGGCTCCATCTTCCGGCAGCCGGATCTGGCCCGCACCTGGCGACGAATCGGCCAGGAAGGTCGCACCGCGTTCTACGCCGGCGAGGTGCGCGAACGCATCGTCGAGCTCGTTCAGAAGAACGGCGGCTACCTCGAGGCCAAGGACTTCGACGCCAAGCAGGCCGAGTGGGTCGAGCCGATCCGCGGTCGCTACCGCGGCAAGACGATCCTCGAACTGCCACCCAACGGACAGGGCGTCATCGTGCTCGAGGCGCTCGCCATGCTCGAGGGCTTCGACCTCGCCGCGATCTTCGCCGCCGACGAGGTGCAGGCGTGCCATCTCGTGCTCGAGGCGATCAAGCTCGCCTTCGCCGACGCTGCGGCGTATGTCGCAGATCCGCGATTTCTGAAGGGCCCGATGGAGTGCCTGCTCGATCCCGCGGTCGTCGCCGGACGGCGCGGGCAGATCGACCGCGACCATGCCCGCGACAACCCGCCCTGCGGCCGCGTCTACGGCGACACCACCTACTTCACGGTGGTCGATCGCAACCGCATGGCGGTCTCGCTGATCACGAGCATCTCGGACGTCTTCGGCAGCGGCATGATCGTGCCCGGGACCGGGATCATCCTGCACAACCGTCTCGCGGACTTCTCGCTCGTCGAGGGCCATCCCAACGCGGCGGCGCCGGGCAAGCGGGTGCGGCACACAATCCTGCCTTCGATGATGCTCGATGAACAAGGCGCACTCGCCATGACTTTCGGCTGCATGGGCGCGAACATGCAGCCGCAGGGCCAGGTGCAGATCCTCGTCAACCTGCTCGACCGCGGCATGAACCTGCAGCAGGCGCTTGATGCGCCGCGCGTGCGGGTGCTCGACGGGCGGCGGATCTCGGTCGAGCCGCATCCGACGATCGATCTCGCCGCGCGGCTCGGGGCGATGGGGCACGTCGTCGACACCGGCGAGAGCGTGCCGGAGGACTGGACGAAGCCGCACGACTTCATGCGCAGCTTCGAGGGCTCGGCGCAGGCGATCATGCTCGGCAAGGAGAGCCTGTGCGGCGCGAGCGATCCGCGTCTCGATGGGATCGCGGTCGGGGTGTAGCGATCATCGCGCAGGCTTGAGCTTCGGGCGCGGACCACGCCACGCGCTCGTCGCTTGCTGCGGTCGGCGCAGCGTGAGTTGGACGGGATGGACTCCATGGACTTCCGAACCGCGAAGCGCTGTACATGCGGCGGTCGCTTCGTTCGACCGTCACGCTCGCGGTGCGTGACCACCACGAGCGCCCGTCACGCCTCGCACGACCGCAGGCTCGAGAGCAGCGCCTCGCGATCGAAGTCGGTTCCGATGAAGACCAGCCGCGTGCGACGCTCGGCCTCGGGCGCCTCCTCGAGCGTGAAGCGCCTTCCGACGACATGGAAGGCGTGGATCGGATCCACGCCGGCCAGATGCAGGAAGCCCTTCGCGCGGAAGACGCCTTCAGGCAGCGCCTCGAGCATCGCCTGGAACCGCTCGGGGTCGATCGGGGCATCGGTCGAGAACGACACGCTGCGATAGGGATGGCGATGGCCGTGCCCTGGCGACACCTCGCCTTCCCGCTTCGACTCGTAGCCCGAGCCGCCGATCCCGAGCACCAGCGGAATCGCCACCCGCGAGCGCTCGGTGCGCAGGATCCGCGCCTGGGCGTTCACCGCGCGGATCGCCGACTCGACCGAGTCGAGCCGTGCCGCGTCGACGAGGTCGCACTTGTTGAGCAGGACGACGTCGGCGTAGCGCAGCTGGTTCCGCGCCGCGGGATCATCGAAGTGGTCGAGCGCGAAGTGCTCCGCGTCGGCGACGGACAGGATCGAGTCGACCCGCATCCGCGTCGCGAACTCCGGGCGCATGAAGGTCGTCGCCACCGGCACCGGATCGGCGATGCCGGTCGTCTCGATCACCACGTAGTCGAAGGGCGTCTGCCGATCGAGCAGGCGCAGGAGCGCCGCGATCAGGCCGTCGTTCATCGAGCAGCAGATGCAGCCGTTGCTCAGCTCCATCATGTCGCGGTCTGCCGATACCACGAGGCTGCCGTCGATGTCGACGTCGCCGAACTCGTTGATGAGCACCGCCACCCGCCGCCCATGCGGCTCGCTCAGGATGTGGTTGAGAAGCGTGGTCTTCCCGCTGCCGAGGAAGCCGCTGATGATCGTCGCGGGGGTCCGTGACTCGCTCATGGCCCTGTGGATCCGTTCACGCGGGGCCCGCGCTCACTGCGTCGAGACCCTCACCGAGTCGGCCGACAGCGTGTAGGTGGTGCCGATCGCTGACTGGCTCACGATGTCGGGATAGGCGTTGGCGAGCGCATGCAGCGCTCGCCATCCGGTGCAGTGGCCGACGATCAGCTGCTTGAGACCGAACTGCCCGATCCCCTTCACGGTGTCGGGGATGATCTTCTCCATCACGCCGCCGAGGTGCAGCCCGCCCATCGCCGCGTACAGAGGGCGATCCGGGAAGAGCCGGCGGGTGTCGAGGCAGACGTTGACGATCCCCGCGTGCGAGCACGCGCTGAAGACCATCATGCCGAGGCCCTTGATGTCGACCGCGACCATGCGCTCGTCCATGAGCAGCGGATCGGGCTCCCACGGCGAGTTCGGCGAGAGGCGGTGCAGATGGTCCATGCGGCCCTTCTCGAAGGGCGTCACGCGGGGGATCTCGCCGCTGTAGTAGACGTGGTCGTCGAAGAGGAGCCGGCCGTTGCCGTCGTTGACGACCTTGGCTCCGAGCGCCTCGAGTTCCGCGGGGCTCGGCACGATCGCGACGGGGATGATCTGCCCGGTCGGCAGCTTCACCGCGCGTTCGTAGAACATGTCTGGGTTCACGTGGACGGTCAGGTCGCCGCCGCGGCGCTTGATCTCCTTCACCGTGTCGGCAAGCGCTCCCATGTGGTCCCAGTGGCCGTGGGTCATGGTGATCGCCTCGATGTCGCCGAGATCGACCCCGAGGTTCCGGCAGTTCCGCAGGAAGATCGCCCCCTCCGGACCGGTGTCGAAGAGCATGCGGCGCTTCTGCCCGCCGTATTCGAGGGTGAAGCGGAGACCCAGGCCGAGGTTCGCGACGAGCAGCGTCTCGCCGGAGATCACCTTCGCCCCAGCCTTCGCGATGTTCGCGAACTCCGAGACCGCGAAGAGGGTCTTGGTCACGTAGGCGTCGCTGACATCGTCGGTGATGACGTCGATGGTCAGCGAGTCGACGGGCTGGAGACGGCTGGCGGGATCGCTCATGCGACATGGCCTCGGAGGGGTCGTGAGTTGTGGCGGGGCGAGTCTAGATTCGATCTCCGGACCTCGCGCGCGCCGCCGGAGGCCTGTTCCGGCGGGGAGGCCCGCTGCCTACCACATGCGCTTGGTCAGAGGTCCCCGGCATCGACCCGCGGATTCCTCCAGGAGCGTCCCGAACGCCTTTCGGCCCCTTGGGCCGGGAAGGCCTCCCATAGCGGGTGGACCTGTTCAGCGCACCCCGGTCAATCTGGCTCGGGAATCAGGGGGGAAGACCAGTCATCGCTTCATCGCGTTGGCTTGCCAGCCGGCCGAGCGGCGGACTTCCTGCTGCCCCTCCGAGCGCCAGTTGCCCGCGTCGCCGACTTCCTTGCCGACGGCTTCTTCGGCGACGTGGTCGCCAGCTTCTTGCCATCCGGCCCGCGACCGGTGCTCGCCAGCAGTTGCACGTAGGTCCTGACGTACTCCTTCACGGGCGTGCGGCGGATCGCCTCGCCGATCACGTCAAGCGCAGCGTCCTCCGCCCTCTTGAAACGGACGCAGCAGCCGCCCATGTTGAGCTTCTTGCCCGACTTCGCCCACGCCTTCTGGAACCAGGCGCGCTCGGCCTTGTCGCCGTACACGCTCATCAGGTAGACGGTGAGGAAGTTCTTCTGGCTCGCGAGCGCGGCCATCATCAGCGGCTTGCTCGGGTCGCAGTGGTAGCCGAGCGGCCAGACGCGGTGCGGCACGGCGTAGCCGATCATGCCGTAGAGCATCGACTCCTCGTACCGCTTGTCGAGGTTACGGCGGATCACCTTCCGCACCGCCTCGATGCCTGCGCGACGGTCGGCGGGCAGCGACTCGAGGTACGCCTTGACGGTGGCGGCCTTGCTCTTCATGCTTGCACTGTACTTGGGCGGGCCTTGACTCCGTGCCTTCGCGCGCCCGGCGTGCGAGGACGTGCCGCCACGGTCCGGCGCCTTCCGTGCGTGTGCAGCTGCGTGATGCGCGCAACGGGGTCTCCGGCGCGCCGCCGGGCCGTTCCGCTCGCCGTTACCATTCCCCGGCCCCTCGGAAGACCGGCCTGCGGCGCCGCCGGCTCGTCCCCGACGACTCCCTGGCGGAGGTGCTCATGGACTTTCTCGCGCAACTGTGGCTGCCGATCGTGGCTTCGGCGGCAGCGGTGTGGATCGCCAGCAGCCTCGCGTGGATGGTGGTCGGTCATCACAAGCGGGATTGGAAGGAAGTCCCCCACGAGGACGAGTTCATCTCCACCGTCAAGCGGCTCGGGATACCCCCCGGCAGCTACGGATATCCCGAGTTCCGCAGGTGCGACGGCCTCTCCAAGGACGAGAAGAAGGCCAAGTTGGAGCAGATGCTGCTCAGCCCGATGGGACTCCTGCGGGTCTGGGGGCCGATCAGCATGGGACGCAACATGCTCCTCACGCTCCTGGTGTTCCTCGTGGTCAGCCTGCTCATCGGCTACCTCGGATGGAACGCGCTGCCTCGCGATGCGTCGGCCGACTTCGCCAAGGTCTTCCAGGTCCTCGGCACCGCCGGGATCCTGGCCTACTGCTTCGCGGGATTGCCGGGCGACATCTGGTTCCAGCGGTCGAGGCGGGAGGTCGTGACCGGTTTCGTCGACGGCATCGTGTTCGGGCTCATCACCGGCGCGGTGTTCGGACTGCTCTGGCCTCGCTGACGCCGCCGAGGTGCCGCGGGCCTCGACGACCGTCCTGGACGCGTCACGAGGGTCTGTCCAGCCCTTGCTCCGCCACGTGGCGACCGCGACGTCTGCTCGCCGAACGGATGGCGCGTCAGCGCGTCCCCGTCGCGGCGACGCGCTCGTAGGACGCCTCCATCATCAGGTACTTCTTGCCCGACGCGAGGTCCTCCGCCCACATGCGATGCGACTGGCGCGTCGGCGACTCGCGGGTGATCTCCTGCCACATCGTGGTGCGTCGGCCACGCACGGGGCAGAAGAACCCGAAGGTCATCTCGATGGTGCGTCCGTCGGCGGAGCGCTTGCCGGACCCGGTCATCATGGTCGTGCCGTAGGTGTCGATCCACATCGACTGGAATTCGCGCGCAGCATTGTCGTAGCCGGTGATCGCGATTCCCTCGAAGTTCGGCATTCCTTCCGCGGTGGCGGAGTATCGGCACGAGGTGAAGCGTCCGCCGAGCAGCGCGGTGACCGTGAACGCGGCGGGCATCGACATCGGCTCGGCGCCGATCCCGGGCCAGCTCCTGGACGTGCCCTTCCAGCTGCCGACTTCTTCGAGCAGCCAGGCGTGCTCGGGGCCCGGGTTCGCCGCGGCCGCCATCTTCTCCATCGCTGCGTCCATGTCGTGCGGAGTGCCTGCTCGGTTGGTGTGGCAGCCCGTGGCGAAGAGCATGCTCGTGCCGGACAGAACCACGGCGGCGAGAGGCGGCGCCACTGGCGCAAGCCGTCGGACGGATGGTGCGGTGTGCATGTCGCCGGAATGTACCGCTCCGCACTGCAAGCTGACCCTCCCGCCCACTTGGTCCCGTGCCCCTCGCCGGACTGCGGGCTTCCACGCCCATCGACACCGCGCGGGCGCGGCGCTCGCTCACTGCCCGGGGAATCGGAGGGGAACTGGGCCAGGGCGGCCGCGCACGGCGCTCGGCGCGCTAGGGGACGAACTTCGCGAACGGATGGAAGCGAAACCGGTTGCGGGGGTCGACCTGCTTCTTGGTCGCCTTGACCATGGCGGCCATGTCCTCGGTGCCGAAGATCACCGCCGCCACCGCGCTGCGGTCCGGGTCGTCCGGCTGCGAGTGCGTCCCGCTCAGGTCGATCGAGAGCCCGCCCACCGCGCGGGCCTTGTCGACCACCTCCTTGGTGAGGTCCGCGATCGCCTTCCTCTCCTCCTCGGACTTCCCGTTCGCGTCGTAGATGGTGACCAGGTCGAGGAAGAACGCGTGGTGGCAGTTGCCGGTCGGCAGCCTTCGCCCCGACATCGCCGCGCCGCCGAGCGCGCGGATCTCGACGATCGACATCGCCGCCTCGTCGAGCGGCGCCTCGGCGACCACGGTGTCGCACACGAACGCGAGGGTCGCGTCGTCGGGCATCCCGCGCGTGCCCATCGCGTGATACATCGACACGAGCGGATCGCCCTTCTGCCCGGCTATCACGGGCCAAAGCGCGGCTGCGGTCTCGTACCACGATGTCCAGTGCCCCTCGGCGACCACCGGCAGCCGCATCTCGGCCGCGAGGTCTCCCCACGGCTTGACGAAGTCGGCGATGCTCCCGGTGAAGCCGTCGTAGAACACGAAGGTCGCGACCAGCACCTTCGTGCCGGCGACGACAAGCTCCATCGAAACGTGCTCGTCGGGCAGGATGCGCTCCTTCATCATGCGCAGCGCGCGGTGCGAGTACGCCACCGCCTGCGCACGCGTCTCGAACGCGATCACGCGCTGCTCGCCGCCGCGGACCACGCCCTCGGGCGCGACCCGCAGCGTGACGTCGACCACCACGGCGAGCGCGCCGCCCGCGCCCAGCATTGCGGTGAAGAGCGGATCGCTCGGCGTGAGCACGCGAATCTCGCCCGTCGCCATGACGACCGTCATGCGTGTCGCGCGCTGCCCGAGCAGGCCGAGCCGCCGCGAGAAGTACCCGCTCAGGCCGCCGTTCGCGATGTAGCCGACCGCACCGACGCCCGGGCCGGTTCCGACGGGCAGCGCGCCGTGCTTCGCCTTGAGCGCCTCCACGAGCTCGCGGAAGCAGACTCCTGCGCCGACCGTCACGAGCATGCCCTCGCCGTCCTTCGAGAACTCGATCGACTTGAGATGCACGAGGTCGAGGATGACCGCCTCGGTGCTCGCGTACCCGGAAGCGTTGGCCGACTCGTGGCCTCCGCACACGCACGCGATCGGCGTCGATTCGGGCAGTGACTTGATCACCGCCGCGATCTCCTCGGCCGAGCGCGGACGGAAGATCGTCCTCGCGAGCGTGGTGCGCGGGATCGCGGCTCCATCCTTCGTGACCGCCTTGTTGCCGCTGAGGGCCCAGATGCGCTCGGAGAACCATGCTGCGTTCGCTTCGACGGTCTCGACCTGCATTGCTGCGCTCCCGACCGTTGCTGTTCCGAGCCCCGTGCTCCCGGATGTCCCGAGGCCGCTCCGCCCGAGGAGCGTCTCGCAGGCGATGAGTCCCAGTCCTCCGACCGCGGCGGTCTTCAGCACCGTCCGGCGGTCAACCCCAGCATCGCCGATCCTGCTGTCCTCGTGGTCCATCGGGCGCTCCTTGGGGAAGGGCCCGGACGATAGTCGGCCGGCCCGGGTGCGCGCGAGCCGGGCTCATCTGCTCCCGTGGGGGCGCGCGGCGGTTCCTGGGCCTGCGGTCGGGTTCGCCGCTCAGGGTCGCGGAACCGCAAGGTGGAGGACCTGCCCCCGTCAAGGTCCGTACGTCGGGCGTCTCCTCGGTGAGTTCCGGCGGGCCCCCGCAGATCGTGACGGCATCGTTCCACGGGACACGGTCCACCGGTTGGTTCGCGATATCGTGGCGCCATGGGCACGATCAACACCGGCAAGGCACCTCGGCGCGAGCTCGCCTTCCGGTGCACCGGATGCCTGAAGGACGAGCTCGCGCGGATCGAGGCATCCCACCGCGCGGGGTCGCTTCGCCACACCGGGAACTGGACTCCGGGCGAGGTCCTCGACCATGTCGCCAGGGTGTGGGAGCTCTCGCTCGATGGATTCCCGCCCGAGGCGAGGTTGCCGGTCTTCGTCCGCCTCATCGCCCGGCTCATGAAGGGACGAATGACGAGCGGGAAGACGCTGCCGGCGGGATTCAGGATCCCGAAGCACGGGCATGCGATGCTGCCCCGCAACCAGTGTCCGTTCGCGGAAGGATTGGCCCGCCTGCGGGCCGTGCTCGATCGACTTGACCGTGGAGAGCAGATGACCGTTTCCAGTCCTGCCTTCGGCAGGATGAATCATGGTGAGTGGATGCGCCTCCACCTGGCGCACGCCCAGCTCCATCTCGGGTTTCTCGCGTACTGACGCATGACGCGGCCTGCAGCGGCTGCGCACCTGCGCGCTGCGGGCCCGATGCCGGGCCGGAGCGGGGTGGCCCGCCGCGCCTTGGCCTCGATGAGCGCATCCGTCTCGCGAAGCCGTCAACCGGCCGGAATGTCACCGGAACAGCACGGCGGCCTGCTGAATGGTGTTCCAGAGCCCCCACGCCAGCGGCACGGTCACGAGCACCCACAGCGCCACGGGCGCAATCACGCTCGAGCGCGTCCGTTGCATGGCGGCGACTCGTCCACCCTGAAGGATCGACACCTCGGCCGGCGCCGCTCCGCCTGGCTTGGGCTTCGCTGGAACGCCAGCGCCGCCGCGAATCAGGCTGTTGAAGACGAAGCCGACCCCGAGCATCCCCGCGAGCACGAACATCGTCTTGTCGTACGCCGCGGCGCGCGCCACGCCGGCGCGCACCTGGGCCTCGTTGACATAGTTGACGAGCACCGGTCCGAGGACTCCCGCTGCGCTCCAGGCCGTGAGGAGGCGCCCGTGGATCGCGCCGACCGAGCCGGTGCCGAAGAGATCCGCGAGATAGGCCGGGATGGCCGCAAAGCCTCCGCCGTACATGGTGAGGATGATGCAGAACACCGCGCAGAACAGGCCCACATGTCCCGAGCGGCCGATCGCCGGCACCGAGACATAGAGGAGAAGTCCGAGCAGGAAGAAGATGGCGTAGGTCCGCTTGCGTCCGAGCGTGTCCGAGAGCGAAGCCCATCCGAACCGCCCGAGGATGTTGAACAGGCTGAGCAGCCCCGTGAATCCCGCGGCGATCGCCGCGACGCGCGCGAGCTCATCGGCATCGAGCTGCTCGAAGGCCTTGTCGAGGCCGATCAGGCGACCTCCGAAGACCTCCTGGAGCATCGGGGATGCCATCCCTATCACGCCGATCCCCGCCGAGACATTGAGGCAGAGGACCGCCCACGCGAGCCAGAACTGCTTCGTTCGGCACGCCTCGGACACGGTGAGCGATCGCGGCGCCGCGGCGCCCTGCGTGCGATCCGCGTCGGGAGGCTGGAAACCCTGCGGTGACCCCTGGCGAGAGCTGGAGTCTGCAGGCGTCCAGCCCTCGGGGGGCACCCGATAGGTGAAGGCGCCGACCATCATGAAGAGGAAGTAGACCGCAGCCAGCACGAGGAAGGTCTGCCAGACTCCGACCGATTCGGCGGTCGCGAAGTGGCGCATGAGACGATCCGCGAGCGGCGAGCCGACCATCGCGCCTCCGCCGAAGCCCATGATGGCGAGCCCTGTGGCCATGCCGCGTCGGTCGGGAAACCACTTGATCAGGGTCGACACCGGAGAGATGTAGCCGAGCCCGAGCCCGATGCCTCCGATCACGCCCGAACCGAGCCAGAGAAGCCAGAGCTGGTGCCAGTACACGCCCGCCGCGGAGATCACGAGGCCGCCACACCAGCAGCACGCGGAGACGGACGCGGCCTTGCGCGGGCCCGCGCGCTCGAGCCAGTTGCCGAAGAGCGCCGCGCTCGATCCGAGGAAGACGAAGAACAGCGTGTAGGTCCAGCCGAGGAGCGGCTTGTCCCAGTCGCAGTCGGTGCCGGTGATCCGACCGAGGAGCCCGATCGAGTCCGGGCAGGCGACCGAATGCGTGATGCCCACGGCCTTCGTCAGCGGCAGCCAGAACACGGAGAAGCCGTAGGCCATGCCGATGCTGAGATGTACGCAGAGCGCAGCGGGCGGCACGAGCCAGCGGTTGAACCCGGCATCTGCGACGGTCCGCTGCTTGTCGAACAGGCCGACGGGGCGATGGTCCGCATGCGGATCGATGCGCGCGGAATCGGCTGAATCGCGTGGTTTCCTGCACTTTCGCGGCAGACGTCCCCCACTCCTCGGGCAACTCCGCCTCGCGAAGCCGTTGCCGGTGTCGAAAGGCCGGTGACCCGCTCGTTGCGCCCGCCCTATCCCACGACGCGACCGCGGAAGCGGCGCGCCCTCAGTCGCACACCCAGCGCATCAGCGCCTCGAATCCGAAGCTCCGGCGCGACCCGATGGTGCGCAGGACCAGCAAGCATGCCACCAGGAACCCGCCCCCGAGGGCGAGCGCCATGCCCGCGGGCATGGCGCGCATCCAGTGCGCGGTGGGCTCCCCGGTCTCCCTGAGCCCGTAGATCCACAGCGGCCAGAGGTGGACCACGTGATGCACCACGTAGATGGTCAGCGAGTACTGGCTGAAGGTCCTGGCGACGCCGAACGCTCCCGCCAGGCGTCCCGATGCCGCGATTGGGTCCACGAAGCGGTGCCCGAACGCAAGCGACGCCATCGCCACCCCGAGCATGCCGGTCACGTACTCCGTGGTCGGGGGGAACATCGTCCATCCCCCGAGCATCCCGGCGGCGACCGGCCCTGCCAGGAACGGCCGCGCCAGGAGGAGCGCCGCGGAGACGGCGACCAGGCCCATGCCGATCGCTGCGATCCTGAGCGGATCGGCCCCGGATCCGCCGCCGCCGGTACGGCGCGAGAAGAGCCACGATGCGGTGACGTACCCGGCAAGCGAGAGCGTGATCCACGGCAGGAGCGGGAAGTACCCCGTGGCCAGGTACCCGACCAGCACGTCCGAGAGGGTCAGGTCACTCTCGAAGTAGCCGTTCTCCCAGTACTCGGCGTAGCCCGCCATGCCGCGGAGGATCGGCGCGACCAGCAGCGACACCGCGGCGACCAGCACCAGCACTTCCCGGGGCACCCGACGCATGAAGGCGAGCATCACGAGCGCGGAGCCGATCAAGGTGAGGACGTCCCAGTTGAAGATGTCCTCCGGAAGCCAGACGAAGAGGTTGAAGGCGAACCCCGCCCCGAAGAGGAAGAGCCCGCGCCGGACGGAGACGCGCGCGATGGCGTCATCGGACAGGTCGCGGGCCACGAGGCCATCGGACCACAGGAAGTAGCTCGTCCCCGAGAGGAACACGAAGAGCGGCGCACCGAGCCCGGAGAGCGGCGGCGCGTATCCCGCGAGGTTCTCGGAAAAGTGCACGAGCACCATCGTGACGATCGCGATGGTGCGCAGCAGGTCGATGGAGGCAAGCCGCGTCGTCATCCGCCGGCCGTCGCCAGGTACTCGAAGCCCCAGAGCAGGAGCTGCGCCGCCAACAGCACGATGATCATCCACTCAAGCCGGTGGCCGGTCCGCGCCAGCATGAAGTCGCTGGCGCGCTGCCCGCACATGTCGTAGGTGTCGCGGAAGACGTCGGCCTGGATGGACGCGGCTTCGTGGCGCGCGACGATGCGAAGGCGCTCCCGCAGCCGATCGGCGACCTGGCTGGCCAGGGTCGGCGGGTAGATCGGCGGCGCGAGCACGGCGGGCGCGATGCGGGCAAGCCTGGCCCTGAGGTGGAGCACCCGCTTCAGCCGGTCGCGCAGCTCGTCACGGCGCCCGACGGAGCGTTCCTCGAACTCGAAGGCGAGCGGTGCATCGGTGTCGAGCTCGGGCCACGCGGCCGCCAAGGCCCGCTCCACCTGCCGAAGCGTGCGGTCATGCCCCGAGACCTCGATGACGGCGCGCCGGATCGTTTCCAGGCGTTCCGCCGGCGCGAGGATCGCGCATCGGCTCGGCGACCACCGGATCCGCGATCCCTGGAACGCCATCCAGAACGCGGGGCCGGCGCCGGAATCGGAAGCCGCGTCGATCCAGGCATCGACGGCAGCAGGGACCTCGGCATGTTCCCCGGGCATCGAGAGGATCTCCATGCCGTCCTGGTTCGGGGCATCGTCGAACGCCCGTTCCACCGTGGCCGTCGCGGGCAGTGCCCAGATCGATCCGCCGCGAGCCGTCGACCCACCGACCTCCGGTCGTGCATCCTCATGCATCGCAGGCGCTCCTCCCTGCGTGCCGCCGGGGCAGCCGCCCTTCGGCGAGATCCGCGGCGATCCACCCGGCAACACGCTCCGCCGAGTCGAGCACCCCGTTCAGGGTCGAGTCGTAGAGATAGTCGCCCACCATGAAGAGGCCGGGGTGGCCGTCCGGGTCGGGACAGTGGCGTCGTTCGATCGGCATCGGCGTCCATCCCCCGGGCAACGCGCTGACCGCGCCGGTCCATCGGTGAACGCGTGCCTCGATCATCCGAGCGCTTCCCGTGGCCAACTGCGCCGAGAGGAACTCGGGCAGCGAATCAAGCACGGCACGCACGATCTCGTCATCGGTGTCCATGGCCAGCGTGCGCGCGGCGTCGCCGCCGATCAGCCAGCCGAGGACGCCATGGGTGGTCAGGGGACTGCGAGAGGACTCGTCGTACATGCAGCAGCCGTCGAACCGGTCGAGCATCCAGAAGGACTCTTCCATGGAACCCTTCCAGAACGGCCGGTCGAACAGGATGGTCGCCCGCAGGTAGTGCGCAGGGTGGTCGTGGTGCGCGCGGTGCCGCTCGACCGCATCGCGCAGCCGATCGCCGCCGAACGTCACCTTGGTGAGCTGGTCGTGCGGAAGCGCCACCACGACCAGGTCATGCCGATCCATCCCGTGGCCGGTCGCCGACGCGTGGCAGAGCGCAAAGCCGCCGGACGGTGATGCCTCCACCGACTCGACCCGGTGCCCGACCCGCAGCGTGCATGCGAGCCGCGCCGTGAGCTCGTCCACCAGACGCTGGTTTCCGCCCTCGATGCCGTAGAGCCGCATGTAGGCGGGGTCATTCATCAGGTAGTTCTGGAGCCCGTAGGCCTCGTTGGTCCGCGTAGGCTCGGTCGCGAGGTCGCTGTGGATCAAGTGCTCGACGTACCGCCGGGCCGAGGCGCTGCCCATCGTCCCGAGCACGGCGCCGAATCCCGTCGCGGGGATTCCGGCGATCGCCTGGTCGTCGTCGCCGGACGCGTAGAACTCGTGCGGGGTCATCCGGTCGCGCGCGAGGCGATCGAAGGCCAGCAGCGATGCATGGGCGTGTGCCCCCATGTGATCTCGGACGTCGTCGGTGTTGGCGATGACGGCCCCGTCGGCGATCATCGCCGACCCACCCATGGCGCGGACCGGCAGCCCAAGTTCCGCCACCAGCTCGCGCAGCGGATCGTGCCCGAAGTGCGAGTAGTCGTAGATCTCAGCGGCGCCTGCCTCGTAGCGCACGTCGGCGGACCCGAATCGGATGGTCTGCACCTTGCCGCCGAGCCGGTCGGATGCCTCGTACAACGTCACTTCCAGCGGTCTGCTGGCGATCCGCTGCAGCTCGTACGCCGTGAACAGGCCGCCTGGGCCGCCGCCGACGATGGCAACGCGGGGCACTGCTCCCGATGGCCGGGGCGGGATGGCGGGGGTGCAGCGTTGGTGCGGCGTCATCGATGCGCATGGGGGCATGCGCAGCGGGAAGAACGCCCACCGTGTACCCCGATTGCAGGCAATCCGCGCATCGGCCCCATTTGTCCATGCCGGATGGCGGGGTGCGCCAATCGGCAATGCCAAAGAGGCAACCCGGATTCCACGTGGTTCGCCCTGATGGGCCGATGGAGTCCGAGACGTGAACCCGGGTCCACCCCGGTTCGGCGGTCGGAGAGGCAGCGTCTCCTTCGCCATCGCGGTGCGTACGGCCTGAGACTGTTCGCCCCGGGGCGGACCTGACTACTTCAAGAGGCGATCGCGAAACTGGCGCGTCAGCAGGTTCAGAGTGAACGCCCTGGCCTCACGGCCGGGGCGTTCGCGTTTTGCGGCGTGCGTACGGCGTTTTGCGGCGAGGGGTTGCGTGCGCGGACGTTGACGGAGTTCATGAACTTCGCTTTTGCGGGCGTTCCCTACGACTCCAGCACTGGCCGGGGCTCCTTCGCCGAATTGGTGAACTGGAACGGATCTTCATGGCAGCAGGTCGGGAGTAACTTCTTCAACGGCGACTCGGGCAACCTTTCGGCCGGCACGTACTTTTTCGTGAGTGTCACGGCGTTGCCTAGCGGAACCAGCGCAGCCGGTCTCTCTTCGTCCTTGACGTTCACCGCCGTCCCCGCCGCCGGCGCCATCCCGCTCCTGGGCGCCGCAGGCCTCGTCGGCGGTCGCCGTCGTCGGGTCTGAGCATTTACTTCGCGCATCTCCGCCGACTTCGGTCGGCGACCACACCCCTCGCCGTGTCGCCTTCGGGCGGCGCGGCGAGGTTTGTTTCGGGAACGAACACGCCACCGACCCGCGGCGCATCCGCGCCGTCGGCGACATCCTCGCACGCGGCATCCGGCGACTGGCCGACATGCGCCACCAGCGAATCGTCGCGGAATCCGCCGCGACACCCCCTGATCTCGTGGCCGAGTCGAGCGTCACTGTGCCGGTCGCGGAGAGCCCGCGGCCAGAGGAGGCATGATGACCGCGATCAGAGAGCGATTCGACGTGGAGGCCGAGCGCAGGACGCTCGGGACGATGACCGCAGGCAAGCTGCGGCGGCGGTACTAGGAGGCCGGCGGCGACGAGGCGCGCTTTCGCAGAAATCCGTGATTCGGCTGAAGGGCCCGCTATAGTGGGACTCAGGTCGGGCGCTCCACCCGTCATTCCCGAGGTCGACCCATGGAATTCACCATCGAATTCGAGCGCGAGGCCGACGGCCGATGGATCGCAGAGATTCCGTCGCTGCCCGGCACCATGGCGTATGGCGCCACGCCGGAGCAGGCCCGTGCCCACGCGCAGGCCTTGGGTCTCCGCGTCGTGGCCGAGCGCCTTGAGCACGAGGAAGCCGGTTCGGAAGCGCTCACCATCACGTTCCGCGCGGCATGAGCGAGTGGCCGAGCACACGGGCGCGGCAGGTGCTTGCGGCGCTGCTCCGGACCGGCTGGCGCGTGAAGCGGACCAGCGGGTCTCACCGAACTCTCTCCAGGGACCAATGGGCGGACTTCGTGTTCGCGTTCCATGAGGGAGAGGAGATCGGGCCGCGCATGCTCGCCTGAATCGGCAAGCGGACTGGGCTGCGGCCGGAAGATCTGTGATGGGTGAGCGGGGCGCTCGAACCCCGATTCCGAGGGGCTGAGGGGGCATCTCGCTCCCTAAGGGAATCGGAAGCCAACTCGCCCGTTCGAAACCTGTTTCGCCCTGACTACTTCAACAGGCGCGCGCGAAACTGGCGCGCCGAACCTTTCAGAGTGAACGCCCTTGCCTCCCGGCCGGGAGATGTCGCGGGGGTCAGAATGGTGACCGAGGGGCCGAGCAGCCTCCGCTGACTCTGCTCACACTCCAGCATGAGGCGCGGCCCTGCTGCATTCAGTGATTCATGCGGTTGCGCCCCTGTCAGGATTCCGTCCGAGCGTCTGGCATGCGTCGCTACGCTGCCCTCATGTCGAATGGAGATGACGGCAGGAGCTACGTCCACGGCACCTCGGAGCGCGAGCAGGCGCGGCTCGTGCGCCAGGCCGAGATCCTGCGTCCGGTCCTTCTGGCGGGGCTCGATCTCGCGGCGGGCGAGCGCGTCCTGGAGGTGGGGTGCGGCGCTGGCGCCGTGCTTGGTGAACTCGCGGCTGCGGAGCCCGCGCTTCAACTCACCGGCCTTGACCGTTCCGCAGAGCAACTCTCGGGCGCGCGAAGGCACCTCGAAGCCCGCGGCGTACGCGCGGCGCTCGTCGAGGGCGACGCCCTCGCGCTTCCGTTCGCGGACGAGTCCTTCGACCGCGTCGTGCTGGTGTGGGTGCTGGAACATCTCGCGGACGAGCGAATGCGGCTTGCCGCCCTGCGCGAGGCGAGGCGCGTCCTGCGCCCAGGCGGTCGCGTCGACCTGACCGACACCGACTACGGGCTCTTCCGCGTCACCCCGCGGGACGCGGCGATCGACGCGTTTCTGGCCGCCTTCGTGGAGCACTTCGACGCGCATGGCAATTCGGGCGTGGGACCGCGGCTGGGACCACTCCTCGAGGCCGCGGGATTTTCCTCGGTTGACAGCCGAATGCATGGCCTCCACTTCTGGTGCCCGTCGCGCGCGGCCGCACTCGAGGCGTTCACCGCCTACATCCTTGACTTCGTGCGCCCCGAGCTGCCCGCGATGACGGCCGGCCGCTCCGCCGAGGTCGCGGCGAGAATCAGGGCCGGCGCCGGACGATTCGGGTCACTTGCGGCGACGCCCGACGGGTCGTTCAGCGCCACGATCTGGCGCGCCACGGGCTACCAGGCTGCCGCGCGCGACGGCGGCGTTCAAGAAAGCCGATAGCGATCATCCGATTCTGCGGCGCGCGTACGGCGTTTTGCGACAAGAGGTTGCGCGCGAGGAGGTCTCTCGGGGTGGGCCAGAGGCGAGACTTGCCCGACTGCTTGGCCGACCCTCGCGGGCTCGCTCGCGGATTGTCTCTCCGCGCATCGAGAGACTGCGCGCCCCGAGAGATCTCTGGTTCGCCAAGACTGCCACGCCTCACGGCCGGCTCTTGGCCGTCCCGCCCTCTGCCTTCGCCAGTGCCGCGGCGGGGTCGCCGCTCAGGTCGGCACGCAGGAACTGCTCGTTCGCAGGCAGCACCAGGTGCAGGTCGCTGGCCGCATGAAGTTCGGCCACCACGCCCTTTGCGCGGACGTCGATCACGTGTCCTGCGCGCGTTCGGTCGTCGCTCAGGAAGTGGAGGTGGAACCCGGGGACATTGATCGTGCGTGCCCACTCCGGCGTCCAGAACCCGACGAGCGTCCCGGCGACCTCCGTCCAGCGGAACTCCGACTGCGACGACGTCGCCTCGACGAGGCTTGCGCCAGGCCGTGCCTTGCATGCGACACGCGCGTGCACAAGGTCGAACACGCCGCGAATCCGAAGGGCGGCGAACAGGTTGCCGCTCGGTCGCATGCCGTCGAGCTGCGAGCACAGGTGCTGCCAGTCGCTGACCGTGGCAAGCGCCTGCGTGCGATCCACATTGAACCTGGCCGTCACCCAGAAGGGCGCCGCCACGTCGTCGCCGACCGGCATCACGCGGCCGTCGCTCGCCGCGCGCCAGCACTGGCCATCGATCATGACCCCCTCGCCGTCCAGTCCCACGAAGGTGCCGAGCCCGATGTCGCCATGGCGCTTCACGTCGGCGATGGTGGTCGCCGCGCCGTACACGCCCTTGACCAGTGCTCCGGAGGTCGAGACCTGGAAGATGGAGTGGAGCTTCGCGTCGAGCGCCTCGGCGATGCACGCGGCGGCCGCGTCCTCGAGCCGCTCGCCCGTGCGGGCGATGCGGGCATCGAGCGCGGCCCACGTGGATGCGGGCAGCGGGCAGCGGAGCTCCCGGCCTGCTGGCGCGCCCATCTCAGTTCAGCGCCTTGGGGTTCGCGCTCTTCATGAGCTCGGCGTTGCCCGAGTAGTCCACGGGGATGCCGACGATGAAGGGCACCGCGGACGCGAGTCCTTCGTCCAGTGCGGCGGCAAGCTGCGATGCATCGGTCACGTTCACGCCGCGGGCCCCGAATGCCTCGGCGAACTTCGCGACATCGACCCGGCCGAGCGCGACGCCGGACTTGCGCCCGTAGTGGGCCTGCTCCTGGAACGCGACCATGTCGTACGACGCGCTGTCCCACACCAGGTGCACGAAGCGGGCCCCGATGCGCACGGCGGTCTCGAGCTCCGTCGAGCTGAACATGAAGCCTCCGTCGCCGGAGACCGAGATGACGGGCTTGCCCGGGCGCGCCAGGTTCGCGGCGATCGCCCACGGCAACCCGACGCCGAGCGTCTGCTGCCCATTGCTCACCAGCACTTGCCGCGGGAAGCTCGAGAGGAAGTAGCGATTCATCCAGATGTAGTTGCTGCCCACGTCGATCGGGATCGTCGTCTCGGGCGTCACCACCCGGCGCAGCTCGTGGATGATGCGCAGGGGATGGATTGGCGAGCCGCCCCGGGACGCGCCCTCCGCGATCGTGGCGGCGATCTCGGCCGAGGCCTTGCCGGCCAGCGACCGGTGCGCTGGATCGATGTTGGGAGAGATCTGCGCGCGGAGCGCGTCCATGCTGAGCCCGATCGCGCCAAGCACCTCGGCACATGGCAGGAACTTCCGGTCCTGGCGTGCCGGCACGGCGTCGATCACGACGATCGAACGCTTGGGATCATCATTCCACAGCTCCGGGTCGTACTCCAAGGGCTCGTAGCCGACGGCGATCACGCAGTCGCTGTTGGCGATCAGCCCATCGCCTGGCTGATTGCGGAACAGGCCGACGCGCCCGGCGAACATCCCGCCCGACCGGGCGCCAACCCACGCGCCCGGCCCTTGGAAGGTGGAGACGTACGGGATGCCGGTCTCCGCGACGAAGGCAGCCACGCTCGCGGCCACGCGAGGGTCGCTGGCCTGCATTCCCAGCAGGAGTGCAGGGCGCTTCGACCGGTTGACGACCGCCGCCGCCTCGGCGATGGACGCGGGGTGACCGGGACCGTCCATCACCTGGCGCGCGAACGGGAGCGCCGGGTCGACCGGATACGGCGCCAGTCCGACGTCCTTCGGCAGCGCGAGGAACGATGCGCCGGGGCGCCCGGATTCGGCAGCGCGGATCGCCTCGCCGAGCAGTTCGCCCAGCTGCTGCGGAGTCGTGATCTCGGCTGCGTACTTCGTGACGGGGCGCACCATCGATACCGAGTCCATCGACTGGTGCGTCGACTTGGACCGTTCCTCGAGCGGCACCTCCCCGCCGATCGCGACCACGGGGTCCCCTTCGGACGTCGCGGTGGCCAAGCCGGTGACGAGGTTGCTGATGCCGGGGCCCGAGGTCGCAATCACCACCCCGAAGCGTCCCGTCATGCGGCCCATCGCTGCCGCCATGAATGCCGCGTTCTGCTCGTGCCGGCAGAGGATGAGCTTGATCTTCGAGTCGAGCAGCGCGTCGAACACGCTGTCGATCTTCGCTCCGGGAATGCCAAAGACGCACTTGACCCCCAAGTCCTCGAGCATCCGGACGAGCTGCTGGGCGGTGGTGGGAGCGTGTGCCATCCGACTAAGTCTATTGACTCCACCTGCGACCGCGCCGCGTGACGCGCCTCACCGCGCGACGCCGACGGCGCGTTCAGGCGCGCGCGCTACCTGCCGCCCCCGGGCGCCGGCGCGTCGCTGACGCGGCGTGCCACCGAGAGCGCCGCGACCACGAGGACGATGATCCCCGCCGCGCATGCCTGTGAACGGCCCTCGGGCGTGGTCCCCGGGATCAGGGTCGTGGCCATCGCCGCCGCCTGGAGCAGCATGCCGCCGCACGACATCGACGCCGCCACCAGGCCCGATGCGGCACCGGCCGACTCGACGGGCACGGCACGCACCGCGACGGCCACCGCGATCGACATCGCGGACGCTCCCAGCCCGCAGCACAAGGTGAACGTGCATGCCGTCGCCGTGCCGTCCGCCACCGGGAGGTACGCCCAGGCCGCCATCGATGCCGCCAGGAGCGCCAGTGCCCCGCAGAGCGTGCGACGGGGGCCGACGCTGCGCGTGATGCGTGCCAGGACCGGGCCGCCGAGCGCGAAGCCGAAGAAGAATGCGGCGTTCACCGTGCCCCATGACTGCTCCGGGAGCTTCCAGACCACTCGCGCATTGGTCACGTTGAGGAGCCCGCCGAGCGCGATCATGATGCCTCCGGTGCCGGCGGCCACGAAGCACGCACGCCGGATGTCGGGGATCGCCAGCACCTGGGACAGCCTCAGCGGGGGCGCCGTGCCGCCGCCTGCGGCGCGTGGCCCGCGCAGCAGCGGATGCGCCAGAATGGCCCAGAGCGCGATGGCGATCGGCAGCGCCGTGAACGCGGGCCCACCCAACGCCACGCGCCACGCATCGCTTGCGAGCACGGGCGTGGCGAGCAGGCTTGCGGCGATGCCCGCCGCCCCGCAGGCCAGCTGCATCCATCCGATCGCACGCTGCCGACCCTCCGCGGCGACCAGCCGCGCGATCACCGAGATGAATGCCGGGTAGAGGAAGGCCCCGAACGAACCCATCACCAATCGCGCCGCGGTCGCAGCCGGCGCGGATCCGCTCAGCGCGAACCATGCGGAGCAGCCTCCGTAGCCGATCGTGGCGGCCACGAGCGTGCGCCGCGCACCAAGGCGGTCGACGAGCGCCCCCGCGCCGGGCTGCAGCAGCACCGCCGGCAGGTTGAAGGCCGCG
>Ga0208783_10000516_pt1 | contig 23865 bp, 34 predicted proteins | sample DEB19_08_DNA_2_FD_184529 | JGI IMG/M metagenome (GOLD analysis project Ga0208783, IMG submission 184529) | Aqueous microbial communities from the Delaware River and Bay under freshwater to marine salinity gradient to study organic matter... | ecosystem: Environmental > Aquatic > Marine >...
TAGCGAATATTGACCAGCAGTTTTTGTTCCGTTCTTGCTGACAATGGTTACACCAGCGGCCCCAGACACTGTCACCTGACCTGCGTCAAGTTGCATCATTAGAAGCTGTGTGCCAACAGGAAAGTCGGTTGTAACAGAGCCTGTGTCAGCAGCAATTGTTACCGCAATTGGATTTGGATTACTAAGCGTGATTAACTTGCCAGCGTCACTTGGAGAAGTCACAACAGGCGTGAACGTCGTGCCAGTCTGCGCGTTGATAAGCACCATTGCCGTGGCAATTGGCGTTCTGTTAAGCACAGAGAACTGATTGGACTCGGTAATGTAGAGCTGCGTGTTATCCCACTCAAGAGCGCCAAGTGCGCGGGTGGACAGAAGCGTGGCAGCGCCAGTTGTGAAGCTAATTGGGTTAACTGTGCCTGTGTTTGTAGCCAGCGTTTGCCTGCCGCTAAACGTATTTGCCGCAGTGGTTGCGTTGCTGTTTCTGGAGCCAACAGAAGGCGTGGTTATTAAACTTTGTCCAACTGTAATATCTGTCTTTGACGCAAGTGCTGGCCCAATAGCGGCTCTTATGGCCCCTGCATTTGCATTTCCGTATTTAATAACACACATAGTGTTATTCTTTACGGTTCCAGAAAACCATGCTGGACGTGTCAACTCTGTTGTGACACTTGCAGTTCCAACTCTAGTAATAACCCACGGGCCGCCAGCAGCAGTATTTGGAGTTGTTGTGGTTGTTTGTCCTCCAACAAAAACCGTATCACCCACAGATGGCGCAATGCCTTCAATCGTAAGTACAGCAGGAGTATTGTAAGTTAATACATTTATTCCAGAGGTTGTCATTGACCCTGCAATTGCAGCACTAATGTAGTAGTCAACTTGTTGAAGGCCGCCCATTGCAGTGCGAGCGGCTTCTTGTGTGATTGCTCCAGTACCACCAAGCTCGATCCCCAGCGGAGCAGCCGTCGTAAGCGCAGGCTGGTAGGCAGACAACTGGCCCGTTGTCGCCAGTCCGCTCAGTGACGCCGAAGTAATCCCGCCAAGGTTGCTCAGTGCAGATGGTGCGTCCGTTGCGCCTGTGCCGCCGTTGGAAATATCCAGCGTACCAGTCAGGTTGAACGTCTCGCTGCCGCTTGTAAGTGGGGTGACCGGAAGAAATGACAGGCCGGAAACTTGGCTAGTCATCGCAATGCTCGTAATTTTACCTAAACTAGCCAAAGAAGCCGTTTCAAGCGCACTGACGCGCCCGTAAGCGTCCACGCTGATAACAGGCACTGCTGCGCTCGATCCCACGTTTGTCAGCACACCCGGGCCAGCAGTCTCAAGAGCAATCGTTCCAGTTCCCGTGATGGTGCCGCCTGTGAGGCCCGTGCCAGCCGTGATGGACGTAACAGTGCCAGAGCCGCCAACTGCAATAGCTTCAGTCGTGAGTGCCGTGATTTGGCCGTAAATGTTGGCCGAGATGACCGGAACTGCGACAGATGATCCTGCGCCTGTGATGACTGGGATTCCAGTGGTTTGCAGTGCAAGCGTGCGGCTTGCAGACAAGTCGCCTCCGCCAGTCAATCCTGCGCCAGCAGACACGCTGACTTGGGACATCTGGATTTTGTTTAACGCAAGGGGCGCTGCGGTCGAGACATCCGAGTCGGTGATCAGTGACGCCGGGTTCTGTGGAACACCGTTGATGATCTTTACTACACCTGTGCCACCCACAGACGGGATCGTCGTGTGAACGTGAGAAGGGGTGCCATCGCCAAAGTCGATTGTGGCAGTGTGTCCAGCGGCAGAGGCCTGTACTTGCAGGAGGATGTAGAGCCTGTCGGATGGCGTCACATCGGTCTGCGGGATCACCACCGAAATGGCAGTCTGAACCGTGGTGCCGTTGTTGCTGACAACAGCAGTGCCGGACGTGGCAATCAACGTGGAAGTTGTGCCATCCCACTTGTAGACCTGCACGCGCAACAATGTCGGCGCATTTGCGTTTGCGTCTGACTTAGCCCACACGTTGAAGTCGAAGATGCCAGCCGGGATATCTTCAAGGTTCGGGTCAAGATCATTTGAAACAAACCCAGCGATGTCCGTCCACACGTTACTGGTCAGCACCGCTGACTGCACGGAAGTCTGGGCCACCTCAGCAACACGTCCAAGTTGCTTTGATCCTGCCGGAGCTGGAGAAATTGGAGACGTGCCATAATTAAGGTAGAATAGCACGCCACCGCCACCAGAACCACCTGCTGCTGGAGCTGTAGCCACCCATGCCGAACCATTCCAAGTCAACACTTGTCCGCTGGTTGGAGCAGCGGCAGACACATCCTGACCTTGAATCTTTGCGACCGTTGGGTTCGGGTAATTGCCGGACAGATCTCCACCAGCAGCGGCAGTCGCAGACAGTGCGCCAAGACTTGTTAATGCGGCAACACTGGTGGTGGCTCCAGTTCCACCTTGCGAGATGGCAAGGGGTGCAGTAGATGTTAGCGCAGGTTGAAGCGCGTCAATCTGGGTTGTCGTTGCATAGCCGCTAAGTTGATCGGTTGTGGCAAACCCTGAAAGCTGTGCAGTTGTTGCGTAAGATCCAAGCTGTGTGGTGGTCGCAAAGCCAGAGATTTGAGCCGCGCTAACTGCATTTTGATTGTAATTGACAACAGAAACGGAGATGTTGCTTGTGCCAACGGTGATGGCTCCGCTTGTGGCCTTGCCTACGTTGTAGATGTACCCAGAACGAGTGTTCCCAGCGCCAACACTAACAGTGACGCCTTGATAGATAGTTCCGCTGAACCATGTTGGGCGAGTCAAGACAGCGCCAGATGAACTAGTGTTCATCGCGGTCACAATCCACGGCCCGTTTTGTTTTGCATCAGACTGAGCCGTAAAAAGAACTACAACGCCAAGAGAAATATTTTGGCCATCAAGATTTGGGGTGCCAAAAGAAGTGTAAGTAAACGTGTTAGGCGTGGGGACAGTGTTTGACGTTCCATCTTGATTTGTTAAGGCCGCCAACCCGGTCACGTAATGGCCCGTGCCGCCTGTCTGAACCGTGCCGTCATAAAATCTCACACCTCCAGATGCAACCGTTAATGCTGGAAGTCCTCCAGTGGTATTGATCGTCAATCCACCAGTCATCGTCGAACCGGACTTCAACACATAAGCATTTAACTGCTGGGTATCGAACGCAGGGACTTGAGCAGACGTGATCCCGCCAAGTGCAGCAAGTGCGCTGGGTGCATCGGTCGCCCCGGTTCCACCGTTAGTGATAGCAATAACGTCACTTGTGGCAAACGCTCCAATCGAAGCGGGGGTAATCGCCGCAAGTTGGTCTGTGGTGGCAAATCCAGATTCAGCGTCGGTCGAAATAGCCCCGATGCTCGTGGGCGTGACTCCCGCAATCCCTTGGGTGACCAGCGCGTTGACTTGAGCGGTATTTGCAAAGCCAGCAACAAACAGACTTTTTGCGGCAGTCTTGGTATCACCTCCTTGATTTAAAACAACAATGTCATTGTCATTGACAGTGCTTGCTACTGGAAGTTGAGAAATTTTGATGTCTGGCATAACTTTATGTGGCTAAAATTACCTTATAGATGTCTGGCTACGAAGTAAATGTGATTGTGCCAGAAGTTGTGAATGTGTGGATCGTATTTCCGCTTACTGTTGTGACGGTGCCTCCAGTTGCTCTCTGCGCTCCAGTGTACCAGATTACTACACGTCCAGATCCGCCATTTCCACCTGAGCCAAAAAACCCTGACCCGCCTCCACCTCCGCCAAGGTTGTCAGTTCCGGCAAGGCCATCTGCATTCGGCGAGATATCGGAAAAACCTCCCGCACCTCCACCTCCAGTGCCTCCTGCTAACCTAGAAGTACTGCTGGTACGCCCGCCGCTTCCTCCTCCTCCGTAAACTGTGGGAGTGCCTGCAATTGTTACGGATTTTCCTGCCCCGCCAGCACCTGCTGCTGTTAAAGTTGCATTTCCGCCAACAGCGCCACCTCCACCTCCGCCCCCGCCCGCTCTGTTTGTTACGGCCCACCCTGTTCCGCCATTAAATCCTTGGCCAGAAGTTCCTGATCCAGCCGTTCCAACATTATTTTGGAATGTAGCACCTCCGCCGCCAGAGCCTCCGTTAAGGCCATTGACGGCATTCGTGCCACCGCCTCCTCCGCCTCCTAAAGAAAACCACGGGGAATTTTCTATAAGCGAATTTGTCCCGCTAGAGCCTCGTCCAAGCGCGCCTCCGCCTCCTGCGCCAACAGTTACGGTGTACACTTGAGAAATTTCAAGTGTTGCAGTCGTTGATGTGACCACTCCACCACCTCCACCTCCAGCCGAACTGTCATCCCCCCCGCCACCTCCACCTCCAGCAACAAGCAATATATTAAATGCTGTTGTAGGGGCAATCCCTTGAGAAAGCGCAAAAGATCTTGAAAACATTAGTAAACGTAGTTTTTAGAAACATTTCCGTACCATTTATTTCCGTCAGAAACAAATGAAAATATATCAAGTCTTCCAAGTGTGTTATTTGTTGATGGCGGGAGTCCTCCAGACCAAACAACATTAGTAAATGTTACAGAGTTAACAGCAGTTCCAGTTGATGGCTGCTTAAGATACAAAGCAAATGATTTTCCTGCTTGCAGTGCAGGCATTGCAAACGTACACGTTGTGCCAGAGGTTAGCTGTGCAATAATTACCGTGCTTGTTGCGATAGATATAGTGTAATTTGATGCAACTGTTACGGATGTAACTCCTTCCAGATATCCATTGATTGTTGGATTTTGTACTGTTGGCGTAGTTGCAAGAACAGCGTCACCAGAGCCTGTAACTCCGCTTGCCAAAACAGCCGATCCTGTCCCAACAACTCCGCTTGCCAAAACAGCCGATCCAGTTCCAGTAACTCCACTTGCAAACACCACAGATCCAGTGCCAACCTCGTCAGTAAGTGCGGCAGCTAGATTTGCGCTGGTTGGAGTCTCCAAAAATGCAGAAACGCCAGTTCCAAGATCTGTAAATTTTATAGCTCCTATAGCACTTGCGTCAATGGCAACTGAAGCGGCTGAAGTAATTCTGCCCTTGGCATCTACTGAGAACTGGCCGACTTGAGTAACTGATCCGTAAGTTGACGCAGTAACGCCAGTTGTTGTTAATTCCGGGCTTGGATAAGTGCCAGTTAAATCGCCACTGGCAGCTCCGGTGGGGGTGCGCGAATCACTTAATCGTGGGTCATTCCCAACACATACATTGGTTGGCCCTGTTCCAAACGCTGGACGCACTAAAGATATGGCTGCTTTTTTTGTAGTGCCACCTTGAACAAGCGGAACAATATCAGCGTCATTTGCGATTGACGCCGCTGGAAGATCTGAAATTTTAATGCTCATGAGTTAACCAATGTTGATGCGCTGGCTGGCTTCTGTATTAAGAAAATCATTTGCTTGCGTCAAAATACGAACACTTGAAGGAACGTCTACTTTTTTAAAGGCAAATGTTTTGGAATTACCCCTTACTTGAACGCGAGCAAAGTTTTTGTTTATGTCAAGCGAAGTGTTAGCGTTTCGCTTTCTAATAAATTGAGTAATCATATCAGTAAGTGTACACCATGTCCAGCCTCTGAATTTGACCTTGTTGGCGAATAAGAACATCAATCTGTTGCTGGATTGCAGATTCTGCGAGCTGTTCAAACACGACAGCTTCTTCGGCGCGACCTTCAGATTTTAGAAAATCAGAAGACACAGAGTTTGCTAAATAATCCCTAAACCTAGCAGGAATTTCAACAATTTGCCAAATTTCCGACGTTTGCACAGATGGGCTAACTCCAGCAACTGCATTGGTTTTGGCAAAGAAAAAGTTTCCATTGCTTGGCTTTGTTTTGTCTCCAATGTAGTAGTTTCCGCTATCTTGCCCTAAATCAAAGTAAATCTGCGCCCCAGTCGTGTATATGGAGGTTGGATCGTATTTTAAACCAAACATTCGGGGAGGCTCTAAACGATATTGCACAAACTGACGGCCAGCCTCAAATGTGCGAAGGTAACTCACATCGTCATTAAACGATTGTGGAGATTGGTCTGCAAAATCCTCAACAATAAACGGCAATGGAATTGCTCTGGTTGATTGTCTTGGATCGTTACTGTAAACGCTTAACCCCTGCAAAGACCCCTCTGGAATCTGAATAAGCAACTGCTGGTTGTCCATAAACAACACCTTGCTTGCCAAAGGTGAGTTTGGGCCGCTGTACTCAAAATAATTTGTACTTGTAAATGGCGTCTCAACGACAATGCTTGTTATATATTCACCAATGCTATCAACTGCCGTCGAATAAGTGAATTGATATTGCTCTTCGTCAATTGGAGACAAGTCTCCGTTTTCGATTGATCCGTAAAATGGGTTCAAGAACTTTACATACGACTGGGAAATTGTGTTCTTTTTGTAAGCGTCGTTTGCAAAGTCCTGCAAGTAAATGCGCTTAAAGTTGGTGTCAAAGTTAATGCGCGTTGTGTTTGTGTTAAGGTCGTTTTGAGCAAACAAGTCCTGCAAGTCTTCTGTGGCTATCGGAATATCGGATTCAGTGGCCAAAATATTTAACCCAGCGTCAATCGACTCCACGGGCAGCCCCGGCCAAGTGTACATGTACCGCTGAATGTCAGGCCACTCTTCGCGATCCCAGATCACAGACAAACGTCTGCCTGTGAAGTCACGAATGGCTCCAAAAGACTTATCGTTCAGCGTGGCGCGATCCAGCCCTACAAGCTGGCAGACAGAAGCAAGAATGTCGCTAAACGGGACTGTCTTCATTGATAAACGGTGCGAGAGCGGACGTTAGTGGACGGAACCCATCCTACACTGATTTCTTTTGTGCCGCCAGAGTTTACTTTGCACTGGTTGTTGTCGCGCAAGAACTCCCTCATAAACCCCTTGTCATCCCAACACTGATAGCCAAGTTTGTGGCCCCAGAAATGATACGCATGTCCCGGTATGCTTGCCACCTTCTGCCCAAGTCCTTCAATCGACTTGTGTCGCATCTTGGTGTACTTGGCTGCTTTCTTTGATTCGATTTCAGCGGTTACACGGTTCATCTGCCAGCCGCGCCGAAATTCAGCCTCCATCTGTACTGCTAGACTAGGATCGATGTTGAGCATAAAAATGTCCCCGTCTCTCCGAGGTGTCACACCACTGACTCAACCAGCTTTCGCCAGCCAGCTTTCGCCAATCAAGTCCGGCGGCATGGAGCCACCAGCAGGTGTCGCTCTCCAATTAGAGGAGTAATCGTCTCTCCGATTAGTCACACCACTCGTTTGCGCCTATAGGTATGGTGGCCAAAGGTCGGCAGGTGTCGCTGGTAGGGGGACTAGCTTGAGAAGTCAAACTTGCCGAGACCCAGCGGGTTCCCGACAACAAGACCGCAAACCGCTTCAACGAGGCGAGCAGGGCCACCACCAAAGCTAGGCAGGGCTTCCACCGCAGCGACGTTCCCGCCGTAACGGACTTCGATCAAGTCCATATTCAGGACAAGACCTTTGTACGGGGTCACCGTCCATGCGCCCGAGCTGATCGTTCCGAGGAACACCGTGGGGTGCAACTTGACCGTGCCGAAGTCACCTTGGAACACGTCCACGGACTGAATGTACGCCTCAGCTGAAGCATCACGCTGGAAGGTTTGCACCTTCGTTGCGCCTGCGCCAGTCACACCGGAAGTGGTCGTGGTGGTCAGTGCGGTCGTGCCAAGCAGGCTGGTGAAAGCACGCTTCAGGTCGGTGCCAACGATGGCATCGTAGGAGCGGTACTGACCAGTCTGGTTGTAGATGCTCTTGAGCAAGCCCTGCACAGCCGTGTCGGTCAAGCTGCTGGATGCACCAGTCAGGATCGAGTCCGTTGGGGTTGCAAACGTGCCGGGAACATTTGGAATGCCGCCACCGATAATCCCGGTAGTGCTGATCCAAGTCTGAACCCCTGCCGTAAGGTAGGGAACAGAACCGTTGTCCTGCTGTGCCGCTTGGTTGGAGCAAAGTGTCGTTTCAATCGACCGCTTGCACTGAAGGATCGACTTAGACACGTTGTACGCCAGCTCATCGCGCACGCCAGCCACCTGAGCAATGTCAGTGGACAGCTTGGACACACGGACAGGATCCATGCGGAACACCTGAGCGTAGTTTGCAAGTTCAGTACGGAAGCCAACATCAAAGTTGGTGTAGTCGCTTGAGGTCACGTCAGTGCCGTCAACCGTACCACCGATCTTCGGTGCGGGGTTGCTATCTGCCTGCCAGCGGAAATACATATTTCCGGGCTTGCTGCCCTTGCGGGCCATTGAAGTGAAGGGCGTGTCTTTTGCGTCCACCATGCTGATCATGTCAGCAAGATCTTCGCGTTTACCACGTCCAGTAAGTTGGGGTTCAGTAAGAAGTGCCATAAAACTAAATAAGGTTAACTGGGTTAAGGACTAAACTAAGTCCATTGCTTTGATAAGGTCTTCAACGCCGCGAAGGGAGGAGTCCTTTGCAAAGGATTGCTTGGCTTTCTGTAGGTCCGACTGATTTGCTACCACTGGAGCGGCTTTAACCGCAGGTTGAGCTGGGGCGCGTTTAATTGGAGTTGCCGTCTTCTTTGCCGCCTGTTTTGCCGCCATTGCTTCGGCACCAAGGGCAAATATTCCAGCCAACCACAAATGATCCGGCCTGCGCTTAACCTCTGGGAAGTCTTTGATGACCTGTTGCGCCAGCAAGTACTTTTCGCTTTTGGGATCTGCCAAAAACGGCATTTCCTTGATTGCGTTGGCTTTTGCTTGGGCTTCGTGTTGAATATATTCAGCACGAGCAGGTAATTCGACCTCCTTGCGCCTCATTGCCACCTTCTTCAGGTTGCGAACCTCCACGTCACTTAGTTCGTGTTCAACTCCGTCAGAGGTCTTTAAAGTACCTCCATCGATGTTGTCTTCGCACCACATAAGAAGCTCTAATGCATTCTGGTGTTCTTTCCTGATCTGTTCAATCGAGGTCAAACGCTGTACTGCATCAGAAACATCGACCCTTGCTTCAGGAACGTAAGACTTTGCAGTCTCAAGTTCTTGCTGCAATTCGGCCAATCTGGCTTTTTGCGCCTCCAGTTCCGCTTGAGCGGCCTTCTTCGCAGCAACCAACTTGTTGATGCGCTTCTGGACACCCTTGCTTAGTGGACTTTCTTCAGCCTCGCTTTCTTCTTCAGCGGGTTGATCGGCTTCCTCCTCAGCTTCAACTTCCGAGTCCACAATTGGCTCCTCAGTCTCCACTTCAGGTTCTGCCTGCTGCTCCTCTTTGGCTGGAGCCGCCCCTTCCTCGTCAAGGAAATTTGATTTGATGAAGTCAGCTAGGCTATCTCCATTAATCTCTCCGAGGTTATTTGCAACGGGTACTTTTACTGCCTCCTGACTCCCGGAATCAGGCTGTGGGGTTGTTTTAGTCATGCTAAAAGGTAGCAAGTCCTTAATTTATCATTCCAGTAACGCTGGAAAGCCCGTCAGTGGCGTTATGCCAAATCTTCTGTAGGAGTCAAGCCATTTAATTGTCTTGCATCCTGTCTAAATTGTACAAGTGTCGATAAAACTAGATTAATGCCGTCCGCTGAACCACATGCGTGTATTCTATCTTCGCCTTTTGTGTCTTTGCCGATGGCAATCATCCACTGCTGCTGCTGCATGTCTTCAATTAATTTAATGACTTCAGTCCAAACAATGTTTTTGCCTGAAAATCCAAAGGCGTTCTTTTGATCTTCCGTCATTATTGTTGTGATACAGGAGTTACACCAATGCGGCCAATCTGCGCGTTTTGCTGCTGCATAATCGACATTTGAAGACTCTTAACGTAGTTTTCAAACAAAGCCTTGAAGTTCTCGTCTTGCTGAAGAGCCGCCTGCGCTTTCGGGTTGGATTGCATGACCTGTTGGGCGTACTGCAACTTGGTCTGTGCGGCAGGATCGTTCTCTTGGTAAAGCGCCTCGTTGCCAAGCAGCATGTTGCCAATGTCTGACTGGACATCCTTGAACATCTGTCGGCTTGCATCCTGTGGATCGAGGATAAGCTCCTGCGCCATCTCTGGCGCGACAGCTTGAATCATCATTGCTGTCAACTTGTTGCGATTTAGTACTCCGCCAGTATCCATCTGTGCAATTTGACTCAGGAACTGGATCTTTTGCGCGATGTACTCCTTGTCCAAGTCCATGACATCAAACTTGACGGTAAGGTCAAATTCGTTGTGGATTTCTGACAAGCTCTGCGGAAGTTGTCCGCCTGTGATGCGCTGGATCTCCTCAGGACTCATGTACTGGCAGCAAAGCGAGAACATCTGCCGATAAACACTTCTCCAAGTAAGCAGCCAAGTATTAACAAGATCCTGCTGTGCGAGTTGTGTCTTTGATGGCGCGACAAGCGGGTTGACGGTGCCAAAGTATGCGGCGTGACTGGCTTCGACGCGCTCAATCAACTTGAACGCCACCGTGGGTTCACGGGCTGGAGGCTCCATGAAACTGTAGTCGGTCGGGTTGACCACTGGCAGTTGGATGCCGGGTCCAACCTTGTTAATAGCTCCGATTCGTTTGACGACTTTAATGGGAGGAAGAGTCGAGAAGGCAGTATGATCCCGGATGGAGTCGTGCTGCGCCTTAATTTCGTCCTGATCCGTGTGAGCAAGTTCAGGGACACCGCGAGTATCAGTGATGGCACGACGAATGCACTCACGACGAAACTCCACAAACGGATACTCTCCGTGCGCGTAGTCCAGTCTCTCATGTATAGCATAAGAGATTCTTTCTTTGCGATGATCCACGGCTGCTTGTGGACAGATGACGGTGTAGTAGATGCAAGGGGCTTTTCCATCGAGACTTTTGGTGTAGCAGTACACCACCTCAATCATGTTCTGGTAGTTGAGCGCATTGTATACAAGAAGCTCTGTCGTCGGCAGGATGTTCGTGTTGTACATCGTGCTGCTCTTGCCAGCCATCTGCACGGCAAGTTCCACCCAGTCCTTGTTCCAGCCTTCTGTCGTAATCTTCTCACGGATCTCCACTTCACTCATCCAAGTGCGACGAAAGATGACACGCGAGCGTTGCAGGTCGGATGTTTCAGGCGGGAAGATGATTTCATCCCAAGGTTTAAGCGCGACAATCTCGGGTAGGTTCTTGCTGACATACTCCTCGTCGCGGGTCGTCATGCCTGTTTCGGCAAGTTCCCTGACCATGCGTTTTGCCTCGGACTCCGTGGTGCCGGGTACTGCGGCCTGAATGATGGCGGCAGCCTCTTCAGACTGGCGCATGATCAACTCTGGCAACTGCATCAGCGTGGGACTGCCGCTTTGCTGGGCAATGGCAATGACCTCGTCCATCGTCACGGGCTGCTCGCGCTTGCTGATATTCTGCCTCCAGCCTACAAAGAACGCGCTCCAGCCGTATTGCAGGGCATACTGGGCGGCAAGTTTGGCCTCACGCCTGAGTTCCAGTGGCATCTTGTTGTCGCGAACCCACTGTAAAAGGGTGGTTGCCACTCCGCTAATGGTCATGTCGTTAAGTTCGACACCATTTGCACGAATATTGGAACGCTCAAAGGCTGTGACCAAAAGGGAGGACAACTCGTTGCAGGTTGAGTCAATCAAACGGTTGCGAACATCGCTTGCGCCCTCAAACGGCCATGCCGGGTCGCCTTCGGGGCGGACTTCGCTGTGTTTCTTACCGTCGTCGCTCTGACCAGCCCACCGAGCAAAACGCACATCATCAAACTTGATCGTCAGGTTGCCCTGCGTCGAGTTGATCATGGCACGGTTGTATTCGCTCAACAAATCCCCAACATCAGGGACATTCGTCGCAATAGCCAGAGGATCAGAAGAAGCTGAATACATAGAAAGTTAAAGTTCAATAAGAGCCGCATTTTGACATTTGAATCATCTGCTTTTCCCATTGTTCGCCGCCAAAGTGTTTAGGTTGCATGACAACAAGGTAGCCCAAAGCGTCAATAGGATCTTTACTAGCACCCTTCTGACCATCGGCCCCAGTCCACTCCCTTAAACTATAAATCAAGTTTTGACAAGATTCATGTACCATTATTTTAGGGTGGTTATGTTCCCTATCAAGCGGCTTTTCCCTGTCGTAACATAACATGTCATTAATTAAAATGACCCGTTCCTCAACCGGAACCGCAGCAGAAGGCAATAAGTACAGAGGAACCGTAGCTTCGGCAAACAAGTCCACAATGGTGACGCCACCCTCTTTGGTGATGGTCTCCGTGCCTGCGGTTCTAGGGTCAATATAGCGTTCGGCGATGTCTTCCCTAGTGTTTCCCTGTGTTTCCAGTCCCCAGATCAGCTCACTGTACTCGTTCACCCCTCTTCCAGCTCCGCTTCTTTGTGCAGGGCCGGGTCTGCCGTCAGGCTTGTCACTGGGGAGCGCCCATTCCCCGTAACTTTGGTCAGGCCATTCACGGTAGATCCACAGTATACCGTCCATGTCCACCCTGCCCCACAGCATGAACCAGTTCCGCGCTCCAGCGGGGTCGATTGCCATGTAGTTTGTCCCTTCCGGGGCCATGTCCATGACATCCCCCTTAAAGATGTTAACCTCGCCAAAGTAGGGAAACTCCGTGCCAGCCGTCTGGTCGGCCCAGCCGTAGCAGCGAATCTTGATGTCGTGCGTGGATCTTCCAGCAAGCTCCTGCTTCATGCGGGTCCAGTTGTTGTACGGGTTCAACTTGGAGTGAAACCAAACGCAGGCATGCCTGCCATAGATGTTTTCAGCCGTATAAGGCATGTGACCAGCTGGAACGCCCAAGACGTTGTTATTAGGCAAAAGCTCACTTTCCTTCCATTTGGTGATCTTGGCGGAATTTACATAGTCTTTTACCGTCTGGGTGTAGCCTTGAACCGGGGTAAAGGTAACGAGCAACTTGCCATTTCGGGTGACCAAACGGTAGCGCAAAGTGTCCAGCCAGTCTTGAGGCACAAGTTCATCACACCAAACAAAGTCAACCTCGCCACCTTCGACAACCTTGATGTCCTGCTTGTAATTCAGGAACCAAATCTGGTTTTTCATGTAAACAGCCGTATTCTCGCTAAAGCCGTTCTTTTGGGTGAAGCTAATTTGAATATTGTTGTTTCTTTTGGCATTTTTAAGTTCTGTGGGAAGGTACTTATAAAACACAGTCTGCTGCATCGCGATGCTGGTCATACTGCTGGTATGCAAACACCAAATGCGGAGACCGCGCTGGTGAATCCTTTCCAATATCCAAGGCGGCACGTTCCCGGACAAGTCAGCCCCGACAAACGCCTGAGCCATCCTCTTGGCAGCCCACTCCGTCTTGCCAGCCCGGTTCCCGCCCAATCCCACGATCTCATTATACTTACACAAAAGTTCATCAGCATCCTTCCAAGCCTCAAGTTCAGCCCCATACCTGTGCGGGTCGGAGCTCTCAGCGTTAACCCTGTTCTCCCTGACAATAAACAACTCCATGACCTTTTCAGGGCCAATGTTGTCGATCATCGTCAGCCGCTGCTTCTTGTCCGGTAAAGGCAGGGTGGGATGCTCTGTAAGTTTAAACCTTAAAATTTTGTCTATCAGCCTGTCTTTTTGTTCAGAATCCATTGACATACTCTGTATCACAGCTATTCTATTTGTGTAGGCCAAAATAGGCCTGCCGTGTAACCTCTGGGAATCGAACATGTTGTCGGCCCACAGGCGAAGGAGAGGTTCCCCTTGCATGAAAACCGGGGGGGATTAAAAACTCGGGAGCTGGGAGCCCGATACTTCCAAGTAGTCCACGAAAGAAGACTAGCGTAGGTTGACTCGGGTACCCTCTGCGCGTGACTTGGTAAAAGCGAAACGAAAGGCGACGGTGACGGTGAGTCATCTTACTTTGAGTTGAGCTAAGTAACTTACAAAAAGATTTTCTCTTTTTGTTATCTTCTTCGGAAGGGTTACTTATGCTCACTCAGGTCTCTGGTTCTGGTGAGTTTTCTTACTTTTACCTTTTACTTTAAAAGTAGAAGATAGGGATAGCGAGCGAGAGCGAGCGGACAAAGACAAGCCTGAAGGAAAGCTAAGGGTAGCTTTGCGCTTTGCCTAGAAACATACTGTCACCCTTGCAAGTTATCCTTTGACCACGCTTCAAAGTTGCACCTTTACCTCCCACAAAGATGGTCTTCCCACTCTTTACCCTGACATATCTTGTATTTGGGAAGATGTTCTCCACCACATCCACAAAGATGTTGTCACTTTGACTTAACTGCTCAACTTGTTTTTCCAACTTAATCGGGGCAACTTCAATTTTAGGCTCATCTAGGCCCAACTTGGCTTCCAAAGATAACAAGATGTCTTCGCGATAGACGTTCTTGCGGCCAAGTTTGCATCTTTTGTCGAAGATAACAACATAATCCCGGCCTTCCTGCCACAACTTGAGCTTATCTTCAAACTTGTCGCCATAGACCTCTTTAACTTGTTTCTCGCTTACAGTGAAGTTCATGATCATCTTGAACTAAACGACCAAAATTCATACGTCAACTCAGATTATTCGTCACAAGGTGCCATTCTGGCGTGCCTGCAGGGCCACTGTACAGGCTTGCAGGTGACGGCTACAGGGTACACGTAACAGAGTAAAAGAGGGGGGGTCGTTTGCAAAAATAAAGTGTGGGGGGTTGGATGCGTCGCGTATTTACGGGATAAAAGCAAATCGACCCCCGCCCCCCCTACTTGCAAAAATCACAAGCAAAAAGAGCGGAGTCGACTGTTTCTTTCGGGAGTTTACCGGGCTCTACCGGGCTGACCAGTTTGCCGGGTCGTGGGGTTGAGTAGGGGCGGGAGGAGGGCAACGCATTCAGCATTCAGCATTCAGCGACACCCCTATTCACCTTCACGCTTGCCGATCCACTTCCCATTTATTGAACCGCTTTTTGCCTAGCTTTTCTCCTACGCGCTCGCAGAGCGCAACGGCCCCGCAAAGGGCAGTCACGATTAACATGGGGGCACAAAGGGCCAACGCCGAAATAATAATGTCAGTCATAATCATGCAACGTAATCAGACCAGTCTGCGCAGACCTCACACAAGAACGTGTTCCTCCCTGAACGGTAGCTGACCTCCCGCGAGCCGCACGAGTGGCAGTCCAGAGGGACAAGATCCCGAGACCCCGTCCGCTGCCGATACTCCCTTCCGAACCCTATCCCGCTCCAATAGGCAGCCGAATCAAGATTGCAATTGGATTGCCATACTTCCGGTGTTCTCCACGAGCCTTGCCCCTCATTAGCGATTAAGAGCTTTCCCTCATTATTTAACAGGGCGACCTTGCCATATCCCAGGCGTTGAATGTCCTCTTCAATCGACTGAACAGATATCTTTTTGATTGTCCTAAAATAAGCCTCTGAGTCAGTTATATCTCCCTCCGGTTTGATGTTACTAAAAACACCGTTGTGGGCTCCTACCCATGCGGTTCTCTTATCCGAGACTTTCGGGAGCGTGAACGGGTGAACATTATTCAGAGTCGCGCTTCCATGCGTACCCATTCGCCAATGTAAAAGAGCAGGGACATTATCGGGGATCCGCTGAATTGAATCCCACGCGACTTTTTCCGTGAGACTTTTGCTTATCTTCAACTTCCCGCCGCTTGCATATGCGAGCCCGAAGCCGTCCGAATTTATTCTCCATGCATTACTGAATTCCTCTTTGGTAGGTTTCCAACTTCCAGCTTTTCTTACAACTAATAAACACATTATTTTATTTCCTTTCCTTTATTTCACTAATTCAATCGCTCTTTTGATTACTTCTGCACCTTCCCTTGCAAGCGTTTTGAGGCTTTTACCCTTTGCTAATTGTTCCAAGCCTTCAACTGCAAATAAATAAGCCTCGATGCGGGAAGGCTTCAGACTGCCGCTAAATAATCTCCACTCGATTCTACCGTATGACGAAACATTCAACGCCGCATATTTCCCTTGGTGGCCCCTTGCTAGGGCTTGTAAGCGCCTCCTTGCCCCGTATAGAACGCCGTTGCTATAGGGAGAGTAGGAATCACACTCACGTCCCGCCAATTGAATGAGAAGGCTTTTGTTTCGCTCGATTAAATAAATGAGCCTTGCAATCTCACGTTCACTCCATCCCTCCCGATTGCGATTGATATGGCATCCCGCCCATCTATCCCGCTTTCGTTTCAATTGCCAAGATATCCCGCCGTAGCTTTTCGCTATACGGCAAATTGTGGAGACTTCATTTAATAGCTCTTCTTTCGTTTCATAATAGCAGAAGATGATTTCAATGCCTTTTGCATGGCATAAGGAGCCGTCTTTTTCCCAAATTACCCGCCGCAAATTTAATTCCTTTATTTCTTCTAAAAAGTCCCTTCTGTCCTCTTCTGACTCCAATTCGAGCTCGAGTTCCAGAGACCAGAATGAATGCGCTTCCATGCCGCGCGGCATGCGGGGACGGGTGGCTTGGTGCCATGAGGGTATCTCATCTTCTCTGTTCTCGTTGCATTCAAGGCAAAGGACAGAATCCTCATAGTCAGAGCGCTCTGAGTTACAATAGGTTTCATTACAGTTTTCGCAACAAAAACTCTAATCCTCATAACATGGAGCGCACCAAAGACGGCTTCTCCCGCCCCTTCTAACATGATGCCCCCGATCGATAGGGAAACTGTTATGGCATTCATGGCAAGCCTCACATTCAGAGCAGGAATACCAATTCCCTTGCCATTCAATGGCATGTGAATCGTGACACGTTCTCCCGTTCTCTAGAGTTACGCATTCACTTTCGGAGTGCCAAGCATTAGTGTAGGCGCAAAACGCTAATGTAAAGCGCGTTGCGATTCTTCTCGCCCTTTCAAGGGGAAGGCCACGATTTTGATTAAGCGCGTTTTGCGCGATTATTTCTAGTCTCATAAGATACTGTTTTTCAATTTGTTAGGTTTGTTTCTGTCCCGCCGCCCACACCGCACTGAGTCTGTATCTTATGAAACTAGCAAAAGAATACAAGTAAAAAAATCTCACCTTCTATCTATGCGCCTTAGCACCTAATGCCCGCCTGCACATGGCGGAGATTATTTTATTCTTTTCTTGGCGCGGCAGCGCGGCAGCGCGGCAGCCCGGGCAGGAGATTATCTCGATCCAATCAGGGAAACGTCAGGATCTGTCCGGCCATCGGCGGCGGCAAACAGCCCGGCGGCGAATCTGCAATTTCAAATTTCAAATTTCAAATTTCAAAAATGGGAAATCCCAAAATCGGAATTTCAAATTTCAAATTTCACTTTATCATTTTCCGCATTTCATCCCACTTGCTTGCCGCCCTCTCCTGCGTCATGGGGATATGCACCTCTTCCACGGTAGCCTTGAACATGGCAAGTATGCCAGCCATCCTGACCTTATCCTCCTCTTGTGCGCCTTCGAAGAACCCTTCCTCATGCACCCTTCCAAGCTCCGAGGCAATCCTCTTTGCCTCACCGATAAACTGCGTGTACTCCAAGCCCTGCTGTAGGACAGGACAATACACAAATTTCAATTTTTGTTTTTTCATTTTGGCTTTAACGCCTGCATGAATTGATCGGTTATCTCCGAGTTCCCGTGAAGATGAACATGTTGATGCAACTGCTCCGGTGACTTGGCCTTCTCCAAAGCCATGTACTTGTCCAGTGTGATGCCAAGGGTAAGCACGGCATCTTTGGGTGCCATATGTGGCAGGGTATCCTCCACTCTCTGCATCGCCCCATCAATGATGACCTGCATCTTGTTCTTGAGGTTGGCGGAGAAGTAGGCGTTGCGGAACTGGGAGTCGTAATCCAAGAAGTACTGCCTGACCTCGTTGACCGTGTTGTACGAGACCCCCACTTTATCAGCGATAAACGGGCTGCCATGACCCTGACAGTACAGTTCCAGTATCTGCTTGCGCTGATCCTCGGAAACCCCCGCAAAGAGGCCTTTACCGTTGATCTTCTCAATCTGCACACCCATCACATGGTCTTCGATCTTGACGTTGGCAAGACCTGCCAGTTGACGGGCGCGGGTTTCGGCTGACTTGTATTGCCGCTTCTTCTTCTTAGGTTTCGGATCTTTCATAAACTATCACCTCGATGCCAAGGTCTGCAAAGTTGAGCGTAATTGGCGCAACCTCACCCATCTTGTCACCGACGAGTAGTCCAGATCCCACAAACTTGACCGTCCTGCCATTGTAGGAAACACGGAACCCGGTGTCGTTGTTCTTCCACAACCCCTCGTCATCCACAAAGATGATATGATCCCTGTCCAAGCGGATGGTGTCCACCAAGTCGCAGTTAAGCCACTTGTAAAGCGGGTCAAGGCTCTCGCCATCGTACAAGACCGTGCGTGCGGTTTGTTCGTTTGCGTCAAATAGCAGTGCTGTTTTTTTGTTTAATGCGATCATTTTTCCTTTTTAAATATCTTTCCTTTGATTGTAGTTCCCCGCATTCGCGGCAGTATTTCTGTATGCTTACGTTCTTTACAAAAGATTGCCCACACTTGCAGCAAACTCCAGTAGTTTTTCTAATTTTGTTTTCTTTTCTTTCCGAGATGACATCTGGGAATATGACCAGCTTGCGCCTTAGCCCGTCCAGTACGATCCGGTTTGCCTGCCTGTAGAAGTCCTCTGCTAGGCGTTTCTTATGCATTGCAGGGAAATGCTATCAATGATGTCTTTTGCCATTTGAGTAGCCGCGCTTCTTGACCAGCCAAACTCCATTATTTCTTCAATGAAGGCTTTCTTGTTAGCCATCAAGAAGAACGCAGTGACATCCAGATCATAGAAATCCAGCTTTAGTATCGGGTTTTTGTTTATCTTGCTTTTCTGTTTCATGGTTTGGTTTTTTTGAGTTTATCCATGAGCTCCTTATTCTGATCCTTAAGGGCATCGTTCATCACGCGCAGCGCGTTGTTCTCCAGCTTCAGGTCGAAGTTCTCGCATCTAGCGTCGCGAGCAGCCTGAAACACGTCTTTTGTTAGCAGCCGTCCATATTGGATGATGCCCTCAATCTCAGTCCGACTTAAATCAACGCAATCGGATTTCAGCCCGGCTTCAATGAAGCAGTTCTCTTCGTGTTGTGTCATTTTTGTTTGATGTATTCAATCCCAGCAGCGTCCAGAAGCGCATACAACCGCAGCGCCTCCTGCTTCCATGTTGTTTTCTTTTGCGGCACCTCGATGCCAGCCAGCCGCTTTAACTTGTCTATTGTACCAGCACCGATGCCTGCAAGCTCCTTGCTTGCCAAGGCTTCTATAAGGCTCTCCCTGCCCGTTATGTTGTATGCCTCGATGTAGCGAGCCATCTTGAAATCGAGCGGGACAAGCCCTGCCTGCGCCTCAATGCGGCGTATCCATAGTTGTCGCGGGTTCAAGCTCATTGCTGGGCCTCCCTTCGCAGTCGTTGCGTAAACTTGCAGATGTCGTGGTAGTACAAAACATACTCATCCATCGCATAGATTCTGTAGTACTCATTCCACCCTTCGATAAGACTGGCGGCTTTTAACAGCAGCGGTTGCATCTGTTCGATCTTCTCCTTTGCCTTTGCAAGCTGGGCCTCTGCATCTTCAACTGTCACGCTCACTTCTGCGCCTCCTTCACCATTTCGGTGCGCCCAACAGATTGGTGATCCCACTTGCCTAGCGTCCGCAGAAACGCCTCTGCGCGTTGACTAGCTGTGGCAAACGCTAACTCATAACATGAGTCAAATAATCGAGCTACATAATCGTCGGATTGCTCTTTCGTCAACTTCATCTCCGCCTCATGCATGGCGTTGAGATCGTTGCAGTAGTTTGGAATTGGCGTATGGACATCAAATGTCACGCGCATCTTCTCGTTTGTTCCAATCAGCCTTTTGTGAAGCCAGCCGCTTGATGTGCTGCGCGTAATGTTTTTCCACCCACACGCCTCAGCGATTGTGATGTTGATTTGCTCGTCAGTCATTTTTGATTGTATGTTTGGTTTAAGACCTGCATTGCAAGCCCGTCCAGCTCAATTTGAGAGAAGACAATGCTGTCTTCCAGTCTCTTACATAGCTTTCTGAGCTTATGTAGCCGCCTTGTCTTTTGCTCCAACTGCTTTCGTGCGTTTATATATGCCTGTTGCTCGTCAGTCATTGCAGTGCCTCCCTCGCTATTCTGCGAACTACGTCCATGCAGTCGGGCTGCGCGTTGGTAAGACTTAATTTTTCGATGCACTCCAGCGCACTTCTAAGACGGTTGATTTGCTCGTAAAGCTCATTGCGGTCTCTAGCGTCTACTCTAGCAGCCTCTTCAAGGATTGAAGTAATGCAAGCTACAGTGCTTTTATCCATTTTTTCCTCCCTTCATTAGCTCCCCAATCGGAACACATGGGCCATGTTTTATCTCGCGCCGCAGCTTCTCGTTCTCTTCAAGCAGTGCGATGTTGCACTTGAGTGCAGCGATCATCATTCCCTTAATATGTTCAGAGAATGGAGCATTTTTGATCGTCTGCATGAAGTTCTCCGTGCGAGCAATAGCTTTTTCCCAGTCACTTTCCATTTGCTCGATGATGTAGTCTGGTATCATTTACCCCCTCCCTTCTTCGCCTTCTCGCGCTCCTCGCGCTCCCTCTTCTCACATGCAGGGCAGAACCATTCATTGAAGAGATCCTGCTCCATCAGCTCATCGACGCACTTGTCGCACCAGTACTCGGGCTCGTCGTATCTTGGGTCACTGTCGTTTGCTCCAATACCTATCATTCTCATGTTATCCTCCTTTCTAGTGTGCAATGGTTGCCTTGAGTCTGTACGCTTCTGACAGTACTAGATCCGCATCCAGCAGTGCCGCCCTGTCGCCGGGGAATGAATCCAGATCATCCGGTGTGCGTCCGCGCAGTCGCGCCATAAGTTGCTGAATCGCTTCTATCGAGCGTTCGGTTAGGTGCCTGTGAAGCATGATCTCCTGCTTCAGTTCGCTGATGACCTGCGCCTGCCTGTTGTGCGCGTCAATGTACTGTTGTAGTTGTAGTTCCATTTGTTTTATATCGTTTGTTAGTTGACTGACACTTTCACCAATAGCGATCTGCTGTTGCAGCCGCAAGGTTTTTATTTGCTCCATCAGGTTGTCGATGACTTGTGCGCTCATTTTGTAAGGGAAAAGAATCTTGCAAGCCTGCCCATGAATCCAAGTTTCGTACTCACACCACACGGCCCTGAGCGTTGAATCGGAATGCTAATCTCGCGCTCCGCTGGATCTTCAGTGAGCTTGACGATAATGACTGCTGTTGCGTCCTGACCGATGGCCCGACTCTCCCGCGCCCTGCCCTGCTCGTTAAGCTGCGTAATCGCAAAGACCACACAACCCAATTCCAGCCCAAGTAGACGCAGCCTGCGGCTAACCTCGGCAACCTCGCGCTCTCGCGTGATGTCCTTGTGCGTGGTCAAATCACACCTGACTAGCTGTATGTAATCCACAAACAAAACCTTCAGGCCCTCTGGCGATTTTGCCATCGCTCGGGCCGCAGCCACAATGGACGCAATATCATGCAGATCATCGCGGATCACAAGCGGGGCCTTGGTCAGCACGTTCATTGCCTTGAACACGCCGCGCATCTCAGCCTCGCTCTTCACGCCTTCTGCCAATGCCCTGAGCGGCACGCCGCCGATGTTCGAAACAAGCCGATCAATGATCTGCTGGGCTGACATCTCCAGACTGACTATCATTACTCCTTTTTTCATATGTATATAGTTTATTTTCCAAGTTTGCGATTGTCTGCTTCATGTCGCGGATGTGATCCTGCAAGCCTTTGATGACTTCATCCTTTGGATCTTTCGGGCGACGATACACTGACGCATATTCCTCTAATGCCTTTTGGTAATAGTCCTTTGGAAGCTCGATTGGCGTTGACAAAAGATCCTTATCTTCCCCATCTGGAATGCCCCCGCCTTGCGTATCCTTCCACCTGAAGTATAGGTTCCAAGGCTTGATGCGCCTCAAATGCTTCTTCTTCGCCTTACCTTTTCCCGTTGCCGGGCCTTGCTGATGTTCCTGTTTTTTGTCCTTCATCTTTTTGTAGTTTGATTTCACAACTGATTATGTCTGTTGATTGATTCTGCGGCAGGTTTACAATGGTTTGCAGGTGGCGCTCCGCCGCTTCACGCTCACCCCTGAACACCACATCCTGCGTAACCTTCGGCCTTGGCAGGCTGATGTCGCCGATCACCGTTGTCCTGCGGATTATGACCCAACCTGCCATGACTTGAGTGTGATGGTTTTCATGATCGGCAACCCCGGCCAAGCGTCCAGTTCCTGACAGTGCTTGAGATTCGCGACCAGCTCGTCGAGCTTGAGGTTTGCGTTTTGCAGTACTGCCTCGTCTGGTTTAACCCACTGTGCAAGGTGCGGCATCTCGGTGTCCACGACAAGGAAGTAGAAGTCAACCTCATCAAGGCTGTGGATCTGCTTGAGCCCGTAGGCGTACCACGCCGCCTGCCTGTCGTACTTCAAGCCGAAGAACTTGGAGTCAAACCGCAGGATGTCGCTGGTGGTCTTGAGGTCCACAATCGCTGGTCTGCCTTTGATCTCGGTGATGAGATCGGGCCTGCCCTTGCACTGCAATCCACCGCGCTCCCAGAACATCGAGCCCTCGATGATCTTCTTTGCAGTGATCATGTTCATGAGCGGCTGGGCGGCTTCAGCGGCACCCTCGATGCGAGCAACCTCTTCAGCGTTCATTACGAACTTGCCTTGGTTGTCCACACAGAAAGCCTCCCATTCGGCCTTGCCAGCGTTGGTTCGACGGTTGATCTCCGGTGCCTGCACATAGTCCACGCGCCCCTCCAGCAGGAGCGAGTGAATGCAGGTGCCAATCTCCATCTCGCGGGTTGGCTTGAACTCCTGCCCTCCACGCCACTGGTAGTACTTGGGACACACGCTGAAGGCATCGAGCTGATGCTTGGACAGACCGGGCATCTTCCTGTACTCGGCCATATCCAGATTTTGAATTAGTTCTCGTTTCATTTTACTTTGTAGGATTTGTTGACTTGCAATGCTCCGCAGCCGATGACATGCCCGATGCTGTTGCGGATCAGCTTACTTGGTGACGCCAAGTCGTTTCTGTCTGGCAGCGCCTCACGAACGTGCGTCGGCACGATGTAAAGCACGCCCCTTTTTGGCTCGGGCAGATTGGAAACACCAGCAAATTCCGCGATCATAATCGGCACGCCTTCGATCATGTCCACCTGCATGAGGTGACCGTGACTGCGGCTGACGATTCCCGATGGCTCCAAGTCACCATATCCGGTGACGTTAATTTTGTGTGGTGTCAGATTTATAAACTTCATGTTGCAGGATGTTTGCTATTATGTTTAGTACGATTGTTGTTTTTCCGCTTTTGGTTTCTCCACCAAAGACGATCAGGTCTGTTTCACGCATTGGTGTGATATTGTCAATCTCAGGGAATCCCGTCCGTATCCGCATGTTTGCGTCATCGCCCTTCTCGTAACGATTGGTCGCTTCAACAAGCATTGCGTTTTTGTCCAGAATACTCGGAGGGCTGATCTCGTTCTTAACCCCTTCACTAACAGCCACAAGGGAAGTCAGGAAGTCATTAAGGTTCAGTCTTAACCTCGCCCTGCGCGTTATGGATGACGATCTGCATCGCCCTCCTCTTTGCCGCAGTGCGGGTAAGCTCGATGAACTCGGGTGCAAGCGCAAGCAGGGGGCAGACCGTGTACAACTCACTCAACTCATAAAACTCCAGATGAGTGTCCTGCCGTGCCAGCTCGTACAGCACACGGATGTCCGTCGCCTTGCCTTGCGCGGCCTGTTGCAGGGTGACCTCTGCAATCTTACGCAGGCGCAAATCAAAGATGTCTGTTGTGCTGAACGCGAGTTCCGTGATCTTAAGCAGGGCATCTTCGGGGTGGTTGAGGATGACGCTGATCAATCCCTTCTCCGCCTCTTCAGCCA
>Ga0208783_10000523_pt1 | contig 23641 bp, 37 predicted proteins | sample DEB19_08_DNA_2_FD_184529 | JGI IMG/M metagenome (GOLD analysis project Ga0208783, IMG submission 184529) | Aqueous microbial communities from the Delaware River and Bay under freshwater to marine salinity gradient to study organic matter... | ecosystem: Environmental > Aquatic > Marine >...
AGACAAACAGCATATGAGTAACAATGACATGTTGTTTGCAACAATAGAATTAATGAAGAATGATGTATCAGACCCTAAATCAAAAGTAAAAAAGAATGATGTAATAGACTCCCTTAAGAGTGCCTTTAATAGAATTGATTTACAAAATAAAAAATCTGTAGTAAAGGACATATTAAAAAAATCAAATGATATAAATTCAATATTTAATGAACTAGAATTTATACTCTTTCAGGACGGAGACAAAATATTAGGAAGGGACGGAAAGGAAATATTAGACAAGGACAATAAGCCAATTTCAAACTTTACATTTGAACAGAGGCTGTCTATAATAGAAACAGTTCTTGGAGACCCGAAAGTTAAAGAGGCTAGGTTTCCTTCGGCAGGATCAATAACCATGGCGGCAAAAAGATTTGAGGAACCAATAACAGAAAAGGCAAAGGCCATTGGGGACATGGTTGTTATATTTAGAACAAAAGGAAACTTAGAATACAAGGAGTCTGATAAGAACGATCCGTTCTATCACAAGTCTTACCCTGTTGAGATTCGTGCAGTTGACGACAAAGGAAACCCTGCCGAGATAGAGGTATATGTTTTAGATTCGGCATATAGCATGAAGGATGTTTTGCCCAAACTAAAAAAATCAACAGGAGGAGAATTTAGTTGGGATGAATATATATCTAAACATAAAAAAGAAAAGTTAGCTACAGCTCAGTACAGCAGGACAGCTAAACTAAGTAGTGCTGCAGGACAAATAAAATCAAAATCCCAACAACCTGAACCTACTGCCGCACCTAAGTATGTAAGAGATATATCTGTACTTATTACTCCGGCTACCGTTAGAGGATTTGATACAAGGACAGAGAGGATAAAGGATATGTCTATTAAGTATGACAAGTTGGTTAAGGAATATGCAGAGGATAAAAGCGAAGAGAAAAGGATTCAGATAAAGGAACTAGAAGATCAGATTCTCAATGATGCCAAGCAGGAAATAATAGATGAGGTAAATAAAATACCCGGTCTTGCCGTTAAGTTTGAACAGCCAAGGATGGGATTATGGGAGGGTGCATTCGAACCGTCATTCAACATGACATTCAGTGTAACACCACAGGCAGACACTAAAAAGATTAGCGACCTATTAGTTAACTTCGGAGAGAAGTATTCTCAGGATGCTTTCATACTTGAGACACAATCCGAACAGCACAATGATTTCGTTAATGGCAAAATAAGAATGCCATTAAATGAAGAAGATTCAAATGGATTAGCTAATTATCCACAAATTATTTATACATTTGCTGAACCAATATCTGATGATAAGATATCTGAACTATCTACATCATTACAATCAAATGGTATAGATGCGTTCAGTGTAAACAACAATGAATTAAAAATATCAGTATTATCAGAGCTAACAAAAGAACAAGAACAAACACTATCTAAAGATGAACAATATGCAGAAAAATTCAGAGACTTCGAGTCAAGATCAGACGCAGCAGAAAACTCAGTTGGGGATGTACTCGGAAGTAATGCGCTCAATGGACGAAAGGTTGTTATCAAAAAATCTTATTACAAAGGAGCAGTTAACCAAAAGTCAACCGAGCCAACAAGACAATACGATAGAGGTGACATTCTTAAACCGTTCCAACAAGGGACAACAGAAGTAGAGGCTCTAAGCAAAGAGTTTGCTGCATTAAGAAATAAACAGATAGAAGGTAAGAAGCTTACCACTCAGGAGCAGGCAAGGTTTGATGAACTTAAAAAGACTGTTCAGCCTGTAGTTCAAAAAACATTTGAGGCCAATAAAAAAATCTACGAACAAGCTAAGAGAGAGGTAGAGAATATTGCTGAAGAATCTATAAAAGATTTTGCCGCAACCATATCCCCGTTCCCAATCAAGAGACCTGAGCGTGCATCTGTAAAGACACTCAATTGGTATAGTGGGATTACAGAAAACTTAGGCGATGGTGCCCGTGTTAATATTGTTGTAACTGACGAGGCTGATGCTGACGCTGTGTTTGATAAGATTAATGAGGACAACCCGGCAGATGATCCATCACTTAGAAGAATCAACGAGACCACAGACCTAGGATATCCAAAGAGATTAATCGAGGTAATAACTCCATCAGGTGTAAGGGCTGAGATGCAGGTCATAACCGACAAGGCATACCTAGCTAAGGATGGTGTTAAAGGCTTTACAGGAAGCAAGGAACAGGTTAGCGATGCTAAGAAAGAACTAGCTAAAATCAGAAAGCGTTTAGGTTGGAGCATCCCTGATGGTTTAGGTCACTACTTCTACGAGGTTCAAAGAGATACCAATGTAGATCAGGAGCTAAGGGATGAGGCTAAGAGATTGAGTGAATTATATTACGATGCCTTTACCAATGAGGACTCTAAGTTAGAAGCGTCACCATTCATGGATGATGTAAATAAGTTTAGAGAGAATGTTGATAAGGCAGATAAAACTAATTGGGACGAGGGTAATACTGCAAAGGCTCCTGAGACATTAGTTCAATATAAATCAAAGTCTCAGGTAGAGGCATTTCATGGTTCACCTCATGACTTTGAAAAGTTTACAACCGAAAAGATAGGAACAGGTGAGGGTGCGCAGGCGTTTGGTTGGGGATTATATTTCACAGACCTAAAAAGTATAGCAGAAGATTATGCAAAAAATTTATCTAAAACTAATTGGCTATATGATGGAAAAGAAATATCAAATGATACTTATGACTTTTTATTAAAGCAAGCGTTAGATAAACCTATAAAAAATATTGATTTGAGTAAGGATCCAAATGGACTAAAAAAAATAGCTCCTATTGTCATTGATAAAATAAAAAATAAATACATACCTGACTATGAGAAAATAAAAAAAGACAATCCAAGCCAAGCGTATTATTGGGACACTGCAATATCAAAAGCGAATAAAAGTATAGATGAGCTTAATAACATTATTCAAAGTAAGAATATATCCAAAAAAGAATATAAAAAGTTATATCAAGTTACACTACATGAAGGAAAAACTCCTGAACAATACACTTGGTTGGAGTGGTACAAGCCGTTAAATGATGCTCAGAAAAAAGTAATATTAGATAATTTACCGGATAATCCTGCAAAGCAAAATAAGGTTGAAAATCTTAGGAAAAACATATCAAAAAATAGTTCAGATGTTTATAAGATGCTTTCTGATATTTTCAATTCGGATAAAGACGCATCATTATTCCTTTTAGAAAACGGCATTGATGGGATAAAGTATCCTGCTAACAGTATTTTCTTAGGTGCGACGAGTAAAAATGCAAAAGGATTTAACTATGTTGTATTTGATGAAAATGCTGTTACTATTAAATCAAAGTCTCAGCAACCCGGCAAGGACATCAACAATGTTATCAAGCGTGGCCGTGCTGCGGGTGTGTCCGAGAGAGCAATCCGTACAGTACTCAAGAAGCAGGGCTTTACTGACGCTGAGATTGATGCGGCTATGGGCGCAGAGATAGGTGCCGCTAAGAAGGTGACCGTGTCTGAAGAGATGCTTCCGGGATTCGACAGAATGATGGAGCAGGTTGATGGTATAGTTACAAGGTCAAGAGAGCGTGGTGCTAACGAGGAGAAGGTGATGGAGAATGTGATGAGATATGTTGAAGGATCCAAGGCATATCAGAACGCATCAGATGTTCAAAAGAATCAGATCATCAGGGATATTGAGAAAAGGTTTGGTATCAAGCAGAAGGCTGCGCCAAAGGTTGAGAGAGTGTTGGACATCAAGGATACCAAGAAGGTGACCATGTCCGAGAAGGAGGCCTTAAAGAAACAGATAAAAGATTTGGCAAGGGGAGCTAAGAACGCTAAGGAAGCCATAAGGATGGCTAGTGATTTCTTATCTAGATCCGTTAAGCAGTTGGCTGAATCAGGAAAGATAACAGTAAATCAGGCAGCCAATGTAATCCGGAAGTTCTCACAGGTAAATGTATTAAGTTCAGAATCTGTAGAAAGATTTGTGAACTACATGACCAAAGTATTTGCTGATGCAGACTACGCCAACAAATTATCTGTTGCATTAGATGCAAGAAAGTCAATATCTAAACTATCCAAGAACAAGGACAAGGATGCCAACCTGCGTGCGTTAGGAGAAAAGTTCAAAGAAATAGATCCATCAATGGTTGAGAACATTGACGAGTACAACGACATAGCATCACTCATAAAAGAATCAATCAAGGGATCAACATTCAGAGGAGCGAAGCTAATGCCTGCTCAGATGGTAAACATACAGAGCGCAATGGAGTATGTGAGCAAGACCATGGAGGCTCAGAAGAAAAAGATGGCTGAGATAAGAGCAGCAGAAATACAGGAGATGATGGGTGTTGATGTGTCCGACCTGAGCTACGAGCAGATGCTTCAGATGTTAGAAAGCAAGGAGCCTGTTACAAAATACAACGAGGGAATAATAAGGGATACTGTAAACAAAATGTTTGACATATATTCATCCATCATTGACAAAATGATAAGGGATGGCATCGATCCGATGACAGGAGATAGCGTTGATATGAGTCCTGCCGATAAGAATCTTTTGAAAAGATTCATGGCTATGGATACAAACAAACTTACAGTTAAGGAAGCAATCAGTGCAGTTGATGCTCTGAATAACTTCATTGTAAATAAGTCAACCGCTAAGATGGAGACTGTGGTAAGGCAGTATACCGGGGATACAAACGCAAACAAGTTGGCAGATAGTGGTGTAAGATCAAAGCCATTACAGATGTATTGGATAAAGGGAGTTGGTAGATTCTTTGGTGAGCAGTTCAGAACACTACCATCACTCATTGAGAATATGTTCAAAGGTGTGATGGCTGCCTCAAAGATAAGAGATGCTTCAGGTATTACAGATATTATAAACGGAAAGGCTGAAGCTGAAACTAAAACAAATAGAATAGTAGAAGAATATATTGATAAGTTCTACAAACAGAAAGCCAATGGTGAAGACTTTAATACAGAAGCAAATGTTGTTGAGCGTGGAATGATTGCATTCATGTCTCGTTCTGTTACAGGAACAGATGAACAAATTCAGCAGGACTTCAATAGAAGAAAGAAACTTATTGAAGAATCGATTGATGCCCTTTCAAAAGGTTCCGAAAAGGAACAAGCCAAGGCTGAACTATATAAGGCTGCATACGAAAAGATTCTGAAAGATTCAAACAGTGTAGATGAGGTAAGAAAAAATGCAGACAAAACAAACATTGAAGCTGTAGACTTTTGGGTAAATAAATGGGACTCCGTATTCAATCAGTTGGCAGATGTTTCTGAGAATGTATACAACAAGATACTTGACAGAGATATTAACTATTCTCCTGATAGATTTACAAGACTAGAAAAGGCGAAAGAAAAAATTGAACTAAGTTCAGATCAGTCAGCGTTCCATGGTAACACAAATACTCTGTATAAGAAAGAGACAGGAGTGCTTATGAGGGCAGAGAGACCTGAGTCTTTACCGAAGGATGATCGTGGAAAGAAACCACAGATGTATATTGATTTATCATTCGATAAGAACAATGCCAACTCAATGTACGATGCAATGGTTGACATCAACACAGCGGGACCAATAAGACAGGTTGAGGCATTCATAAACTCTGAAGGGTTCGATAGAATGATACCCGAAGTAAAGGATGCTAAGTTGTTAAAGGACAGAATTCAGTTGTATATCAGAAACATTAGAAACAAGAATGCTTTTGATAACGATGAATTTGCTGCGATGATGAAGAGATTAAATACCCTATCATCAATTGGTGTAGGTCAGGCATTGGGCGGTGTACTTCAGCCAATCAAACAGACCATACCTGTTTCGATGAACACATTGGTTAACGCAAAAGGTTTTGATATAGGATCCATATTCAACCAAGCAAAGATGGCGTTCATTGACAACTCCGGTTACTCAATAGCCAATCGTGGTCTTGAATCACAGACTCAGTTAAACTCAATCAATAAGCTAATGGAGTTGGCTGCCAAATCAAGGGGAGAGAAGGCACTCAAGTTTATAGAGGAAGCAAATAAAATTTGGCTGAAAATATTCTTGGTTAAGTTTGATGTTTTTGTAGCAAGAGCATCTTGGATGTCCTACTACGAGCAGTCATTAAAGAAGCAGGGTATCGATCCTAAAGGGATAGATTACAATACACACAAGTTAAATAAGGAAGCTGCCAACTACGCTATGACAATGGTTGACAGGCAGCAGAACACATCCGATGCTGACCTTCAAGGCAAGATATTTACCAACAAGGCATCAATAAATCAACTGTTTGTAAAGACATTGTTGCCGTTCGCAAACTTCAGAATGAATCAGTACATGAGGTTGGCTAATGATGTAACTGTTCTTACTAGTAAGACAGCATCTTCTGAGGATAGAAAAATTGCTGCTTGGTCATTGGGTGGATACGGTGTTGAGGCTGCTATGTTCTCCATGATATCAGGGGGATCTGCTTATCTTCTTTATATGCTAACACAATCACTCATGGGTTCAGATGAGGATGATGAAGAAGAAGAAAAAAGAATTAACAGCATCGTAAAGGGACAGGTTACGGGAAGGGTTACAGATCTTCTTTCGCCACTACCTATATTAGATGTTCCAATTGCAGCCGGAGTAAACATGGGATTAGATAAGGTTCAGGACGCAATGGATATTGCTCAGGAAGATAAGCTGTCGATATACGGTGATACAAAAACAGAGTTCCTTAAATCAACAGGGACACTAGGTATATCAACAGAAAGAGCATTGCAGTTATATGACCTATCCAAGTTAGCATTTACCGGAGAGTATACAGACAGTTATGGTAATGAAAAGAAACTCTCAGATGAAAGCATGGACTTTTTGAAAGGCATGACAGGATTAGCACTACTCACAAACATTGGTCTTGCTCCATCTGAAGCGAACACTGTTGTGAAGAACGCAATACGAATAGCTAAGTCAACAGGTAAAACTGAGAAGACAATTGAAAGAGAACAGGAGACAGAAATAAAAGTAAATAAAGACAGGTCAATACTCAATCAACTATTGCAGGAGGAGACGGATAAGGAAACAATTAAAGCAATAGAAAAAAAGATTAGTGATCTAGACCTTAGTGCTGAAGAAAGAAAAGAAAAGAATAAACTTAAGAAAGAGGAAGAAGAAAGTCTTCTTGGAGAGTATGTCAGCAAAGAACAAATGAAACGCTACGATCCTGAAATGTACGAAAAGAAATTTGGTGAGGGTTCTAAATACTATGACAAGTATAATCAGGAGAACGAGGTAAATAAAAAGATGAACGAACTCAAAAGAAAAATTGAGGACGAAGAAAGAGAGTACACAAAGCCAAAGAAAAGAAAGAAGAAGGAAACATTTGGTGGCGGTACCTTTGGCAAGGATAAGTTCGGAAGTGGCTTCGGCAAAGGAGGGTTCTAGTACCTAACGTACTTAAACTCCTTCTGCTTCTCGTAGTATACCATAAGCTCGGAGTCGTTAACGGCTCCCTCCCTTGGTATTCTTCCACCCCACATGATTTCCCCTACAATCCTATCGGCCTTGCCGTAGATTATACCATCGTCGCAAGCCCATATTATAACCGGATTAAGCCTCTTGTCAGCTAACTTGACTAGCTTCCTTGCAGCTATAGGTAAAGGATAAGCATCTCGTATCACACGGACTCTACCCTTTACCTCAGCGTAGGCAATGAGTTTACCTTCCCTATCAAATATCTTATAGTCGATATCGAAAGGATCTAGCTTCTGAAAGGATCCACCGAAGGTGTTGACGAAAAGTGTTATGGCTTTCTTCTCCCTCTCAAGGTCCTGCTCGTTTTCAAAAATCATCATTCTCCATAGAGTTTAGTGTATACCTGAGTTCCATCAAAAGAAATTTAATATGGCTCTCAGCCACATCAAACTCCCTGTCAACGATACTCTCGTATACGGAAGCCAACACCATGTGGTATTCATTTATTCTGTTGGCTAACCTTTCGGCTCTTTCGTTTTCTTTTGTTTCCATTTTAGTTAAAGATTCGTTGTATTTTTATTTCCATCTTTTCTTCTTCACCGGCAGGAGTTTTAGAGTCGATCAATTTAATTATATTCATAAGCCTACCGTATGTATTGTCTAACTGTTCAATCCTCTTGCTCTGTATCAGCATACCATCTAGCTTAATGGTTAGCTCCTTAATTCTTTTCTGTAGCCTTTCTTCCTTGGTGTCCACCTTCATGGGTTGTCGGTCCTCATGGAACGCCTGCTTACAGGCCATGTACTTGCGCATTAAATCTTCGTCCTGCTTCATTAGGTTATCAAACCCGTTGGTATAGTAGATAATTGTTGCGTGATCCTTTTTTATATATGACCCAATAACCTCCAACCTGTATCCGGTGTCCCTGATAATCTTAGCGAAAGCCATACGGGCGTATACAACATGGCGTTTCCTGCATTCCAAATTTATATCGGTGTCGAACACCTGATTTACTATTGCTTTTAGAGCATCCATTTCCATTACATTCATAGTCCTCTGTATATTTCTGTTTTGATTCCGTGTTTATTTAATTCTCTCATTCTGAACTCCTGTAGCTTACTCACCTTTCCAATGGGTGTCTTGACCTCAACAAACAAGACATCGGAGTCGGGAGGTATGGCGATGAGATCCGGTATACCATTCTTGTTGGTATTGATTAGTTTTATCACATAGTAGCCCTGCTCCTCAAGCTCCTTTATCTTTTTATTTTGTATCTGCTGTTCCCTCATGGATTAGTTTTTTTAGGTATACGGCTAGGTCTAGTGCCTCCTCGTATGCGTGCTGTAACCACTGCTGCTGAGTAAGATCTGTTCGGTCAACTGTTGTTCCGTAGGATATGATCCCACGCCTTTCTCTGAACTTCATGTCCTCAATCACAGACTGAAGTATATCGCTCGGTGTTTTCATTTATTTGTTTATTTAATTGTGAAGATAGTCTAACCATATCCATTATCCTATACAGGTCCTCGCTCCGGAAGTTAAACCTGTCTGCCCTGAAGTATTCGTAAGGAGCGCATGACTCATCGAGTAGTATCTCGTTGAGCTGAACGGCTAGTTTATTTTGTGGCATGGTATAGAGTGCAAAGATAACATGGTACTCCTGACCCTTCTTAATCCACTTATGGTCGGGGATTTTGGATGGCTTGTTGCTGTCATCCACGCATATACATTTAATCATATTTTATATTTTTTGAGATTACACTAATTAGAACCTTAATATCTCTAGACCTTAACAGTCCTTCAGCATTCTTGTTGTCCCAATACTCGTTGTACTTGTCTCTTGGGATTGCGTACCACAGCTCCTCGTAGGTGTTGAAGTGGAACACATAGTCATATAGGTTATTCATTGCATTAGTTTATGTATGTTAATATCTTCTTCTTGTAACAGCTCATGGATTTTTTCATAGAACAAATCGAGTGCATCGTACTTGGACACCTTGTTACTTTCTATCTTTAACTGCAATTCTTTTTTAGTATTACATACAAGTTCAAAGATAAAGGATGCCATGTCTAGTGATTTCACTGTACGCATATGTTCGGTCCTGTCATCCGGATCGCTGAGGTCAAATGTCATTGTTACTTTCATAGGTTTCTTTATAATATTTTTTAGCCATTTCTTTTGCTTCCTCGTCATTGTATCCCTCGCCATTAGCCCAAGCGTCAATTATCTGTTGGCGTTCCATTTGTATTGCTTTCTTAAAGTCCTGCTTGGTTGCGTGTGATTCTTTAATAAGTTTATTATATATCCATTGCACTGCTGTCTCCATAGGTTTTATTATAGTATTGTTCACAATCAAATTCACCCTTGTTGTTTGTCATATCAGCATGAGAGATAGCATAGCTTTGTGCTTTCATTATCTGACTTTTTTCTAATGCTTTGGCTTGTTCAATAACTTCCATCCATTCATTTGCAGATAAAGCCTTTTGATTTTGGTCGCTTTTAATCTGTTCAACCAACCAATTTACTGCTGTTTGTTTCATAATTCCTCCTCTATTATTCGTTTAACTTCCATCCAATACTGATGACCAACACTTTCTTCGCTGATAAATAGAAATTCTAAGTGCCAATTTATTATCTCTTCTGTAGCATATATCGCACATTGCCTAGCCGTTGGCCACTCAATGAATGAGTTATCAGACAACTTAACATTCTTAATAGACATAAATTTATCTACGAGTTCTATAGCCTTTTCTTTTGGTGTCATCTTCTTTTATTTTATAGTCAGTTAAACAATAGATTCCCCAAGCAATATTGGAAACAACAAACCATATCAGGCTAGAGTTGTTACCAACGCACTCCAATAAAATAGAGAGTGCAACAGTTACGGACAATCCGCAGATGTATCTCGACATTATTTTAATCCAATTCATAATAAAGTTTTTTTAAAATGTGAAACTGTGAAATCTTTTTTCTTTGTAACCGCCTTGTAGATGTCCTGCTCGATGCCATCCTTAGCAAAGATCCAATAGACCTTGTTGCACAACCTTTCCATCGTTGTCATCCGGTCCTTGCTCTGCCAATAACTAGTGGCACTGAAGTCAATGTTGTAGTACACAAGGTAGTCAGCGTTGCGTAAACTTATACCCTCACGCCCGCTAACAATCTGTAGTGCTATAGCCTTGCAGTCCGTGGTATTGAACACCTCCAAGTCTGTTGTCAGGTCGTCACCATACACCTGCTGTAATGCGTTCAGCTCCTCCTTGAACTTGTAGAACACACCAATCTTTGCAGTCGCAAATTGCGACCTGATGAACTCAGCCTTCGACAGGTCCAACACCATAGAGTTGCCGCTCTCAAACTTGATAGTGCCACTATACAGTTGGTGTACCTTCATCATTAACTTAACTGCCGAGTCACCCAAGATAACCTCAGTCTTCCCCTCAACAACCAAGTCCTTCTTTAGCTTGGCTATCAGGCTGTAGGTCGATGGCTTCATCTCCACCTCCAATATCTCCTCCTCGATCTGAGAAGTAAAGCCCGCCTCCTTCTGAGTGTACGACAGTGTGTATGGCTTCATGGCATCAAGCACCGTGTCATACGCATCAGAGTAGTCCTTGATTGTTAGACCATTGAACCGCTTCTCCTTTACCTTTACATACCTGTCGCAGAACCGATAGAAGTTTGAGAACTCCTTGAACGGATTGTTGGGTATGGCGTACACCTGATGGTACATCTGAGAGTATGACTCCGGAGTGGGCGTTCCGCTAAGCAGTATGACATACGGATTACACTTCTTGATGATGTCAGCCACGTTCCTTGCCCTCTCGCTTGGCTTTGGAAATGCACCCATGCTATGAGCCTCGTCGCATACTATCAGGTCCCACCTCCTGTCGTACATAACAAGGTGCATACTCTCGTAGTTGGTTATGACCATGTCGTAGGATGGGCAGAATAGTTTCATGTCATGCTCAATGGATGGTATCGCCTTCTTCTTGGTTAGGAACAGGACATTCTTTATATCCATCTTCTCAGCTATACCCAAACTTGTAAGCGTCTTTCCTGTCCTTACCTCCATCGCCAAGTAAAGGAACCGGTGCTGTTCCAATATCTTCCTGCCCTTACCAATCATCTCCAATTGATAGTCCCTGAACTGAATGTTTTTATTTCTTTCCATATCCTTTTCATGTAGTGATTTGTAATACTCACAGCTCTCTACTATCTCCTCAACAACACCCTTATCGTTCTTGTATCTTGGAACCTCAACAATCTTCACGCTCTTACCCCTACCAACACTCACCTGCTTTGTGGCTAACACGACGCTCCTTAGTAGCTCGCATTGTTTCCACATCTGCTCGTTGCTGTAGTATAGCTTTCTTTCTATCATCTTATTATTTTTTTATTACACCTGTTACACATTGTCTTGAACGAGTACTCTTTTATCTCAGGAAGTGGGCACTCACATGAGTTACTCTTTGGGCTACCATCCTCGTAGAAGTTCTCATTGAAGAACTCCTTTAGTTTGGCGCAGTATTCAAACATCTCATGCGACTGAAAATAATAAATCATAAACTCAAGTATGTCTGTTGTTGTGTCCTGATCGGGCGGGTGTGCTAGGAACGGTATATCAGAGTTTAATATATCATCTAGCTCCACGTCCCCAACCAAGTACCTATACGAGTTTATCATTGCTATGTGAATCTTTTGTTCTTCTGTCATGGTACATCATTATTTTTTCTTATTACTATCCACCTTCCGTTCATGTCCCTTCCCTCCTCCGGAGGAACGCCCTCCTTGAAGATAGCGTAGGACACCAACCACTTGTAGAACTTTGTCCGGCTTATCGTTAGCTTGGACTTAGGCCCGTAGTCGGGGTACTCGTCAATGAAATTAAAGTACAGCTCGTTCTTGTACAGCTTGGTATTCGAATCCAAGTTAGCACCCCTGTCCTGTCCATCTACTAATCCACACCACTCTATAAACTCATGGCAGGTCTCGGCAGATAGCTGACGAATCTTTAGGTTAACAAACTTACTCTTGACAAGTCCCGTGTTGAGGTAACTCTTAAGGCAACCAATCATGTAGTTGTCGAACTCACACCAATCATCATCGTCCCAATCACCGAACATCAGCTTACCAAACTCATCGAGTGGAGTGAACGACTTGCTGTAGTATTGGTGTAGCTCTAGCTCCCATTTTCTTCTAGCAAACGAGTTACCCGCACCCTTGATGGCGTAGTTGGTAGTGATGGCAATCTTAGGACTCTTGCTGAACGGTATCTTGATGGCGTCCTTGTTCTTCTTCTCAAGCGTTAGCCCCTCAGTAACCACACTAAACAACCTCTCGAAGTCAAAGTGTTTCTTGACATCGTCGAAGCATAGTATTTGTGTGTCTGCTGATACCAACTGATATGCGAATGATCTTTCAAAGGTAAACGATTTGCCGTCAATTACAACTAATTTTTTCATGTTACTGATAGCATTCATGAGCAGTCCCTTTCCCGTGCCACCCTCCGGATTGTCGCTTATCACCTCGTCATTTAATATCACGGCAGGACAGTAACTTAAGTTCTTATAGCCATGCAGTAAGAATCCTATCGTACTCTCCATAGACCTAACTCTATTATCATCACCGCCATTGATGTTGCTCACAAACTTTCTAAAGTCACATCGTTCTGTGACGTCACACATATTAAAGTTTCTGTCTATCACATGGTCCTTCCACACATATCCTCCCAAGTCCAAGTAGTCAATTGGAAACACGCCATCCTTTGTAATCTTAACCGCACAGTTCTTGTAGTACAGGTAGGACGTCTCCTTGCTGTCGGCAATAAAATAAATATCTATCGTTGATAATAAACTCAGGAACTCCTCCTTAAAGAATCGTGTGTTATCAGCGAAGTAGTTGTACACCGAGATGTCATCTAGCTCCATCAGGTGCCCAAGCACGAAGTCCTTTATCTCCTTCTCAGAGGTGTGGTCTATCAGGTTGTTGGTGACCTTAACGAACACATAGTTCTTGCCACCCTCCGGACAGTACTTGTAGAAGCCTGAGTCCTCCAAAAACTTTTTGAACAGCACATGGATAACTTTAATGGCACCCCTGTCGTTCTTCTCCCAAAAGGTTTGCTTGGCGTTCTCCTCCTCCACCTTGTTCATCACCGCATCGATGGTCTCGGTGTCAAGGTTGCTGTCCTGCAACTGCATCCTTATCTCCTTCTTGGATACCCCCCTCCTTATCTTGCCCCTTATCTGATTTATTCTGTCCTCGTCCTCGTAGTACTTGGTGCCAAAGTTCTTAGCGTTCTTGTAGGCGGAGTCTATCGTTACGGCTATCTCTTTCAGGGAGAAGTTCTCGGTGGCGTATTGGTTCAGCACATATGATGCAAGGCTCTTGTTGATACCAAAGTCATTGAATGCCATCGCCAAGATGTATGCGTTATGGTTTCTCTGTCCCTCGCTCATCGGGTACTTCTTTGTCCACCACTTAACGAGTATCTCCACAATCTTATTCTCGTCAGTGATAGGTATCGTGGCCTTGTCCCTCATCTTGTTGACCTCCACATACTCCCTCTCCTCAATCACGTCCCACACACTGCTGTTCTCGTTGACGTACAGGAGCGGGTCATATGACTCGTAACACACACGGCTGAGGTTCTTACTTGTCTTGTCAAAGTAGGGTGAATTGAAGTGCTTCTCTAGGCTGTTGAAGTAGTTTACATGGTTCTCTGCGTCTGCCGGAATCTTTACAAGAACTTTAAGACCATTACCCGAGGGGCTAATGAAGACAGAGAAGACATACTTGTTCTTGCTTAATGTCTCCTTGTCCTGCAACAACTCCTTCTGCTTCTGATACCCATCGAAGTCAAGGCAGATAAGACCGGAGTGTTCTGATAGTGCGCTGTCTGAACGCTTGTTGAATGTACCGGAGAAGCAGATGGCAGGGAGTTGCTTCTTTAACTCGTTCCTAACCGACTTGTCCTTCTCGTTTCGTATGCTCTTCACTAGCTCCTTGCTTGAGCCGTCCTTTATTCGTTCTAGTATCTTGTGCACGTCCCTAAAGAACGGGGTGTCAGTGTCCCGTATGCTTTGGAAAATAGTTATGTTCGTGTTCATGTCGATTTTATGTTGATTTTATTTGATTAACTTGTTGGTTACCAACTCTTATGTCTTTTATGTCAATTTTTAATTTAGTTTATAATAATAAAAAAAAAGAGAGAGATAGAAGTATATATAGAGAGAGTAGGGAAACATAATTTTTCTGTCATTTTCGTCATATCTAGTGGCAAAAAAAGGGATGAGACTTTTACATCCCATCCCCATTTGGTTTAAGATAACTGCTTGATTAGAAGGGTATCTCGTCCTCGCTCACCTTCTTTTTTGTGGTGGCTTTTGGCGTCGGAGCCGGAGCCTTTTCTTCCGACATTTTTTTACCCTCGTATGTGTCCAATTCGACATAGTGGTTACCGCTTCGGGCGGTCTTGACGGACAGGTTGACCCATCCGTTGCGGTCATGCTTCTTTAGGAAGGCAATGGCCTCGTTTGTTTTCATCGACATCCGGCCTACTACGAAGTCGGGTGCGTTCTCGTTTCTCTTGAATGAGAAACCATCTGCGAAGATTTTTTCTTCTTTGTTCATATAACTTGTTTTTTAAATGCCTCAATCTATTTATTTAATCACCACCTCAACCCTTGAGGCTAAGCTGAGATGTTGATATATCTCACCATAACTATACTAATAGTTTAGTTATGGCTTAATATGTAGTCAGGACAGGATTATTTTTTTAACCCTTGTCTATATCTTTTAACCATCATATTATTGATAGCTTTACATTCATCACATCTACACCCTCTCAAATAAGCACCTCTGCTTGGATGTTTTTTAAGTTTTTCAATATCAATTCCTCCCAAAACTTTTATTCTTTCTTTATTAAAGGCATCTTTCCAATTATCTTTAGGAGTTCCTAAAAACAAATGGTTAGGATTAACACATTGTCTATTATCACAAGTGTGACATACGTGCATTCCTTTGGGTATTGTTCCGTTGTGAAGTTCATAAGAAATTCTATGCGCATCTACAACTTTACCATTTAATTTAAAAGCACCATATCCTGTTTTACCTCTTAATCCTGCTGTCCATATCCAACAAGTTTCAGTCTTATTGACTTTATTAAAAAACCTTTCCATACAATTATGTTTTGTAGTCACAAATGTACGAACCTTTTATTTAAAAAGCAAGAGATAAAGAGAATATTTCTATTCTCTCTACCTACTTACTCCGTCAGGACAAGGACTCGAACCTGTATTAGATGTTGACCGTGTCCCAAGTGCGTCCTCGCAAGGAATCTAATCTTAACTTCCCAATTAGGGTGTTGGACTAAGTGCGTCTACCAATTCCGCCACCTGACTTTTAAAGTTTCGCCTATAAGATAGTTAGCACCAATACTACCATTCGGGTTCTTTACGGACACCTGTTTTGATAGCACAGCCAAAATCTGCACAAGCATCAGGTAAATCGCATTTATCGCAACATTGGAAATCATCTTCATCATCAAACTCATCTTCGTCAGTCCAATCGTGTTTGCAATTTTGGCAAAATCCTAATTCCATTTCCCTGCTGTTCAATCCTATTGAGCAATTAGGGCAAAAATCATATTTCTTCATTCTATTTAATTTATTTGTTAATAATCCGTACTGTTGCTAACAGCACATTGGCGGCATTAAAACGACCGCCAATCTGCCGACCGTTATAAGTAACCCTATCGGGTCGCTATCGCTTACTTATAACAGCAAATAGGCTCAATAAAATTACTCGCATCCGCACCACTTTGCATTTGCTTTTCGGTACTCAAGTAATGGTTGCTCTTTTACTGATAAGTTATATTCCATTACTTCTTTCGCAAAGTCATTTTTATTTTTCCTATCCATCATGTGAGCAACTGCAACCCTTACAATTCCATCACATTTACCGCAAATGCTAAGTTTAACATTCACTTGTTCATCAGGCAATTTTTGTTTATTCATGTTTTCGTTATTTAAGTCGTAATTTTACTAAGCCTATTTGAAAAACGTTATAAGCTATAACAATTCCTCGTCTATGTAGTAGTTGTCAACAGTATCTATACTATCAGGTGAGAAGTACTTGTTGTACACCTCGATAGCCTTAGCCACCTTTAACTCACCACCCTTGATGAAGTTCTCTGTTGGTCTAAAGATACCTAACTGACCTGTTCCCTTGTCAACCACAAAGAACACCAATGGCTTACCGAACAACTGCTGATAGATATAACACTGCGAGTCGTAGTTATAGTTCTTTGCAGAGTATTTAAACTTGTTGATGTCAGATGTTGTCTTCAAATCAATTATCATTTCATCAGTCACAATATCTGCCCTCCCCTTCCACATCACGCCATGTATCATCGCAAGGTTTGGCTCTTCGAACTTGTTACCTTCCCTGTATATCTCGTCATAGAAAACAATGTTACTCAACATCTTCTTCACACACCACTCAATCTCCTCCATCTCCTTCTTTAGCATCACAAAGGGCAGGTTCCTGTCCTCACAATACATCTTGTACTCCTTCGTGTTGCGAGAACTAACGTCCACATATGGCGTTTGAATTGCTCTCTCCGGCTCCAATATCAGCTGATGAAAGTATCTCCCATCAGATAAACTTTTGTTGTCCTCCCTCGGCTTCATGAAGTCGGCAGGGTTACTGAGCAGTGTGCCTATGTCAGAATTGGAGAGGTAGTTCCTCCCCAACTCTCCATAGTACTCCTTCTCGTCCTTGAGTCTCTCGATTACTTTATCCATAACGCAACCTCCTTCTTGATGTTTGGTGTCACCTTGTACTTTCTTTCCAACTGCTTGATGATTGCCTCAATTCCTATAGACTTGTTCGACTCCACATACTTCTTAACCTTCTCCCAATTCTCGGAGTCCTTAACCAACTCAATTGGTGTGAACACAGGCGTCGCTGTCGCTGTCTCAGGCAGGTCCTCCCCTGTCCACATTGACAGGCCTAGTCCGTGCATGGCGATGGCCTTAGCCGTTGACCTTTGTATTGCCTTGTTCACATCCATTGCGCTTACCTTGTCAATTGATATGGCATTGTTTCTAAAGTCCATCACAGGAAGGTAGTCGATATGCTCGATGCTGTTTACAATGATTCCGACCTTAACCCACGCAGACCTTCCATCGGTGAAGTAATTGAAGCCCGTTGCCTCATGCTCGTACACCTTTCTCTGAGCCTCAGGATAGATTGCTTTAAGCATAGACCATGCGTTTGCCCACGATAGGTAGTCGAGATTACCTTTACGCTCAACCTTTTCTTTTACGCTAATTTGCGACAGCGTCTCGAACACTGATTTGCTTTTGTTGTTTGTCATACTTGATTTGATTTTAGATGAATACTGATTTCTCAATTGAGTCAACGATGGTGGCGTAGTCGTTGTCCGTAGACGCCTTCTCTTTAGCCATCTTAATACCATGCGATATCGCCGAGTGCTTTATCGTGTTGCCGTTCTCGTTCAGATACCTTTGAATGTAGATGGTCTGCATCGGTCTTCTGTGACATAGGTAGAAAAGCATCTGCCTTGCGTCCATCGTGTTTCTGTCTCTTGCTTTTGAGAACAACTGCTCCCTTGTAATTTTGAACGCATCGACAATCTTGTCGACATATTGTTCAAAGATTTCCTGTTTCATTTGATTAAATTTAGCTTGCAAATATACTGCAAATTATTCATAACTATTCAACTTTGCCTCCAAAATTTTCACATATAATTCCCAATTGAATGAGTCCCAAAATTGTAGGTACTGCATCGGTATTGCTGTTTGTTTCATAGCTATTTTATGTTTTGTTTATGTATACAACTCCCTTCCATAAGCCATCCTCCGATAACCTTCTCCAATGGATAAACACTCACCTCGTTGTCTTCCACCTTGTAATGTATGCGGAAGTCCACATCCTCGTAGCTTGCCGTATGAACGAACTCATTCTCTACCGGAGTGAACTCAACCACATACAATACATTCTCGTACCTGAACATTAATCTTTCCATTTGAAATAGTTTTTTAGGTTTTGAAACTCATCGACCTCTCCGTTGTCCAACGCCTCCCAAAAGTACGCCTCCTCCACATAGAGGAAGAAGTCTTTCTTCTGTTCATGGCTTAGGAAAGCGAAGCACACCTCTGATTCAGTGTGCTTGCCTTCCGCTCTCGTCTTTAGGATGTACTCATACATCTCGGTGATGTGATTAAACCAATTCATGATTTCAAAATTGTTTTTAATTCATTTTTAATTCTCTTAGCTGTCTCACCTCTGTAGCTTCCCGCATTACTCAAAAAGTAAACAACGATGGTGCTTCCATAATCATTCATAAACTTATCCTCAATCGTGTTTAACTTGTGCATCACCTCTAGGTACGGCCTTGCCGCATAGTTTACATTCTTCCAATCTGATTGGATTTCCTGTGCGATTTCCTTAATTGTTCTCATAGATTTTCAATTTGTGTTAGTGAATACTTTTTCTTTAATCTTTCGAACTCTTTTTGATACAACTCGTCCTCCAATGTTGAGGGAAGGATTGTTGGCATTTCGATATTACCTGAAGCGGTTCTAACATCAGATATAAATTTAGCCAACTCTTTCTCTTTTTTTCTGCCATCGGTGAACTTTTTATCGTACTCAATTCTTCTTTTATACCACGCTATCCTCTCTTCTATTATCTCGATGATGTCGTGGTCCGAGATGTCATTGATATTGATATCAATGTCTGTGTTTATTGTTATGTAACTCATACTCTGTAGATATAAAATTCATCACCATCAATTGTCTCATAGTGTTCATGCCCATCGTAGGTAGCAAGGGAGTGTCCTCTTCCATCCATTCTCGCATCCTTCTTCCACGCCTCCTCATCGAAGTAACCAATCAGGTGCTTTGGTAGGTCAGGATAAACACACTCTTCTAGGTAACTATCTAACGCCTCCTCCCATCTATCGTCTGCCTCCGAATCCGTCAGCACTAAATAATCATTTCCGTACTCGTCCACACTCAACTCCTCCACCTCCACATAGTTCTCATGGACGAACTGACTGAATGTTATCTCAGATCCGGCATCCAAGAAGGAGGACTGCGCCTCCTCCAAGTTACCTTCGTACGCCAAGTCACCCACAACGAAGAACTCTTCTCCGTTGAATTGTTTTAGAGCCAACGCTCTCTTTAAGTCTGTGTTCATGTTTTTATTTGTTTAGGTAGTTATTAAATACTCTTATCTGCAATCTTATTACTCTCCTCTTGTCGGGATGCACCATAAACAAGCGATGCAGTCGGCTGAATTGGTGGTGTAGAATCTCTAGTCGTGTCATACTGCGTAAATTAAATTGGTTTCTGAATTGTTTATATGCTCCCTTACTATCTCTCTCGCCACGTCAACATACTTAGGCGGTACAACCACATACCTATGCACACAGAACACATTCGATGTCTCCGTCGTTACAATTTTTGTTGGTATGCCCTTGTTCTTTATCACCCTCACCGCATCCGTTAACTCTCTCTCACATACATTCGATGGACAAGGTGAATCACTCCACATTCCGGTGTCATTCGCCCCACACACGGCATAAATTGGCTCATTGTATCCTCTCCACCCATCAATCTTTACCCATCGCTGAGTCGTGTCGAATAACGCACCAACTTTGCTCTCGTCCACCATTGGTGGCTTGTTCTCGTTTACTCTCTTCCACTCTCCGTCCCACTCCTCGCCATTCAGATACCACCTACCCTTGCTCTGATTGATTCTCACACCATCAATGCCGTTCAATCTCTCCTTTGTGGTCTTGGTTTGCCATCCGCAGTTGGTGATGTAGAGGCCATCCTCCCTATGCTCTGCAATCTTATTACCGAATAGCCACAAACTCTTGCCATCTGTTTGTGTGTTCCCTGATTTCTTCGCTCCACCTTGCATGAAGGCAGACACGACTTGTCTTGTGATTTGTTTCATTGTATTCTTTTTATTTTAAATTCTTTATACATTATCTCTTCTCCAATTTCGCAAGTGAATGCCCAATCAGATATCTCCTCAGTATACTTACACATCACATCCGAGAGGTGAAAGTGCATGATGTACCACACATCATCATTCTTTAACTCAACCTCGAAATACTTTTCTCTCTCATTCATTTTCCCTCCTCTCTAACTCGTTAACAATGTCATTTATCATGCTCTGAACTAGGTCGGTTATCTTCTCCCCTTTCTCGCCATCCTCAGCGAAGCTAAACACATGACGATAGTCCCACATTCTCGCTTTCATGGAGCAGAGACAATCTAATCTCTCCTCTAAGTCATTTGTTGATTTGTTTTTCATTGTGCTTGGTTTTTAATTGTTTTCGTATTCATTACCCTCAGCATCGTAGTAGTACTCATCATCAATCTCTTCCCACTCCGTGTAATAGTATTCTTCATTCTCGTATGCCTCAGTTAAAATGTATTCATCCGATAGTCCATCCATACCACCTCTTTTTCTTAGCCATTCTAACAAATGTTTTTCTTCTGAGAAGTAAAGTTCACCATCTCTCACTACATATCCCTCGTTCATACCACGTCCCGTAGCTGAACATACTCTTGCAAATTTTTCTTGTTTCATTTTGTTTTGTTTTATTAGTTTGTTAATGAATTCACATACAAGATTATATTCATCTTGTGTTACATTTTCAGGCAGATATAGTGCATCAGACACGGATGTTATCATGTGTTCAAGGTCTATATTACTCGGCACATTTAATTTAATTGTTACTTCTTTCATACATTTTGTGTTATAAGATTAATTAATTCAGACAATGGTGTAGCTATCTCATGTTTGTTTAATACCCATTTATTTGCATCCTCTTTGTCATGAAAAAGCAATACAATTCCTTCTATGTTTTTTACTAATTCTTTTTTCTCTTTGTCATATATGACATACTTATTTTCTTTCATAGATTTTATTATCTCTTCCTTAGCTTTGTCTGTTGCACTCTTGTTTAATCCTCCGATATGCCATTCAATAATTTCATCCTCACTTATCGAACGATATTCTTTCCAATCATAAACCGTGAACACATCCCCATCTTCAGTCTCCATGTACCAATCAAAGTTTACTTTGTCTGTTCCACAATTTATGTCGTAGTTAGGCTTACCTAGAATCTCTCTCAACTTTGAGACTGAGCATTCAATTGTTGTGCTATGGAACGATGTTCCTCCTACACATTTTTTTGTTTTTTTCATGTTTATTTTATTTTAATTTGAATATTCATTTCCTTCTGCATCGTAGTAGTACTCATCATCAATCTCTTCCCACTCCGTGTAGTAGTACTCTTCGTTGTTGTATGCCTCGTCTAGTATGAACTCATCAGATAGGCCATCCATACCGCCACGACTTCGTAGCCAACTTATCAAGTGTTCTCTTTCAGAGAAGTACAACTCTCCATCTCCGACTACATATCCCTCGTTCATGCCACATCCCGTAGCATCACAACGCCTAGCAAATTTTTGTGTGTTCATTTTGTGTTTGGTTTTTGATTTGTTCAACATATAAACTATTTGCATCAGATACCATCGACTTGAGCATTGGTATTATTTCTTTTTTATCACTCGTGTTGAAGTCGTTGTATCTATCTCCATTCCACCTAGACATCTGCACATCCGAATGATTGTTCACGAAGCGAAATGACTTTTTGATTTGCTCTGATGTATACACTCCCTCATCGTACATCATCAGCGTTGCAGTTATCATCTTAAAATTTTTCACCTTCCGCATCGCCTTGTTGTAGTCAGACACGAACTCCTCAGCCGAGAACATTCTGTTGTACTTGGTGAATAACATATCCATGACTCGGATGTCCAACTTAATGTTGGATGACATCTCACTCTCGATGTCAATTACTATTTTTATTATTTTGTTTTTCATGTTTGTTTTATTTATTAAGTTTTGACTCTGCCGTGAATAGACACAACACGAATGTTACAGGTATCATACACACTGCGCCTAGGAATACCTCAGCAGAGCCAATCAATGACTCCAACAACATTACTACTACCGACACAATTGTGCTGATTACAAAGGCGAATAATATCACCTTGAAAGGATTGCTTGTTTTTTTCATAGTGTTTGGTTTTACTGAGAGCATAGCTCCCATGATTGATATTTTTTAATTGTTCTACCATTAAGGCCCAATTGCTCGCAGATGAACTTTGCTAGCTTCATCCTAGCTTGAGCCGTTGTAAGGTCATTCGTGCCTATCTGCTCCACCACATATCGGGGACTCATCCCCAATATGCGTTGGCAGAACTTCACATCCTGACCTAAGTAGAAACTTTTTACTGACTTTTTTGTCTGACAAATTAATGTCCAATTGTGGTCGAAGCCGTAGCTTGACGATATGCTTATTGTTGCTTTCATTTTATTTTATTTTAGATGTCATACTTTTTCTTCTGAAAATTGGTCTTGTGGGCCACATGGCTCGTACTTGGTTTTACCTTAACACCACAACATCCGTGTGTTGTTGTGCATGATGTCAGGAGCAGAGTGATTACCACCGATGCCACGAATAACACTGCAAAGATTGTTTGCTTAATTTCAATTGTTTTCATTTGTGTATTTATTTATTTGGTTAAGACGGGGCGAGGGAGCGTTCACTCCGCTCACGCCCGTTTCGAATACTAAATTCTCATCAGTTAACCTTACTTGTACACTTCGTCTAATTCATACCCGAACTTATTACGGATGTAGGCAATGAAGTTATTCATGTGCGCCTCATCCTTAAACTCACGACTAACCACCCACTCCCGAGCGTTCCGTGTTCTGAAAACTAATACCACACTCATGCTACCCTCCCCTCTGCTATGCGTACTTGCATAACTATTGAGTCCCATGCAGTGAAGCCGAGAGCAGTCCTCAAGGCTTTCAGTAGCAGTTCGATTGGTAGATTGTGGATTGGTAACTTATCAGCCTTGCTGATACGCTTACGCTTTTTTGTTGTTGCTTTCATGTTGTTTTTTAATTGTGTTTCTTTTTTCAATACATATCACTTTGCAATCACTATAGTAACCATTATAAGCATTTTTTCTAAAATCCTCCGCATCATTTTTATTAAGAAAGTCGCAATCCATAACTACACCCTCATTTGTAACGACTGCCCAAGTAATTGGTGCATTTTTTT
>Ga0208783_10000524_pt1 | contig 23568 bp, 19 predicted proteins | sample DEB19_08_DNA_2_FD_184529 | JGI IMG/M metagenome (GOLD analysis project Ga0208783, IMG submission 184529) | Aqueous microbial communities from the Delaware River and Bay under freshwater to marine salinity gradient to study organic matter... | ecosystem: Environmental > Aquatic > Marine >...
TCGCCCGCGCCCCAGAGGACGCCGACCGTGGACGTTCCGCACGCGCGCCCGGCAAGCATGTCATGCTCGCGATCGCCGATCATGACGGTCGCGTGCGGGCGCGCGCGGGTTGCCGCGAGCGCGCGGCGCAGCGTGATCTCCTTCGGCTCGATCACATGCTCGTCGTTGGGCGCATAGACCACCTCGACATGCGCGCGCAGGCCGATGTCGTCGACAAGCCGCTCGGCGACGGTCCCGAGCTTCGAGGTGACGATCGCGATGGGCGCGAGCTCGCGCAGCGCGGCGAGCGCGTCGGGAATCCCCGCGAAGATCGCGGTCTCGCGCACCGCCATCGCGCCGTAACGCTCGCGATAGCGGAGCACGAGTTCGCCCGCGAGCGACGGTTCGCGGCCTTCCTCGGCGACGATCCGATCGAACGACGCGCGCAGCGGCGGCCCGATGAAGGTGCGCGTGACCTCGCGCGGCCGCGGCGCGATCCCGACCGACGCGAGCGCGTGGTCAAAGGAGTTCGTGATCGCCAGCGTCGAGTCGACGAGGCAACCGTCGAGGTCGAGGAAGATCACATCAAGCGCATCCATCGCCGTCGCCGCCGAATCAGCCTTCCTTCGGCTTGATCGCCTCGGCGACGGCCGCAGCGCCGCCGACCACGGGCAGCTCGAGCGAGGTCCCCGCGAGGTCGACGGTGAGCTTGGTGCCCGCCTGCGGCCAGAGCGTGAAGTCGCGGTCGCTGCTGAAGATCATGAGCGCGAGCTGCTCGCCCGCCGCGATGACCTGGTCGTCGGGCTCGAGCTCGAAGGTCATGTCGTAGAAGCGCCCGGGCTCGAGCGGCTGCTCGTCCTCGATCGACGCATGGTTGCGCGGGTCGGCCCAGCCGCGGGTGACGATGTCGCTGCTCATGCTGCGCCCGCCCTTCCACGGAAGCGAGACCAGCCACACCGAGAGGTTCGCGGCCGGCTTGTCGCAGGAAACTCGCACCGTGAGCCTGGGCGTGCCCGAGATGTGCAGCGGCGCCGTGAGCTTCGGCAGCGCGTACAGCAGGCGATGCTCGGACTTCGCGGCCTTCGCGAGCGCCGTGCCCGTCTTCTCGACATCGTCGACGATGGTCTCCTGGGCGCTGTCTGTCGAGGCACCCGCGACCAGCGCGCCGACCTCGAGCCCGCCCGCTCGCGGACGCAGCACGACCGGCTTCGCCTCGGGATTCGGCCAGTCCGCGTACGGCGTGGGTTCGCCGCGCTTGCCGCCTTCGCGCACGATCGTGAACGGCGGATCCTTCTCGACGCCGTTCTCGACGCCGCACAGCCAGCGCGTGAACCAGCGGTTCTGCGCCTCGAACGGCGGATCGCCGCCGTGCCCGCCCTGGTGCAGGTAGAGCTGCGCGGGCACGCCCTGCTTCTTCAGCTGCGTGTAGACATGCATGCTGTGCGACGGCATGACATTCCAGTCGTTGAGCCCGTGCGCGAGCAGCGTCGGCACCTTCACGCCGCCGAGCTGGAGCCAGTAGTCGCGCGCCTTCCAGAAGTCGTTCCAATCGCCCGTCTTCCGGTCCATGCCCGCGAGCAGCTCGCCCTCGAGGATGTGCTCGTTGGCCCAGTCCCGCTTCGCGGGGTCGCCGCTGTGGATGAACTGGTAGAGCACATCCATGTCCTCGCCCATGTAGCCGCCCGGGTGGCGCACGAGTCCATTCGCACGGTAGTAGCGGTAGTACGAGGTGTTCGGTGCGACGGGAATGATCGCGGCAAGGCCGTCGACTCCCGTGGTCGCGGCGGCGATGCAGAGCGTGCCGTTGTACGAGGTGCCGATCATGCCGACCTTGCCGGTCGACCAGGCGGCGTTGATCTCGTCGCCGCCGTCGCGCGCGGTGAAGCCCTTGGCGCGGCCGTTGAGCCAGTCGATCACGGCCTTCGGCGCGAGCGCCTCGTTGGCGCCGCCGCAGGTGGGCGAGCCGTCGGAAAGGCCCGTGCCCGGCGACTCGGAGTGGACGACCGCGAATCCGCGCGGCACCCACTCAGCCACCAGGCTGCCGCTGATGCGCGTGCGGTTCGGGTTGAAGCCGAGTGTGGGCGGCGGATCGTGCGGCTTCGGCGACTCGTTGAGCTCGTGCTTCGGATCCCACACGAAGCTCGCGCCTTCCTTCGCGACCTCGGCGTAGTACGGGCTGGTCTCGTAGATGACCGCGACCTTCAGGCCGTCTTGGGTCTGCTTCGGCCGCGTGACATCGACATGCATGCGGTCGCGCCTGCCGTCGCCGTCGGTGTCGAACTCGGCCTCGACCCAGAGCGACTCGCGCACCCACTCCTTCGGATCGGAGAAGGCCTCGACGACCTGCGCCTGGCCATCGGTGTAGATGGGCGCGTCGGCGGCGTGCGCGGCCGATGCGATCGCGCACGCAAGCGCGACGCTCGGCAGAAGGCGTGGCGTGAACTGGGCGTTGAGACGGCGAATTCGCCGAGGCATCTGCATGGGGACTCCTTTGCCAAGTGGAACTCCGTGCATCGTACGGACCGGGCGCGCCATTCGGACACCTCCGCCCCTCGGGCGCACGATGAACGCTGCGGCCAGTATCCTGACGCGCCGAACCCGACCCGACCGTCCCTGGAGTCCACGCCGTGCTCGAGACCATCTGGCCAAACCTGACGCCTGCATTTCGCGACGAGCTGGTCCTGCAGTGCGTGAAGCAGCTCCGCAACTCGCCCGACGAGTGCGATGCGTTCGCGCGCGTCGTGGCGGATGTCATCAAGGCGCGTCCGCAGACCGTGAAGTCGCAGTGGCGGATGGCCGACATCTTCGGCACGAGCCGAGCGATCGCGCGCGACCCGCGGCGGGCTGCGCCCTTCTTCGCGATCGCGTACATGACGGCTCGCAAGACCGACCTGACGGCGCTCTACGCAGCGCTCGGAGTCGCTCATGCAGACCTCGCCGTCGCCGATTCGTCGGCGATCGAGAACCCGCCCACGCAGGCGCAGTTCGCCTCCGTGCTGGCGAAGGGGCTCGACGGAACATCGATGGAGAGCGTGCGCTGCATGGTCGCCGTCATCGCCGACGCAGGCATCGACACCTGGCAGGCGCCTGCGCGCGAGGCGCTGGCGCAGGACCTCGCCGCGAAGGCCTAGTTCCCCCCGGTCGACGCTCGTTCAGCCCCACGCGGAGAGCAGCGCGGCCAGGTCGCCGCTGCCGACGACGCCGTCGCCGTCGAGGTCGTGCACGCCCGTAGACTCGCCCCACGCCGCGAGTAGCGCGGCGAGGTCGGCGCTGTCGACGCGCCCGTCGAGCGTGAAGTCGGCGCGCGAGCGCACGACGCGCACGCGCTCTGCGCCCATGTTCGCGTCGAGCTGGTCGATGTAGAACGGCACGAACGAGTCGCCCGACCAGCCGTAGCCGAACGGCCACGAATCCTCGGGATCGGGCACGCCGTTGGTGTCGTTGGTGGTGAAGTGGACGCCGACCAGGGCGAGCTTGCCGCCGACAAGCGCGAAGCTCGGGCCGCCGCTGTCTCCGCCGATCAGGTGGCAGTCGCCGGGGCCCGTGCCCGTCCCCTCGGCGGCGTGGAACCAGAAGCGCATCGTGCGCGTGCGGCCGATCTCGAAGTCGTCGACGACCGCACCGATGCGGCTGGTGCCGACGCGATTGGGGGCGCCGTAGGCGAAGATGAAGGTGTCGGCGTACGCCGCGTCGCCCGCCAGCGCGAGCACGGGATACTGCGCGATGCGGTGCTTCGGATTCAGCGGCGTCGTCAGCCGGCCGAGCCAGAGGTCCGACGATTGGCCGCCGTAGGTCGTGTCGTAGCCGAAGGCATCGACGGTGTAGGCGTGGGCGCGGCCGGCGAGCGAGTTGCCCTCGAAGAAGGTGATGGTGTCGCCCGCGTTCGGATGGTAGTGGTTCGCGCTCACGAAGTGCGTGGGCGAGATCATGGCGATCCACGCGCCGTTCGAGGAACGGCCGACACCCGACCAGTCGTAGGCCTCGCCGATGAAGGCGCGGTCGGGGCCCGTGTAGAAGCGGTCGTGGGTCGAGCTGAGCGCGTGGTCGCCGCCGATCCCCTGCAGGAACATGTCGGCCGACGCAATGGCCGCGCAGGCTGCGAGGGCAGCCGCGATGCACGGGCGGGCGGCTCCGGTCGCGCGGCGGGACATCACGGACACTCTACTTCGGGATCCACGGCGCGCCACGCGCGTACGGGCGATTGCCACGGTTCGCCCATCGCGGAGCACTGTTCCGCGATCGCGATTCGCGTGATTCTCGGATGACACGGGCCAGATGGATCACGATGATGCGAGCGGTGATGACATCTTGCTTTGTCCGCGTCGGATTCGCGCCCATACTGCGATGCCCCGCATGAACGCATCGAGCCGCCCATCTCTCCTGATCGCGTGCGCGTCGCTGTGCGCAGGGGCGCACGCGGTGCCGCCGAGCAACTACCGCGTCGATGTGATCGGCATGGGCATGAACTCGTACGACATGAACGAGGCGGGCACGATCGTCGGCAGGCAGCTGAACCTCCTGGGCGTCGGGCGCGCGTTCGTCGCCGCGCGGGGGACCGCATCGCAACTGCTCCCGCTGCCTGCGCCGTGGCAGAGCTCGGACGCCTACGCAATCAGCCCGAACGGGATCATCGTGGGCGCCGTCAGCTCGGCCAGCATCGCGTCGGTCGGCTCGCGCGCGGCGGCGTGGTATCCGAACGGCTCGGGCTACGACTTCGTGCTGCTGCCGCCGATCACGGGCGACACCTACAGCGCCGCCTTTGGCGTGAACAGCGCGGGCGACATCGTGGGCGGCTCTGGCGGCCTCGGGCTCGGGAGCTATCCGCGCGCGGCGCGGTTCACGCCGAAGGCCGCGATCCTCCTGAGCGGCATCGGGACGCCCGCCGATGTGAACGAGTCGCGCGTGGTGGTGTCGGGCAACCAGCTGCTCGACCTCAGCACGATGACGATCGTGACGGTTCCGCTCCCGCCCGGGAACTGGCAGGGCTTCGTCGCGGTCGACATCTCGAACGCCGGGAACATCTGCGGGTACATCCTGGGCTTCTCGGGCTGCAGCAACTTCCCGATGCGCTACCTGCCGAGCGCAGGCTGGCAGTCCGTCGGCGGCTGCGCGACGACGACCTCGGCGAACTCGGTGAACGATCTCGGCGACGCGACGGCGTATGTCGCGGGCACGAGCGTGTGGATCAGCTTTGCAGGCGAGGAGAATGTGCCGCCCGAGTCGATCATCGCTCCCGCGCAGGGCGCGTGGATGGTGAGCGGCGTGGGCACGATCACGAACCGGCGCGAGATCACCGCCATCGGCCGGCGCGTGGGCGAGACGACGAACCAACTGCTGCGGCTGCGGCCGTACCTGCGCGAGGACCTGAACGACGACGGCTCCGTGAACGCACAGGACCTTGCGGCGCTGCTTGCGGCATGGGGCGACTTCGGCGGTCCCGCGGATCTCGACGGCGACGGCGTCGTGGGTTCGCCGGACATCGCGGTGCTGCTGTCGGCGTGGCGCCCCTGACGCGATGCCAACGGAAATCTGGTGCCTGGCACCCGTTCCCCCCCTCACTCCGCGAGCTCGCGCATGCGCTTCCGCAGCGCCGTCCAACGCTGCCGGGCGGCGTCTGACGAAATCCCCAGCATCTCGGCGACCTCGTTCCACTCGCGGCCGTCGAGCCGGAGCCGCATGAGCGCGCGCTCATCCTCGTTCATGCTCGCGACGAGCCTCTCGGCCAGCGCGCGCGTGTCCGCAGGATCCATCGTCGCACCCTGCTGCTCCCGCGCAGCCTGCTCGCGCAGCACGCGCCGCGCCGCGCGGCGCACGCTGCGGCGGCGGATGCCGTCGACCACCACGCTGCGCACCACGCTTTCGAGAAGCCCGATGAATCGCCCGCGCGAGAGCGGCTCCTTGCCGCCGTCGGTCGCGTCGAGCATGCGCACGACGCTCGACGACACCAGCTCGCTCGTCCGCATCGACCAGTCGCAATCGTCCTGCCGCAGCGTGCGGATGCGCCGCGCGAGCAGCCGCTCGCAGCCCGCGATCAGATCGGCGGCGGCGCGCTCGCTCACAGGTAACCCTCCCGCACCATCGCGAGCAGCGCGAACAGCACCGACGCCGCTGCGATGATCTCGAGCCACCCGCGCGCCCAGTGCACCTTCTGCACGCAATCGGAGAGCGCCGCGGCGAACTCGGTCGCTTCGGGCGGATTGACGCGCGCGTCAGCCGCAGCACGAAGGAGCCGCCCAGCAAGTCCGAGCCTGCGCGGGGCCGCAGCGCCCGCGGGCGGTACATATCCGAGCACGATCCACTGGAGGAGCTCCGCGAGCCGCACCACATCGTTCGCGCGCAAATCAGGCGTAATCGGCCGCGAGAGCCCATAGTCGACGAGCCGCATGCGACCGAACGCATCGACGAGCACATTCGCGGGGGAAAGGTCGCCATGCGCGCTGCCGCGGTCGTGGAGTTCGGCGAGCGCGAGCGTGAGGTCGATGAGCTCGCCCGCGAAAAGATCGAGGTCCATCGGCTCCTCGGCTGCGCGCAGCGCGACCAGCGAGCGCCCGACGATCCGCTCGAACACCACGCATCCGAGCGTTCCCTTCACGGCGCCCGACCAAAGCACGCGGATCCCGCAGGGATGGAGCACGGCCGATGCGCGCTCGGCCTCGGTGGCCCACGGCGCGGGATCGTCGCCCCGCGCGCGCAGGAACTTGACGGCGACGACACGGTCCTCGTCGCGCTCGCGCGTGGACGCGCGGTCGATTGCCGTCGCGATCGTCCCTTGCCCGCCGATCGTCAGCACCTCGAGAATGGAAAAGCGCGCGTCGCCCGACGCAAGTTGCGGACCAACAGCCTCGGGCAGCATCCGCTCCGATTCACGCCCGCCGAGGAGGTCGAGCGCCACCGACGCCTGCCGGAGATGCGCCGCCCACGCTGGGTACCGCTCGGAAAGCAACGCGACCACCTTCTCGCGATCCGCGCGCGCGGCGGCGACGACCTGGTGCGCGACCTCGCGCGCAGCCGCGTCATCGCGCGCGGGATCGACGAACTCCGCGTAGCGTGCCACCGTCGGCACGAGCTCGAACCGCTCGCCGCAGTCGACGATGTCCTCGCGCACGAACTCGGCAAGGCCGATCGATGCAAGCCGCGCAGCGCCCGCTGCGACGACCGCGCCGAAATCAGCAGGAACATCGCCCGTCACGCGCTCCATCGCGCGAGCTCCTTCGCGGCACCGCGGTAGCGGAGCACCCAGATCAGCATCGCGATGACCGCGCTCAGGAACGCCACGCTGTCGAACAGCGTCCACCCCTGAAGGCCCTCGGTGACGATGGTCGACCACGACACGCTCGTCGCAGCGAGGATCGTGAGCGCGCACCACGCGATCCATGCCGCCGCCGCGTCCGACACCATGCGTCGCGACGCGCGCCCGCCGGGCAGCAGCCCGCGCCACGCGCGCATGCGCTCGGTCGCCGTGCCCGCACGCGCGGCCGACGCCGTCATCGCCGCAGCGCCCACGAGAAGCACCACGCCCGCGACATGGCTCCCGAGCAGCTTCACGAGCACGATCGCGGCGACAAAGAGCGCGCTGCCGAGTCCCGCACCTGGGATCCAGTTCGTGCGCGCGGGCACGATCAGTCGCCTTGCGGAACGCGACGCGCGCCCGAGCCCGATGGCCGCGGGATTGCCCCAGCTCGGGTATCCGCGCAGCGACTGGTCCATGCGGAGCGTCGCCCACAGGATCGCCGTGAGCCCCGCGATCGGCCAGATGCGGAACACGAACTCATGCATCTCCGCGCTGAGATCCTCGGAGATGCCCAGCGCAATCATCGCGCCGAACGCGAGCCCGACCAGCATCCACACGAACGCAGCCCAGAAGACGGTCACATTCGCGCGCATCGACTTCGCCAGCGCGCGCCAGCCGTCTGCGTGCCGCGCGCGCCAGCGCTCGAGCTCGCTCTGGCTGAACCCACAGGCGTAGCAGCGCCCGGACTCGAGGTCGACCGGCTCGCCGCACACGGCGCATCGCACCGCGCGGCATGCATCACCCCGTGCGGCGGCGTCGACGGATGCGGGCGATGGTGCTGCGTCGGTCATCGGGGCAGTGCGCTCCCGCCTTCGGTGCGGGCATTGGACGCGAGCGCGCTTCGGTCGTGAGGCGAATCCGATCGGATTGTTGCACGAACCGCCGTCCATGCCAGATCCAGCCACCCGTCCGTTCCTTCGCCACTGGCTTCTCGCCGCCGGCGTCTACAACCTCGTCTGGGGCGCGTGGGTCGTGCTCGCGCCCGATGCCCTGTTCGGGCTGGTCGGCATGGAGCCCCTCTCAGGCCCCGGCCGCGGCATCTGGCAGTGCCTCGGCATGGTGATCGGCGTCTACGGAATCGGCTATCTGTGCGCGGCGCGCGATCCCGTGCGCCACTGGCCGATCGTCCTCGTCGGCCTCCTCGGCAAGATCTTCGGGCCGATCGGCTTCCTCTGGACCGCCTCGCGCGGCGAGATCCCGTGGTCGTTCGGCGTGACAATCCCTACGAACGACCTACTCTGGTGGATCCCCTTCGCGCTCATCCTGCGCGGAGCGTGGCAGGCGAACCGTTCACGGCTCGAGCCATGATCGTTCACGGCTCGAGCCATGATCGTTCACGGCTCGAGCCACGAACCTGACCACGAGCCATCTGAACCCCGCGTGAACCGCGCGCGCCGATGCCCCTCGCTCGCGAGGTACAGCCAGTCGATCGCGAACGCACGCGTGACCACCACGCCGAAGTTCGCGCGGCCGGGAAGGGTCTCCTCCTCGGTGGGCCTGCGGTCGAGGATTCCGTCCGGGAGATTCGGCGACGGCGCGTCGCACGCCGCCCCAGGCGCGCGCGGCGCGAGGTAGCAGCGCCTGCTCGAAAGCGCGCTGCGCGCCCAACCTTCGTCGGCACGCGCCCCCGTCGCGTGGAACTCCGCAATCGCCGACACGCGCAACTGCAACTTGAGCTCAGGAGCGTAGAAGTGCCACGCGACCCGCGGCTCGCGCGCGATCTCGGCCACTTTCGCGCTGCGGACATCGGTGTGGCAGTGGATCTCGCCCGACTCGGGCAAGACCCGCCGCAGGACCACCGAGCGCACGCAGGGCGCACCATCGAGGCCCGCCGTCGCAAGGGTCGGCACATGGAACCCGTGGCGGCGATCGACCGCGGCCTGACCAAGGCTCGCCCAGGACGACTGCAGGACCTCGGCCAGCCGAGCGTCCGAGATTGACTGCGAAGTCGCGGCCATGAGGCGCAGAGATTACCGCGGGCGCCGTGAAGTGGAATGCCGAAGCCCCGAACCGCAGCCTGCCCGGAAATACGGCTCGGAACGACGGGCGGATGGCCGATGCTGTGCTACCCTCCCCCCTCCGCATGTCAGCGTCCGTCCGAACCACCCCCCACCTGCGCCTCACCGCCGCGATCCTCGTGGCGATGCTGGCTGCGCTGGCGGGCTCGGTTGACGGCGAAGGCCTCGAGCGAGGCCGCAGGTCCGAACTTCAGACCTTGATCGGCGGACTCCGCCTGGTCTCGGTCCCCGACAGCGCTCCCGCGCGCGTGCATCTCGCCGCCGCGATCCGCGCCGCCTCGGCCCGAGGCTCGCTCGAACCGAGTCCCGAAGGCGCCGCCGACCGTGCCGAACTCCGCGCCGGCCGACGCGAACGACTCGATGCCTCGCGCGCTTCGGGCGCGGCGCTTCTGCGCACCACGGCGCTGCCTCCACCGATCGCCTGAATCCTCAGGCTCGATTGGTCCGTTCACATCCACAGCACAGCGCGATCGGTGCCGCTTCCGGCTCCTTTGACCGATTCCATCGGCATCGATCCCACCGCGATTTCCGCGAACGAAAGAGACACTCATGAGTCAGCTTCTCAAGGGCATTCCCGTCATCGACTGGTTCGTGCGCATCACCATGGGCACCAAGAATCAGCGTGATGTCAAGCGCTACAACAAGATCGTCGAGGCCGCCAACGCGCTCGAGCCGGAGATCCGCCGGCTGACCGACGCGCAACTGCGCGCGAAGACCGGCGAGTTCCGCACCCGCATCGCCGGCGGCGAGAAGCCGTACGCGATGATCCCCGAGATCTTTGCCGTCGCCCGCGAGGCGATGGACCGCGGCGTCGGCATCCGCAACATCTTCAACCCAGCCCGCAACGCCGACCTGAACCAGGACGGCGTCATCGACGCCAACGACCGCTTCGACCCGTCGCGGCTGCCGGCCGATGTGCGCAAGCTCTACGACGAGACGGTGGAAGCCATGCGCGCCACCGCGCCGCGCGCGCCCGAGGGCGACCTCCGCGGCTGCGCCGGCCAGGTCGAGGGCTGGCAGTTCGTGGACATCCCGAACGCGATCTACGAGGCGGTGCGCGTCCTCTATCCCGAGAGCCGCCCGCCCTTCCGAGCGCGTCCGTTCGATGTCCAGCTGATCGGCGGAATCGTGCTCGCCGAGGGCAAGATCGCAGAGATGAAGACCGGCGAAGGCAAGACCATCGTCGGCCCGCTCGCCTGCTACCTCGCCGCCTGCGAGAAGAAGCAGGTCCATGTCGTCACCGTGAACGACTACCTCGTCCAGCGCGACCGCGACTGGACCTTCCCGTTCTTCCGTGCGCTCGGCCTCACCGTGGGCGCCATCCATCCGCAGCACATGCAGCCGCATGAGGAGAAGAAGTCCGCGTATGCGTGCGATGTCGTCTACGGCACCACCAGCGAGTTCGGCTTCGACTACCTGCGCGACAACATGAAGACGCGCCCCGAGGAGCAGCTCCAGAAGCGCCGCGAGTTCGCGATCGTCGACGAAGTCGACTCGATCCTGATCGACGAGGCGCGCACGCCGCTCATCATCTCGGGCCCCGCGCACGCGTCGTCGCCGCGCTACGACCTTGCCGACCAGATCGCGCGGCATCTCGTGACCCGCCAGAAGGACTGGGACGCCGCCAACGACGAGTGCCGCCGCATCGAGGAGAAGGTCGCCGCGCTCGAGGGCGACATCCGCAACGCCCGCGAAAAGGGTGCGGTTCCCGCAATGAAGGCCGAGATGGAGTCCGCGCGCAAGGCGCTTGTGCTCGAGCAGGCGCGCCGCGACCGCTTCCAGCAGTTCTACGAGGTCGAGCTCGACAAGAAGCAGGCCGCGCTCACCCACCAGGGCGTCGAGGAGGCGCAGCGCGCCGCCAAGAAGATCGATCCCTCCGTCGGCAGCTTCTATGTCGGCGACAACATCGACCTCCCCCACCTCGTCGAGCAGTCGGTGCGCGCGCACACGGTGTACATGCGCGACCGCGACTATGTGGTGGCACCCGATGAGAACGGCACCGAAGGCGTCGTGATCGTCGACCAGAACACGGGCCGCAAGATGGTCGGCCGCCAGTGGTCCGACGGTCTCCACCAGGCCGTCGAGGCCAAGGAGAAGGTGCGGATCAAGGAAGAGACGCAGACGATGGCGACCATCACCATCCAGAACTTCTTCAAGCTCTACACGCGGCTGTCGGGCATGACCGGCACGGCCGACACCGAGGCCACCGAGTTCCACGAGATCTACCGCCTCGATGTCGTGTCGATCCCGACCAACCTGCCCATCGCGCGCTTCGACCGCCACGACCGCGTCTATCTCTCGCAGAAGGACAAATGGAACGCGATCGTCGAGGAGATCAAGCTCTTCCACGATGTCGGCCGCCCGGTGCTCGTCGGCACCACCAGCGTCGAGAAGAGCGAGATGGTCTCGCGCATGCTCGGCGCGAAGTACCAGATCAAGCACGAGGTGCTCAACGCGAAGCACCACGAGCGCGAGGCCGAGATCGTCCTTGGCGCCGGCAACCTCGGCGGCGTGATGATCGCCACCAACATGGCCGGCCGCGGCACCGACATCAAGCTGCGCGGGTTCACGCGCGCCGAGCTCGTCGAGCACTGGAAGCGCCGCAATGTCGCGCCGAAGGAGGCGAAGCCCGAGATGTCCGATGACGAGATCGTCGGCCTCTGCTACCGCCACCTCGCCGAGCGCGCCTTCGGCAAGGACACGATCCAGGGCAAGGACGCGCCCGCGCTGCGGCTGATGCTTCTCCGCAAGTGGGCGGTCGAGCGCGCGAAGATCGCCGACAAGAAGGCGGAGGCGCTCAGCGCCGAGCAGCTCGCCGAGATCCTCGACGAGGTCGGGTTTCCGCCGCTCCATCGCCTGGCGATGTGGACGAATGTCGAGCAGATGGGCGGCCTTCACATCGTGGGCACCGAGCGCCACGAGAGCCGCCGCATCGACAACCAGCTCCGCGGACGCGCCGGCCGCCAGGGCGACAACGGGTCGAGCCGCTTCTTCCTCTCGATGGAGGACGACCTCATGAAGCTCTTCGCGGGCAAGGTGATGCTCACCGCGCTCTCGAAGCTCGGCATGAAGGAGGGCGACGACCTCGAGGACAGCATGCTCACGCGCGCCATCGAGAAGGCGCAGCGCAAGGTCGAGGAGCGCAACTTCCAGGCGCGCAAGAACATCCTCGAGTACGACGAGCCGATGGAGCACCAGCGCCGCGCGTTCTACGGCCTGCGCCAGCCGATCGTCGAGTCGCGCGGCGTCAAGGAACTCGTGCTGCGGTATGTCGAGGAATCGATCGACAAGGCCGCGCAGGATTTCCTTGGGCCGAAGCATGTGCCGAACACCATCTCGGAGTGGGTGCGCGAGCACTGCGGCGTGAACATCGACGCTGACCGCTTCCTCAAGAAGGACCGCGACGAGATCGAGAAGCTCATCCGCATCGACGCCGCAGAAGAGGCGCAGGAGTCGATCCGCGCGACCGCGGGCGAGTGCCTTCCCATCGAGCTCGAGCCCACCGAATGGGACGCGGAGGGCTTCTCCGCCTGGGCGCGCGCCAACTACGGCACCGAGATCCTGCCCGCCGAGATCCGCTCGCTCGGACGCGACGCCGCGATCGAGCGCGTGCAGCGCTCGGCGATTGCGAAGTTCGCAGAGCTCGACCTCTCGCCGGTCGCCGGTTTCCTCGTGAAGGACTTCGGCGCCAAGCAGCTCTCGCACTGGGCAAACCGCAAGTTCGGCGCCGAGTTCGAAGAGCAGATGTTCGTCGGCGTGGCGACACCCGAGGAGGCGGCCGACAAGCTCATCGCGCGCGCGCTCGAGGTCTACCGCAACCGCGAGGTCTCGTATCCCGTCGACTGGGCGATCGAGCAGACGAACGCCGCGATGCAGCAGGACCCCGCGGGGGCCCTCGGACAGTTCTGCGCGTTCATCAAGGCGCGCTACGGGCTCGAGTGGGATGCGAACGCGCTGCCGTCGAACGATCCGAACGAATTGCGCAGGCTCGTGGTCGAGCGTGCGAGCGCGATCGGCGCCGCCGAGTGCGAGAAGCGCGTGGCCGCGTGCCTGGCGCGCGGACGCGACGCCGACTCGATCAACGCGTGGTTCGCCGAGGAGTGCATGGTTCGCCTCTCCGAGAGCGAGCGCGACGAGGCCGAGCGCAGTCCCGAGGCGTTCGTGCGGGCAAAGGTCGCGGACCTCGTGCGCCTCGAGCTCACGCAGTTCGAGCGCTGGATCCTGCTCACGATCCTGGACAACGCGTGGAAGGACAACCTCCACGGCATGGACCAGATCCGCGACTCGATCGGGTTCCGCGCGTTCAGCCAGAAGGATCCGCGCATCGAGTTCAAGCGCGAGAGCGCGCGCGTGTTCGCCGAGATGCAGGAGACGATCCGCGACCGCGTGACCGACATCGCGTTCCGCGGTCGGCTCGCGCCGCAGGCGCAGCGGCCGGCGCCGCGTCCGCAGGTCGCCGCGGCTCCCGCGTCGTCAGCTGCCGGAAGCTCGGCAGGCGTGCTCGCGCCGAGCGCGCCCGCGGCTGTGCCCGCGGCGCCGGCGGCTGCAGCGCCCGCGCTCGGCACTTCGCGGCCAGTCGATCCATCTTCGATCCCCGTTGTCGGCCGCAACGAGCCCTGCCCCTGCGGCAGCGGCCTGAAGTACCGCCAGTGCCACGGCAAGAAGCCGGAGGCACAGGCCTGAGCAAGATGGCGAGGCTTGACGGGGGTGGGGAAGTCGCTAGACTTCTCCCCCTCAAAGCCTCGTTAGCTCAGTTGGCAGAGCAGCTGACTCTTAATCAGCGGGTCGTAGGTTCAACCCCTACACGAGGCATGATGAATTGCGACGGCGGAGCGTCCCTCCGCCGTCGTGCTTTTTCGGCTCAAATGGCAGCATGACGAGCGGCCCCCGCGACACCGACGAACTCCTGCGCGCCGCGCACGCGTTGCGCGACCGCGAGGAGTCCGAGCGCCTGCGCCAGCTTGGCGGGATACTCGTCCACGACATCAACAACGTGCTCTTCGCCCTGCTCGGGCGCGTGCAGCTCCTCGAGCGCCGCGCGGCCGACCCCGCGACCGCGAAGGCCGCGCGAGAGATCCTCGAGACGACGCGCCTGCTCGAGTCGCAGGTGGTCGCGCTGCACGCCGCGTGCCGGCGCGACGAGCCCGCCAGCGAGCGCGGCAACGCGCGCGAGGCGGTCGAGTTCGCGCTCCGCGCCTGCGCCGCGGTGCTGCCTCCGTCGATCGCTCCGCGCGCCGTCGATGCCGTGATCGCCGTCATCCCGAGCGACGCGAACTTCGAGGGCGACCCATCGCAGGTCGCCGTCGCCGTCGGACAGATCATGTCGATCCATCGCGCGCGCGCGCGCGGACCGATCGAGATCGCGGCGCGCGTCGAGGCGGGAGACGATCCGAGGATCGAGCTTCAGTTCATCGACGACGGCGGCGCTCCCGACGACGCGCGCGGCGGAATCCCGTCGAAGCCCTCGCTCCTCGGCGGATCGTTCGCGCTCTCTGGGCTTCCAATCGCCGCGGCGCACCGCGCCACCCGCGATTTCGGCGGCAGCGTCGAGTGCGCAGCGACCACCAACGGCCTTCGCACCATGTTCGGCTTCGCGATCCGCCGCGGCGTCTCGATCGCGCGCTTCGATGCCGGCGGAAGCCAGCAACCCGACGCATGCGAGCACGCGGACGAGTGCGTCCCGCCCGCTCGTCGCATCCTGATCGCCGACGACGACCCCGCCGTGCGCGCGGTCCTCGTCGCGGCCCTCGAGGCGATCGGCGACGATGTCGACACGCTCGCGGATCCGGGCGCCTGCGACGCGCACGCAGAGCTCGAGCAGTTCGATGTCGTGATCCTCGACGCGGGCGGCGGCGGACTCGAGGCGCTCACGCGCCTTCGCAAGCGCGGCGTCGAGGTTCCCGTCCTTGTCGCGAGCGGCGAGATCGTCGAGCGCCCGGGCGACGCGCTCACGCGCTGCGCACTGAAGCCGGTCCCGCTCGACACCCTCGACCGCGAGCTCGCGTCACTCGCCCGCCTGCGCGCCCGACAGTAGCCGCGCGGCGATCGGCAGCATCTGCCTCGCCACGGGCGCGAGCGGCTCGGGCATCGCCTCAGGCGACTCGGCGAGCGAAACCATCCTGAACTCGTCGTACTCCCAGCCGAGCTCTGGCACGGCACCCGGCGACAGCGCGAGCCTGTGCACGACCTCCCAGGTGAACGCGTGCGGGTCGTACAGCAGCGCCACAGCGACGGGCGGCTCGGCCGCCTCGAGCCGCGCCTCCTCGCGCAGCTCGCGCACGATCTCCTCCGCGGGCGTCGCGCCCGGCTCGACCGAGCCGCCGGGCACGAACTCCCACGCGCCCGGATAGAACGCGACCTTTGCAGAGCGCCGCCCCATGAGGACGCGCGCGCCATCGGTCGCGATCGCCTTCACCCCGAGCGGGCGCACGCCGAGGTCGAGCCCCGTCTTCTGCACCGCGTAGAAGCGGTACGAGCACTCCTGCACATGGATCTGCACGCCGCCGTGGCCATTCCGGCTGGTGCCGAGGACCTGCAGCATCGTCCCGTCGAAATAGCGGGGATTCTCGGTGCAGAGCGCCTTCCAGCGCGACTCGATCTCGTCGAGCGGCGCAGCGGTCGGCACGAAGCGGCCCTCGACGCGGACGACGACGGGCGGACGGCGAAGCTGGATGACGCGCGCTTCCAAGACCCGCGCGATTGTGCCACATCGCCCCTGCCTGCGGCGGGTGGACGGTTGCGTTCGCGCTATCTTGCCCGCCACGCGCGACACCGCGCGCACGAGGAGCACCCATGTCGCAGATGAATCCCCCCGTCGACGCACCGTTCGGCAACGCGATCCAGCCCGGCAAGGACGGGCACCCGCCGGGACTGTTCCTGCTCTTCTTCGTCGAGATGTGGGAGCGCTTCTCGTTCTACGGGATGCGCGCCCTGCTCACCTTCTACCTGATCAAGGGCTTCCTGCAGGCGAACGACGACCGCGCCTACGCGATCTACGGCGCCTACGGCGCGCTCGTGTACGCGACGCCCTATCTCGGCGGCATGCTCGCCGACCGCTACATCGGCGCGCGCCTGGCCGTGATCTGGGGCGGGCTTCTGATGGCTGCAGGCCACCTGCTCATGACCATCGAGCAGGAATGGGCGCTCTTCGGCGCGCTCGGCCTGCTCATCGTCGGCAACGGCTTCTTCAAGCCGAACATCTCGACCATGATCGGCTCGCTGTATCCGCAGGGCAGCCCGAAGCGCGACGCAGGCTTCACGATCTTCTACATGGGCATCAACCTCGGCGCAGCGCTGGCGCCGCTCGTCTGCGGCTATGTCGGCGAGACCTACGGCTGGCACTACGGCTTCGGCCTCGCGACGATCGGCATGATCCTCGGCCTCGTGACCTTCGTGTCGCCGAGCGCGGTCGCACGCGCGCTCGTGCTCGCGGCAAGCCTCGCCAGCGTCGGCACGATGATCTACACGACGAAGGGCGACAACACGCAGTTCCTCCTGAACCTGCCCGTCGCCATCGCCCTGCTTGCTGCAGGCGCGATCAGCTTCGTGAAGCTCGGCCAGGGCTCGATCCCCAAGGACATGGGCGCGCCCCGCGACGCCAACGGCAATGTCATGGCGCCGAAGATGGTGCTTCCGATCATGCTTTGCACCCTCGCCGCGGTCGCGCCGCTTGCGCTGCTCGTGAACAAGAACGCGTACGCCACCTGGGTGCTCAATGTGATGGGCGTGCTCGCCTTCGGCTCGATCCTGCTGTCGGCGTTCTCGGCGCAGGCGCTCGAGCGCGGGCGGCTGTTCGTGATCCTGATCCTCTGCTTCTTCTCGATGCTGTTCTGGGCGTTCTTCGAGCAGGGCGGCTCGAGCGTCAACAACTTCACCGATCGGAACGTCGATCGCGTGGTGGGCGACACGCCTGTCGTGGCCGGGCAGACCTACTCCGACGTGCTCGTGACGCAGGAGTTCCTCGGCGTCGAGGTCGCGGGCAAGACCTGGACGCTCACCGACATCGAGGTCGCGCAGAAGGCCGCCACCGAGGGCAAGCCCGAGGGACGCGTGACCTTCACCGCCGACGATGAGGATGCCCAGAAGGGCCTTGCGATCAACGGAAGCGAGATCAAGGCTTCCGTGTTCCAGGCCGCGAACCCGACCTTCATCCTCCTCTTTGGTCCCGTCTTCTCGTGGCTGTGGGGTGCGCTTGGCCGCCGTGATCCCAGCGCGGGCGTGAAGTTCTCGCTCGGTCTCGCGCAGCTCGGCCTCGGCTTCGGCTGCTTCTGGATGGGCGCGACGAGCGCCGACTCGAACGGTATGGTCGCAGTGTCTTGGCTCCTGCTCGGCTACCTGCTGCAGACGACGGGCGAGCTCTGCCTGTCGCCGGTCGGACTGTCGCTCGTGACCAAGCTCGCACCGGTGCGCGTGGTGAGCACGATCATGGGCGCGTGGTTCCTCGCGACCGCGTTCTCGCACCTTCTCGCGTCGGTCATCGCCCAGATGACGGGCGTGAACGAGGGCGGCGACGGCGCGGCCATTCCGCCACCGATCGAGACTGTCGGCGTGTACGGCAATGTCTTCGGCGGCATCGCCATCGCAGCGCTGGCGTCGGCCGCGGTGCTCCTCGTGATGAGCCCGTGGCTCAAGAAGATGATGGCGCTTGATGAAGCGAGCGCTGCGGGCAAGTGATGCGACCGGTCCGATGTTGAGCGGTCGCCGCTGCGGCGGCTCCCCCTGGTGCTCGTAGCGAGGTCTGGGGTGCCCTCGGGCCGCCGAGTCGTCTGATGTCCGGGTTGTCGTGATCATCGGCGGCGAGCCCGAGGGTGGCGCGTCGATATCGCGGCCGATGGTCGTTCGTGCTTCCCGACGCGCCACCCACCGGCTCGGCCATGCCGTCGTGCCGAGCCGACCGATCCAACGACTGGCCGGCCAGTGGGCACCCGAACTTCTCCCGGTCGCCGCTGCGGCGGCTCCCTTTGGTGCTTGGGTGCTGTCGGAGTTGACTCCTGACGCACTTGGGAGTCCATCACCAACGAACTCCCGACGACTCGTCGCCTTCAATCAAACGGAGTCCCGAGGCAATGAGTGCCTGCAGATGAAATCTGCGGAACCGCTTGCGTGGGAGTCCCATCAGAGGCAACCGCCAAACTCCCGGCACCCGCTCAGAACCCGAGCGGAATCCCAGCTGCATTCCACGCCACGAGCACCACCGTCCAGACGGCGATGGTCGCCACGCTGTACGGCACCAGCAGCGAGAGCAGCGTGCCGAGACCCGCACCCGGGCTGTAGCGCCGCATGACCACGAGGATGATGATCAGGTACGCGTTGAGCGGCGCGATCGGGTTGGTGCAGGAATCGCCCACGCGATACGCGCACTGGACGAGCTCGGGCGACATTCCCGCGGCGCCGAGCATCGGCACGAGGATCGGCGCAAGGAATGCCCACTTCGCGCTCGCGCTCGAGACCACGAGGTTGAGCACGGCGACCACGACGACGATCGACGCGATCATCGCGCCCTGCCCTGCGCCGATCGACTTGATGAGCTCGCCACCCGCGAAGCCGAGCACAAGCGCCAGGTTCGACTGCTTGAACCACGCCAGCGCCTGACCCGCGAAGAACGCGAGCACGATGTACGAGCCCATCGACGCCATCGCCTCGTTCATCCGCTGCGCCACGGCGCGATCGGAGCGGATCTCGCCGCTCACCGCGCCGAACGCGATGCCAGGTGCGAGGAAGAGGACGAGGATGATCGGGATGAGCGCCTCGCTCCATGCGGGCACCATCGCCGTCGAGTTGTGGCGCTGCACCATTCCAGTGAGCGGCCACTCGGGCACGACCGCCAGCGCAAGAAACAGCGCCGCGAACGCGATGAAGGCGGCGACGGCGGCCCACAGACCGCGCTTCTCGATGTCCGTCAAGGTGGGCGCGGTCCGCTCCATGCCACCCGCTGCGACCTGCGCCTCGATGTCGGAGCGGGTGAAGCGCGGCTCGACCACGCGCGCTGTCACGAACCAGCCCACGAGCACCAGCATGAAGGTCGATGCGATCATGAAGTAGTAGTTGCAGGTCGGCTGCACTGCGGCATTCGGATCGACGAGCACCGCAGCCTGCTGGGTGAGGCTGGAGAGGAGTGGATCCAGGCTCGTGACCGCGAGATTCGCGCTGAAGCCGCCGGCGATGCCAAAGGTCGCGGCAGCGATGCCCACGAGCGGCGATCGCCCGACCATCGCGTAGACACCGGCTGCGAGCGGCGGCAGCACGACATAGCCCGCGTCGGCCGCCGCGCTCGCGTTGACACCGATGAAGATCACCACCGGCGTCAGCAGCCGCGACGGCGTGATCGAGACGATCAGCTTGAGCAGCGCGGGGAAGAGCCCCGTCCGCTCGGCGACGCCGATGCCGAGCATGGCGACGAGCACGATCGCGAGCGGCGGAAAGTCGAGGAAGTTCTGCATCGCGCCGGTGAAGATCCTTCGGATGCCGTCGGCGGTGAGCAGGTTGACGACGCCAAGCGTCTGCGCGGGATCGCGTGGATCCGCGATCGACCAGCCGAGCCTCGTACCCACCCAGCTCATGATGAGGACAAGCGCGCCGAGCAGGACGAACAGCGTCGTCGGATCGGGCAGGCGGTTGCCGGCCCGCTCCACCACGCCAAGCGCGCGGCCAATGACGCCCTGACGCTCCGACGATCCGCTCATGTCAAGCCCTCACGAAAGTGCCCTGCTTCTGGTCCTTCACGACTCCCGGGAACTGCAGCACGCGGTTGTGCATCGCCACATAGACTCCAGGTGCGAGCAGTTGGACCGCCGTCAGTGCCTCCGTCACATTCTGCGTCGCGTCGGTGCGCCGCATCTCATATGGACGCATCGCGCCGGTCAGCACGACCGCCTTTTTCGCGCCGCCCTCCTGCGCGAGTCGGTGATGGATGCGGTCGCCCGTCTTCGCCAGGCGATCGGTGCCGTGCACGATCACCACGCCATCGTGGTTGCGCGACATGATCTCGGCGGTGTCGGCGATCAGGTCGTGATCGGCCTCGGTCATGTCGAGCGAATCCTTGTTCAGGAGCGGGACGCGGTCGATCGTCACGCCGCGCAGGTCGAGCGTCGCCAGCAGCATGTCCAGCACGCTCAGCTTGTTCGAGAGGACACCGCCGAGTTCGTCGTAGGTCTTCTCGATTGTTCCGCCCGTCGAGATCAGGGCGATGCGGAACAAGGCGTCGGTGCTTCGGGGGGACATTCGGGCGATCGTGTCGGGTGCGAGTGCGGTCATCGTGCGTCCTGCGCGATGCGGGATATCGGTCAGAGCCGGTCGCGCGCGACAGCGTAGCACCCCCTGCCCGATGCCCCACCATGCATGATTGGGCGCGAGAAAGACCGATAGAGCCCCCGAGTGGCCCGTTTGGACCGCCAAGCCCAACCCCCATGCTCGCCCGCATCCTGATGCAAGGCTCTGCCACCGACACCCTGGACTCGCTTGCACGCGAGTTCCAGCAGTTGCCCATCGCAAGCCTGGCGCCCGCGCTCATCCTTCTGCTCGGAGGACTCCTCCTGCTCATCGTCGGGCGTCATGTCCTGCGCCCAGTGCTTGTGGTCACGGCAGTCCTCGTGTGCGCGATGCTCGCGCCGTCGCTGCTTGGCGGCGTGTTCCCGTCCATCCATGGCACTGTTCTGGCTGTCCTTGGCGGACTGTTCGGGCTCGCCTCGATGGCACTCGCCTGGCGCCTCGTGCTCGGCGCGGCAACGGGATTGATCGCCGCCTTCGCCTGCGCGGTGCTTGCGATGCTCGCCGTCGACGCAGGCTGGATCGATGCGCGGAGCCCAAGCGACGCGCTCGCGCCCGGACCGAGCCAAGCCGAAATCGATGCGCACAACACGCTCGTCGAGCGAGCGCCCGAGGTGATCCACCCGCTCGTGGGCTGGGCCGACTCGCGCTGGCTCGCCGAACCGAAGCAAGTGCGCACGCTCCTGACCGCCGCAGCGGCTGGCGCGGGTTTCGTCGGTTTCGTGCTCGGCGCATGGATGCCGCAGTCCGCGGCGGCACTCCTGACCAGCCTCGTCGGATCGATCCTCACGCTTGTCGGCGCCATGCCCTTCCTCGCCAAGTACTCCGACCGCGCCGCAAGCGGCCCGCATCCGATCGGCTGGCTCCTCCTATGGCTGGCACTCGCGATCGCGGGCTGGCTGTTCCAGACCTCACGCGCCGCCAAGGCGAAGACCGACCCGCGCCCCGCGCACGGTCGTCCCGGACACGAGGGGTAGTCGGCGGCGAAAGCCGCGTTCCCCGTCTGCTAGCATCGCGGGAATGGACAGCTTCTCCTACCGGAACGGCGAGTTATACGCAGAGGATCTGCGCGTGGCCGAGATCGCGGACAAGGCAGGAACGCCCTGCTATGTCTATTCGCGCGCCACGCTCGAGGACCACTACGACCGACTCGTCGGTGCGTTCCAGGCGATCGACCCGCTCGTCTGCTACTCGGTGAAGAGCTGCGGCAACCTCGGCGTCCTGCGCGTGCTTGCCGCGCGCGGCGCCGGAATGGACGCCGTGTCCGGCGGCGAGCTCCACCGCGCCCGCACCGCGGGCGTGCCGCTCTCGAAGTGCGTGTACGCGGGTGTCGGCAAGACCGACCGCGAGATCCGCGAGGCGATCCTCGGCGGCCTCGGCCTCTTCAACTGCGAGAGCGAGGAGGAGTTCGAGAACATCGCCCGCATCGCTCGCGAGCTCAAGCGCGAGACGCGCGTCGCGCTGCGCATCAACCCCGATGTCGACCCGAAGACGCACCGCTACACCTCGACAGGCAAGAAGGAGACGAAGTTCGGCGTCGACCTCGAGCGCGCGCGCCGGTTCTTCGAGACCTACGGCCGCGACCAGTACGCGCGCCTCGAGGGGCTGCACCTCCACATCGGCTCGCCGATCTACACCGTCGACCCCTACCGCGAGGCGATGACGAAGACGGCTGCGCTCGTCGACGAACTCGCGCGCGACGGCTTCGCGATCCGCTCGATCGACCTCGGCGGCGGATTCGGCGCCGACTACGAAAGCGCGCAATCGCCGCCGCTCAAGGAGTACGCCGAGGCGATCATCCCGCTCGCGAAGCCGCTCTTCGACAAGGGCGTGCGCTTCATCCTCGAGCCTGGTCGCACGATTGTCGGCAACGCGGGCATCCTGGTCCTAAGCGTGCTCTACACGAAGACCTCGGGCGACAAGCGCTTCGTGATCTGCGACGCAGGCATGAATGCACTGCTGCGCCCGTCGCACTACGGCAGCTTCCACTTCATCTGGCCGGTCGCGCCCGGCGTCGACATGACGCCCGCGCGGCGCACGCTCGACCCGAAGCTGCCCGGCACCGTGGTGCAGGATGTCGTCGGTCCGCTGTGCGAAACAGGAGACTTCCTCGCGCTCGACCGCGTGCTGCCCGCTTCGATCAAGCGCGGCGACTTGCTCGCCGTCTTCACTGCAGGCGCCTACGGGATGAGCATGGCCAGCCGCTACAACTCCTCGCCGCTGCCTGCAGAGGTGCTCGTCTCGGGCGCAACCGCGCAGGTCGTGCGTGCCCGCGAGACCTTCGACGCCCTCATTGAGCACGAACTCAAGCCGACCATGCTCGACTTCAGCGGGAGCCGCGGTTGATCCTCTTCACGACCGATCTCCTGTTCGGCAGCAAGATCCTCGGCGCAGCCAAGTACGCGGGCCTGCGCGGCCAAGGCGTGCGCAACCGCGCCTCGCTCGCCCAGCACGCGGCGGGCGCGTCGCACTTCTTCGTCGACCTCGAGGCCGAGCTCGCCGAAGGCGAATCGCCCGAGGAGCTCCTCGACGCGGCGCTCGGACACCCGCACCTGCGCGTCTTCGCGTTCGCGGGGCATTTGCAGACCGCGAAGCTGCGCGCGGCGCAGCAGCGGCTTTCCGCAGCAGATGGAGGCCACGAGGTCCACTCGCGCGGGTCGCTGAACGCGCGCCTCGTCGAGATCCTCCCGCCCACGCAGGGAGGCGGCGCCTGATGGTCGGACGCGAGGACGACGGCGTCTGGGTCACGCTCAAGGAGACGGTGCACGCGTCGCCCGCGGAAGTCGCGTCGTGCATCACGACCGCCGCAGGCTTCTGCCGCTGGCTGGCCGTGGCCTGCGAGCTCGAGTCGAGCGACCACGCGACCCTCGCGATTTCGTGGGACCGCGAGTGGAACCACACCACCGAGGTGAAGGTGCTCGCCTTCGACGCCGACCGCGCGCTGGACGGCCATGCGCGCATCAAGTTCGAGTGGTTCCCGTCGGCGCTCGAGGATTCGCCCACGCCCGTCGAGCT
>Ga0208783_10000529_pt1 | contig 23515 bp, 62 predicted proteins | sample DEB19_08_DNA_2_FD_184529 | JGI IMG/M metagenome (GOLD analysis project Ga0208783, IMG submission 184529) | Aqueous microbial communities from the Delaware River and Bay under freshwater to marine salinity gradient to study organic matter... | ecosystem: Environmental > Aquatic > Marine >...
GGATCGGTGTTGTCGTCCTCGCCGCATGTGCAACGATCATTCAGGCCCGCCAACTCGGCAATCTCACGCCAGGCGGCGGTGATCTCCGGTGGGTCCCGGTAGTCGGTTGCCGGATTGTAGTGCCACTTGTAGAGGAGTCTGATGGTGTTGATGTCGATTGTTACCTCGTTCATTCCACACTCTTCGTATCGCCGAAAGCATTGTCACGGAGTCGCAATCCGACATCAACACCGCGGACGTACTCTACGGAAAGCTTCACGATGATACGCGCCAGATCTCTGTGACTGACTCCCATCTCATCGGCATAGTGCTTCAGCCAGTCTCGGATGACCTTCTTCATTCGATGATTATCAGCATCAATGAGAACATTGCTCTTCCGATTGGCCTTGACGAACTCCAGGGCTTCGATCACCATCGCAGTGGTCCGGCCTGTCTGTCGCTGGAAGTTACACTCGGAGAGACCGCGTTCCTTGTTGTCCTCGATTCGAACCCTGGAGAACTCAGCGGTTGGAAGGAGTGGCTTGCCTTCGGGCGTCTTGATGGCTCGGGTTGGATCGCAGAGCTTGCATTCCGTGTTGCCGTGGAGGCATTTCTTGGGAACCTCATCATCGTCCATGAGGTCATCGAAGGCCCGATCGATGGGGCTTGGGCAGACATGCTTGAGGCACACCATGTTTGAGTGCTTCAAGGCGGCAAGTTCGCTCTGATCTTTGACCCACACAGTCACGTAGTGACATTTGAGACACTCGTACTGCCTGTTTCCGTAAGAGTCCTGCATGCAAACCTTCCAGCCATCTTCAGCCTGCTTGAGATTGACATCCCGAGCCTTCAGCTCCTCGCAGGTGCACATTGCCCATCCGTTCTGTCCATGCGGGCAGTCCTTGTGGTGATCAGGAAGTGGAAGCTTTCGACCCATCTGATCGATGACCCTGTCTTTCTGAAGCTTGGACAACATTTCCTTCAGCGACTGATTCTCTTCAAGGAGTCGCTTGTTCTCGAAGAAGAGGCGACCGGTCTCGGCGAAGAGCCATCGCTTCTCTTCATCGATGATGGGATTCTGGATCGGGACCCACGGCGGAGGACCCACATTGATGATGTGGTTCGTGCAGGCAAAGTTATTACCTGCGACACCGCAGTTTGGACAGGGATAATGCATGTTTGCTCCTGGTCTATTCTAGTCTGTGGGTGGATCGTTTACAAGGAGATCGATGTACCCAGTCACTCGTACACCGAGAGGTTGCCTTCCCACTTCTTCTCTGTCACGTCCGAGGGATCGATCCCGAACCTGCTTTCCAGTGCCTTCATGGCGTCCGCCCGCTTGGGATGGCGAATCTCATCCGAGTGGACGACCACCTTTCCGTCCTCCCAGTTGGACCACCAGACCCGCCAGTGCCACTTCGATCCGGGTGGGTCGATGTTCTTCATCGATGTGATGTAACCCATGTAGCCGCGGGTGACCTCCACCTTGGCCCCCTCCACCGGCTCGCTGGGGTTTCGGGTGATCCAGCCGATCCCACCGGATGGGAATCCTCGGGGTCCGGAGAGGTCGAATCGGTCGAATCCGTAGTGCTGTTCCCAGGTGTGTGTCATGGTTTCTCCTTTCATTCGAAAAGTTTGACGTCCCATTCCTGCTGGAGTTCATTAGCGACCTCATTCCTCCAACGGCAGACACGACATAGTTTCTCCACCCTGCACTCGTAGGTGAACTCTCCTGGGTGGGAGACGAGGCAGGGGGCATTCCTGATGTGGATGAGGAGGTCATCCACGAGGTCCTTGAGTTCCTCGTTCTCGTGTGGGAGGTACTGTAGTCTCAGGCCTTCGTGCATGGGATCTCCAGGATGTTGCCGTGGCTCGTCACCATCCCCATCTTCCCGTCATCGCAGCAGGAACCGTTGGAGAAGACGGTGGGAAGTTCGCTCACGGTTCGGGTGCCCGCGTTCCGGATGTCATGGGTGGAGTGGACGTGACCGAAGAGCATGAAACGGGGAGGGACCTTGGCGACCCGCTTCCGGAGGGCGGAACATCCGACGAGCTCCACCTTGTTGTGATGGTCGTAGGTCGCGTCGAGGACGCCATAGGGTGGACCGTGGGTGATGAGGATGTCAAGGCCCTCCGGGATGTTGTCCCAGATCCGGTTGATGGTGCCGCGGTCCTTCATATAGGACCAGTCACCGTAGCGCGGTGAGAACGGGGAGCCCCAGATGCGGAGCCCGCCGATCTCGATCTCCTCGTTGATGAGGAGACGAATACCACGGTGCTCGACCAGGTCACGGGTGATGAGACCCTTCTCGAGGGAGGTGTCGTGGTTTCCTGGGACGAAGACCTTGTTGGGGATCGGGAGGGTGGCGAACCAGTCGATGAAGGCGCGGAGCTCCGACTCATTGCGGTAAGGGTCCTTCCAGTTCGAGGCGTCCCCGGAGTGGATGACGGTGTCGATGCCCTCGGGAACGATGAGCTGGTCGTGGTTCATGTGGGTGTCAGAGATGTGCCAGACTTTCATTCGTTCTCCTTGAGCCTGTGGATGACGTCCTTCATCCGAGTGATGACATCCACGGCGACTGGGATTGAGAGTAGGGAGCCGAGGAACTGGCTCACGTAGGAGTACATAGTCACAGCCTCACCTTGAGTGAGTCCAAGACTGTCATGTGTGAAGACGACGATGGCAAGGATGAGGAATGTCGACCTTGAGGCACTGAGTCCAGCCCAGTTCTTTCCCTGGAGGGTGGATGCCGCAGTGATGATCTTCTTCCTCCGCCTGTAGAACTTCTCGATCTTTGAGTCATCACATGACTGGATGAAGTCGACCTTCTGCTCGTAGTGGTCGTTGCCGACCCTGTTGGCCTGCCCTATCTTGCGATAGAACTTCTTGGTGATGAGGAGCGTAGGTATCACACTGAGAGTCACCACGATTCCAGCCGGAACGCTTCCTGCGTAGATGAAGAGGAGAGTCCCTATCACGGTAATCGCCGAGACGATGAAGTAGTGCAGGTCGTTCTCGACGAAGGCGACGATGGAGTAGGCCATGTCAGTCCTCGCCACCCGTGTGGATGTCGGAGCGTCCTTGTTCCGCCTGAGATAGTCGAGGATGATCTCGTTGTAGACCTGCAGGTAGACCTTCGTGTCGAGGACCATCCGCTTGTAGATGAAGGTGCTCTCGAGGAGGAAGGCAGAGAGGAGCAGGCAGACATAGGTGTAGGTGCCAGCGAGAAGACCATCGATGGCCCGACCGAGAAGCCAGGGCTCCACGAGGAGGATGAGCTGGGCTATGAGGACGTAGGAGTAGATCCTGGCGATCGACCACTTGTGTCGCAGCAAGACTTCACGAATGTTGTTCATGCTAAACCTTGAGTGGGCGACACCACGTGCTGGGGACTGACCATCTTTCGCTGTTGTGTAATACTAACCACTCGTCTCCAAATTTTTCATCACCTGGACGATGGGCTGTGACTTCCAGAAAGAGACCAACCTTGGGGGACTCCCAATCTGGATGCTCATCGATTTTGACGATGTCATCCGGCCATGCGAAGTAGATGAGGTCACCGGGCTTCATGTTCGTCCACGGGAATGATGCAGCCCTCCACCACAACCATCTCCTGCTCTCCCCACATGACCCTCGCCATGTTCTGCATCTTGATGTCGCTCCAAGGTCCGTCGAAGCCGAGGTAGAGCATGACACTGTTTCCGGGGATGATGATGGCGGGTCGGTTGATCTCGTCCTTCACCAGAGGGGAGTGCCCGATGATTCCCTTGTAGAACCGCTGGGATATCTTGACGAGGTCACCTGGGTTGATCATTCGACTCTTCTCGCAGCGGCATAGAGCCGATCCTGATAAGGTCTCCGTTGAAATCACGAACTCCATTCTCGGTGAGGCAGGACCAGTAGTAGTTTCCTCCGTAGTCACGATGCTCGTTCAACAGGAGGAATGTGGGACCCACAGTTCCCGGCGGAGGTATGTTGACCCACCTACGAATGTCACCTGCTTTCATCACTCATCATCCTCCCACTCCTCCTCGGGGATCTCCTCTCGGCAAAGGTACTTGTCGTTCTCCTTCGCCTCGTCCGGTCTGATGTCATGGGTCCCACGCCAGTCGGCAGGGGTACCACCGGCCGCGAAGTGGGCAGCCCGGTCAAATCCACGGAGTAGACGGAAAGTCTCGATCCGCTTGAGTGTGGTAGCCTTCAGCTTGTGGCGGGTGGACCTGGACACGGTGAGCTCCGATTGGCATGATGTTGGAGAGGTTGACGTAGATCTCGTGGATCTCCTCCATCACGAGGACCCGGAGGACGGCCACGGTGGGACCGCTCATCTTGATGAGGTCGAGGATCACAAGGGGATCACCCGGGCGGATTTTCAGGACCTCCAACTTTCGGCTGCCGAGGTCGAAAGTATCGATGACAGTCCAGATCTCGCCGGCCTTGGGGAGGCGGGGTTCGTAGTTTCCCATCAGAAGTTCCTGTATTCCATGTAGCCGAGCGCCTCCTTCCGCTCGAGGCGGCGGGTCGCCACCTTCTGGGCGGCGAGGTAGGTCTCCTTGCGACGCTCGGCGGCATCCTGGCGAGAGATGTGGACCAGGGCGAATGCACCATAGACCGCCATGATGATGGTCATCCCGAGGAGCCAGATGGGGCCGGCCGTGGGCGACCAGTCGACCGTGGCGTTGGAGAGGATGAAGAAGTTGTTGGTGATGGTGTTCAGGGTTTCCATGTTGTTTCCTTGGCCTCCTGTATACCTTTAATTCATTCTGGATCAGAAGGACACATCTTTGTGAACATTTTTTCTTCTTCAACCTCATCCTCACCGGCCCAGATGAAGCCGCCACCGATGTGGTCCTGTAGGAGGAGGATGTGCTTCATGTGCTCTGCGTCCCACTCGACCCTTGCCACGATAAAGTGCTGTCCGGAATACCTTTCGTCCCAGCCCCACGTGTTCGTCCTCACGATGTCACCTGACCTGGGCATCGACTTCCTCCGGAAGTGAGATGTGATTGCGGTGAAGTGAGATCTCCCTGTTCTCGATGAGGACAATCCAGCGGTTCTCATGCCCTCCCTGCTCAAGGACGGTCCCCCACTTCCCACGGAGGTCCTCGGCTCCCCAGTACTTTGGGAGCTTCCTGACGAGGACGAGGTCACCGGGACGGACAGGATTCACAGTCCCTTCTCCCAGTCCTTCACACGGTTGTAGAGGTCCACCAGCTTCGCGAGGTCTTCGAGCTTGAGGGTGGTCATGGTGCTGAGGAACTTGAGGGACATGCCGTCCATGTCGACCTCCACCTCACCCTCCCCCATGTCGATCACGATCCGGCGGATGGGCTGGAAGGGGACGATGCGAGCGGAGGGCTCACCACCCGACCAAGGCTCGGACCCGTCGGAGTTCTTCATTCCACGGGAGGACATGTAGTGCTCCACAGCCTCCTTCGCCTCCTTGAGGCCGACGCCGGGCCTGGTGTGACCCGTCACCGGGTCCACGGTGTGGTGCAGCTTCGCATCCCTCACGAGCTTGATGGCCGCGATCTTGTTGACGGGACCCTCCTTCAGGAGAGCGTTGAGCTTGGACCACTCTTCGGAGGTGAGTCGGATGTTGAAGGACATTTCCACTCCTTGATATGATCCTTTAATTCATTTTGAATCAGGAGGACACATTCTGTGAAACTTTTGTTCACAATCCTCGGATGTGGAAGACGTCCTCTGTCTGCACGTTCTTGATCGCACCATCGATGAGAACAGTGCAGATGTCAAGGCATATGATCGAGCCCTCAGTCGTTTCCTTGAAATGGCCCATCACAGTTTCAGGAATGTCGATGATCGTGACAGCTTGCTGCCTGTATGTTGCGAGGTCGCCCTTTCGGAACTCATCCACTCTTCCATTAGGACGCTCTACGTGGAAGAGGATGTCGTTGCCCGATAAGTTTCTCATGGAGGGACTATGACAAGGTTTGTTGACGAAGTGTGGATGCACTTGTTTCCAAACATGACTGTCACCATCGATTCTGTTGGTCCAAACTGTCTTGATGACTTCACGATGCCTGTGGCCTCTGTGACAAACCACATTCTCATCGTGAGTTCATCCTTGAGTCTTACTATCGTTCCTGGTGTGAACATGATCTGTAACCTTACTTTCTAGATGTTGTCCAACGGTTTCATAGACATACTGGACCGTACAGGCATCATACTCTGCAAGTATCCTTCCGAACTCCTTGATGGGCTTCCTTGAAGATAGGACTCGTTCAATCTCACCTTGTGCGAGGCTTTCATTGAAAGTCTTTCGAGCAGGTCTCTGAAGTTTGCCTTCAAGGCGCTCAATCATTCTGTTGAATCTTGAAGCATCAGCCCATGCAGAATCGAGGCATTCTCGGCTGAGGTTTGCACGTTGTTGTGGGTCATATCCGAGGAGTTCCTTTGCCATGTTGTAGGCGAGCTTCGGCGACGTTGAAAGCTTAACCGACTCAATAAGCACATTGTAGCTGTACTTCATAGTGCTATTCTGGCATTACAAAGGCTGCAACTTCCTGGACGTTCTCCATTCGCTCGAGGCAATCAAAAGGGAGCCAGATACGACCAGAGTACTGGGGATAGTAGACTTCAGCTACTCGCTCCCTTGTTCCAACAACAAGGCCCACCCATCGATCAGATTCCTCAATGGTGTCACGCACGATGTCGCCCTTTCGGAAGTTTACTCGCATTCGACCCTCACGATCTGAAAGGTTGGAACGAAATTCACGCTCTCATGATCAGACCAGAGCACTTTTGCGTGCGGCAGTCCGAGGACATTCTTGATAGTGTGGAACTTGGGTTCATCCGCCCTTGGATGCCGTTCCATCACCTCAAGAACCGTGCCAGGAGAAGAATAGCCTGCCTTCATCTTTACGATGTCACCAACATGGAACATCCTACCTCCTATAGTGATCTTAATCAACTATGGGAAAATGGACAACCATTTCGTAAACTATTTTAGGAGTTCTGCCCTGACGAGGGCGCGAATCAGCGCCTCACCGTGAATCTCGTCCCAAGTCAGTCGAACCCTCTCTCCTGCGACAAGGCCAACAGGATCATCGAGGTCCTGCTGTGGTGGTTCCTTTGGTGCCGGGGCAAGGGCGACGTTGGTGCGTGCCCAAGATGGTCCTCGCATCGAGGTTGCCGCCGCAATGGGTGCCGTTCCAGTAGGCTTCTGCATATTTCTACATATGTAGGAGTGACCCGTGTTTATCCCGTTTGAAGGAAGGAATGGATATATCCATCCAACTTAATTTTGGATAACACGGGAATAACCCTGCGCACGTGCATCACGAAGCTCATCCTGTGGGTGCAGGAGCTGCTCACCTGAGTCAAACCAGAACACCCGTGTGTACGGGATGTCATACAAGTCAGCAAACCAGGGCTCCAGAGTACCTGGATAGCCATCAAGAGCCTCCATGACAATGCCAATTTTTAATATGGACTTGTCAGTTACCAGGTCACCCTTGACGAACACTCAGCGAATCCGAAGTCGATCAGCAATCTCATCGATTGACTGGTTGAAACGCTTCAGACTGAGATTCTCCTTGATGTACTCACGGCCCTTGTGAATCCGCTCGGCATGCTCAGACTCGCTCCACTTTGACAGTACGGACTCCTGGAGCCAGGCGGCCAGCTTCACGCCGTCAGTGAGACCATCCTCATCGAGACAGTCATCAGGAACACGGAGGAGGATATCGTCCCAGCCTTCACCTGGGTGGAAGCCACGGTCAACCACAGGAACCGCACCCCAGTCGATGGCCTCGGCCTGACAGTACTGTAGGCCGCCATCACCCCATACGGAACCGTCTCCTCGGTAGTTGGTGAGGTCGACGGCAAGTCGAGGCGCTGTGCCCTTGCCTTCGCCACCGAGGATTCGTGGGATGTCTCCTCGACTGTAGGTTCCACGAGCGAGGTGGGAAACCCGACCCCAGGCCTCCCAGCGATCTGGTCGGCTCTTCACGGCAGAGTAGAAGGAGATGCCGCCCTCGACGGGATTCCAGCCCCACGCAGCCATGTCAGGTGGATTCTTGCTCTTCACCAGGGCATCGAACATCTCGAGGAGGGGAACGGCTCCCTTGCTAGTCGTCCAACGGGCATTCGTCACGATGGAATTGGGATTGCGGTCTCGAGCAACCTCTTCCGGGCTGCGTGTACAGGTCAGGTCGTAGACATTACAGCCTACGATATAGGGTGTCTCCTCCGTGACGAAACCACGCTTGATGTTGTAGTCACGAATAAGTGGCCGCTCAGACCACCAGGCGTCCCAGACACCAAGGCGATAGAAATCACCGCAGACACGACTCTCCTGGGTTCCAAGGCTGAAGACGACCTTGGGAGCCTTGATACGACCGAGGCACTCCTTTGCCGTTGGCCACACATTCTTGATGAACATCAGGACGAAGACAGCATCGGCATCCTTACAAGCCTCAACAATCTCATCGTCGTCACACGCGACCTCTACACCCTCGCCAAAGAGAGAGCGTACCTTGGCACGGCGGCGATCCTTTGCCTTTGCAGTCCGATCAGGTGTGGACTTCTCCTCAACTGGAGCAACAACTACCATGCCCTTATCGGGGTGGCCATTGACATGTCGAAGCGTGTTCTGCGCGAGGGTCTGGGCGCCGTTGCCAAAGCATGTGTCGTATGTAAGAAACTTGATGTTCATAACGTCTCCGTTTTGCAATTTTATGAGAAACAGTTCACTGTATAACGCAGATTAAGCATATTACGTCACGGGTGCAACGCCAAAGAAGAGGAAGTTGCCCCCACCAAGTTCAACACAGGCGGCAGGACCCCAGGGATCTCGAACCCACGAGGGAAGCTGGTGGTTCCATACATCGTCATCAAGGATGACAGGCCCGATGGGAGTGATGACCCTGAAAGACGACTTGTCGCAGAGGTTTCCAAGCCCCATGCCATATGCATCCCTTGAGACCCTTGTGCCGGTCCTGAATGCATCGACTGCGTTTTCTCCTCGATAACGTTCTGTGAATTGCTTGTTCATGACTTGTGTCCCTTGTGGTTGGGGTTGCCACCAAACTCGCCCACCTTCTGGGCTCCGAACTTGTCCATACTGAGCACTGTGGTCGCTCCCATCTGACAGGACTTGCCCTTGTTGTGGCCGGTGGAGTGCCTCCATGCCTTCATGTAGGCGTTGGCATTCGCCTCATCCTTGAAGCGGAGCATGGTCATCATCCCGGACTTTCCGTCACCGGAGATGACCCCGATGGTGGTGGGTGCCCGTTCGGTACCGAGTTCCTCGACACAGTCGGAACACTCGTTGATGAGACCGCCGACCCTTCGCTTTTGCGGAGAGTGCGGATCGAACTCGATGCCGCAGTGCTTGCATTCCTTCATGCGATGACCACCAGGTTGCGGGTGAAGACGTAGTGGGTGTTCCGCTCAGGCGGAAGGTTGTCCCAGGCGACTACCACTGAAACCGTACCGGCATCACAGACGAACGGGTGCCAACGGACAGTGCCTGGGCTTGGGTTCGACAGTGTCCTCACCCGGGTGCCGATGGGAAGGCGGAGGTTTGCATCGGCCACGTCCGCGGCGGTGTCGATGGGGTCGCGGGTTCTCATTGGATTCCTTCCTCCTTTGATCCTTTAATTCACTGGAATAACAGAGGACACCTTCTGCAACACTTTTCTCAAACTATTTTTGTGAGGACATTCCCGTCGATCACCCATCTCCCACCGTCCGTGGGATCGATCACAGTGACGAAGAGGTCTCCTGTAGGACCGAGGGGATCCTCAACCAGCTCCACCTTGTCGACGATGAAGATGGTCTCTTTCGTTGCGTAGTATACGAGGTTGTGGTTGACGTGTCCCGTTGGTCGGCTCTCATCGATCCTGACGAGGTCACCGGGTTTCACTTCAACACCTCCACCTCATCTTCCACTGCCCAGCACTTCCTTCCCTCGAGGAGGACCTCGATCATTGTCACAGCCGACATGTCGATGTCGGGATCTCCTGTCATGTATCTTCCTTCGAGGAGGACACCCACCTGACCGTGTTCCCACTTCCCCTGCCAGTCATCCGTGCCATCGGGACGATTCCAGACGTCGAGGTAGTTGATGCGAACATTGTGGTAGAGGTTCCACCGCCGCGGACGGAGGAGGTCACCGGGTTTCATTGATGGGCTCTGAGAGAGCGTTGATGAGCTCATCGCTCCATCCGGTCATGGGACCATCGACCGTGAGAATCTCCCAGTGGTCCTGCTTCCCACCCGTACGGCGCATTCCCATCGGGAAGAACTTTCCCTGGGATCGCAGGACAAGGAAGTCTCCTGCAACGCCGTCGACGTCTTCCTTCCACCTGCGAAGCTGGCCGGGCTCGATCACTGTTTCACCTCCTCGCTTGACTCCTCGATATGCTCTGTGATCTCCCAACGGGGCTCGTCACCCGATTCCATGATGAACCAGCCGTCGTCCACGAGATCGGGGCCGATCACGAACGGCGACCGCTCCAGCACGAGGAAGAGCTTGCCATGGTCCCGTCCCGCGTAGGTCCAACGCCGGAGCTGCCCGACCTCGATCATTCCTCTTCCCCGTGCCAGGCCTCGTCCAAGTCCTCGAGGCGGTTGACCGCTTCATCGAGACCAGCCTCGCAAAGCATGTCGAGCATCTCATCGACCACCATGTCGGCCGGGGCATCCACCACCGTGATCTCATCTGCGAAGACGAAGATTGCCGGGAGAGTCTCATCCCAGGCCGGCCGGCAACAGTAGACCTCACGGTCCACCCTCATCTCCAGGGGCATGTCCTCCCACCAATAATCAGACGCGTCCCTGGTTACACCCATGACGACCAGCTTTCCTGCGATCTTTGGGTGGGAGATGATGATGTCCAGGCGGCCACGGAGACGATTGAGAACGCGTTGGGTGAGGTCCATGTTTTCTCCCCTCAGTTGAACTTCGAGTGGACGATGGCACGATTCACAAGTTCGAGGAAGACCTCGTTCCACTCCCGGAAGGTGGAACCTGACCAGGAGGCGGAGTCACATCCACGGCAGTATTCCTGGACGAAGTGGTCGGGGACGACCAGCGCCGCGAGGGCGGGGTAGTCGGTGGCGAACTCCTCGTAGATGCTCTTGGCCCGCCGGATGTCCCAGTCCCACTGTTCCCCCTCGTAGCGGACCTGGGATCCGTCGCCGGGGCTCATGACAGTGTAGGCAGTGGGGGTGAAGTCGATTTCCATTGTTTCCTTCCTCCTTTGATCCTTTAATTCCTTTCTAACCAGAGGAACACCCTCAGGGAGCATTTTCCGACAATTTTGTGTGGCACTCAAGCTGACGGGCTGACCAGTTGAGGAGCTCACCCCGGTGCATGACATCGTAGCGCCTGGGTTGGGCAGACACTCCGACCACGAGGATGGGACCGACGAGACCCAGGTGCTTCCCCTTGCTGTTGGGCCAGAGGAGCTCACCGGGCTCGATGGGACGCTTGGGCTCGGGGTAGCGATGGAGCCACTCTCCATCACTGAACCATTCAAACGCTTCCTCAGTCTCCCTGGCATCCTTGACCACCTTGAGATTCATGCGACTCCTCAGCCTCCGTTGACTCGGGTGACCTGCCTCTTCTGGACGAAGAAAGTCTGGCCGGTGGCCGGATCCGTGACCTCCATGCAGTGGGGCCGGGAACCGTAACCACAGGGCGCCTTCACACGAGACCGATTCACGATGAGTTTCGTGCAGAGCGGATCGGTGAAACGCAACCAGTGGTCCTGGGGAGCGAGCTTCGATTCCCCTCCGGAATCGTACGGGACATCCCGTCCGGCCTTGCAGTCCTCGGCCAGCTGGCGATACCACTCCTGGCGCTCCTCACCGGTGGTCCGCCTCCAGGCAGACGGCTGGTCGACGATGAATCGGACCAGATCACCCTTTCCGAAGTTCTCCATGTTTCCTTCCTCCTATGATCTTTTAATTCATTTCGAACCAGGAGGACACCTTCTGGGAACTTTTATTTTCGAATGTTCTCCCTCACCAGGCGACGAAGTAGGGATTCCATGAACCTCTCAGTCTGGCTTGGATGCGGGAATAGCTGGACTCCGCGGCATCCCGGTGGCAGGTTCTCCAGTTCCTCCTCATCGTCATCATGGTGTACACGAGAAACGAGACTTGCCAGTGTGTCCCTCTTCAACTGGCCATTCGTGAAGTGGATTCCCGCAATCCCACCCAGGACGCCCCACTTCATGAGCCACTCCGTCGTGTCATTCCTCATCCTCTCGAAACGTGTGGTGACGATGTGGACCTCATGACCGTCGCTGATGGCACGCTTCAGGAGCGCAAGTCCCTCTGGGTTGGGACCATCGACAACCACTTCGACAATCTCCCCGTCCTCGTCACGCTCGTACCTCTTCCAGAGGAGGGTGTCATCGAAATCGAAAGTCACGACCATGTGCGGATGCCTCGCAATTAACTATCAACGAGCCTGTAGTGTTCGGCCTTGTCCACGAACTCGGCACCGGTGTGAGTGTTGAGGAGTGTGATGTAGGGACTGCCCATGATCTCCCTCGTGGCTGTGACCAGGAGCACGGGATCTCCGATTGTCGGATCGAAACTACTGTGGAAGTCCTCACCGAAGATCCGGTGGTCGAGCCGCACGAGGTCACCGGGTCTCATGGTCAGCCTCCGGAAGTTTCACAGAGTACATCTCGAGGTCGTGATGCCTGAAGGTGTACTCCTGCCCATCATCGATGACCGTGACGGATCCATCCTCGGCGATAGAGACGACCAAGAAGGGATGGACCTTGTCATCGACATTGTCCCACCTGTGGCCTGCCCACCGTCGAAGTTCACCCGGTCTCATCGATCACCTCACTGTTGGCATGAATGGCCATCTGTGGAATGTCCTCGACGATGTTCCCGTCCTCAAGGATCGTCCAGAGGATCTCTCCCCTGCCGCGTTCTCCCCACCCGAGATCATCGCGTTCCCTGTCTCGTATGATCCGTGAACTGACGGTCAGGAAATTCCGACCACCAAGGGTTTCGACGTCATGGTTCCAACGTCTCAGTTGTCCCTTCTTCACTCGCATTCGATCACCTCGAGAAAGCTTGAGTCACACTCTTCCACGAGCTCCCCGTCATGGAGGTAGTCGACGCACGTCCAGGAACCGAAGACACTGGGGAGGGGACGAGGTGGGTGCACCCTGACGATTGTGACGATCTCCCCGCTTCGGATGCCGACGTCCTTGAGACGGGCGATGTCACCGCGTTTCATCGACCCTCCGGAGGTTGGTGAAGTGGAACTCCCTCTCCCCGTCTGGGAACATCACCCTGACCCGTGGATTGAGGTTCCACTTGACATCGGGTCCGACCACGATCCCGATCTTTCCGAACTCCGGAAGTGGCGTAGTCACCTGAACGAGATCACCGGGCTTCATCTGTGAACCTAATGAGTGTGTGTTCGTCGACGATGTCCCTCTTCCCATCGATGAGAATCCACCAGCGTTTGTAGAAGGAGGGCTCATCCTCGATGGGGTCAAGGAGGAGAAAGGCTTTTCCTACGGGTGCAACCCCATCACGGACAACCATCCGTTGGTTGAAGACCCTGAGTTCACCCGGCTTCAATGACCACCTCGACATCCTCAGACCTTCTCACCTTCACCTCGCCGGTGGGCATGAGAAGATAGAGGAACTTGATGTTCGTATCAACAACATTGATGATCCGTGTGATGAGCGCATATGTCTCACCTTGCCGCTTGAAGATGGGCGTGCCCTCTCTGAAGCGAACGAGATCACCCGGTTTCATCGATGGACCTCAGCCAGCGGCGCTTCAGGTTCCTCTCCTTTCCGTCCACCACCACGATGTAGTCCAGCTCACGCTCTCCCTGGAGGGGATACTCGTTCCTGCGGATGTCGATGAGGATTCCGATCGGGAGTGGTTCGGTGGAACCCCGGCGTCGGAATGTGACCTGGACGAGATCGCCTGGTTTCACTTGACCTCCTTCAACCAGCCCGACTGGATGGAACGTTCCACACCATCGAGGAGACAGATCCAACGGCTTCCCTGGAATGCCTGTGCTGGTTTCTGCCATTCGAGGAGGATGACCACCCTTTCGTTGATTCCAGGATTCTTCTTACACTTGATAATTGCGAGATCACCGGGCTTCATTGATCACTCTAAGCAGGCATGTGTTGATGATTCGGATCTTTCCTTCAATCAGCACCTCATATTCGAAATCGCTGAGCCTCTTGATGACAACTCCGATGGTCCCGTTCTTGATGTCGGGTGGAGGCATCCAGACGTCGATCTTGTGGTATCTGATGAGATCACCGGGTTTCATGCGATGAGCTCCGAGTTCTCAATGATGTATTCGTATCTCCATCCACGAACATGCTTACCGTTTGCGAGGAAATCGACTGCGTGTTCTCCGACCCTGAGGATGAGGAAGAATCTGGATTCTGAGAAGGACGGCATCTCCCAGGGAATTTTCCATCGACGGAGATCACCGGGCTTCATTGAGCACTGCAACGTAATCTTGATCGACCCAGCAGATCTTGCCCTTGAGGAGTACCTCAACCATGGTGGATTCATCAGGCAGGTGAGTGACGCGTTTCACGTGCTTTCCCTCGAGGAGGACGCCGGTCTCGCCTTCGTCCCAGGTTCCCTGCCACCCGTTCAATCCCTCTGGTTTATTCCAGACATTGAGTCGAGTGATCGGAACGCTGTACTTGCTGTTCCAACTTCTGCGCTTGAGTAGGTCACCGGGTTTCATTGACCGCCCCGCTGATGTCCTTGATGTAGTTGGCATCGTCACGAATGACCCGCCCATCCGAGAGGAAGGTGACGGTGGACTCGCCGTATTCGCCGAAACCGGACCACTTCTCGACCTCGAGCACCAGGAAGTGAGTCCCCTTTCCATCGGGGACGTTCCACCGGCGGATATCACCGGGATTCATGTTCGCCTCCGGGTCCTACCATCGGGCTTCTGGAGATTCGATGTGTGGCAGTCACGGAGCCCATCGGGGAACATGACCTGGAGAAGGAGGCCGCTGTTCCATTGAGACTCGACCTCACAGAGTACGACTCCAATGTCACCCTGTCCCTGGACGCCCTTTCTGACTTGAACGAGATCACCGGGACTCACAGGGGCCGTCCATTCCCGAGGAGGGCGGCGAGGGTGATCTGACGGGAGTTGAGCCCGCCATTGATGAACTCATGGATCTCCACCAGGGTCCACTCCATGTTGGTGGAATCGTACTTGCTGGGGATCACCTCCATCACCAGGAAGCGGGTCCCTGTGAATGCACCCCAGATCCATTCCCAGAGTTGACCGGATTCAGGCACCATCTTGACCTCCTCCTTCGGGATTGCGCGGTTCCAGTAGGCGTGCCGACCCTGCGCCTGTCCACCAGAGTTCATTGTCGAGCAGGATCTGGAATTTGAGGACATCGATTCCCCTGACACTGCGGGTTGCCTCGGTGAAGATGATTGCCGGCTGGTCGGGCTCCCATTTCCGGGATCGACCGCGGGAAGAGAAGGTGGGTTCCATGTTCCCGTAGACGCTGCATGAGGTCCACGGGACGACGAGGTCACCGGCTTTCACAGTTGCCCGTCATTGGGAAGAGATTGTAGCGGAAGACGTCCTGGACCCCGTGGACGGGATGGATGACTCTCACGAAGTCGTGACTGTCCGTACCCGAGATGATCGTCACTGGGTCACCGAGCTCCCCGAAGCTGGGAATTCCGTCCAGTCGAGCGGGGTCGTAGAGGACAGCGTTCGCACCGAGCATCATGAGGTCACCGGGACTCAACTGTGTACCTCTCGATGGTGAATTCATCGCAGATCTCCTCGTTGCCTTCGATGAGGATGTACCAGCGCCGGTAGGGGAGCTGGTGGGGATCGGGTCGCAGGAGGACGATAGACTGTCCTGCCATGAACATCCGTCCGTGAGGGGTGATCGCGAAGTTCGTGAAGACTCGGAGATCGCCGGCTTCCATCTCAGCCACACTCGAGGCAGTAGCCGTCGTGTTCCGTCCGCTTGCAGCAGGAGTCGCACCAGGCGTAGTAGTAGCCCTCGTCGTTGGCTCCACGGTCCTGGTCGTCGACGTCCACCGTTTCCCAGACGTAGACCCGGCCGGCCCGGCTGTCATTGCGATCGTGGGGATCGCCCCCGTAGTTGTCGTAGTTTCGGTAGCTGGGCATGTTGTCTCTCCTGTTCAGACGTGGGCGGTGGTCTTGACGACCTTGCCGGTGAAGGGGTGGGTGTATTCCACCACGAACTCGAGGTTGTCTCCGTACCGCATCTCGAGGCCGATCACGGTGGACTCGAGGAGGACATCGACCTTCTCGCCGGTGGACGGGTCCTTGAGGGTGCGGTTAATGACCACCTTGCGACCCCGAAGGGGGGCCGCCGCGGCCTCGAGGACCGCCTCCTGCGCATCGCGAAGGAGGTTCCCGGTCTCCGAAAGGATGGTGTCGCGCTCGATGCCGTCGATGGGTTGCATTGCTGTTCTCCTCAGTTGTATCGGGAAGGGAAGGGGGTAATGCCGGGGTAAATCCGCTGGAGCTCGATGATGTCGACCTTCGACTTCAGGTGGGAGGTGGTGTGGAGCCAGGCCCCGTCGCCGGTAGCTCGGTAGATGCTCCAGACCGGGACGAAGTCGTTGAGGTCATCATCGAAGGTTTCTGCCGTCTTGTACTTGAGGTCGCCTTTGCGTTCCTGCATGGTTCCTTGCCTCCTTTGATCCTTTAATTCATTTCGAACCAGGAGAACACCTCCTGTGAAACTTTTTGCAAGGTTTTTAGGCTGCCTTCACGTTGGCCGCGGGGACCCACCAGCTGAACCCGAGGCGGTTAGCGATCCGCACATTCGTGCCCCGCTTCTGGACCTCCGCGAGGGTGTAGGCCCCGCCGGAGTAGACCACCTTGGTGCCGATGGGCTGCTTCCGCCAGAACCACACCGCCTTGCGGGCCTCGGACTTCTGGGTGTAGAGGTCCCGCTCATCGACCCCTTCACCCTCGAACCGGTGGTGCTTGCCGTAGCCGACCCGCTCCATCCACTTCCAGAAGGTGCCGTTGTGCTTCAGGGTGGCGTCCTCCATGGCAGCGGCGAGGTGGCACATTTCGTGGGCCATCGTCTTCCGGGTCTGGCGAGCGGTCATCCCCGTCCTCACCTTGATGACCACGCTGCCACGGAGGGGAGCCCGGAAGGGCGTCCAGATTCGGGGCGCCCACTTCATGGAGATGTTGCCGAGGAAGCCCCGGGCCTTCTTCGGATCCACCCAGATGAGCTGGACCTCGTGGACCTGGTGGAGGCTGCCACCGAAGAGCTCCCCGTTGAGCTCCGTGTAGAGGGCCTCCAGGGTGGTGACCGGACGGTCGTCCTGGCGGTGGGGGATCGCGGCCTTCTTCTTCCTTGCCATTTTCCTGGCCTCCTATGATCCTTTAATACCCTGGTGAAAAAGAGGACACCCCTGGGTGAACTTTGTTCACACTTTTTAGTGGGGCTCGGCAATCACCCAGGCCGTCCACTCGGCGCCCTCCGGGGCGTCGGGGAGGCGTCGCTTCGCCAGGTCGGTGAGGCGGAAGCGGGTGGTCTTGGTCCCACGGTTGCGGATGGCCTGCCCCAGGCGGTCCTGGACCAGGTCACTGTTCCCTCGAAGGAGGGTGACGGGGACCGCCAGGATGTCCGTCGGGGACTCGGTGGGGTTGGGGATCTCGATTCGGCTGCCCCAGTGGAGCATGCCGTTGCCGGGGTGGACCGGAGCCATCTTAGCCATTGTTTCCTTCCTCCTATGATCCTTTAATTCATTCTTGGACCGGAGGACACCCCTGCGAAACATTTTGTTCACTATTTTTGACGTGGACGGTGAGGTCCTGCTCCGTCCAGAACTCCTCCACCTTGCCGTTGGACCACATCACATCCATGTAGATACCGTGTTCCGCCACGACAGTCCCCCACTGGGGGAAGTCCTTCTTGTCCTGGCGGAACACGGGGTAGCTGGGTGAGACGAGGTCACCGAGCCTGGGTCTTGCCATGAGAGTCCTCCTGTCAGATTGTACTGAGACGATGACGGTTTACACATCATCGAGATGGACGATCACGGGATCAGCATGGCCGCTTGCACCGCACCAGAGTAACCACCAAGAGCGAGTCGGATGAAAGTGTCCTCGAGATCCTCGTCATCATTGTTCACGAAGAAATTGACGAGAGCCGGAAGCGCTTTCATGAGCTCCATGTAACGATCGACCTCCTCGATGTTGTCCTCGATCATCCGCACCCCCTTGAGGTAACCAGGGGCTCCCACGCGGATGATTCGGGTGTTTCTCGGTGGTCCATAGAGGAATGTCGTCATGAGCTTGACGCCCTCCTTGATTCCCTCCATTCCCTCATTCCAGTTCGCATGTGCTCCCCATCCGGGAGTGTCTGACTTGGCGTCCTCGCGTAGGATCTTCTTTGCGAGGTCAGGCTTCTTCTCTCGAATCATGCTAGCGAGCTGCCGCGTGAATTCCATGGGGTTGACGAGGCCCTTGCGCTCCTGAATCTCAACGAGTGGAGAGATCCTCTTGGCATGCTCGAGCACCTCGAAGAGGGGATCCTTTGGGTCAAGAGGAGCCTGCCACTCAGCAGAAAACTTCAGGTAGCCATCGACAGCCCGCACATGCTCGGCAAAATTTAACCGAGACGTGAAACCAGCGATCACGATTGCGACCTTCCTGTCATTTGAGCCACCAGCGGAAGCGATCTCCTCCCTGATGAGCTGGCGAAGAAGCCCCTCTGAGATTCTCATCTCAGCCATGGAACTCGGCGTCTTCCTGCTCGGCGATCCAGTCTGCAGCATCGAAGAACTCGGTCGCACCGAAGGGGTCCGGATAGTCCTGATCCAGGACGTACTTGATCTCGGGGTGCTTCTTCAGCCACACCGCGATCGGGTTGGGACCGCCGTTCATGTGGTTGTCCCACTGGCGCTTGGTGCCGATCGAGGGGGCCGGGGTGAGGGTTGTGACGGGCTCACCGGCGCAGAAGGCCTCGACATCGTCCCTGGTGCCGATGTAGTACTCTAGCATGCCGGATGGACCACCGAACTCGGGATCTCTTCCACCGGCGTAGATGAGGAATGTGTCAGCGGGGCCGCGAGGAGAAATCCCTGACGTTGGGGCAAGGGTGCCTGCCTCACGGAGGAGCCTTGAGGCCTCCTCCTTGATGATCTTGCGCAGGCGGGACTCGGTAAGCTTGGTTGGCATTTTCTTGTTCTCCGTTGTCTGCTTTATGTATTCACCGCCGGAGGGTCCGGAAGGCGTTTTAGGTTGAAGTCCGGCGTCCACTGGAGCCTGCCGGTAGTGGGATCGAGGATCTCGAACTCGGCGTCCATACCTCGGCCGTGTGACCGGTAGCGGAAGGCCGTCACCAGGAACGTACCGCCCTTCAGCCGGTCGGTGACGAGGCAGCCTGTCTCAACGGGCATCGTTGTTGTCCTTCCCGGCCACGACCACTCGCAGCCGGCTAGCGTGAAAGGTGCTGACCCTGTCTCCCCACATCACCGCGACGCAGCCCCTGAGGGACCTCTCCTTCCACTTCGGGACTCCCGTGATGTCTGCCGGCCCCAGCACCAGGCCCATCCCCTCCGGACGAAGGGAGCTCACCAGGGGGTCCCTCTTGGGCAGGACCACCAGGTCACCTGTCGTCACGGCGGGAAGCTTCCGGCCCATCAGAGGACCACGAAGAGGAAGTAGCCGACCAGGACCCCGAGGGTCGGGCAGGCGATGTACACGCCCTTCGTGGCCCACCACCAGGAGATTTCGCCGCGGATCGCGATGGCCTGCTTCGTGAGTTCGTTCATCTTTCCTCCTTCCTCCTATGATCCTTTAATCCATCCGGACCAGGAAGGACACCCCCGTGGGCAAATAGTTGAAACTATTTTGGGTTTCACAGGATGACCCACGTTATAACAGGAATGGGTCCAATGGTAATCCATTACCAAGGAATCGGGGTTTCCCACGTGTCATCCCGTGAAACCCGTTGGACCACCGGTGGAAGGTGGGGAATGGTGGTTTCCCTTCCTCCCCGGCCTGGCGCGCGGTTCCCCTCCAGGCTTGTACATGTGGACATGAACACGTGGACATGAACATGCGGGGCGACCTCATGGGTCGCCCGCCCCCACCCGAAATTGCGGCCACGCGGGGCGGCCGGCACCGCAGGGATGGGATCAGCCCCTGGCTTTCCGGGCCCCAGGGATGGGCCTCAGGAGGCGGGCTTGGGCGGCATCCTGCCACTCCTTGGAGACCCGGTCGACGAGGCCGTAGACACGCAGGAAGTCCTCGAGGGCCTCTACGGCATGGGACCTGTCGCGCCTCACGTTGAGGCCGGAGTCATTGGCAAACTCCGAGAAGGTTCGAAGGAGCTCGTTGTAGCCCCAGCTGCCGCCGGAGGAGTCGAGGAAGGGGCCCTGCTTGGGCACCACAAGCTTCCTGTCCGTGGGGAGCTTCTCAGTGAAGGGACCAGGGGTGAGGTTCACACTGTCACGCCAGCGACCGGCAGCGGGGTCCCAGATGAGGGTAGAGCCCCGAGGGCCGAAGCCCCTGGCTTCGATCCGACCATCGAATCTTGAACGTGAGATGTATATGTCCGGCGCACCGAGAGCCGCCGCAGCGGCTCGGGCGGCCTCCATCTCGCCGTCGGCGGACTCAAGGAGTCGGTGGACCTCGTCCGCAACGATGCGGCGCAGTGCGCCCTCTGTGATTCTCATTGCTGCTCCATGTTCATGTTCAGTCGCCCTTCCTCACGTGGGCCCCGGAGAACTTCCCCTTGAGCCAGTTGGCAAGCTGGTCGTCGGCATCGGGGAAGGGGGCAGTGTCAGGGAGGCCGTCGACGGCCGCAGCGAGGTCCTTGACGAAGCGCTCCTCCACCTCGTCGTCCACGATGGCGGAGGTGTCGGGGTCCACCGTGAGCTGGTCCCACAGGGGGTTCTTCTTCTTCTCCTCGGGGCCGGTGCTCGAAGCGGAGGAGACGATGTCGGCGATGTCCCGGGCCCCGGAGACCACGGACCAGAGGGTGCCGCCGCCGGGGAAGAGGCCCATCACGGCCTCCACCCCCTTCTCCACAGCCTTGCCGCCGGCGGCCTTGGCGGCAGCGATGGCGGCCTCCTTGCCCTTCTTGTCCTTGGCGTACTTCAGGGCGGTGCGGACGTCACCGACGGTGATCACCTCACGGATGAGGCGACGAAGCTCGCCCTCCGTGAGCCTCATGCGGGTCCGAAGTCGTCCTCGAAGTCGCCTTCCATCTCCCCAAGCTCGCTCATCAGGCGGGCATAGGCAGCGTCATTCCACTCGGCAGAGACCCGACCGTGGAGACCGTTGTTCTCCAGGAAGGCCTCAATGAGCTCCATGGGATCGATCTCATCGGGGGCGTCGCGGAAGGGGGAATCGTAGGCGAAGTCCATGAAGAGGTCCAGGAGCTCGTCGAAGCCGAACACATCGCGGTCCTCGGAGGTGAAGGGGCCACGAGGGCTTGGAGCACGGGGGCCGGCGGCGCGGCGGCCGGTGAACGAGGCCTCGCGGAGGCGGCGGGCCTCCTCACGGACGATCTGTCGAAGCTTGCTCTCTGTCAGTCGAATTGCCATTGTCTTTCTCCTTGTTGGGTGATTTATGTAGTCACTGTCGTGGCTCGGTCAGGAGTCTTCCGCCAAGCCCTCGAGGGTTGCGATTGCATACTCCCTCCACTTGGGAGGGGCGTAGCCCTCCCATCCCATCCGCTTCACGGTGTTGTCCACAATCCTGGCGAGGAAGGCCTCCGGGGGCACACGGCCTGGCCGGCGAGCGATGCGCTCCTGGAACTCATCGTCGTCGCACTCGTTGGCGGCATCGTCCCAGTCCCAGAGCTTGCCACTGGCGTCGGGGAAGGGGGCGCCGGGCCGGATGATGTCGGGGTTGGGGTCAAAGCCGCCCTCCACCTCCCAGCGGGCCTTGGGGACGAAGCCCACGAAGTGGCCGGCCTCCTCGTCGCGAATCTCCATGTTCCAGATGGAGTCCATCTGCCACTGCCTCAGCCTCTCGGGAGACCAGTCCTTCATGAGCGGCCTCAGGGGTTCGTACCTGCCCACGCTGAGGATGTCCCAGAGGTGGGCATCATTGCGACTCACGTCGCGGAGATTGGCTGTGGGCCTCTCTGCCGGGAGGCGCTCGAAGTCGCGACCCCAGAGCTGGCGGGCCCTGTCGAGGTTGCCCTCGTTGAGGGCAGCGAGCTCCGCCCTGATGACCTGGCGAAGGCGACTCTCTGTGAGCCTGGTTGCCATGCTATCCCCGAATCAGTGCTTCCAGCCGGCGCGGCTGGGGTCACTGAAGGTGGCCATGTGGGAGGGGGCGGGCTCGTTGGCGGCAAGGGCCTCCACGGCCTCCAGGTAGCCGCTCAGGGCCTCGATGAGGTTCTCCAGGTCGGCATCGGCCTCCCCTGTGAGGCGCTCCTCGTCGCGGTTGAGCTCCTCGAGGATCTCCAGGGCGTCGTCGATGCGACGGGCCTTCTCGCGGTAGCTGAAGTGCGGGGCCGCGCCGGGGGCGTAGCTCTGGGGGGCGGCTTCAGCGAGGCGCTGGGCCTCCTGGCGAACGATGCGGCGCAGGGCGCTCTCTGTGATCTTCATGTTGTCTCCATTGTGGTTGTGCAATTGGGGTTCCTCACCCCCTCCTCTTCACGTACGAATCAGTGCCCCTGTAGTAATCGACGAGCCACTGGCCGGCCTGGCGGAGGGCGGTGTGGCCGTACGGGAGGCGATTCCTCTCGACGAGGTCACGGAGGGCCCGCATGACGAGCATGAGCTCCTCCTGTCGATCGATGCCCGGGTCCGCGAGGAGGGTCTCCTCGAAGTGGGGGTGCTCCTGGAGGAAGAGCTCGAGGATCCTCCTCTGTCCCGAGGACCCCAGGTCCTCACCGGCGACGCGGGTGACGTCATAGGGCGCATTCGCCGGGCTCCGGAAGTAGGAGCTCGAACTCTCCTGGAGGCGCTTCGCCTCCTCCCTGATGATACGGCGCAGGGCGCCCTCGGTGATCCTCATGACTGTCTTTCCCCTGGGTTCAGCTGTAGCGCAGGATCTGGATGGCGGCGAGCAGGTGCTCGGCGACCTTGGCCTTCCCGCTGGAGTGGGCCATCTGGAGGGCCTCGTCGATGAGCTCCTCGAGGCGGCGGTGGCTCGGGTCACTGTAGAACTCGTTGAGGCGGGCCGCCTCCTCCTTGACGATCTGACGAAGGCGGGTCTCGGTAAGCTTGGTTGCCATGTTATCTCTCCAGTGGGGGGTTCGGCCCCACATGTTCCTTTAATTAACCCGGCGGTGTGGTGGATGGCACCCGGGAAAAAACTTTTCACTTTTTGGCAGGGGGAACCCACCAGGCACGGGAATTCTTGGGGGAACGGGGCGCGTGGGAGTCGCTTTTTCTCCGGGAAAAATGATGAACGGGGACCTAGCCCTGCCCGCGGGGGAGCCCCACGATAGTACCCCCGAAGGGGGCCCGGGATGGCCCCCGGGAGGGGGCCCCAGAGGGGGCCCTGGAGGGCCCCACCCGCTGATACGTTACAGCCATCCG
>Ga0208783_10000531_pt1 | contig 23462 bp, 12 predicted proteins | sample DEB19_08_DNA_2_FD_184529 | JGI IMG/M metagenome (GOLD analysis project Ga0208783, IMG submission 184529) | Aqueous microbial communities from the Delaware River and Bay under freshwater to marine salinity gradient to study organic matter... | ecosystem: Environmental > Aquatic > Marine >...
GCTGTCGTCGTTGTCGGCGACGCCGTCGCAGTCCTCGTCGCGGTTCGACGCGTCGCAGACTTCCTGCGCGGCGGGGTTGACGCCCGCGCGCGAGTCGTCGCAGTCGCCGCTGTTCGAGACATAGCCGGTCGGCGCCGAGCAGGCCTGCTGCGAGACGGCAGCATTGCCGAATCCATCGTTGTCGCCGTCGGCGTAGAAGGTCGACTTCACGCCTTCGTCGATACCACCCGTGCAGTTGTTGTCGACGCCGTCGCAGACCTCGGTCGCGCCCGGCTTGATGGCGGCGTTGCTGTCGTTGCAGTCGGAGTTGTTGGTGACCGAGTTCGCGACGGGCGCGCAGGCGCTCACAGCCGTCGCGGTGCTCGAGCCGTAGCCGTCGCTGTCGCCGTCGGTGTAGTAGTTCGAGAAGCTGAGGCCGTTGTCGATGCCGCCGACGCAGTCGTCGTCGATGTTGTTGCAGATCTCGGTGCGGCCGGGGTTGACCGAGCTGCTCGAGTCGTCACAGTCGCCCGAAGCGGCCGCGTAGCCGCTCGGCAGCGAGCAAGCGAGCGTGGTAGAGCCCGCGACTCCGTAGCCGTCGCCGTCGTTGTCGGCGTAGTAGGTCGTGCGATCGGTGGCCTCGGACTCGGCGGTGACGCCGTCGCAGTCGTTGTCGATCGCGAGGTTCGAGCAGAGTTCGGCCGCGCCGGGGTAGACCGAAGCGAGCGAGTCGTCGCAGTCCGAGTCGATGGCGATGTAGCCAGTCGGCAGGACGGTCCCGCTGACCGTCATCATGTCATAGCGGATCGTGCCACCGCTGCCGAAGCTGCTGCCCGCGTTCGACGCGACATAGGCTCCGGTCGAAGGCGAGACGATCGCGACGAACCGGAAGGCGAAGTTCGCGTTGTTGTTGACGCCAGAAATGCCGCGAAGGTCCATCGTTCGCGCGTTGAACCAAGTCGAACCAGCGTTCGTGTCAATCACGCCGTCATTCGCAAGACCACTGGTAATCCAGGTCGATCCGTTGAGCGTGTACTCGAAGCGCGTATAGCGGCTGCCAGTGTTCGAGTGGTACTCGTCCCAATTGACGATGATGCCGCTCATCCCGACCGTGCTGACGTCAAAGCGCACTCCTGCCGTGCCGCTGCTCGCCGTCGCCGTGGGATAGTTGCTCGTGTTGTAGCCGGTGTTGTCGGATGCAGCGAGGTCGGTCGAGCCGTTCGATCCGGCGAAGACGCCCGTTGCGCCATCGACGAGCGACATCGTGCCCGAGCCCGACGACGGAACCAGCGAGCCCGTGCTCGTCGTTGCATCCGGCGTGGGGCTGTTGAAGTTCCACTGCGCGCCGACCGCAGGGCATGCGGTCGTCGTCGAAGTCGCGCTTCCGTATCCATCGCCGTCCGCGTCTGCGTAGAAGGTCGCGGGGACTCCGATGAGCGAGTTCGCGTCGTTGCAGTCGATTGGGCTGCTCTGCGCAGCCAGGTAGCCCGAGTTGCTTGTCCCGGGGCAGAACAGGCCAGTCGCGGCAGACGAGATTCCGTCGCTGTCCTGGTCGCGGTAGAAGTTCACCTTGTCAGAGGCGTTGAAGTCGATCTCCGCCGCGTTGAGGTCGCAGTCGTTGTCGACCGTAGCCGTCGCGCAGAGCTCTGGCGCCGTCGGATAGATCGTGTTGTCGGTGTCGACGCAGTCGACGGGCGACGACAGCGTCGCGAAGTAGCCGGACGGCGCAGTCGCGGCGCAGAACTTCTCCGTCTGATTGATCGAGTAGCCGTCCGAGTCCTGATCGCGATAGAAGGTCGTCGAATCCGGGGCTTCAGCCGCGGTGTTCACGCCGTCGCAATCGTTGTCCACACCGAGGTTCGCGCAGTTCTCCGTCGCGCCGGGGAAGACAAGGTTCGTGGTGTCGTCGCAGTCGGTGTTGTTGGTCACGCTGCCCGGGACCGCGGCGCAGCTCGACTGCGCAGACGCGGTGTTCGAGCCGTAGCCGTCGGAGTCGCCGTCGGTGTAGTAGTTCGAGAAGGTCAGGCCATCGTCGACGAGCGTGTCGCAGTCGTCGTCGAGCCCGTTGCAGAGCTCGGGCGCGCCTGGATAGGCGGTATTGCGGTTGTCGTTGCAGTCGGTGTTGTTGGTCACCTTGCCGGTCACCGCCGCGCAACTCGACTGCGGGCTCGCGCTGCTCGCGCCGAAGCCGTCGCCGTCCGAGTCGGTGTAGTAGTCTTGGAATGTCAGACCGTCGTCCGCGCTGTCGTCGCAGTCGTCGTCGAGGCCGTTGCAGGTCTCGCTGGCCGCAGGGTTCGCGGTCGCGCGCGCGTCATCGCAGTCGCCGCTGTTCGCGACATATCCGCCGGGCGCGGTCGCAGCGCAGGTCGTCGTGCTGACCGACGCGTTGCCATAGGTGTCGAGGTCGGAGTCGCGGTAGTAGGTGTACTGCGTCAGTCCTTCGTCGATCGACGAGTCGCAGTCGTTGTCGAGGCCGTCGCAGATCTCGGTCGCGCCGGGGTACTTGGCCGCGTTGTTGTCGTCGCAGTCGCTGTCGGCGCACACGCCGTCGTTGTCGGCGTCGGTGCAGGGAACGATGAGCGACACGAAGGTCGTGAAGGTCGCGGCGCCCGTGCCGAGGTTTGTCGACGGCAGACCCTCGCCGTAGCCCTCGTTCGAGCGGTACGGATCGTTCGCATTCAGATAGGTGCCGACCATCTTGAAGGTGCCGCCCGAGGCGATGCCGAGTTGCGAGCGGGCGATGCGGAAGGTGTAGCTGGCTGAGGTCGTGCTGTTGCTCGGGGTCAGGTTGACCGACGCGCGGAAGGTGTGGCTGCCGCCCTCGACGAGCTCCCATGCGCCGCCGAACTGCGCATTGCCGCTCGGGGTGAGCGCGATCGCGTAGTCGGCGAGGAAGCTCGATGGGAAGTTCACCGTGGCGCGGGTCGTGCCGTTGAAGCCCGAGACCGCCTTGCGGAGGTAGTCCGCGGAATCGGTGAATCCCGATGTCGACGAGAAGCCGCCGACCTTCGTATCGAAGTAGAGGACGAGCGCGTCGTTGAAGTCGCCAGCGCCCTTCGTCAGCGTGAAGACCCAGTCGGCGCCGTCGCGCGCGACATTCAGGGTCGAGCCGCCGATGGCGCCGCCGAAGCCCGACTTGCCGTTTCCGCCGAGGATCTGGCTGGTGCAGTTCGACGGATCGATGGTGCCGTCGCAGTTGTTGTCGACGCCGTCGCAGGCTTCTGACGCACCAGGATTGACTGCGGAGTTGCTGTCGTTGCAGTCCGTGCTGCTGGTCACATACCCCGTTGGAGCCGTGCACGCCTGCTGCGATGTGGTCGAACGTCCGTATCCGTCGCCATCGCCGTCGGCGTAGAAGGTCGTGGTCACGCCTTCGTCGGTCGAGCCGTCGCAGTCGTCGTCGATGGTGTTGCAGGTCTCGGTGGCGCCGGGATAGACCGTTGCGTCGCCGTCATTGCAATCGACGGGCGACGAAACCGTCGCGCGATATCCCGCATTCGTCGTTCCGGAGCAAAAGAGCGCACCGGTTGAGAGCGTGTAGCTGTCGCCGTCCGAGTCGGCGTAGAAGGTGACTCGGTCGGACGCGTTCGCGTCAACATCACCTGACGAACCGTTGCAGTTGTTGTCGACACCCGTCGTTGCGCAAAGCTCCGTCGCGCCCGGATACACCGACGCGCTAGCATCATCGCAGTCCAACGGCGAAGACACCGTGGCGCGGTAGCCCGCGTTCGTCGTGCCGGCGCAGAAGTTGGCGCCAGTCGACAGCGTGTATGTGTCGCCATCCTGGTCGCGGTAGAAGAGCACCTTGTCCGAGGCGTTGGCATCGACATCGCTCGTCGACCCGTCGCAGTTGTTGTCGACGCCGACGGTGGAGCAAAGTTCGGCCGCGCCCGGATTGACCGAGGAGTTGTTGTCGTTGCAATCGAGACCCGCTCCCGATCCGGCGTTGTAGCCGTCGCCATCGAGATCGATCGCCGCGACGCTGCTTACCGAAAGGTTGTTGAAGAATGCGTCATAGTCGGCGCCTGATCCGGCGTTGTTGTTGAAGGCACGCACGGCGGTGACTGATGTCGCACCAGACGCGAGCGTTCCCGTCCTCGTGTACGAACCGATGGTGAGCTTGTATCCGCCCGACTGGCCAACCTGCACGGATATGCGAATGCCGCTCCCAGTGAACCCGACCGTGGAATCGACCGTGCCAGCCGAGTCGGTCACCGTGTAAGAGCTGCCGCCTCCCGTGAACTTGACCGTCAGCGCCGAAGCGCTGGAAGTCCGAAACTCGACGCCGACGCTCGACCCGTTACCGATATAGCCATTGTCGAGGTCGATGGCGACCGTCTGTCCCATCGCCGCAGAAATGTCACGCGTCGCGGTGACCGATCCACCCGAATTTGCCCAGATTCCCCACGCGGGATCGCCCGCCGTGCCCGCGGCCGCGAGGGCAGCGTTGCCCGCGCTATTGCCTGTGAACGAGCCCGCGCTGCCCGTCGTCGCAACGGTCCAGCCATCGCCGGCCGGCGTTCCGCCCGTGGAGGCCGACATCGAGAACGCGCTCGAGGAGTTGCGTGGCGAGGGCGCGGCAACCACAAAGTCAGTCGAGTTCGCATTGGTGTCGATTACACCGCCCTGCTTTCGAATGGCCGCAGTCGTGGATGAGAGCGCCGCCACAGCGGTGCCTTCCGCGCAGTTAGAGGTTCCGTAAGCCACCTTGTCGATCAGTGTGCCCGCGGTCTCAGATCCGCACGCGATGTTCGAATTCAGCGCGCTGAATAACCCGACCTTGCCGCCGGTCCCCGACATGTTGAGGTTTGTGGTCGTCAGATCAGCCGTCACCGGAATCGTCGATCCGACGGTCCCCACTGAACCACACACAATCAAGAGGTAGCCATACGGCCTGATTGTCGTCCCGTTCGGAATGGTGTAGTAGTTCGCCGTGGCACTAGCCCAGTTCCCCGTGGTGGACCCGTACTCGATCACATATCCCGAAAGATCCACTACGCCGGTGCCGCTGTTGAAGAGCTCCACAAAGTCGTTCTTGTAGGTAGGCGTGCCAGAGGAAGCGCCGCCTCCCCCGTAAACTTGGCTAATCCGCACCGCATTCTGCCCCCACGCCGGCTGCACCCAGGCCACGGCAACGCAAGCCGTCACGAGCGCGACAACACCACGGAACGCACGAACAAAGCGATTCGTCACGGCTTTCTCCACTGAGCATGCGCGCGACGACGCCTGCATAGAGCGACAGCGCCATCGCACTGAACTGATTCGGAAACCTCACGAAATCGCGGCGCACCACCCGGCGCGATCCCTCCCAAAGTACTACGCGGACCCTCCATTCCAAGCGCGTCGACCGCACTTTCATCACGAGACCGCGACGATTCGTCCGCGGTCGGGGGAACGACATGGTCCGCGAAAACTGGTCCTCCGAGCCCCTGCAATTGTGCAACCAATGCGGCAGCCTTACCTTACGAGTCCGTCTCGCGCGGCCGAGCTGCGGTGAATGCTGGGCCCTTTCCTGCCGATGATGACGAATCGAGTTTCCGCAATGCCCGATGGGCAAGAGTCCACCTTGATGAAGCCCAGCACAGCAATGACCGACGCAAACCGACCGCAGCGCTCCCGTCCCATCGCCCTGGCGCTGGCGTGCGCAGCGCTCGCAGCAGGCGCGCTCGCGCTCACCGCGTGCGACGGCAGCAGCAACGCATCGACCGCGCAGGCCTCGGTAGGCCCGCTGCAGCTCGAGCCGACCACGCTCGACATGGGCGACCTCGTTCCCGACCAGACCGTGACGAAGCGAGTCAAGCTCACCAACCTCTCGTCGAAGCCGATCACCGTGACCAACGCGGTCGCCGACTGCTCGTGCACCACGCCCACCTGGCCGACCGATCCGATCGCGCCCGGCGCGACCGTCGAGACCGACATCTCGATCAAGCCGGGGCCGAAGCAAGGCGTGACGCTCACCAAGCGCGTGACCTTCACGCTCGAGGACGGCGACCCCGTGAACCTGACCGTCGTGGGCAAGGTCGGCCTGTTCATCGAGCAGTCGACCGACATGCTGCGCGCGCCGGCCGACACCGTCGCGACGCCCGCGCCCGACACGGTGTCGTTCCGCGGCGCCGACGGCACCCCGTTCAAGATCACCTCGATCGACCAGCCGTTCGTCGCCGCCGACAACGGCGCGTCGGGCATGAACCATGTCGTGCTGGTCGACTGGGCGAAGTGGCGCGAGGCCGACAAGCCGACCAAGTTCTCCGTCTTCACCGACCATCCGAAGTCGGGCGAGCTGGTGGTGAGCATCCGACGCACCGCGTCGGCCCCCGCGCCCGCCCAGCCTGCCGCAAGCTCGGGCGAGCACTCGTCCGACGAGATCCACGAGGGCACCACGCTCGTGCGCGGCCCGGTCGAGACCATCAGCGGCAAGCCGCCGCGCCAGTACGCGATCCAGCTTCCCACGGTGTTTCCCGGGGCGCAGGTGATCTTCCCGCCCCTCGGCGAGTTCGTGCAGGGCACCAAGCTCGGCGCATTCGCCAAGGGCCGCGTGATCGTGCTCGAGTTCTTCTCGACCACCTGCAGCCATTGCGAGGAGGCGGCGCCTGTCGTCAAGGCGCTGGTCGACGACTTCTCGCCGAAGGACTTCGACTTCGTGTCGCTGACCTCCGAGGACCCCGCCAAGGTGCGCGAATGGCTCGCGAAGCCCGAGCACGCGGAGCTGGTGAGGCACGCGGTCGCGATCGACGCCGGCGGCCTGGCGCTGAAGGCGCTGCTCGCGCCCACCTACTACACCGGCACGCCGCGCATGATGGCCATCCGCGACGGCGTGGTGCTGTGGTACGGCCACCCAGACGACGCGCGCGCGCCGTTCGACAAGATCGCAGCGGGCACCTGGGACTCGAACGCGGTGCGGCAAGACTTCATCGACGACGCGCTGCTCGCGCGCGCCAAGACGCAGATGAACTCGATGCGCACGCGCTGCGACAAGGACGGCAAGTGGATGGACCTCCTGCAGCTGCTCGAGTCGATGGCGGTCGCGATGCCGTCGCGCGCGGGCTTCTTCGAGGCGCAGAAGTACAGCATCATGATCGGCCCCGCGCAGATGACCGAGGCGGGATACGCGTTCGGCCGGCGGCTGGCGCAGAAGTACGCGACCGATCACAACACGCTGCGGATGATGGCGTACTCGACGCTGTCGTGGCCGTCGGTGCAGGTGCGCGACCTCGACTTCGCGATGCAGCTGGCGACCGACGCAGACGCGCGGTCGAAGCAAGGCGACGCCCGCGTGTCGGAGATGCTCGCGCTGGCGTACTTCTCGAAGGGCAACCGCGAGAAGGCGCTCGAGGTGCAGGAGCGCGCGATCGCGCTGATGACCGACCCGCGTGCGAAGCAGAAGGCGCAGCAGACGCTCGCGCGATTCAAGACCGACGAACCGAAGCCGATCGCGTCGACGCCGCCAAAGACTTCAGGCACGGCGGCGCCAACCGCAACGACCGCCGCCCCAGCCGAGGCCCCGCGCTGAGCGCATGAGCCAGTCGCCGACACGCCACACCGACAGAACTGGAGATCACCCGATGACCCCGCACGACTCCGCATCGATCCGCCGCACCCGCCCGCAGCTCGCGATCCTCGCGCTCGCCTGCGCCGCCTTCGGCGCGTGCGACGGGGGCAGTGCGCCCGTTGCGGTGACGCCCCTGACGGCCGCGCCCGTCGCGCCCGCCCCGCAGGCACCGCCCGTCGCCAACGAAGTCAAGCTCGTCATGCCGAGCGTCTTCCCCGGCGCGCGCGTGAAGTTCCCGCCGCTCGGCACCTTCGTGAAGGGCACCAAGCGCACCGCCTACGAGTCCGGCAAGGTCTATGTCTTCGAGTTCTTCGCCACCACCTGCGGTCATTGCGCCGAGTCGGCCGACGCCATCGAGGCGATCGTGTCGGAGTACACGCCGAAGGGCTTCGAGTTCATCTCGGTGACCTCGGAGGACGAGGCGACCGTGCGCGCGTGGCTCGCGAAGCCTGAGAACGCCGAGATCGTGAAGCATTCGCTCGCGCTCGACCCGGGCATGAAGGCGCAGCGCGCGCTGCAGGACGGCACCTTCCAGGTGCAGACGCCCCGCTTCTTCGCGATCCGCGACGGCATCGTGCTCTGGTTCGGCCACCCCGAGCTCGCGAAGGACCCCTTCGCGCAGATCCTCGCGGGCACCTGGAGCCCCGAGTCGGTGCGGCAGGAGTTCGTGACCAACGCGCTCGTTGCGCGCGCCAAGAACGAGACCACGAACCTCCAGAAGCAGTGCGAGGCCGACGGCCAGTGGGCCCGCATGGTGCTGTTCCTCGAGTCGATGGCGCGGCAGATTCCCGACAAGGCCTCGACCTTCGAGGTGCAGAAGTTCGGCACGCTGATCGGCCCCGCGGGCAAGACCGCGGATGGCTACGCCTACGGCCGCGAGCTCGCGTCGAAGTACTCGACCGACATCTCGACGCTGCGCGCGCTGGCGCGCACGACCATGAGCTCGCCGTGGGTGAAGGACCGCGACTTCGCGTTCGCGCTCGAGATGGCGAAGGCCGCGGACGAGCTCGGCAAGCTGAGCGATCCGCGCGCCGCCGAGCTGATGGCGCTCTACTACTTCTCGATGGGCGACCGCGAGAAGGCGCTCGAGAACCAGGAGCGTGCGATGACCCTCGAGCAGGACGCGAAGGCCAAGCAGCGCTTCGCCACCCAGCTCGAGAAGTACAAGAAGGAGGACCCGAAGCCGGTCCCCTATGCCCCGCGGGTCCAGCCGGGGGGTGCGCAGGCGTCGCCCGGCACCGCTCCGGGGACGGCCACGGGGACGGCCACGGGGACGGCCCCGAAGAACGAACTCGCGGCCGACGGCGCCCACAGCGCTCCATAAGTCGGGAACTCGATCAGAAATCGGAACCTCTTGCTGCGTCTTCGCGGACGGTGGGTTACATTCGGATTGCCGTACCTGACGGCATGCCCCGATTCCGCCCCATCCGATTCACGGAGACAGCACTTGAAGACCCTCCTGACCTTTGGCACCTGCGCCCTCGGCGGCGCTGCGATTCTTCTCGGACAGATGACCGCCGTGGCCGGCGGCAAGGGCGGCGACGGAGGCGTCGCGGGCGGCTCGACCGACTGCGCGACCGCGCCGGCGCTGGTGCTCGGCGACAATGCGTTCAACACCTCGACCTCGACGGTGTCGCTTGCGGTCGGTGCCGTGACCGGGTGCAGCGCGCACACCATGTACAAGGTGAACTACTTCACCTTCACGCCTGCGACGACGGGCAACCACACCTTCTCGACCTGCACGGGGACCACCTGGGACTCGCGCCTGCTGATCATGTCGACCTGTTCGCCCGCCACGGGCGTCGTGAACTGCAACGATGACAGTTGCGGCCTGCAGAGCAGCATGGTTGCCTCGCTCACGGCGGGCACGACCTATCGGGTCGTGGTCGGCGGCTTCGGCTCGACCAATGGCGGAGCGGGCATCCTGAATGTCGTCGAGGGCGGTGGCGGTGGCGGCGGCGGAACCGGCGTGGTCGGCCCCGATGTCATCGTCGGCGCGATCCCCGATATCTCGAAGTACGGGTCGGTCGTGGTCGGTGGCCAGACGATCATGGCCTACTCGATCGGCACGACCAGCTGCAACATCGGCGACGAGCTGCTCGACTGGTTCGCGCAGCCCGACAACCGGCATCCGTTCATCACCCAGAACATCTACCGCATCAAGGGCGGCCGCATCGAGCACATCGGCATGGGCTGGGGCAAGCACGGCTTCACCGCGCTGCAGGGCACGCTGTGCGGCGCCTGCCAGGCTGCGTCGAGCGGCACCTGGCTTGGCATCGGCTGCTCCGACCCGTACAGCTCGGGCCTGAACGGCAGCCAGTCGGGTCTCGGCACGCGCACCGAGGTCAACGCGGCCACGGGCGTGTTCCCGGGCACCTACAACGCGGGCATGCCCGCTGCGGCGGCCACCATCGGCCGCCGCATCCAGGTGAACGCCAACGACCTGAATCCTGCGCTGAACGCGGGCGCGACCTACCTCGTCGAGGGCCAGTACATCCACTCGGGCGATGCCGCGCGAGGAAACGACAACAACAACGCGTCCTGGCGCTCGGTAACGGTCGGCGCGCTCACCTCGGGCGCGTACACGCTGACTCTTGGCACCGCGGCGACCGTCCAGCAGCAGCCCGCGATCACCGCGTGGCGCGCTGCCGACGCGGCGGTGACCCTCGTGAACGCCGATGTCACGGATGACGGCCGGTTCATCCTCGGCTACAAGGTGTCGCAGAACACGAACGGCACCTGGCACTACGAGTACGCGGTGCAGAACCTGAACTCCGATCGCTCGGGCCAGTCGTTCCGCGTGCCCGTGCCGGCGGGTGTGGCGGTGACCAATGTGTACTTCCACGATGTCGACTACCACTCGGGCGACGCGTATGTGCTGACCGACTGGACCTCGACCACCACGGGTGGCGCGGTGACCTGGGCGGGTGGCACCTTCGCGCAGAACTCGAACAACAACGCGCTGCGCTTCTCGACGATCTACAACTTCGCGTTCGACGCGAGCACGGGTCCCGTCGCGGGCAACGCGACCATCGGGCTGTTCAAGCCCGGCGCGGCGGGCGCTGCGAACTCGATCGACATCGCGACGATGGTGCCGTCCGGTCCGTCGAACCCGGCCGACCTCAACGGCGATGGCACGGTGAACGGCGCCGACCTCGCCGCCCTGCTGGGCAACTGGGGCGGCACGGGCGCGAGCGACATCAACGGCGACGGCACCACGAATGCCGCCGACCTGGCGCTGCTGCTGAGCGCGTGGAGCGCCTGAGCGCGAAGACAGCTGAATGGAAGGACGAACGCCGCGCGACTTGCGCGGCGTTCGTTGTTTTGGAGGCGGCGGATCGTTGGTTCCGACGGCTGGGTGATTTGAGTGCCGTCGCGTGGTTTTGAAATCGACTCCGAGCGTCGGCCGTTCCGCAGATTTCAGCTTCGCCTTCAACTGCGGGCACTCATGACTTGACGACTTCAGGCGACCCCGCGCTTACGGGCAGAGGCCCCAGACGCCGAGCATCGCAGCGAGATCCTGCGCGCCCACGACGCCGTCGCCGTTGATGTCGCCGATGCCGGAGTTGCCCCAGTTGCCAAGGAGCACCGCGAGGTCCTGCGGGCCGACATCGCGGTCGCCATTGAGGTCGGCCGGGCACGGCGGCGGGCCGCCGCCACCGCAGTTCGGGTTCGTGGGCGACGCCGCGTTGCGCGGCACGGGCGCCGTCACGATCGCAAAGTCAGCGACATTCGAGTCGGTGTCGTCGAGGCCGTCGCCGTTGCGCACCGCGCCCGTCGTGACCGACAGCGCCACGACCGCCGTGCCCTCGGCGCAATTCGCCGTGCCGTAGGCCATCTTGTCGACCAGCGTGCCCGCGATCTCGCTGCCGCACGCGAGGTTCGCGTTCAGCGCGTTGAAGATCGCGACCTTGCCGTTCGTCGCGCTCATGTTGATGGTGAACAGGTGGTCGGGCGTCACGGGCAGCGCCGCGCCGCCCGTGCTGGCCGTCGTGCTCGCGAGGAGCAGATACCCGCACGGCTGGATGACCGCGCCCTTCGGGAAGGTGAAGTAGTTCGCGGCTGCGCTGCCCCAGTTGCCCGTCGCGGAGCCGTACTCGAGCACATAGCCCGCGAGATTGATCGGCGTCGAACCCGCGTTGAAGAGCTCGACGAAGTCCTTGTTGTAGGTCGCGGTGGCGCTCGTCGAGCCGCCGCCGCCGTAGACCTGGCTGATGCGGAGGTCGGCTGCGGTCGCTGTCGCGGCGACCGCGCAGGCGGCGAGGAACGGAACGGTGCGGGCGAGCTGGGCCATCGTGCTTTCTCCTGGATCGCGCGGACGGGGAACGAGTCGCCCGCGATGGCGCCAAGTGTTGCACTTTCCGTCGCGCGTTTCGACACCCGCGGCGCGTTTGCCCCGAAAGTCGCCGCGGTTTCCGATTTCCGCGCGCCTGCGCACGGGCGGTAACCGCGCGGCGTCTCAGAAGTCCATCTGGAAGCTCAGGCCGATCGCGAAGTCGATGCCCGCGGTGTACGAGGTGTTGACGATGTCGCCCGGCAGGTAGTCGGAGCGGTACACGGTCTGGATCTCGGGGTTGAGCAGGTTCTTCGCCTGGAAGAACAGGCGGAAGTGCTCGTCGAGCTGCTGCTGCACGGTGAAGTTCAGCGTGCCGAAGGGCAGCGCGTAGACGTCGGGCACGAAGTTGCCCGTGTCGATGCCTGCGCCCGTGACGAGCGTGTCGCCCGTGAGCGTGTAGAAGATGGATGCCTGCGTGCCCGTCTCCTCCCACGCATAGGTGACGTTCGCGTTCACGAGATACTCCGGCGTGCGCGTCATGTCGCGCGAGCGGATCGGGAAGCCGATGTCCTCGAACGCCTGCTGCTCGTCGGCGGGCAGCGTGACCTCCGACGCGATGTAGGTCGCGTTCGCGCCGAACGACAGGCCCTCGAGCCGCTCGTCGATGTGCTTCGCCTGCACGCGCACCTCGGCCTCGACGCCGAGCATCTGGCCCTCGGGGTAGTTCACGGGCGCCGTGTAGACGAAGCCCTGCGGCGCCTCGAACTGCGCATACTCGATCGCGTCGGCCACGCTCTTGTAGAAGCCCGAGAGCGAGACCAGCCAGCCCTCGTGCGGGACATAGTCGAGGCGGATGTCGTAGTTGTCGAGCGAGCTCATCTCGAGCTCGGGGTTGCCGATGAAGATCGGGCCGCCGAGATACTCCTGCTGGAGCACGGGCGTGAGCTCGCGAAAGGTCTGGCGCGCGAGCGTCTGCGCGAAGGCCGTGCGCAGCGTCCACTGCTCGTCGATCTTCCACTGCGTCGAGATCGACGGCAGCGCGCGGTCCTCGGAGAAGTTCACGTTCGCGGCGTCGGGGTCGTTCTCGAAGGTGATCGGGACGAGCGCGCCGGGCGGGAACCAGGTCGCGTCCTCCTCGCCGTACACGGTCGTCTTGAGCGTGGTCGACTCGAGGCGCACGCCGCCGATCAGGTTCCAGCTCTCGCCGAGCGGCATGTCGCCCATGAGGTACATGGCGCCGATGCGCTGCTCGCCGTCGTAGTCGACGTCGAAGGTCGACTCGTACATCGGGTGGTCTTCGTCGGGGAAGTGGTCGCTCCACGGATCGTCCCAGCCGCCCACGTAGAAGCCGCTGCCGTCGGACAGCCGGTTCGACCAGGTGTCCTGGCGGAAGGCGCGGTCGACCGAGTCGCCGAAGATGCCCGCCTTCACATAGCCCTCGCGGTCGTTCGCCGCCGTGAACGGCAGCTTCAGGTTCGCCGAGAGCTGCGTGCTTTCCTCGGAGATCGAGCGCTTGATGTGCTGCGCCCAGCCGAGGTTGATGTTCTCGGCCGGCGTGTACGGCAGCCAGATGCCGGGCAGCGACGGATCGATGCTGTCCGACGGCGGCAGCCAGATCGCTGCGAACTGCGTCTTGTCGGGCTGGTTGAAGTTCGCCTCGCTCGACGAGAGCGTCCAGTCGATGATCGGGGCCTCGAACGCGCCGAACGCCATCTCGTCGCCGAGCTTGTGCTCGCCCTTCAGGATGATCGACTCGGTCGTGTTCTCGGTGTAGTCGAGCGTCTCGAGGCGCTGGTAGGGCGATGCGAACAGGAGTTCGTTGTTGGCGATGCTGCCGGGGTCGTTCGGGTCGTATGGAGGCAGCTTGGGCAGGCCCTGCGCGCTCCAGTCATAGTCCGGGCCGCAGAAGAACTCCTTGCCGCGCGTGTTGGTGGCGAGTGTCGAGGTGCTGGTCGCGAGATCGGTGTAGAGGTACGTGACGCCGATGCGGTTGCGCTCGGTCTCGATGCCCGCGGCGACGAGGCCGCCCCACTGCACCGACTGCGTGCCCTGCTCGACATCGAGCAGGCTCGACTGGAACTGGAGCTGGCTGGGCGCGCCCTGCGAATACTGCGGCACGACGCCCTCGTTGGGCGTGATCCACCACGAGTCGTCCTTGCCGTTCTTGAAGTAGCCGCTCTCGCGCTCGTAGAACATGCTCGCGAAGGCGCCGACCTTGACGCCGTCGTCGAGGTCCCACTTGCCGCCGCCCGAGACCGACCACTTGTAGTCGGGGCCGGGGACATCCGCGGGGTCGGTGCCGACTGGGTTCGGCCATGTCGTGCCGTTCGGAAGGTCGGGAATCCCCGCGCCCTGGAAGTCGCCCCACGCGCCGACGCCGCCTCCGGGGTACGAGATGAAGCTCTTCGCGCCCTGCACCTGCGAGTTGAACCCGCCCTGCATGCGCATCTGGAACGAGGTCGTCTCGGGCAGGTCGCGCAGGTCGACGTTGACGGCGCCGCCCGACGCATCGCCCTGCTGGTCGGGGGTGAAGGTCTTGCTCACCTGCACCGACTGGATGACGGTCGAGGGGAACTGGTCGAGCTGCACCGCGCGGCGCTCTGCGTCTGCGGTCGGGAGGCGCACGCCCTCGAGCTGCGCGCTCACATAGCGGTCGGGAAGGCCGCGCACGACGGCGTACTTGCCGTCCTGTACGGTGGCGCCCGAGACGAGCTGGAGCGCGGCCGCCGCGTCGCTCGCGCCCGCGCGCGCCATCATGTCGGCGCCGACCGAGTCGAGGAGCTGCGGGCTCTCGAGGCGCAGCTCGAGGAGCGCGGACTCGCTGCCCGCGAGCTCGATCTCCTGCACGACGACCTCGTCCATGTCCTCGAACTCGCCGGCGAGGTCTGCGTCGATGTCGGTCAGGCGCCCTTCCTCGATGATCACGTCCTGGGTGATGCGGCGCACGAAGCCGGGCTTCTCGATCTTGAGCGTGTACTTGCCGGGGGCGAGCTCGGTGAAGTTGTAGATGCCCTGCTCGTTGGTGTTCGTGCGCAGGCCGTTCTCGACGATGGTGACGGTGACGCCCGCGATGGGCGTGCCGAACTCGCGGTCGGTGACCGCGCCGCGCAGGCCGCCGCCCTGCACGGCGGCATGGGCTGCCGTCGAGGCGATGAGCACGACGCCGGGAATGGACCAGATGGCGTGGAAGGGCTTCATGTGGTGGTCCGCTTAGCGGCGGGCCTTCGAGATGCGCTCGATCTGCTCGAGGTAGCGCGCGACGTCCTCGCGCGGCTTGATCTCCTGCGCCTGGCGCAGGAGCTGGATCGCCTCGGGATAGCGCGACTGGCTGACGAAGATCTGCGCGTGGCGCACGCGGGCGTTGGCCGCGTGCTGCTCGATGCCCGCGGCGCGCTCGTAGTAGAGCATCGCCTTGTCGGGCTGCCCGTTCGATGCGTAGTGCCCGGCGAGCAGCATGAGCGCCTCGCCGTCGAGCGGATCGAGCTTGAGGACCTCCTCGAGGGTCGCCGCGGCATCGGCGCCGCCCGCGTTCGCTGCGAGCGCGAGGCGCGCGTCGAGCTTGAGGATCCTGCGCGTGTCGGCCTCGTCGAGCGTGGTGCCCTTCGCGGCGCGGATCGCCTCGACGAGCCTGCGGGCCTCGGCGGCGCCGTTCCGCGACGCGAGCTGCTCGGCCGACTTCATCGCCCGCGCCACCGGCTGCTCGGGCTTGAGCGCCACGGCGCGCGCGTAGGCGCCGTAGGCGAGCGACGGTAGCGACTCGGTCAGGTAGATGTCGCCGAGGGTGAACAGGCTGTCGACGGTCGACTTCCCGAGCTGGTCCATCGCCTCGAGGTTCATCGCGGCCTTCATGGGCTGCTTCATGCCGAGATAGGTGTGGGCCTGCAGCAGCCAGAAGTCGGCCTTGTCGGGGTAGCTCGTGATGAGCACGTCGAGCAGCGCCGCGGCGTCGTCGAACTTGCCCTGCTTGAACACGCAGCGGGTGAGGCCGAGGCGCCACTCGATGTTCTCAGGCTGCAGGAGAAGCGCGTTGCGGTAGGCGCTCTCGGCGGGCTGGAAGTCCTGGCGGTTGGCGTGCGAGAAGCCGAGCAGGCCGTAGGAGTACGCATCGGCGCCGCCGAGCTCGATCATCTTGTTGAAGGCGCCGATCGCGCCCTCGAAGTCCTGGTTGCGCACGCTGATGAGGCCGATGTTGCGGTAGGCGCGGCGGAACGACGGGAACTTCTCGACCGACTTGCGGAAGGCGACCATCGCGTCGATCAGCTTGTCCTGCTGGAAGAGGATGCCTCCGAGCGTGTAGTCGAGGATCGCCGAGCAGTCGGGCTTCATCGCCTTGCGCAGCGCCTCCTCGGCGCCCGCGAGGTTCTCCGCCATGAGCGGGCGCACTTTTTCGAGAACGCTGACTTCGTCCTTGGTGACGCGCGGCTCGATCTCGGGGTTCACGCCGTAGCCGCCCACGAACTGCTTCTGAAAGGTCGGGTCGGCCCAGATCTTGGCGAGGTCGGCCGCGCCGAACTGCGTCGCGACCGCGACCTCGTCCTGCTTCGCGGGCGCGGAGAGGAGGCTGGTGCAGAGGGCGAGGATGATGGCTGCTGCGTTCATGGTGCTTGCTCGTTTCTCTCGTCAGCGGGGCTGGAAGCGGATGCTCACGCGCATGCGGCACGCGACGCGCTGACCGCCCTTCAGGCCCGGCTCGAACTTCCATTGCCTGACGGCGTCGAGCGCGGGCTTCGCGAACGCCGGATGCGCCGACTTCTCGAGGCGCGGGCTCGTGACCTTGCCCGCTGCGTCGACGATGAAGATCACGCTGGCGGCTCCCTCGACCTTCTTGCCGCGGAGCTCGCCCGGATACGACGGGTCGACGTGGTAGACCTTGCGCGGGCCCTGGTCGATCTCGGCGAGGCTGAACGCCTCGTCGATCTTCTCGGCGCCGAGGCCGCCCGTGCCCTTGCCGCCGATCACGCCGCCGGAGCTGAAGTCCATCATGGCGCCGAAGTCGCCGCCGCCGGACCCCTGCCCGTTCAGCGCCTGCTCGATCGCGGCCAGGCTCGCTTCGGCGAGCGCGGGGGCGTCGTTCACAGGCGACGGCTCGAGGCTGCGCACGACCTCGGAGGCGTCGGGAAGGTCCTCGACCTCCTCCTTGATCTCCTCGGCCTCCTGCTCGGGCTTCTTCTCCTCTTCCTTCTTCTTCTCGCCCTCCGTCTCGCTCAGGAGCTCGACCTCGCGCGTCTTGTCGATCGCCTCCTCATCGTGCATGAAGAAGATGCCGCCGAAGAGGAGGATCAGGATGTGGACGATGACCGCGCCCACGAGACCGAGTACGACGCCCTTGCTCATTCCTTCAGCGGCTCATTTCTTGTCGGTGTTGATGCCGACCTTGGCGATCCCGATCTTGCGGACCTCGTCGAGGACCACGACCACGTGCTTGAAGTCGGCGCCCGCGTCGGCGTTGATCACGCACTTCGGGTCCTTCGACTGCGCCTTGTAGGTCTGCAGCTTCATGGGGAGCTGCGCGGCGGTGATCTTCTCCTTGTTGAAGAAGACCTCGCCCTTGTCGTTCACGCTGAGCGTGACCGTCTTGTCCATCTCGGACTGGTCGCCGAGCGACGCGCCCGTCGAGGCGGTCGGCAGCGCGACCTGCACGCCCTGGTTCTTCGTCATCGACAGCGACACCATGACGAACGTCGCGAGGAGGAAGAAGATGATGTCGATGAGCGGGATGATCTCGAGGCGCGCCTTCTTGCGCTTGCCTCCGCCGCCGGACGATGCGCCTGCCATGGATCAGGCTCCCCCCGCCGCGGCGGCGACGGGTTCCGGCTTGGTCTCGACCGCATGCGATGCCTTGTTCTTGCGCTCGATGCGCTCGACCGACAGGCGCAGCTGCGATGCGGCGCTGGCGAGCTCGTTCTCGATCTCCTCGATCTTCGCGTTCAGGTAGTTGAACGGCAGGAGGCACATGATGGCGATGCCGAGGCCCGCCGCGGTGGCGATGAGCGCCTCGGCGATGCCGCCCGTGATCGCGCCAGGCGAGCTGAGGTCGCCGCCGATGACGGCGAACGAGCCCATCATGCCGGTCACCGTGCCGAGGAGGCCGAGGAGCGGCGCGAGCGTGATGACGGTGTCGAGCACGGCGATGCCGCGCTTGAACTTCTTGAGCGTGCGCGCCTGCGCGTAGGCGAGTGCGTCGTCGAGCGAGTCCTGGCGGTTCTCGAGCGCGTAGCCGAGGGTGGTCGCGATGCAGTCGCTCGTCTTGTGCGAGATGGCGATGGCCTCGTCGAGGCGTCCGCCCTCGACCTCGCCGAAGAAGCGGTTGACGAGCTTGCGGTCGCGCTTCCGCTGCTCGTTGAGCAGGAAGAAGATGCGCTCGATCACGACGCCGAGGGCGAGGATCGAGGCGAGCAGGATCGGCCACATGATCGGGCCGCCCTTGATGAAGATGTGGACGAGGTTCGTCTTCTGGACGAGCGCCTTGAGCGCGCCGCCGCGCGACGGATCGAGCGGGAGCGTGCCCTCGCCCTGCGCGACCAGCGTGCCGATGGTCGGGTCCTTGCCCTCCTCGTCGAGCGTGCGGATGACGGGCCTGTCGGAGCCGGGCTGGGGGACGGCGATGCCGGCGAGGCCGGTGTTCGCGCGGAAGAGCGCGATCGGGCCGATCATCGCGAACTGGCCCTCTGCGACGGTGCCGAGCATGTCGACGGCGGTGCCGGCGAAGCGCGTGCCGCCGACGACGTCGCCGATCCGCTTCATCGAGGTGTCGACGAAGCCGGTCTGGCGCGCGAAGCGATCGGTCATCGAGAGCGACTTGTTCTCGACGGCTTCCTTCGCGGCGGTGACCGCAGCGCCGCAGTACTGCAGCTCGACGGGGTGGATCTTCTGCTCGAAGGTGCGGGCGTACTCGTCGAGGAGGTTGCCGACGTACGAAAGTTCATCCTGACGCGCCTTGATCTCTGCCTTCACCGAGGCGAGGTCGAGGGCGCCGGCCGCGACGAGGCGCGAGACGCGGTCGTTCTCCTTGCGGAGGTTGGTGACGCGCTCCTCGAGCGTGGTGAGCTCCTGCGAGAGCGGGAGCTTCTCTGCGGCGATCTGCTCGCGGAGCGTGTTCAGCTCGGAGATGCTCTTGGCAAGGCGCTCGTCGGCGCCGCGCGAGACCTCGCCGATGAGCTTGGCCTTCTCGGATGCGGGCGCCTGCGCTGAGGCGAGGGCGGCGGATGCGAAGAGGACGGCGAACGCGCCGATGGTGCGGATGGTCGTGTTCATTGGATGTTCACCGGGAGCGGCACGAAAGCCGGGGAGTGCTTGCCTTGGATGATCTCGAGCGCGGTCAGGATGCGGTCGGCGGCCTCGGGGGCGGGCGTCCAGGTCCAGCCGTCGGCGGTGGGGCGGCCGATGCCGGCCTGCCCGCGCGGGCTCACGAAGTAGGCCTGCGCGAGGCCGACGTAGATGACCTGCACCTCCGACGACGAGCCATCGGGCATGGTGCGGACCTCGTAGTTCACCGTGATCTCGCTGTTGGCCTTGTTGATCTCGTTGAGGATGCCGAGCACGTTCTGGAATCGCTCGGCGACCGAGACGCGCGTGGTGGCGGCGTCCTCGGGGATGCGCGCGAAGAGCGGCGCGAGCTTGGCGAGGACGGGCGCGGGGATCGACTTCGAGAGCCGCTTGACCTCGGCCTCCATCGCGGTGACGGCGGTGACGAGCTGGGTCGCCGCGGTCTTGAGCTGGTCACGCTCTGCGGTGAGCTCCTGCATCTTGCGGGCCGATTCCGCGACCGCGGCCTCGGACTCCTTGATGCTGTCGGACAGCGCGGCGACTTCCTTGCCCACGAGCTCGATCCGTCCCTTCAGGACCTCGCGGCTCTGGTTCCAGTCGTTGCGCTCGCGGCCGATGAGCTGCTGCGTCTCGATCCACTTGCCCATGGTGACGCGGGTTTCCTCGAGCGTGGGCTCGGAGGCGCCGTCCTGGGCGGGGGCGAGCGCGACGCCGGGAATGCCGATCGCGAGGACCAGCCCTGCCGTCGCGAGCAGCGGTTTTCGTGCGGGAAATCTCAGTGGTTCGCTCATGGGGCTCTCTCGTGTGCGCTCGGGAAAGTGCCGCACGACGCGGTGCCTCACCTGAGCGACGCGAAAGTTAAGAAACCGTCGCGCTCCCTTTGCTAGGACGGCGCGTGGGTTGTGTGAATCCCATGTTCAGGGCGCGTGAAGACGGACGGCGTCGGGCTTCGCCCGACGGGAGATTGGAAAGGAGAGAGCGGAAAGGAGAGCGGAGCGGCTGCGGCGCCCGCTCAAAAAATGAGGGCCCGCAGACGAAGTCTGCCCGTGGTTTGAGCGGTCGCGGCTGCGGCCGCTCCCTCTGGTGCTCACGAGTCATGAGGGCCCGCAGACGAAGTCTGCGGAACCGGTTGCTTCAGGAGTCCATCCCGAGGACTGAAGGTCAACACGACGCTCACCACGGCTCGGCAAGTCCCGCGCGCACCGCGCGCAGGCGCGCGGCGAGTTCGTCGCTGGGCTCGACGCCGCTCGTCACGAGCGACAGCACGGTCGCGGAGAGATCCTCCGCACGCGGACGCGCGTTCGGATTCCGCGCACCCTCGTCGGCTGCGCGCAGGAAGACCGCGATCGCGCGGTCGCGCTCGCCGAGCTCGGCGTACGCCTCGGCCACGGCGCGCAGCGGCTGGGCGCGGAAGATGTCGACGATCTGCTCGCGCGCGGCGTCGAACTGCGCGAGCGCGGCCGCGAGATCCGCAAGCGCCTGCTCGCGCTCGCCCGTGCGCGCCTTCGCACGCGCCACGCGGGCGCGCTGGAGGACCGCGTCCTCCGGGATCCACTGCGCGGTCACGAGCACCGAATCCGCCTTCGCGACGAGACTGCGCGCGGCCTCGATCTCGCCCGCTACGCGCACGATCTCGGCCATGCGCAGCAGGTTCGCGATGCGCAGGTCGAACGCAAGCTGCTCGTTCGCCGCAGCGACCAGCGCCTCGACGCGGGCGCGGCGCGCGCCATCGCGCAGGCACGCGGGGTAGAACTCGAGCGCGACATCGACTGAGTTCCGCACGAGGTCGAAGTTCCTCGTCTTGATCCAGTCGTCGAGGCCCGCCATCTGCGCGTCGAAATGCTCGGCCGGGAACCTCGCCGCACGCGCCGCAGCGACCTTGCCCATCTCGCTCTCGCCGACGCCCTGCTCGAGCTTCTTCGCCTCGTCCTGCTCGTCGAGCCAGACGTAGACGCGCCCCACCATCACCTGCACGCGCTCGCGCTGCCAGTCGAGCAGGCCCGGCACGAGCGCAAGCGCCTGCTTCGCGAGGCTGCGCGCCTCGTCGCCCTTGCCCGCCTTCGCGTACGCGAGCGCGATCTCCGCGAGCGCCTCGCCCTGGCGCCAGCCGCGGATCGCAGGCGCAAGCTGAGACGCGCGCAGCAGCGCTCCGCGCGCGACGAGCGCCGACACGACGGCCTGCTGCGCCTTCGCGCGGTCGCGGCCGTGGATCTCGTTCGGGATCGCCGACGCGACCTCGAACGCGAAGTCGGTCCACGCGCCCTTCCACGCTTCATCAGACACGGCCTCGCGCGCGGCGGGCGTCGTGGCGGATGGCGCGTCCTGCGGGGGCGCGATGAGGACGAGCGAAGCGAGGATGGCTGCGAAGTCGATCATGGTCGTCGGTCGTATGAACAAAGTCGCCCGCCGCGGACGCCTGGCGCTGCACTTCGCGCGTCAGGCGCCCGCGGACGGGCTCGGGATCAGAGGCTCACGAAGATCTCCCGATGGCCCTCATCACGGGCACGCGCCCCACGCGCCGAGCAGGACGGCGAGATCCGCCGAGTTCGTGTCGCCGTCGCCGTTGAGGTCGGCCTTCGCGGTACCCCACGCGCCGAGCACGACCGCGAGGTCGTTCGACGAGACATTGCCGTCGCCGTTCAGGTCGGCCGGGCACGGCTGCGAGATCACGCATCCGCCCGGAGGAGCGACGTTGAAGCCGAAGGCGTCGGCGGCGGTCCAGCCGCAGAGCCAGTTCTCCGTCGGACCGAAGGCGCCGCGGTAGTTCACCGGGGTGAAGAATCCGTCGTTCGGCGCGGTGCCGACCGAGGTCACCGCATCGCCGGTGGCGCGCGGATCGAGCGAGGTCACGGGACGGACCGCGAGGGTGATCGTCGGATTGACGGTCGCGCCACGGGTGATCGCGGCGATCGGCATCGCGGTCGCGGTCACGTTGCTGTTGCCGGCGGCGCGCACGCCGCGCGCGTCGGCCTCGGTGTAGGCGGCCGCGTTGTTGTTGTTGAAGAAGACGCTGTCCTTGATCTCGACGAGGTTGCCGCTCGTCTGCGCCTGGTAGAAGCCGGCGGGATTCGCGGGCGCGTTGACCGTCGAGTAGGTGTTGTACGGGGTCGTCCAGCGCGTGGCCCACGGCAGCGTGCCGTTGAAGCCGTAGCCCGCGCCGCCGTCGCCGTCGATGTTGTCGTTCTGCACCAGCTTCTCGCCGAGGTCCATGAAGATCGACTGGCGGATCTGCATGTTGGCGTTGTCGCGCCACGCGGTCGCGTGGTCGCCGCCGTTGGCGCCCGTGCCCGTGCCGGGATTGCCGATCACGGTGAAGTTGTACATCACGCCCGTGGTGACGGGCTGGTAGTCGGACTGCTCTGCGCCGTCCATCTCGATGCAGTTGTCGCCCACGCCCGAGCCCTGCGCGGCGTTCGCGCAGTAGCCCTGGACGATCAGGCCGAACTGCATCTTGCCGCGCCAGCCCTGGTCGATGTCGACGCTGTCGTCGCCGATGTTCCAGACGGTGATGTACTGCATGTTGACGGTGCCGCCCCAGATCTCGATGCCGTCGTCGACGTTGTTCATGACCTCCATGTGGTCGATGATGGTCTCGCGGCCGAGGCCGCCGAGCGACAGGCCGTTGAGCTCGTTGTTGAGGCCGATGACCTTGCCGCCGTAGCGGAACGAGCAGAACGCGAGGGTTCCGCTGCTGTCGAGGTCGTCGCCGCCGCCGTAGAGGACGTTCGGATCGCTGGCCGACTGGCCGACGAGGCCCTCCATCGCGGCGATGTTGTTCGCGTTCGGCGCGGGCGTGTTCGCGGCGACCGCGTTCTCGCTGATGTACGCGCGGCCCATGATCGTCAGGTTGCCCCACTCGTTGCAGACGGGGCGCCAGGTGCCGGTCTTCGGGTTGCCGCCGGTCCAGGTCGCGACATCCTGCTTCGAGGTGAAGATGATCGGCTCCTGCTGCGTGCCGACGGCGTTGATGCGCGCGCCGCGGGTGATGGCGAGCGCGCCGCCCGTGTCGCTGGCGATCACGGTGCCGGGCTGGATGGTCAGCGTGGCGCCGGGAAGGACGAAGACCTGTCCCTGCAGGTTGTAGGTGTTGTTCTTGGTCCAGGTGGTCGAGGCGGCGATGTTGCCCGAGACCAGCACTTCCGCGGCGAGCGCGCCCGAGGTGAGCAGCGAGGCTCCGCCGAGCGCAACGATCATGGCGAGGTTCTTCTTCATGGGGGATTCCGTCTACTTCTCTGATCTTGCTGGCGCCGTGCGCGCACGCGCACCCGGATGTCGCGCCATCCATGCCGCACACCCTCGCGCCCGTGCGTTTGGAACGCATGAGCCGCGGGTTCGAATCGCACTCGCTTCGCGACAAGGCCCGTTCAAGGCGAGCGCTCGCGTGGCGCGATC
>Ga0208783_10000532_pt1 | contig 23433 bp, 20 predicted proteins | sample DEB19_08_DNA_2_FD_184529 | JGI IMG/M metagenome (GOLD analysis project Ga0208783, IMG submission 184529) | Aqueous microbial communities from the Delaware River and Bay under freshwater to marine salinity gradient to study organic matter... | ecosystem: Environmental > Aquatic > Marine >...
CCGTAGATGACGTCCGCGAGCGGATCGTCCCCCGCGAGGATCGCCTGGTTGACCATCGACCCGGTATCCCCGGCGGTGAGGATCTCCACCTCCACGCCCGTGGCGGCCGTGAAGCCCGCGAGGACCTCCGGGCTGAGCGCGAAGGAATCGTGGGTCATGAGGGTGATCCGTTCCGCCGTGAAGGCCGGCGTGGCGGCGCCCGCGGGGAGGGCGATCGCGAGGGTGGTCCCCGCGAGGGCGAGGGCGAGGAGGGCGGCGGGACGGTGGTTCACGAGGCGGCATCCTCCGTGCGGGGGGTCCGGATGACGAGGAGGCACCCGCGCCGGACCGAGACGGTGGCGCGGGTCCCGATGAGGGCGTTGGAGAGGCCGCGGGCGGGGCCGGGGAGGAGCGGCTCGTCCCGGAGCGGATAGCGGAGCCCCTCGGTCACCACCCCCTCGACCGGCCCGGCGAGCGGGAGGAGGGAGAGGTGGTCACCCGGGGCGCCCTCCACGTGGATCGTGCCGGGACCCCGCGCGCTCCCGATCCGCCGGATCGTGGAGGGCGGCGCCACGATCGCCACATCGACCCCGTCCAGGTCCGGATGGGCGAGGAGGAAGAGGTTCGCGAGGGCGTGCTCCACGCGGGGGCCGCCGAGCGCACCCACGATGCGGATCGTCCGCGCACCCCGCTCCAGCGCGGCGCGGAGGGCGAGCTCGGTGTCGCTCTCATCCTTCTCCATGGGGACCGCGAGGATCGGGACGCCCCTCTGCCCGAGCTCCGCACGCGTTGCCGCGGAGAGCGAATCGCCGTCGCCCACGACAAGGTCCGGGAGGATGCCCGCCGCGAGCGCCTTGGCCGCCCCTCCGTCCGCGGCGATGACGAGCGCGCCACCCGGCAGCGACGCGCGGGCGGCGGCGAGACCGGCCTCCACCGCATCGCCGTCCGCGACGACGATCGCGCCGCGCTCCGCACCGGACATGAGAACGACCTCCGCCTGCCTGGTGACGGGACGGAGGTCGCGTGATCTGGACTCCCTTCGCCGGCATGACCCGGATCAGGTTCCGAGGGTCTGCGGTCGTTCACCGCACTCTCAGCGCCGTCAGTGGCGCTCCCCTGTCCCGTCTTCGTGATGTGACCGGAAGTCTAGCGCAGGGAAGGCGGTGCTAGACTCCGGCCGTGCCCGAAACGGTCCACCCCGGCCATCGGCGCGTCCTCGACGCCGCGGCCCGCAAGGGGGTCACCCTGCATATCCTGACCTTCGAGGAGCCGGCGCGGACCGCCGCGGAGGCTGCGCGCGCCGTGGGCGCCCAGCTCGGCCAGGTCGTGAAATCGCTCGTCTTCGTCGCGCCGGGGGATGGCGGGCCGGAGGCGGTCCTTGCGCTCGTCAGCGGCCCGAACCGCGTGGAGCTGGAGAAGCTCGGGGTCCTCGTGGGCCTCCCCGGCCTCCGCCGCGCCAGCCCCCAGGAGGCCGCCGAGCTGACGGGCTTCCCGGTCGGCGGGATCGCGCCCTTCGGGCACCGGCGTCCGGTGCGCGTGGTCATGGACGCGGACCTGGGGCGCTTCCCGCAGGTCTGGGCCGCCGCCGGTAGCCCGAACGCCGTCTTCACGGTCCCGCCGGCCACCCTGCGGATGCTCACGAACGCCACGGTCGCGCCCTTCGCGGAGGGTCCGGACGACCCGGAGCCGGCCGCCCGCCCGGTGACGCCGGGCCGGTCCCGCACCCGCCGCACGTGAGCCCGGAGCCCACGGCGCCGCTTCCGGAGGCGAAGCGCTCCGGCGTCCAGTACCCGGGCGGTCTCGCGGCGCGCTACCGCTGGACGGGGTCGGGCGGGATCGCCGCGATCACCGCGATGAGCGAGGCGGGCGGCTCGCTCACGGACCACGGCACGCTCGTCTCGCCCCAGCCGGACCGCCTCTGCCGGGCGGAGCTGCGCGTGGAGGGACCGTCGGGGACGTGGACCGCGCGCTTCGCATCGCCGATCCATGACGAGCCGCGCGGCCTCCTCTGGGACACCACCGGGCTGCTCATCGTGAAGTACGGCTTCGTCACCTACGCGCTCGCGGCACGCACCGGCGAGCTCCGCTGGCATCACGTGAGCGGGACGCCGGTGGTCGCGCTCCTCGGCTCCTCGCGGATCGCGCACATCCTCGTCCAGTCCGAGGTGGAGACCGTGGCGCTGGACGCGGACGGCGCCCCCGTCTGGCGGGCGGCGCACGGCGAGGTCGTGGCGGAGGCGGAGCTCGTGGGCGGCCGGCTCGTCCTCTCCACGTGGGGCGGCTTCCTCATCACCCTCGATCCGGCGACGGGGCGGACGCTCGAGGGATGACCCTGTGGACAGGGATGTGGACAGACGGTGGATGGATCACGCCCGCCCCAACCGTTCTGTGGATGACTCCCGTTGACCAGGGTGCGGGTGGGTCGCCACGATGCCCGCACACCCGGAGATGCTGGGAGCAGGACTGCAGGCGCGGAGCGATCCGCCGCTCATGTCCCGCGGAGGTAGCTCCGGGTCTTTCCCTGTCCGGAGACGGGATGTGACGGGGATCGTCCTTGCGATCGCGGGCATCTCCCTGCTCGGGGCGGGGATCGTGGCCCTCCGGCGGACCGGCGATGCATGGCGCGTGGGACGCCTCCTCGCGGTGGCCCCGCACCTGCCGCTCGAGGCGGTCGCGGAGGCCGCACGGAGCGGGGAGGAGCGGCTCGTCCGCGTCCACGGGCGGATCGGATCGGACGAGGAGTTCCCGGACGAGAACGACAAGCCCCTCGTCTACCGCCGGCAACGGCTGGAGTGGACCGATCCGGACGGCCGGCGCCAGGTCGCGGAGGAGGAGCGGCTCGCGGTCCCCTTCGGTCTCGAGGAGCGGGGGACCTTCGTGGCGGTGGACCTGGATGCGCTCGGGGACGGCCTCGTGGTCGTGCCGCGGATCGCGGAGGGGACCGCCGGGGAGCTGCCGGATGCGGTCCGGACGCGGATCCCCGCGGCGCGCCTCCCCGCGGATCCATCCACGCCGGTCCGCCTGCGCGTGGACCAGCTCTCCGCCGTGGAGCACGCCACCGCGGTCGGGGTGCCCCGGATCGGGCCGGACGGTGAGCCGGTCCTCACCGCGGGGCTCGGCCGGCCGCTCATCGTCACCCCGCTCGATCCCGATGCCGCGATGCGCGTCCTGGGCGCGGAACGCCGCCGGACCGTGCGGCTGATCACCGTCCTCATCGCCGCCGGCGGCGCCCTCCTCGCGGCCGCGGCGGTCGCCCTCATCCTCGGCCTGTGAGCGCGCGGCGCCTCCTCGCCGGCACCCTGCTCGTCCTCGCCCTCGCGTTCCCGGCCGCGCCGGCCGCGATCGTCATCGGTGCCTCCCCCGCGCCATCCGCGCTCCCCGCCGCGACCGCCGAGCCCGGGCGGGCCGCGGAGCCGGTGGCCTCCGCCGCGCCCCTTCCGGAAGGCGCCGTGGACCTGCGCAGCTCCGGGGAGGGTCCGGGGCTCCGCGGAGGTCCGCTGGAGGTCCTCGCAGCGGTCCTCCTCGCCGGCCTTGCGAGCGCCGGGATCACCGCGGCCTGGGTCCGGGTCGGCCGCCGGCGCTGATCTTCCGGGTCACCCCCGCTGACCCGATCGGGAGGGGTCCGGGACCCCGTGAGCACGCGGACCGGGTGGAGACGGGTGGGGGCGGGGGTACCTTCATCCCATACCTGCGCATCGGCCTCGCTTCCCACGATGGCGGCCGGTCACCAGACCGAGCCATCGGAGGTCCCGAGCCATCAAGACGCAGGTCGACGCCGAAACCCTGAGCGTGAGCGAGGCCGCCCGGATCCTGGGCGTCCACGTGAACACGCTGCGGACCTGGACCGACCAGGGCCGGCTCCGCTGCGTCCGCGCGAACCCGCGCGGCGATCGGCGCTACCGGCGGGACGACCTGGATGCGCTCCTCTCCGTCATGCGCATCGGCCCGGAGAGCGCGGGTGCCTTCCAGCCGCGGCTCGTGCCGCGGGAGCGCCGCTCCGTGGAGTGGGCGCTCGCGGCGCCGGGGGTCGCGCCGGCCGGATCCGCGATCGATGCGGCCGACGCGGACGCGATCCGGCCCGCCGCGGAGAGCGGCCGCCCGGTCGTCCCCTTCCCCGTCCGGCCGCGGCCGGCGGCGGCCGGGAGCGAGGCCGGGGCCGACGCCACCCTCGCGGACGCGATGGCGGACCTGGCCACCACGACCTCCCGGTCCGCGGACCTCGCCGCCGCCCTGCGCGCCGCCACGCGCGTCCTGCGCGATCCCGCGCGCTTCCGGATGATCGCCATCGGGGAGTGGCGGAACGGGGTGCTCGAGCCCCGGAGCATCGACGGCGTCCACCGTGCCCGCGCCTGGTGGGCAGGGCTCGACCTGGAGCTCGCGGCGATCGCCCGGCGCGAGGGGCGCCAGGTCGCCGGGGTGACGGACCGCCAGGCCGCGGATGCACGTCGCGGGGACCCGCAGGCCGGCGCCTTCCACCTCTTCACCCCGATCGGATCGGGTGAAGGTGCGTGGGGGACGCTCATCGCGGAGCTGCCGTCCGCCGAGGATGCGGACCGGCGGACCCTGGAGCTCCTCTCGCTCACCGCCGGGATCCTCGAGCTGGCGACGCGCCGCGCCGGCATCCACGACCGCGCCGCGGGCGAGGAGAGCCGCTGGCGACTGATGGCGGAGGTCGCCGCCGATCTCGGTGCGCGGACCGAGCTCCCGGTCCTCCTCGAGCGCCTCGTGGACCACGGGCGCCGGCCCTTCGGTGCCGATCACGCGGTCGCGGTCCTCCCCGGCCGGGACGGGAGCCGGGAGGCGACGGCAAGCCACGCGATGCCGGAGAGCCTCGTGGGTGCGCTCGCGCTTGCCGCCGGGAGCGGACCCCTTGCAGCTGCGCTCGCCACCGGACGTCCGGTCGCGATCCTCCAGCCCCGCCAGGACCCGCGGGCAGCCGAGCTCGCCCCCGCGCTCGTGCGCGCCGGGATCGGGAGCCTCGTCGCGGTCCCGCTCGGCGCGGAGGGCGGGATGCTCGTCCTGGCCCACGCGGTGAGCCACCCGTGGAGCGCGGATGAGCTGGAGATGGTGGAGAGCCTCGCGGCCCAGGCGAGCGTGGCGATCCGGAACGCGCGCGATCTCGCGCGGATGACCGGCTGGGCCGCGCAGCTCGCCTCGATCCGCGCGCTCGGCGCGCGGCTCAACCGCTACCTCTCCGTGGAGGAGATCGGGCGCGCGATCTGCCGCGAGCTCCGGGAGCTCCTCCCCTCGGATGACGTGCGCGTCTACCGGGTGAGCGGCGAGGAGCTCGTCCCCGTGGCCTGGCAGGGGATGCGCGACCCCTACCGGACCGTGGACGGCGAGCGGCTCCGGACGCGCGTCGGCGAGGGGATCACCGGCTGGGTCGTGCGCCATGGCTCGCCCGCGATCCTCGGCGATGCCGCGCGGGACCCCCGGGCACGGACCGTGCCGGGGACGAGCGACCTCGACGAATCGATGCTCCTCGCGCCGATGCGCGACGACGAGCGGACGATCGGCGTGATCGTCCTCTCCCGGATCGGCCTCCACCGGTTCGATGACGACGACCTGCGGACGCTCGAGATCTACGCGGCGATGGCCGCGCAGGCGATGGTCAACGCGGACGCGACGGAGCGGCTCCGGGCCCAGTCGCGCCACCTGGAGCGGCAGCTGGAGACCCAGCGGGAGCTCCTCCGGGTCACCGAATCGATCCTCTCCTCGCTCGACCCGCGGCGCGTCGTGGACGAGATCACCGCGCGGCTCGGTGCGCTCGTGCCCGTGGACAGCCTCTCCGTCCAGCTGCGCGACCCGGATCCGGTGGACGGCGTCCGTCTCCTGGAGGACCGGGCGGGGACCTGGGCGCGGATCGTGGCTCCCCTCCGGCGCCGGGACGGCGGCCTGGGCACGCTCCGGCTGGAGCGGCGTGGGCGCGGGGCGCGCTTCGAGCCCTGGGAGGTGGAGCTCGTCACGCTCTTCGCCGGCCAGGTCTCGATCGCGCTCGCGAACGCGGTCGCCCACCGCGAGGTGGAGGAGCGGGCGCGGACCGATGCGCTCACCGGGCTGCGCAACCAGGGCGCCTTCCAGGACGACCTCGCCCGGGCGGTGAGCGATGGCCGGCCCTTCGGGCTCCTGATGATCGACCTGGACGACTTCAAGTCCTGGAACGACGCCCACGGCCACGAGGCGGGGAACCGGCTCCTGGAGGCGATCGGGCGTGAGCTCCAGGCGGCCTGCCGCGAGACGGACCGCGTCTACCGCTACGGCGGGGACGAGTTCTCGATCCTCCTCCCCGAGGCCTCCGGCCGGACGGCGGTCGAGGTGGCGGAGCGGCTCCCCGGCGCGGTCCGTGCGGCCTCGGGCGATCGGGTCTCGTGCTCGATCGGGATCGCGGCCTTCCCGGCGGACGGCGGGGATGCGGAGACGATCGTCCTGGCGGCAGACCGGGCCTGCTACGTGGCGAAGCGCGCCGGCGGGTCCCGGGCCGCGATCGCCGAGGAGGGGCTCAGCCCGGAGGCCCCGGCCCCCGCGGACGGATCGGACGACCGGGGGACGCACGCGGCCTGACCGGCCGTCTCCTCCGGCGCGCTACCCTTCCCGGCGATGAGCGCTGAGCCCCGGCCGAGGATCGTCGTCGCCCACGCGGCGGTGAGCCACGAGCCGCCCGATTCCGTCCCCGCCCTCAAGGTGCGCTGGTACCGCGAGGCGGTGGAACGCGCCGGTGGCGAGGTCCTCGCGATCGCCCCGGACCACCCGCGGAGCGCGATCGCGGCCGCCCTGGCGGCGATGGACGGCCTGATGATCTGCGGCGGCGCGGACCTGGATCCCGCGCTCTATGGCGAGGCGCCGGCCGGAGCACGCGGCCTGGAGCCGGAGCGGGATTCGCTCGAGCGGGAGGCGTGGGCGGCGGCGGAGGTGCGCGCGCTCCCGATCCTCGGCCTCTGCCGTGGGCTCCAGGCGCTGAACGTCTTCGGGGGCGGGAGCCTTCTCCAGCACGTGGACGGCCACGACGGGCCGGCGCCCACGGAAGGCCCCGCCTGCACCCACCCGCTCACGCTCGTGCCGGGGACCCGGATCGCGGGGATCCTCGCCGAGGGGGCCGGCGCCACCTTCACCGTGAACAGCTATCACCACCAGGCGGTGACCGCGGACCGGCTCGCGCCCGGCTTCCTCCCGTCGGGCTGGAGCCCTTCGCCGGAGGGTGATCTCGTGGAGGCGATGGAACGGCCGGGCGAGCGCTTCGTGGTCGCCGTCCAGTGTCACCCGGAGCGGACGGAGTCGACGCCGGCCGCCTTCGAGCGGCTCTTCCAGGCCTTCATCGATGCGGCGCGCGCCGGGGGGACGCGGGGCGCCTGAGCGGACGCGGGACGCGACCGGCGGTCAGATCCGCCAGCGGCCGCGCCGGCGGGGCCGCTCTTCCTCGGGGGCAGGCTCCGCGACGGCGGCCTCTTCGCCGGCCGCATCCACGGGGAGGGCAAGCTCGGCTTCGGGCCACGCGCTCGTGGCGACCTCCGGGGCGGGCTCCGTCCCCGGCTCGGCGGCAGGCGCGTCCGCGTCCGCATCCGCGAACGGGTCCCAGCCGACCGGATCCGGAGCGGCCTCCGCGGCAGGATCGGGATCGCGGCCGGGATCGACGACCAGCTCCGGGGTGGGCGCGTCGTCCGCGGGTGGAGCAGCATCCCAGGGAGCGGGGGCGGGTTCCGGCTCGGGGTCCGGGGTGGGATCCCAGGAGGCGACCTCGGTCTCCGGCTCCGGGGGGGCCATCGGCTCGACGACCGGCGCCGGGGCGGGCTCCCACGTGGCGACCTCGGGCTCCGGCTCCGGCTCCGGCTCCGCGGGGGCCATCGGCTCGACGACCGGCGCCGGGGCGGGCTCCCACGTGGCGACCTCGGGCTCCGGGGGCGGGACGGGCTCCCAGGGGGGCTCCACGGGGGCCGGCTCGTCCACGGGCGCAGGCCCGGGCATGGCCGACGGGGGCGGAACGGCGGTGGTGGGCGGGAGGGCCCACGGCGGAGGCATCGTGGGCGCACCGGGGCCGGCGGGGAACCCCGGTCCCGGGGCGGGGAGCGGGACCCGCGTGACGATCACCTCGCTCTCGTCCGCGATGCCGAGGATGGCCGCGGCGGAGCCCTGGTTGATCGCAAGGCAGAGGCGCCCGAACGAATCCTCGTAGAGGAGGGGCGTCCCCGGCGGCACGTTCCCGAAGGTCTCGACCCAGGCGACCTCCAGGTCCCGGACCCCGGAGAGGTCCGTGACGCGCAGCCAGACGCGCTCGCCGTAGGCGATCTGCCCGAGCGCCCCGCGCAGCTGCGGCCCGAGGCCGGAGAGCTTCACGTTCCCGAAGGTGTCCTGGTAGATGACGTGGGTGCGCAGGATCCCCGCGTAGACCTCCGCCTCCGGCCACTCGCCCACGATGAGGCGGCTGGGATCCACCGCCGGGCCGAGGAAGTCGATCGGGACCCCCGTGGCGAGGTGGGCGGCAGCGGGCGCGAAGAGGTCACGGCCGTGGAAGCTGGCGCTCACCACGGGGAGCCGGTACTGCTGGCTGATGATCACGTGCGCCCGCGTGATCCCCCCGAGGCGTGCCGCGGCCGGCAGGAGGATCCCGTTGTCCGGCCCGAGGAGGAAGTCACCCCGCGCCGTCTCGAGGGCGATCGGGCGGCGCTCCGTCCCCACGCCCGGATCGACGATCGCGACGTGGGCGCCCACCGGAAGGTAGGGAACGGCGGACCAGAGGAGGAGCGCCCCGTCCCGGACGCGGAACTTGGCCACGTCATGGCTGATGTCGATGACGAGCGCATCCGGTGCCACCCCGAGGATGACGGCACGCATGATCCCCGCGAAGGGATCCCGCAGTCCGAAGTCCGTGACGAGGCTGACGACGGGGCGGGAGCCCGGCCGTGCCTGCCGGGAGGCGGCGGGGGTGGTGATCGTGCGCGTGAAGATCCGGGGCATTGACGCGCATCCTACCCCCGGCTCGTCCGGCCCGTCCGTGCGGGGAGGGACCGGAGCCCGGGACGCTATGCTCGGCGCCCGATGGACCCAGCGAGCGAGCATCCGGTCCCGGCCGGCCCCGTGCGGGGTGAACGGCCACCCTCTCCGCCGCGCCTCCTCGGCCTGCGCCTTCTCGGCGGGCTGATGGCCGGGCTGTGGGCCGGGCTGGGTGTCGTCGTCTTCGTCACCTACCGGCCGGGCGGTCCGCTCGATCCGTGGGTGGGGATCGCCGCCTTCCTCCCCGCGGCGATCGCGGCGATCGCGGTGGTCCGGCCACCGCTGGCGGGGACCTGGCGCGGTGGGGTGAGCGTCGTCTGGATCGCCCTCATCGCCGTCCTCCTCGTCCTGCCCCTCATCGGCCTGGTCAGCGAGCAGCTCGTGACCGGGGTCGGGCGGACCCTCCTCCCCTCCCCGGAGGTCGCCTACGCGGCCGTGCTCGCCACCTTCCTCAGCACGCTCTACGTGGCGCTCGGGATCCTCTCCCTGCGCGGCGTCATCCCCGGCACGGTGGAGCTCCCCGGGATCCACAGCGAGATCGACCGGCGGCCCGGGGTCTTCGTGGCGATCGTGGCGTCCGCGCTCGTGACGCTCGCGATCTCCGTCACCTTCGGCGGGCTCGCCTGGGTGAACGAGGTCGCGCTCGCGGAACAGCCGGTGGCGCCCTCGCGCTTCGGTCCGAGCGACCCGGCCCTGCGCGTTCCCCGCTGCTCGGACGGGCTGCGGGTCGGACGCGGGGCAGCCCTGGCGATGGAGGTCACCGCCTACGAGGACGACGTCGCGGTGGGGAGCGCCCGCCTCGCCGGGGAGCGGAGCGGCGTGGCGGAGACGTGGACGGGGAGCGCGGACGGGCCGCTCGGGCCCGTGGTGACCGGCTACACGCGGCTGGACGGCCGGGCCTGGCTCCTCACCGGGGGGCGCTGGGAGGCAGCGGAGATCGATCCGTATGCCCTGACCGGCCTCGCCGGGCTGACCGCGGACGGCCCGGTGGCGGCCACGGTGGACCGGCCCGGTCGGCCGCCCGTGGCGGAGGATCTGGGCGTGGAGATCGTGGGCGGCGCCAGGGCACGTCGCTGCCGCACGGCGATCGACGGTCCGACCGCGCTCGATGCCTTCCTTCCCGTGCGCTGGCTGGCCGGCGGTGACGCGGTGGCGGCACGCGCGCCGCTCACGGCCTGGCGGGGCACCCTCGACTGGTGGGTCTTCGCGGACGGCGAGCTGGGACAGGCGCTCCTCATCCTCAACGGGTACCCCGGCGACGCATGGCCGAGCACCGGGATCCAGGGCGAGATCCGGGCGCGCCTCGTGGCGCTGGACCGCGGCGCGCCGCATGCGGTCCTGGCGCCGGAGTCGGCACCCGCGCCGTGACGCGAGGCGCGATGATGATGGGGGAGGTGGACGAGCGATGACCCGCACGAGACGGTACGAGAAGTGGGACCGTGCCGCCCGCTACCTGAACATCATCGCGCAGCTGGAAGCGCATCCGGAGGGGATCTCCGCCCAGGCGATCGCCGATCGGATCGGCGTCTCCAAGCGGACCGTCTACCGGGACCTGCAGGCGCTCGACCTGCAGGCCTCGATCGCGCTCTGGTCCGACCGCGGGCTGTGGGGGATCGACCGCGACAAGGCCTTCCTGCCGCCGCTCAAGCTGACGCTCTACGAGGCGATGACCCTCTTCCTCGGGGCACGCCTCCTCGCGCGGGCCAGCGACGAGCGGGACACCGCGATCTTCGGGGCGTGGGGGAAGCTGGCACGGATCCTGCCGCCGGTCCTCGCCACCCACCTGCGGGAGACCGGGGACGCCTATGCCACGCGCCCGGAGAACGCCCACGTGACGGAGGTCCTCCGCACGCTCACGCGGGGGTGGGTGGACCGGCGGGTCGTCCAGATCGAGTACGGGCCGTCCGTCTACGACCCCTCGGTCCCGTCACGCACCACGCGCGTCCACCCCCTCGCGATCGAGCCCTCGGCGATGACCCGGGCCCTCTACCTCGTGGCCTGGGACGAGAAGAAGAACGCGCAGCGGACCTTCAAGATCGAGCGCATCCGCTCGGCATCGCTCACCCCCGAGCCGTTCGATGGCCACGACGACGAGAACGTCGCGCGCGATCTCCTGAGCGCGTGGGACGTGATCTCGGACCAGCCGCTCGTCCGGATCGTCATGCGCATCTCGCCGGCGACCGCGCAGCGCTTCGCGGAGACGATCTGGCACCCCACGCAGTCGATCGAGCGGGAGGAGGATGGCGGCCTGATCTGGCGCGCGACCGTCTCGGGGACCGCGGAGATCCTCTCCTGGATCGTGGGCTGGGGTCCGGATGCGGAGCTCCTCGAGCCCCCGGACCTGCGCGCGAAGGTGGCCGCGCTGCACGCGCAGGCGGCGGCCCGCTACCGCTGACCCGCGCCCCCACGGGAAACGCCGAGGGCCGCTCCGCCGAAGCGGAACGGCCCTCGTCCCTTGATCCGTGCGATCCGGCCGGGCGACCCCGGCCGATGGCGATGCCGGCTAGAGCGCCTTCACCGCCGCGGCGAGGGACTCCAGGCCGGCCTTCGCGTCCGCGAAGAGCATCCCGGTCTTGGGGTCCGTGTAGAGCTCGTTGTCGATGCCCGCGTAGCCGCGGCCCATCGAGCGCTTGATGACGACCACGCTCTTCGCCTGGTCCACATCGAGGATCGGCATCCCGTAGATCGGCGAGGCCGGGTTCGAGCGGGCGGCCGGGTTCGTGACGTCGTTGGCGCCGACCACGAGGGCCACGTCCGCGCGGCTGAACTCGGGGTTGATCTCCTCCATCTCCTTGAGCTGCGGATAGGGCACGTTCGCCTCCGCGAGGAGGACGTTCATGTGCCCGGGCATCCGGCCGGCCACGGGATGGATCGCGTAGGAGACCTCCACGCCGCGCGCTTCCAGGATCTCGGCGAGCTCCCGGACCGCGTGCTGGGCCTGGGCGACGGCGAGGCCGTAGCCCGGGACCACGATCACCTTCTGGGCGTAGGCCATCTGGATCGCGGCGTCATCGACACCGACCTCCCGGACGCTGCCTCCCCCGCCGGCGGCGGCACCCGCTCCGGCAGCGGCATCACCGCCGCCGAACCCGCCGACCATGATGTTCATGATCGAGCGGTTCATCGCGTCCGCCATCAGCTTGGTGAGGATGCCGCCGGAGGCCCCGACGAGCGCGCCCGCGATGATGAGGACCGGGTTGTTGAGCACGAAGCCGGACATCGCCGCCGCCGTGCCGGTGAACGAGTTCAGCAGGCTGATGACGACGGGCATGTCCGCGCCGCCGATCGGGAGGACCATCGTGATGCCGAAGACACAGCCCGCGATCGTGATCGCGAGGAGGATGCCGAGCTTCACGCCGGTGCCGATGCCCTCGAGCGGGGCGCCGTAGGCGGAGAGGATGAGGATGATCGTGCCGACCGCGGTGATGAGCCCGAGGGCGACCGTGGTCATCTGACCGCCGGGCACCTTGATCGGCGCGCCGGAGATCAGGCCCTGGAGCTTGCCGGAGGCCACGATCGACCCGGTGAAGGTGATGCAGCCGATGACGACGCCGAGGACGACGAAGACCGCGGTGGAGAGGGTCTCCTTCTCCGTCCCGGCGACGTGCATGTAGTCGAAGATCGCGATGAGCGCCGCCGCGCCGCCGCCCACTGCGTTGAACAGCGAGACGAGCTGGGGCATCGCGGTCATCTTCACGCGCTTCGCCATGACGAGGCCGAGGCCACCGCCGATGACCAGCCCGACGATGATGATGACCCACGCCTCGATCGAGAGGCCTTCGCCCCGGAGCGCGTAGTAGGCGAGCGTGGTGAAGATCGCGACGGCCATGCCGGACGCGGAGAGCTGGTTGCCCTTCCGCGCGCTGGCCGGGCTGTTCATGAGGTGGAGGCCGAGGACGAACGCCGCAGCGCCCACGAGCCACGCGAAGAAGGCGATGGTGAAGAGCCACTGCTCCGACATCGGATCAGGCCTCCTTGGGCGCGTCGGCCTTGGCGGCGACGGGCTTCTTCTTGAACATCTGGAGCATCCGGTCCGTCACCACGTAGCCACCCACGACGTTCGCCGCGCCGAAGACGGTCGCCACGAACGCGAGGACGTAGCCCAGCGGGTCGGACGCCTCGGCCGCGATGATGATCGCACCGACGATGACGATGCCGTGGATCGAGTTGGCGCCGGACATCAGGGGGGTGTGCAGGGTCGCGGGGACCTTGCTGATCACCTCGAAGCCGACGAGGATCGCGAGGACGAAGAGCGCGAGCGAGTTGAGGAGCTGGGTATCCATCTCAGGCACCGGCCTCCGGCTTGGCGTCGGCCGCGGGGGCCTCGGCGGCGGGGGCCTCGGCCGGGGCCGCGGGCTCCGGAGCGGGCTCCGGGGCCGGCGCGGGGGCCGGGGCAGGGGCGGCGGGCTCGACGCCGAGCAGCTTCGCGGTGGCCGCCTGGACGACCTTGCCGCCCTGGGTGATCACCGTCGCGCTCGTGATCTCGTCCGCCATGTCGTAGGTCATCGCGCCGTCCTTGACGAAGTGGACGAGGAGCGCGCTGATGTTCCGGGCGTAGAACGCGGAGGCGCCGGCGGGCATCGTGGCCGGGATGTTCGCGGGGGCGATGATCGTCACGCCGTTCTCGGTCGTGAAGGTCTCGCCGGCGCGGGAGATCTCGACGTTGCCGCCCAGATCGCTCGCCGCCATATCCACGATGACCGAGCCCGGCTTCATCAGGTTGACCGCGTTCTTCGTCACGAGGACGGGCGGCTTGCGACCGGGGACCTGGGCCGTGGTGATCACCACGTCCATGCCGCCGATCAGGCCCTCGAGCTCCGCCTTCTGGGCCGCGGCCTCCTCCGCCGTCAGCTCGCGGGCGTACCCGCCGCTGCCGGAGGCGTCCGCGACGGACTTCAGCTGGAGGAACTTGGCGCCGAGCGATTCGGCCTGCTCGCGCGTCTCGGGGCGCACGTCATACGCATGGACGAGAGCGCCGAGCCGCTTGGCCGTGCCGATCGCCGCGAGACCCGCCACGCCGATCCCGAGGATCAGGAGGTTGGCGGGCTTCGCCGTGCCGGCGGCCGTGGTGAGGAGCGGGAAGTAGCGGGGGTAGGCCTCCGCGGCGATGAGCACGGCCTTGTAGCCGCCGACGTTCGCCTGCGAGGAGAGCGCGTCCATCGTCTGCGCCCGCGACAGCGTGCGCGGGAGCGCATCCAGGCTGATCGCGGTGACGCCCTGCGCCGCAAGCGCCTGGGCGGTCTGCGGATCGATGAGCGGCTGGAGGAGGCCGATGAGGGCCTGCCCGCTGCGCAGCTTGCCGACCTCGGCGGCCGACGGCTTCTGCACGCGCAGGACGACATCCGCCTGGCTGTAGAGCTCCGCTTCGGAGACGACCTTGGCGCCGGCGTCCGTGTAGGCGCTGTCCGGGAAGGCCGATCCGGCTCCCGCGCCGGACTCGACCAGGACCTCGATCCCGGACTTCACGAGCTTGCCGATCACTTCCGGCACGAGCGCGACACGCCGTTCGTTCGGCGCCGACTCCCTGGGTACCGCGACCTTCATCCAGGAACCTCGATGAGAGGGGTGGGCAGGCAGAGGGAAAGAGCCGCTCTGCGACGGCCGAAAGGATAGCGGAGCGGAGCGCGGAGGGGAAGCGGCCGGACCGGGCGCGGCCCGGATGGCGCGGCGGTCAGCGACCGCGCACCGGGATCGTCAGGGTCGCAGGTCGGTGCAGTCGGACGGCGTGTTGTCGTGGACGGCCTTGCCCGGTCCGCACTCACCCGGGAGATCGAACGTGCCGCCCTGGATCAGCACGCCACCGCCGTAGGACTGCGCGCCGTTGTCATGGATCGACGCCGTATCCGCGATCGTCAGGGCGCCGAGATAGACGAAGACACCCCCACCGGAGTTCGCGGTGGCCACGTTGTGGTGGATCGAGCTGCTGCCGGACATGGCGAGCGTCCCGTTGCCCATGATCTGCACGCCGGCTCCCTGCTGGCCGACGTGGTTATCCACGATGGATGACGACCCTTCCATCCGGACGGTGCCGTTGTTGATGTAGATCCCGCCGCCGCCGAACGCGCTCGTGTTGTCCACGATGCGGCTGGTATCGCTCATGAGCATGACCGCTCCCGTCGCCACGTAGGCACCGGCGCCGTTGTCCGTCGTCGTCGTGTTGGCACGGACCACGGTGGCCCCGGCCAGCGTCACGGCAGCGCCGAAGAGATAGAGCCCGCCGCCGTAGCCCGCCGTGTTCCCGCGGACCACCACATCGCGCAGCAGCGTGGCGCCGCTGACCGCCCGCACCCCGCCCCCATTCGGGGCAGATCCGCCCGTGATCGTGAGCTTGGCGATCTTGACGATGGTGGCGCCCGGGGCGATCGTGACCACCGCGTCGAGCGCGTCACCATCCAGGGTCGGCTTCGCAGCGCCCTTGGGGCGGATCCCCCGGATCGAGAGGGACCGGTCGATCATCGTGGTGCCGTGGCAGACGCCGCGCAGGGTGAGGTGGTCGCCGTCGCTCGCGGCCGCCACGGCAGCGGCGAGCGTCCTCTTCGTGATCCCGCTATCCGTGTTCTTCACCCGGCAGGCGGTCGGGGAGAGGCCCAACGCGGGCGCCGCAGGGATCGCGGCGAGGAGGGAGAGCGCGACCAGGAGCGCGCCGGCGCCCTTCGCGGAACGACCGAGTCTCGCCACGGGAGGGCTCCGATGCTGCTTCGTGAGCGCCCCTGGGGCGGGCCGCCGCTGGGCGGGAGGGTAGCAGGGGACGCGATGGCGGCGGCACACCCCCGGGGAAGCCGGGGGTGTGGCTACGGCCGGGGCGGGCCGGCAGGCCAGGCGAACCTCAGTCGCAGATGGCCCCGGTGCCCATCCTGGTGACGATCTGGCCCGGGGTGTTGCCGCTCGTGCGCTCCGCCGCCCCGGTGAGGACCGCGGGCGTCCCACAGGCCGGCCACAGGACGATACCCCCGCCACGGCGTCCGCCGATGTTGTCGCTCACCGAGCTCGCATCCTCCATCGTGAACACCTGGCCGAAACCCGGGATCTCGATGGCGCCGCTGTTCCGGGTCGCGTGGCTGTCGTTGTCATGCACCGACGCATCGCCGGACAGGAGGGTCGGCCCGTAGGTATAGATCCCGGACGCCGGGCCGTCCGACCGGTTGTGGTGGACCGACGAGGATCCGGCGAGGGTGAGCGAGCCGTTGTTCCAGATCCCGCCGCCCCAGGTCAGCGTGCGGTTGTGATGGACCGACGCGGAGCCGGCGAGGGTGAGCGTGGATGGCGCAGCGTTCAGGACGCCGCCGCCCGCGACGGCACGGTTGTGGTGGATGGACGAAGATCCGCGGAGGGTCAGGCTCCCCCCGTTGTGGTTCCACACCCCACCTCCGTTCGCCGGCGTCCGGTTGTGGTGGATGGACGAGGAATCCTCGAGGGTGAGGGTCGCGCCGAAGTCGTTCGCGATGCCCCCCGCGTCGAGGTCCGAGCGGTTGTGGTGGATCGACGCGGAATCGCGGAGGGTGATGTCACCGGCGAATTCGTTGTAGACGCCGCCCCCGCTCTCCGTCGCGTGGTTCGAGCGGATCGACGCCTCCCCCTCGAGAACGACGGTCCCCTGGTTGTAGAGTCCGCCGCCGTAGCCGCCGGTGTTCCCGCGGATGACGCTCCGGTCGCCGATCGTCAGCGTCGCCCCGGACCAGTTCGCGATGCCGCCCGCGTACGACTGGTCGCTGGTCCCGACGTTGCCCGAGACGGTCGTCGTGCCGGCGAGCGTGAGCGTGCCCTCGTTGGAGATCGCGCCCTCGTCGGCCGACACGTTGCCTCGGACCACGACATCGCGGAGCGTGAGCGTGCCCTCGTTGGAGATCGCGCCGCCGTAAGTCCCCCCGGAGCCCGGCGTCCCGGACCCATCCGTGATGACCAGCCGCTCGATCGTGACGGTGGCGCCCGGGGTCACCGTGATCACCGAGCCGCTCGCATCACCATCGAGGACCGGCAAGGGCTTGCGCTTCGGCTTGATGCCCACGATCGTGATGTCCCGGGCGATCACCGTGTAGCCGTGGCAGACGCCGCGGACCGTGAGCCGAGCGCCCGTCTGGGCCGCCGCGAACGCGACGCCGAGGTTGTCGAACGACACGTGCGGATCGGCGGTCGTGTCCGTCACCACGCACGGCGGTTCCGCCACCGCGGCCGACACCGTGGCCGCGGGGATCGCGGCAAGAAGGGAGAGCGCGACAAGGAGCGCGCCGGCGCCCTTCGCGGAACGACCGAGTCTCGCCACGGGAGGGCTCCGATGCTGCTTCGTGAGCGCCCCTGGGGCGGGCCGCCGCTGGGCGGCAGGGTAGCAGGGGGCGCGATGGCGGCGGCGCACCCCCCGGGGAAGCCGGGGGGTGCCTCCGCGCCGCTCAGCCCGGCCGCTTCGTCGTCGGCTGCGCGGGCGGCCAGGGAAGCGCGAGGTACTCGGCCTTCCAGGCGGCCTTCACGACCTCCGTGTAGTGGTGGACGAGGACCCCGTTCGTGGCATCCGTGGGGACGCGCACGAGGAGCTCCACGTAGTCGAAGGAGTTCGAGGCCGCGAACGCCATCTGGACGGTCGTGATCAGCCCGGCCTCGCCACGCGGCTCGAAGGGGACGAGGATCGGCCCGGTATCGATCTGGTACTCGCCGTCCCGCTCGTTCACGTTGATCGTCTTGACCGGGAAGTCGAGGCGGACCTGGAGCCCGGCGAGCTCGAGCGTGGCGTGGCAGACGAGGCGCCGGCCCTCATGGATCGCGTCCACGATGTGCCCGGGGGTCGGGAGCGGCTCCGCGTCCACCTCCACGAGGCGGACATGCGACTCATCGAACGTATCGTCCCGCCGCACGAACATCCGCTCCGGCTGCATCCCCGATCCGGGCGGCCAGAGCGGGATCCCCATCCCGGCCCGCTGGTAGGTCTTCACCTGGAGGAACCGCTCGTTCCCGAAGACCGGGATCATCTCCGCGTTCGTGGGCATCCACATGTCCGTGGGGACGCCCACGTACTCGGTGCGGCAGGGCGCGCCGAGGACGAGCCGGTCGCTCTCGCCGGTCGCCGGGTCTGTCAGCTCGCAGATCGCATCCACCGGCGTCCGGGCGTTGTTCAGCGTCCGGGGCGGCTTGTGGCTCACCGTGGTCGGCGGCTTCTTCAGCTCGTCCACCCGCCACTGGACGGACGAGGCGGCGTGATCGATCGCGCGGACCATCGGGCTCCTCGGCTCGAGATGCACCCGCGGATGCGGGCGTCCGCGATGAGGCTAGCGGGCGGGACGCGGCAGGGAGCGGCGGTCCTGCAACCGGATCAGGCGGGCGCGGCGGCCCCCGCGCGGAGGATCGCCGGGCGGAGGAGGACGATCAGTCCCACGGAGAGCGTGGTGACGATCCCCATCCCCACGAGGACGATCTGCTCCCCGGCGACCTGGGAGAGCGCGGAGACGCCGGCCATCCCGATCGGCTCCAGCAGGACGAAGGTGAGCGTGAAGAGCCCGAGCACCCGTCCCCGGACGGCCGCGGGCGCGAGCTGCTGGAGGAGGAGGTTGCAGGTCGCGTACTGGATGTTCGTGCACATCGGCAGGAGGGTGAGGACGACGACCGCGACCGCCGCGCTCTCCGCGAGGCCGAGCCCGGCGACGAAGAAGGCGCTCGCGAAGACCCCGGCGATGAGCACCCGCCCGGTCCCGAAGCGCCGGAGGATCCGCCCGAGCGAGAGCCCGATCGCGAGGATCGCGACCCCGCCGAGCGCCATCGCGACCCCCTGCGCCCCCGCATCCGACCCGAGCGTCCGGGCGACGACGATCGGGAGCGGCGCGAAGTAGGAATAGACCGCGAGCGACATGAGCGCGCCGATGAGGACGACGGAGATCGCCACCGGGGAGCTGCGCAACCAGCGCGCCCCGGGGCGCAGGTCGAGCCGCGAGCCCGCGGGCGTGCCCTCGTCCGCGATCGCCGCCACCCGGCCCAGGCGGCGGAGAAGGAGGACCGCGGTCGCCGGGAAGAGGAGGGAGACGATGAACGAGGGCGCGATCCCCACGAGCGCCACGAGCGGTCCGATGAGGAGGCCGCCGGCGATCCGTCCGGTCGCGGTGGCGATGAGAAGGGAGCCGATCGCGCTCCCCATCTGGGACCGCGGGACGACCGCCCCGGCGAGCACCTGGATGGAGACGGAGTTGAAGCCCTCGGCGCCGCCGATGAGGGCCGCAGCGAGGAGGATCGGGGCGAGCGCCGGGGCGGGGCCCGAGAAGGCGAGCGTCATGAGCAGGATCCCGCCGACCTGGACGGCGATCCCGAGGAGGAGGACGCGGCTCGGGCCGAAGCGGTCGGTCAGCGCGCCGCCCGCGATGACCGGGATCGGCATCCCGAGCGTCCAGCAGGCGCTGAGGAGGCCGAGCTCCACGACCCCCATCCCCGCCGCGAGCATCCCCGCGATCGCCGCCGTGTAGGCGGTCCAGACGGCGATCTGGTTCGCGGCGCTCGTCGCGAGGACGATCCGGTAGCGGGGGGTGCGGAGCGCCTCCATGCGGCCGGACGGGGCCGGCTCAGCCGGGGAGCCAGTCCGGGAAGCGCTCCTCCATCAGGCGCCGGCAGGCGTCCGCGTCCTCCTCCGTGAAGCCCTGGTAGGGAGAGAGAAGACGCAACGGGAAGTCGGGCAGGGAGCCGATCCGGACCATCAGCTTGTCGTAGGCGCCGTCCATGTGCGGCCCCGGGGCCGGGATCCGCCAGAGGGCGTCCCCCAGGGTGAGGAAGCCGTGGCCGACGCGGGCCAGCGTGGCCTCGTCGCCGGCGACGGCGGCGTCGAAGACGGCGTGGCACTGGCGGGGGGAGAGGGGCGCATACGAGGCGAGCAGGGAAGCCGGGCCGGCGAGCGCGGCGGTGGGGAAGAGATCGACGTCGAAGTGGTGGGCGAGCTCCGGCACGTGGAGCATCAGCTCCACGGCGACCGCGGCGCTCCCGGTGGCGACCTTCGTGGCGATGAGGTTCGGCACGCGCGGGACGATCCGCCGGTAGTCGGCGGCGCCGAGCATCCGCCCCGTCCGGCCCACGTTGTAGTGGAGGAAGGTGGAATCGGTGAAGGTCCCGCAGACCTCGTCGAAGAAGCGGAGGAGATCGTCGTCCGAGCAGCGGCCCCACGGGGGGAGCGAGATCTGGAAGGAGCGGGCGCCCAGGTGGTGCGCGATCCGGATCCGCTCCACGATCGCGGGGACGGACATCCCGATCACGCCGACCTGGGCCGTGGCCGCGTTCCGATGAGCCTCGTCCACGAAGGCCGCCACGACCGCCCGGAAGCGCGCGGTGTCCACCGCGTAGCCCTCGCCCGCGGTACCGAAGACGTACAGGTGACGGAAGCCGTCCGCGGCCGCGCGCCGGACCTGCTCGCGGAAGAGCTCCTCCAGGAATGCCTCGCGCTCGTCCCACGGGACGGCGCAGGCGACGAGGATCTGGCGCGGGGCGCGCGGGGCGGAAGAAGAAGGACCAGCAGGGCTCACCCCGCCACGATACCCGCCGGGGGCCGTATCCTGCGGGGCGATGACGTCCGCGCCCGCCGCCCCCGCCACCGGGGCCGCCTTCCTCGCCGCGCTCCGGGACGCGCTTCCCACCCTGCGCCTCCTCACCGACCCCGCCGAGACCGAGCCGCATCGCTGGGACGAGACGGAGTACATGCGGCCGGGGATCCCGCTCGGCGTCGCCTTCCCCGCGAGCACCGCGGAGGTCGTGACGATCGTCCGGCTCGCGGGCGCCCATGGTGTCCCCCTCGTGCCGCGCGGCGCGGGGACGGGCCTGTCGGGCGGGGCGATCGCGGCGGACGGCGCGCTCACCCTCGTCCTCACCGGCCTGGACGCGATCCACGCGATCGATGCGGAGAACCAGCTGGTCCGCTGCGGCCCCGGGGTCCTGAACGCCGAGCTCGGGCGCCGCGTGGCGGAGCACGGCCTCTTCTACCCGCCCGATCCCTCCTCCTACGAGATCTCCACGATCGGCGGGAACCTGGCGGAGAACGCGGGCGGCCTGCGCTGCGTGAAGTACGGCGTGACGCGGGACTACGTGCTCGACCTCGAGGTCGTCCTCGCGGATGGGGCGGTCATCCGGACCGGGGGCGCCACGGTGAAGGACGTCATGGGCTACGACCTGACGAGCCTCTTCGTGGGCTCCGAGGGGACGCTCGGGATCATCACCGAGGCGACCCTCCGGCTCCTCCCCCTCCCACCCCCCAAGCTCACCCTCCTCGCCTTCTTCGACAGCCTGACGGCGGCGGGCGAGGCGGTGGCGGAGGTGGCCCGGCGGGGGATCATCCCGGTCACCCTGGAGCTGATCGACGCCTTCACCCTGAAGGCGGTCGAGGCGGTCCTCAAGCTCGGGCTCGACCCGGATGCGGCGGCGATGCTGATGATCGAATCGGATGCCGGCGGCGAGGCGGCCGCCGCCGAGCTCGACGCGGCGGAGGCGGCCTGCCGGGCGACCGGGGCGACCTCCGTCCTGCGGGCGGCGGATGCCACGGAGGCGGACTGGCTCCGGGAGGCGCGCCGGCGCGCGCACTGGGCGCTCGAGCAGGCGGGTGTGGCGCGCACGGACGACATCGGCGTCCCCCGCTCCGCGATCCCCGCGATCATCGCGGAGATCGGGGAGATCGGCGCGCGCCACGGGGTGCGGATCGGGGTCTTCGGCCATGCCGGGGACGGGAACCTCCACCCCTCGTTCATCATGGACCGGGACGACCCGGACGCGGAGGAGCGCCTGGAGGCGGTACGCGCGGAGATCTACCGCGCGGTCCTCCGGCTCGGCGGCACGATCGCGGGCGAGCACGGGACCGGCGTCCCCAAGCGGAAGTGGCTCGCGGAGCAGCGCGGGCCCGCGGCGGTCGCCGTGATGCACGCGATCAAGGCGGCGCTCGATCCGCAGGGGATCCTCAACCCCGGGAAGCTCCTCCCGTGAGCGCAGCCTTCCTCGCCGCGCTCCGGGCTGCGCTCCCGGAGCTGCGCCTGATCACGGACCCCGCGGAGACCGAGCGCTACCGCCATGACATGACGGAGTACGCGCACCCCGGGAGCCCGCTCGGCGTCGCCTTCGCGCGCTCCACGGACGATGTCGCCACGATCGTGCGCCTGGCGGCCGCGCACCGGGTCCCGCTCGTCCCGCGCGGCGCGGGCTCGGGCGTCTCCGGCGGCGCGCTCGCGGTGGACGGCGCGCTCACCCTCAGCCTCGAGGAGATGACGGAGATCCTCGAGATCGATGTCGCGAACCTTGTCGTGCGCTGCCGGCCCGGGATCATCAACGCGGAGCTCGGCCGGCGCGTGGCGGAGCACGGGCTCTTCTACCCGCCCGATCCGGCCTCCTACGAGTACTGCTCGATCGGCGGGAACCTGGCCGAGAACTCCGGCGGGCTGCGCTGCGTGAAGTACGGCGTGACACGCGACTACGTCCTCGGCCTCGAGGTCGTCCTCGCGGACGGCTCCGTCATCCGGACGGGCGGCAAGACCGTGAAGGACGTCATGGGCTACGACCTGACCGGGCTCTTCGTGGGCTCGGAGGGGACGCTCGGGGTCATCACGGAGGCCACGCTCCGGCTCATCCCGGCCCCGCAGCCGAAGCTCACCCTCATCGCCTTCTTCCCCTCCGTACGCGCGGCGGGCGCGGCGGTGGCGGCGATCTTCCGGGCGGGGATCATCCCCTGCACCCTGGAGCTGATGGACCGGGAGACGAACCGGGCGGTGGAGGCCGCGATCGGGGTCGGGCTGGACCTGGATGCGGCCGCGATGCTCATGGTCGAGTCGGATGCGGGCGGCGCCGGCGCGGTGCGCGAGCTGGATGCGGCGGAGGCGGCCTGCACGGAGGCGGGAGCGAGCTCCGTCCTGCGCTCCGCGGACGCGAAGGAGGCGGACTGGCTGCGCGAGGCGCGCCGGAAGGCGCACTGGGCCCTCGAGCAGGGCGGGGTGGCGCGGATGGAGGATGTGGGCGTCCCGCGCAGCCGCGTCCCGGATCTCCTCGAGGCGCTCGAGGAGGTCGCGGCGAGCCACGGGATCCGGATCGGCGTCTTCGGCCATGCCGGGGACGGGAACCTCCATCCCTGCTTCGTCATGGAGCGGGACGACCCCCACGCCGAGGAGCGCGTGGAGCGCGCCCGGGCGGACCTCTTCCGCCACGTCCTCCGGCTCGGCGGGACGATCTCCGGCGAGCACGGCACCGGGACCGTGAAGAAGGGCTACCTGGAGGCGCAGCGAGGTCCCGACGCGATCCGCACGATGCGCGCGCTGAAGGCGGCGCTCGATCCGCTCGGGATTCTCAACCCGGGGAAGCTCCTCCCCTGACGCGGGCCGGCGGTGCGCCGGCTCAGGGCATCAGGCGCCGGACCTGCCAGGGGCCGCCTTCCTCCCGCGCGTAGTGGAAGCGATCGTGGAGCCGGTCCATGCGACCGCCCCACAGCTCCACCTCCCGGGCGGCGATCCGGTAGCCGCCCCAGCGCGGCGGCGGCGGGACCTC
>Ga0208783_10000533_pt1 | contig 23415 bp, 35 predicted proteins | sample DEB19_08_DNA_2_FD_184529 | JGI IMG/M metagenome (GOLD analysis project Ga0208783, IMG submission 184529) | Aqueous microbial communities from the Delaware River and Bay under freshwater to marine salinity gradient to study organic matter... | ecosystem: Environmental > Aquatic > Marine >...
AGTTTTGCATCAATAGAATTTGCAACTGAATCTCCTTGGTATTACGGAAATATAAGATTTTTAACTAATGGCTCAGATGGTACTGGTAATACTGGAACCGAAAGAATGCGCATAACGAGTGGGGGCGCATTATATATGTCAAGAGTTGCTTCTGATTTAACTTTTGCGGATAGTGTAGGTGGAATGTATGTAAGGCAAAATGGTAGTGTTTCTGGTTTAGTTGAAGAACTTAGAGTATTTGGTAGAGCAATAGCACTTGTATCACATACTGGTACAAGATATTTAAGTATAGCTGATGGTGGCGCAGCTACTTTCAGTTCGACAGTAACTACAACTGATGTATTATATGTAGGTTCAGGAGGTAGTGGATTTACTCTAACATGGGGAGGTACTATAAGTTATATTTATTCACCTGCTGCAAAGGATTTATCAATATCAATTGGAGGTGTTACTACAAAAGGTATTTATATAAATACAAGCGGAAGAGTTAATATTTATAATTCACTTCTTGTTAACTCCCCATCCGAAGGTGCAACTGGTGAGGGATTAATTGCAGGGCAATCATTTAAAATAGATGCAACGGGTGCAAGCCAAACCGCTAAAATGTACATGGTTTCAAATACATTATCTAATACTTATGGTAGTGGATTGACATTGCAAGGTGCAAACTTCGCTGGAGATAAAGCATTTGGATTTAATCTAAATACAAGTGGTAGCTTTGAAACATATATAAAGAATTCTGGTGGGTCTTTTGTAAATGCAATGACAATAACACAAGCTGCCAATGTGGGTATTGGTACTGCAGCTCCGACACAAGGTAAATTAGTTGTTAGTGGTGCAGTTACTAATAGTATAATGAATGTATCTGCAAGTTTTAGCGGTGGTAATAATTCTATAAATGTTGGAGATGATGGAACTAATGCAGTCATAGGTGTTGGTAATAGTGGTACTGATATGCTGTTTTTAAAACGTATTACAGGTGTATATAGTGAGGCAATGCGTATAACGAGTAATGGCTGGCTATTAATTAAAAACGCTCCATCAACCCCAGCATCAAACCCGAGTGCTGGTGGATATTTATTTGTTGATAGTGGTAGGTTATATTTTAGAGGTTCAAGTGGTACAATAACATTAATTGCAAACGCATAAATTATGATAAATTATTCATGGATAATTCCACAAGACGCATTTGAAGTTTATCCATCGGAAGATGGGTTGACTAATGTAGTCAAGTATATAAAATGGATTAGGAAAGCGGAAGTGATTGATGGCGATGTAACTTATATCGCAGAAAATAATGCTACGTTTATTTGTGGCCAACCCGATCCTAGTAATTATACTCCGTATGAAGATTTAACGGAGCAAATAGTAATATCATGGCTTGAAAGCGGACTTAATATGCAAACTATTGATGGTGCTTTAGCAAATGATATAGCTAATCAAATGCTTCCAAAAACAGAAGTTTTGCCAAATCCTTTTTAATTTATAAATTACACAAAATTTTAACTATGACTTACAGAGATTTATTCGTTTTAATCGAAAACATTAAACTAAACATCGGACAACAAGAAACCAAAGGACAAAAGAAGCTATTTAAAATCTACGAGAAATTAAAGCCATCTATTGATGAGTTTCAAAGCAAGATAGATGACGCAAGGCTTGACAATGCTGCGGTTGATGAGAAAGGTAACTTAATTCTTAATGATAAAGGAGAATATAACTTTAATAAAGAAGGACTTAAAAAGCTAAAAGCGGATATTAAGAAAATTGAGGAAAGTGAGTTTATATTTGAGAAGATTGAGGTAGCTAACCCACAAGGGCTAGAGCCTTACTTTTTCTTAAAAGATTGGGTAAATGGCGTAGAATTACAAGAAGCACCAAAACAAGAAGAAGAAGAACTTTGAGAATTAATAGATCATATATAACGAATTTTGACCAGATTTTAGATGCAAATAACATTGCATTTTCATCTAGTAGTGCAAGTGGTAATACCACACTAACCCAAACGGACGGCATCAATGTAACGCTGGTGAACGCAACATCTGGTGCCGTTACCATTACTCTTCCAACCGCCGTATCAAATGCGGCATCATTTATTATAAAAAAGACCGACTCAAGTACAAATGCAGTTACCATTGATGGGTACTCAAGCGAGACCATAGATGGCTCTACAACTTATATACTTAACGATCAATATAATTACGTAGAGCTAGTGAGTAACGGAACGAATTGGGTTGTAACAAATGAATTTAGAAATGAAATTTGGACTTAAATATTATTTTCATCCAACTCCTAAGAAACTTAGGTTATTTGGCGATTCTCTAGCGGCAGCAAGCGTATTCGTATCTACTATGACTATACTTGAAGGGCATAAAGAGATTGCAATAGCAGTTTTTATTAGCGGATGGGTGGGCAAATTCCTCTCAAATATGTTCGCTGATGATAACAAAAAAGCTGATAACAACTCTTCCGAAGCAAGTAATTGATGAGCTACCGAGTGTTATAGATCAATTCAAAATAGATAATAAGCTAAAAATAACCCATTTTTTAGCTCAATGTGCGCATGAGAGTGGTAATTTTAAATTCACTCGTGAGAACCTAAATTATAGTGCGCAAGGACTCTTAAAGATATTCCCAAAATATTTCAGTAAAGATACCGCAGAGATAGCAGCTCGTAAACCAGAGGTAATTGCAAATATTGTGTATTCACTTAGAATGGGCAATGGCAATAAAGAGAGTGGAGATGGCTATAAATATAGAGGGCGAGGATATATCCAACTTACTGGAAAATCTAATTACAAATCCTTTGGAGATTTTATTGGAGTTAACTTATTAGACAACCCAGATTTAGTCGCTACAAAATACCCGCTTACAAGTGCCGCATGGTTCTTTGAGATTAAGAAACTTTGGAAAATAGCGGAAGAAGGTGTAGAGGAAGAAACAATTAAAAAAATTACCAAATTAATAAACGGAGGCCATCATGGACTTGATGACCGCATTTCTAAAACTAAAATTTTCTATCAATGCTAAAGTACTTACCCATTATTTTTTTATTCACATCGTGTATAACAACGAATAAAGTTAAAAAATACTTGTACGAACATCCCGTACAAGCCGCAAAGCTATGCCTAGATCAGTTCCCACAAAGTAGTGTCGTAGACACTATTTTTATAGCACAAGATAGTATTATAGTTGAGCAAAAAGTAGATAGTATCTATACTTGGCTAGTTGAGGAGCATTACTCACCTAGTGAGATAAAGACTAAAATAAGAACAGTAATTAAAGAGCTAAAGGATACTATTTACATTACCGAGACGAAATGGGATGATAAATATAAGGTGCTTTACGAGGCTAAGGATAAAGAGTATGCAATATTAGACGATAAATATACTCGCAATAAAAAGGCATTATTTTATACATGGCTATGGATAGGGATTATAGGAGTTGGAGCATACGCCTATAAAAAATATCTATGATACTAAAAAAATTTTTAGTATATTTGGATAAATCAAATAATATGCCAGATATATTTTTTTATCCTCCTTATTATTCAATACAAGTTTGTAAAGAAAATAAAGAAATTAAAATTTATTCTAATTCAAAACACGCTAAAGGAAGAGAATTATCTCAATATTTAAATAAAGATGGTTATTTAAAAGTACATTTTAAAGATAAAAATCATTTTATACATTCTTTAATTGCAAAATTTTATTTAGGACAAAGACCTAATGGTTTATGTGTAAATCATATTGATGGTAATAAATTAAATAATATGCCAGATAATTTAGAATATGTAACATTAGCCTATAATACAAAACATTCTATTTCAACTGGTATGCATATATGCAATAAACCAGAATTAATGCCAAGATATAAAGATGGTAGATGTAAGGATATTGTAAAATATAAACGTAATTGGTATTTAGAAAATAGAGATAGGATTCTTAAAAAAGCTAAATTAAATTATGAATCCAAAAAAGAAAATGCATACTAAAAGAAAAAGACTTTTTTTTGATTGTGAAGTGTCAACCAACATAGGTTTGTTTTGGTCTAGTGGCTATAAGTTATCAATAGGCCCAGAGTCAATCATAAGGGAAAGGGCAATTATTTGCATTTGCTATAAATGGGAAGGTGTGAAAGAAGTTCACGCTTTGCATTGGGACTCTAAGCAATGCGATAAAAAAATGCTCGAGGCATTTATTAAAGTAGCTAACCAGGCGGATGAAATAATAGGACATAATGGCGATAAATTTGATCTGGCTTGGATCCGTACAAGATGCCTATACCATAGTATTGAGATGTTCCCAAATTACACCACAATTGATACGCTTAAAATAGCTCGTAGCAAGTTTAAATTTAATAGCAATAAACTTAACTACATAGCGAAGTTTTTAGGAATTGGGCAAAAGATCCATACCGACTACGATCTATGGAAAAAGATAATGCTTGACAAGGATAAAGTGGCAATGGAGAAAATGATTAAGTATTGCAAAAATGATGTGGTGTTACTAGAGAAAGTATTTAATCATTTAAACACACATTTAGCCCCTAAAACGCATTATGGAGTAATACATAAGCAAGATAGGGGATCATGCCCCGAATGTGGTTCTGATGAGCTTATAATACAACAAACAAAATACTCGGCTAGTGGAACAAAAATATTAGTAATGCAATGCAAGACTTGTCATAAATTTCATCGCAAAAACGTTAAATGAAAATACGCATCAAATATCGCAAGCTCGGTAAAGAGAAAGTATATGGCGTAGCACATTCCGATGGCTTAATCGAAATAGACGAAAGGTTAAAAGGTAAAAAGCATCTTGAGATTATTATACATGAGGTATCGCATTTATTGTGGCCAGAAGCGGAAGAAGAAGAGATTGAGAAAAAAGCCATAACTTTGACTAAGATTCTTTGGAAAGAAAATTATAGGAGGATTGATCCTCACGAAGATATACCGCTTCAAGACGGTAGCAAGTAAGCAGTTTTTTTCATAATAGTTGGTTTGTCCGCCCCTTGTTTTTACGAGGGGCTTTCTTTTGTAATGTGTTATAAAAAGTGCATTAAGAGGCATTTTAGCACGTTTAAACGAAATTATGAGCGATAAATGAGCCGATAATGAGCGATAAACGGCTCACGAAAAGTTATCTAATCAGTCAACTGAACGAAATCGTTTTCGTAAGTTAATTTTGTTTATTAAATTTTGTTTACTTAGCTTTGTCTAAAATTAAATGATATGAGTACACAAGAAGAAATTAGAACACTACGATTAGCACGAGGCCTTTCGCAAGAAAAACTTGCGCAGCTTTGCGGATTAACTTCACAAACCATTTATCGTGCCGAGAAAACGGGTAAGATCACACTATCCAACTATTTAAAAATTACTAATACTTTAAAAAATGCAACTACTACTAATCCTTCTAGCTTGTAGCCTTATCTTAGCTTTTTTTATCGTGCCAATTAGCACCAAAAAGAAAAAGCCAATTAGAAAAGATCGCAACAATCATTACAAGATTCCTCCCGTATTTTGGGAAGAATACAATTGGCTAAATACCAAGATACATAGAATGACTAGAACGGATTACGAGAATGTGCAACATCATATTAATGTGTTCATGTATAAATACGAACAATTAATAGATTATAAAGTATATAACGAGAAGGTAGCAATTTTACTATCATCTTATCAAGCAAGGGTTCAATTATTACTTAACAATAAACACTTAGAAAATGGGACTTCAGTCTAATCAAAGCGGTAATGGAGTATTTCTCTCTATTACAAATGGCAAACTTGTAAGACAATTCAAGCAGCCTACTGACAAAAGCGTATCAAGAGTAAACAAAATGGGTAAAGAAGTACACGAAGAGTTTTACGACTCACTTACGGGCTTTATCTCCGACATCAAAACCAAAGAGAGCGACTACGGCAAATTTTGGGTGGTAAGTGTAAAAGATGACAAACACACTTACTTTTTGGAGATGAAATACTCTAGCGGATATGCCGTTAGCTTTCTCAAAGCCTTGCCTAACGTGAGTTTTAGCGAAGTGGTAACACTTACTCCAAAGCTCACTATTGATGGCGATAAGAAAAGCTCGGTAGTATTTATTAACCAAAATGGCGTAGGGCTAAAGCACTTTTGGAATAAAGCAAATCCTGGGGAGTTGCCTCCTTTGAAACAAATAAAGGTTAAAGGTGTTACAACTTGGGATGACACAGATAGGATGGAATATTTGGAGGAATATGTAAAAAATTCTATCTTACCTCTTATAAAGCCAGTTCTCTCAGATGTCAACGAGGACGATACACCTTTTTAGGTTGGTTCATAGGTTAGTCGCTATCGCTTAGGAGCGCAAGAGATTGGTTCGAATCCGATATAGCGACCTCATTTTAACTACTACTATTATGAAAAATTACAAACTAGACCTAGACCGACAACGCATCCAGTTTATTGACACGAGATTTTACTTATCTCCAAAAGAAAATTACCTACCTAGCGTTACCACAATTTTAGAGGCTTACCCAAAAGACGCTAGTTATTACAAATGGCTTAAAGATGTTGGCTCGGATGCCGATCATATTAGAGACGAGGCTGGTAGGCGTGGATCAATTGTGCATGAATTAACCGAGCGTTATGATTGTAACGAGGAAATTTCACTAATTAATGAGTATGGCACTCCGCAATATCGCATGATGGAATGGAGTATGTTTGAACGCTATTGTGAATTCTCAATGATGTACAAGCCTACGATTGACATGATGGAGGTTCACTTAATGAGTGATAAGCTAGGATTTGCGGGAACGCTTGATCGTGTGATTAAACTCGGATCACTTACAATGCTACTAGACATCAAAACAAGTAATAGCATTTACCCATCTTACTGGTTGCAACTTGCAGCCTATCATCAATTACTCAAAGAGCATAATAAAAAGCTAAACATAGATGCCGTAGCCATATTATGGCTAAATGCCAAGACTCGCACTAGCGGTAAAGGTGGGGCTATACAAGGACTCGGATGGCAACTTGTAACACGCACAATGACCGAGCTTAAAAAAGATTGGGAGCTATTTAAAAGCACACAAAAGTTATGGCTCGCAATAAATGATGGCGTAACTCCAAGAAATATTTCTTATCAATTAAAATATAAGAAAGATGATAGTATTTGTTAAAGATTTAAAAGGTAATCGCATTGCTGATATACCATGTGATGATTATAGTATAAATAATGGAGTTATATTTTTTTATAATGAACATAAATTATTTGCAACATTACCAATAAATAATTTTATAATAACTTTTTCTTATGATTTGTAATAAATGTAAAAAAGATGTTTTCCAAACATTTGATGAGCAATGTATTGAGTGTTATGATGTCCCAGATGATCATGTGGTAAATACAGTAATTGACAAGTATAAAGAGCGTATGCGCTTTGGGTTTCTTAAATACAAGACAAACTTAATGCGTCAAGACCTAAATACTTTTGATTGGCTTAATCATTTGCAAATGGAGCTTATGGATGCGACTCTTTACCTTGAACGGTTAAAAATGCAAATTGACGCAATGGATATGGATGAGGACTTGCATTTTAAATTAAGCGAGCAAGGATATTTTGAACAATTAAATAATAACGACAATGAATGAGAATATTAAATGGAATACTGAAAATCCAACTACATTAATGAGTATGTATTTATGTGATTTGGGAAACTTAGATTATGGCTTATGCGTATGGACTGGAAAAGTTTGGGTTCAAGCATATTCTGAATATATAGTTGATTTTAAAGGATGGATAAATATACCTACTTATGAATCTTAGAGACTACCAAATAGAGATTTCGGATCGGGCGGCTAAGTTGCTTAAATATCATAAAATAGCATATTTAGCACTTGAGGTTCGTACTGGAAAAACAATCACATCGTTAGCCGCAGCTTATAAATTCGGCGCACAAAAGGTTTTGTTTTGCACAAAGAAGAAAGCTATTGATGATATTATTGAGCAAGCAAAGAAGATGGGTTATGATATGGAGATATATATAACCAACTTTGAGCAGCTACATAAAGTAGAGTACGGATGGGATGTGGTTATCGTAGATGAGGCGCATGGACTAGGAGCATTCCCAAGGCCTTCTAAACGTGCTAAAGAATTGAAGCGGATTTGTGCGGCAACGCCTATCATATATTTAAGTGGTACGCCTACTCCCGAAAGCTACTCACAAATTTATCATCAACTTTGGATCAGCACATACTCACCTTATGCAAAGGCATACCCTAACTTTTACAAATGGGCGAATGATTATGTTATTGTCCAAAAGAAATATGTATTTAATAGAGCAATTAATGATTACTCATACGCATACGAAGAAAAAATTATGCAAGATATTAATCCAATTATGATCACTTACACTCAAGCTCAAGCGGGGTTTGAGGGACTTATTGAAGAGAATATATTATATGTTAAAATGGAGGATAGTACTTATAAACTTGCCGATAAGTTGCGAAAAGATAAGATCGTAACAAATAAAGAAGGTGAGAGCGTAATGGGGGATACGGCGGTGAAGTTAATGAATAAGCTACACCAAATATATAGCGGCTCTGTTATTATAGATGATCCTAAGCGAGTAGCAAAAGCATTTGACTATACAAAAGCGGAGTTTATAAAAGATAAGTTTGCGGGTAAAAAGATCGCCATATTTTATAAGTTTCAAGCGGAGTATGCGGCTTTACTATGGGAATTTGGAAGTAGAGTAGAGATAGATGCGGCGGCATTTAATAAGGCGGGATCGGATGCCGTATTTGTGTCGCAAATCGTGAGCGGGCGAGAGGGGCTAAATTTATCTAGTGCCGATGCGTTAGTATTTTATAATATTGATTTTTCGGCTACATCGTATTGGCAGAGTAGAGCAAGAATACAAACAAAAGATAGAACGGAAACGGCGCAAATTTATTGGGTATTTAGTTACAACGGAATAGAGGATAAGATATATAAAGCGGTAATGGAAAAGAAAGACTATACTTTAAATCACTTTAAGAACGACTATTTAAAATGAAAATTATGCTTGCACTATTAAAAGTATTTGCCTGGGTGGCGTATTGGATGCTCTTTTGTGTACCTTTTACACTAACGTTTATGTTGATCCTAACCATAAATTACCTAATAAAAAAACTCTACAATGACACAAAAAATTACCTCGACTCTATTCACTATTGAGTGCGAACATCTTTATTATGCCTTAGGCCTTCCCCCACAAACGGACATTGACTGGTGGGAAAGCAAAACGGAGAATAAGCTATGGTGGGACTTAGAAATATTTTTTAATAGCGAAGGCATTAGTTACATTCGTGGTTTGGTTGAAAGAGCAAGTTGCATTATTACCTTTCGCATACATGAAGATGATTTGCGTAGTAAAGACATCGTAAGGCTTGGTGAAAATAACCAGCTTTATAAAAGTGGTGAGTTTTACGAAGGCTTAATCTTTGTGAACACAATGACCGAGAAAGATTGGAATTTGGCTTTTGAAGTGGAGTGCGAGAACGGCGTAATGATGCCTACCAAGATGATAATAAATTTTATGGATAAAAATATACTTATACTATGAGAGAAGCAGAATTACAGAAAAAGATCGTTGATAGATTGAATAGACATGGATGGAGTTGTATAAAGCTCATCCAAACTAACATGAACGGCATACCAGATTTGTTGTGTATTCGTAAAGGTGTGGTCATGTTCCTCGAAGTGAAAACGGAGAATGGAATAGTAGCACCATTACAAGAAAAAAGAATAGCCGATATAAATAATCTTGGCGTGTTTGCAAGAGTAGTGCGATCATTAGAAGATATAGATATTTATTGTTATAAGTGGATTTAAACTTTACTATGAACTATCTCGAACTAGGACTAAACGTAATTGCTATAAATGAAAACAAAGCAGCCATCTTTCCTTGGAAGAAATATCAAACGGAAAAGATTACTAAGCACGAGTATGATCTACAAATGGCCGATCCACGAGCCAAGGGATGTGCAATCATTTGTGGGGCAGTATCTGGAGGCTTGGAGGTCATTGACATTGACACCAAGTATCAAACATTTGACTTATACGAACAGATACATAAAAGAATACGCAAAGAATTATATGAAAAGCTCCATGTTGTCAAAACAAGAAGTGGGGGCTACCATTTTTACTACCGATGTGAAGAGATCGAAGGAAATCAAAAGTTGGCTAATAGACTACCAACGCAAGAAGAGAGTAAAAGCAATCCACACATTAAGCAGTATTGTATTATCGAAACGAGAGGTGAAAACGGCTATGTGGCTGCACCTCCGAGCCAGGGTTACGAAATACTCCAAGAAGGCATCAATATTATTACAATCGAGGAGCGGCAAGAGTTACTCACGCTTATGCGATCCTTCAATGAAGTTGTCGAAGAACATATCATTGAAGCTCATCACAAGCCATCTCCTAAAGACTATGGACTTTCACCATTTGATGACTATAATAACCGATGCGACTTCACTTCGCTCATGGAAGAGTGCGGTTGGGAAAAGGTTAAAAATGGAGGCCATAGAATTTACTACCGAAGACCAGGGTCGACAAGTGAACATAGTGGGTCGTATAATACCGAGATGGGACTCTTTTCCGTATTCTCAACAAATACGCCTTTTCAAGTTGGTAGGGGTTATAAACCAGCAGCAGTGTATGCCATCCTCAAATGCAACTCGGACTTCAAGATGGCAGCCAGACAATTACTCGAAGAAGGCTATGGAGAACGAAAGCAAAACTTTGGGGGTAAGTTAGAAAAGGAAGTATTTGAGAAAAAGAAAAGCGGAGTGGCAAAGGATGAGATCATTACATATCTTGTTCGTAAGCATGACAAAAGCGTAGAAGAGGCTACCGATATTGTAGAGAAACTTGATGGGGAGTTTGGACCAGAGATCAAAGAGTTTTGGGAAACTAGAGAAAAGAACGGCGTTGTAACACCAATTATACAATTAGATAAATTAGAAAGATTCCTACATGAGAAAGGTGGGTTCTCTTTATACTTTTACGATGCAAATAGCGTAATATATAGACTGATTCGCATACAAGATGGTATGGTCGAAGAGAGTTCAACGGAGCAAATAAAGAAATTTATTAAGGGGTTTATCAATAGATTGCCTAGCTCGTTTGATATGGGGCTTGATCCACAAACACTTATGGAGACCATTTATAAGGGGGCGAATACATATTTTAGCGATAACTTCTTTGAGTTTTTTGATCGGGCTAATATTGAGTTTTTGGAAGATACTAAAGATGTTTGCTATTTCCCATTTGTGAACGGGGTTGTAAAAGTTGCCAAAGATGGAATTAAATTAATGACTTATGGAGAAATTGGGAAAGTGATTTGGAAGTCGCAAGTATTGGATCATAAGATTTACATTGAGGATGATTTTAAGATAGATAATTGCGAGTACTTTAAGTTTTTGGATAAGATAAGTGGAGGAGATAATGCGAAATTGCTTTATTGCCTATCATTGATAGGGTATCTTTTGCATAAATATAAAGACCCCGCTAGGCCTTTTGCGGTGATCCTAGCCGAAGAGACCGAGAATGAGTCGAAAGGAGGTGGTACTGGTAAAGGGATTTTTGTAAAGGCTTTGGGGTATATCAATAATTTGGTGGTAGTAGATGGCAAGAATTTTAAAATAGATAAGAACTTTGCATTTCAAAGGGTTGATCTTGATACCAGGCTTATAGCCATTGAGGACACCCGTAAGAACGTGGATTTTGAGGGTTTTTACTCGATCATAACGGAAGGTATAACGGTCGAGAAAAAGAACAAGGATGAGCTTAGAATACCTTATAAGGATAGTCCCAAAGTCATCTTTACAACTAACTATACCATACCGAATAGTGGGAATCATGCTAAGAGGAGGCAAAAGATATTTGAGTTTGCGCCATACTTTAGCCCGAAGCATACACCAGAGGATGAGTTCGGTCATAAGCTATTTAATGATTGGGACAAGGATGAATGGAATAGGTACTTTAATTTGATGTTTCATTGCGTATCAGATTATTTGGAAAATGGGGTTAGTGAGATGCCAATGAGTGAGAGTTTAAGCCGTAAACAAATTAGGGTTCAATTTGGGGAAGAGTTCCTAGATTATTTTATGACGCTAGAAGGCGAGAGTGGGTTGACCATTACACTAGAAAGGTTGTATAATGATTATCTAACTTTTACGGGTTATGATAAAAAAGATTACTCTTTGAAAAGATTCAATAAGGCGATTGAAGAGACCTGTGGGATATTAAAAATGGACTACAAAGTTGTGCGAGATCGGGGTCAAAACAACAAAAAATGTTATGTTATTAACTTTAAGAAAGAATTGTCTGATGATTTCTTTTAGTGTCGTGAAGTTTTTGTCTAGTTAATGTAGTCCATTTTGGCAAAATGTAGCGCAAATGTAGGGCAAATGTAGCGCAGATGTCGTTGATAATCAGTCTTGTAGTCCATGTAGTCCATTTTTTTAATATTTTAGCCAGGGGGTATTTATTTTTATATTTTTTAATAGGGTGGGGTATATAGAGAAAAGAGGTGAATTGGGAAAATGGTATTTTGGAGTTTTTGGTGGGCTTGGGGGTTTTTGGCAGATCGAAACCGAAACGGTTCCGAAAAGGTTTTTGTCAAATGATACACCGAGGCGGTGCATCGAAAGGTTTTTGGCGGTTGGGAGTTTTTGGTCTAACCGAAACCGAAACGGTCTCGGAAGGTTTTTGGCGGTTGGGAGTTTTTGTCGGGGTTTTTGGGGTTTTTGTCGGGTTTTTTGGCTTAAAATGTGGCAAAAATGACATTTTGGGTAGTTGAAAATGAAATAGTTGTATTTGAAACGATATTTTAAACATTGAAAATCAATCATTTATGGAGTTAATTAATGTACTGGAAGCGGTTTGTTTTGTTATGCAGCAAGATATTGAAAGGGTAAAGGCAAAAGGCCGTTACCGTGAGCTTGTTATTTGTAGGCATTTATTCTATTATTTAAGTAAATACTATTACGGCGCTAAACTTCGCGACATTGGCGCAATTACTGGGGTTGATCATACTAGCGTTATACATGGCATACAGTTAGTAAATGATCTGGTTAGCATTAAAGACGATAGCGTAATTAATGCGATCCCAGCAATTCAACACTATATAGCACAACGTTATCAAGCGGACAAAAAAATAAGCGTTTTTGTTCCGTATGATGTTAATTTGTCAGAATTGGCCGAAATACTACAAAACACATACCGTTGTAGGGTTATCTTGTAAGCGTTTGGTGCTTTGCGTACATTGCCACGCAATACAACACGAAAGGGAGGTTATTTGGGTTATCCCAGTCAGCGTACGATCTAGCCAATGCCGTGTAGTTAATTTCTAGCCAATTGTAGAGGCTTTCTATCTGTCCCATGATAGTTTGTATTGGTTAATACGAAAAAGAGGCTAAAATAGCCTCTAAATCGTTTCGGGGCATTACCCCTCATCAGTTAACCTCCAAAATATTCGTAAAGCGAATTGATTTGCATTGCGTTTTGGTCAATTTGTGGTTTATTGTTGATTTTGTTAACCCTTTCTTTTGCTTCATTATAATACAAAATAGCTTCTTTTTCAATTAATGGCAATTTAAACAGATCACAAATAAGGTTTATTTGGTCAATTTCACTTAAAGCGTAATCAAAATGATGTGTATTTTTTTTGGCCTTACTCTGTGTTTTTAATGTTGATGCCACTTTATCTTTTAATCTTCTCACAATTGATGTAATATCGTTGTTAAAATAATCATATCGCATCATGCCAGGAACAGTAAAACTAATTTCAAACGGAATACAAAAAAAGTAAAATCCTTCAGGTATTACATTATGAACAATTATTAAATGTTTTCTAGTAGTCATTGAATAAAAGTTATCATTTACAAAAATTACTTGTTGGCCATTAGGGGCCTCAACAAACTTTGCCAATTCATAATGTTCGCCGTAGCTATATAAGGTTTGATCTTTAAAAAACATTGATGGGCCTTTGCCTGCGTATTGAGTTTGTGTGGCCCACATTTTAGCAAGTTGCAAGTTTGAGTTAAAAACTGTTTTCATTTTAGTTAATTTTTATTTGGCTTTTAATGTTTGTTCTAATAATTCCCAATGCAATTGGCTGACTTCATCAACCTTTAAATTGTAAACTAAAAACGTGTTATGTACTTTTTTCCGTTTGTCTGGCGTTGCATCTCTTAAATAATGTCTGAAATCATAGTGCCAATAATAAGCAATGCCCAAATAATTGTAAGTGCCAACAAGTTTGCTATCTAAGTCATATAACTTAAAATAAGCATCGGTTGTAATTGTGTCAAGATTTAGTAACATTTTCGTTTGATTTTATTATTTCATTCAATTTAACTTGTATTCTATGGTACCCTATCATTTCGGGTAATTCTCTTAAAATATCAACGCAAGCATTATGTAAAATCTTCAGATCAGCCATTTCTAATCTTATACTTATTTCGCGTTCGTCTTGAGGTAATTTTAATGATGTGTATTTCATTTTATATATTTTTAACGTGAAAAATTATCTTGAATTTGCCCAATGATAATCCCAGCGCAAATGAGCGCAATTATGAGGTGTAAAAGTTGCTTATTAATTCTCATCTTCTACCTCCTCTTGTATTATGTTTTCTGCTATTTCGTACCAGTTGACATCTTGAACAAATGAAAGAGCATAACTCAAAGTAGTATCATTGTTACACTCCATTGACAAATGCTCTTCAACATAATTTTGTAACAATTTTGATAAGTCATAAATATCTGTTTCGTATTCAAAAGGGTTGTAGCAATCAAAGAACTCAAGAGCAATGCGCCATGTTGCGTAATTTGTCCATCCGTTGTAAGTTGTGTTTGTCATTGTTTAGAAATTTAAATAGTTAGTAATAAAAATGATTAAATAAAAAGCGGCCGCAATTGCAAGCGGTAAAATGTTTGAGGCGGTTAAATTTTTCATGTTGATTTATTTATTGATTATAAATAATGTTCAATCTTAGAAGAATTTTCATAACAAGAATTGCAAATAATAATTTCATTTTGATCATCCAATACAATTGCGTAAGATTGGCCACAATCACATTGGCATGATTTTGTTTCGCCTTTTATTTCTTCGGCTTGTTCTGTTGTTGCATAAAATTTTTTCATTGTTGGTTGGTTTGTTTACACAAATATACTAACATTTTTAACTAAACAAAATATATTGAATGTTTTTTTTATGCACAAAGTTATCAACACCATGTGTTTTCATGGCTAGAATATAGCGTAAAAGATTGGTAATTTGTTGGTTATAATGCGCCGAAAAGGGTTCTACATAAAGAAAGGCAAAGAGGGATCAGTCTACATTCATATATATGTAACTGATTTTCAGCAATATATAAAGGATCTTGAAGGCCAGGACGGCTGGGTAACACTTAGACTGTTTGAGCGTGAAAAACCAGACGATAAAGGACACACGCATAACCTGGAAGCGATAAAACTAAACAAAAGCACAAATGATTGACACGATTAGCCAAGAACAAATCAAGGACGGACAAGTAAAGATCAGTCGAAAAACTGGTAAACCAGTGCAGAAGCATGGAGGATGGCGCCCCAATTCAGGACGGAAACGTAGAATGGAAGAGGAGGAAATAATTGCACGCCTCGAACCAATGGCCGAGACTGCTTTCCGTGTATTGCATGAGAAGATAGCTCAAGGCGATAGCCGTGCTATTCAACTGTACATGCAGTACTTTATTGGTCTACCAACACAGAAGATCGAAAGCAAGATCGAGGGACAATTGAACCAGGTGCAAATTGAGGTTATTAAGCCGAATGTTGAAATACTGGAAAGCGCGACAAACTGACAATCTGTTTAACCTTTTCTATTTAACATAATACTAGTTATAATGTAAAAGGTATTTTGTTTAATGTTTGGGGCATGACAAGACGACAAAATCGTCTACACTAACGGGGGGAACTTAAAGAAAACACAAATTTGACATATCGGGGGCAAATCAGATTTTTGACACCACTAAAACACTTGTCTAGATAAAAACCACATACACTAATGACCCCACTTTTATACCTACTTTTTCAACCCAAACACTAATACTAAATTTTTAGAAAATCACTAAAACTATGGATGCTAAACTTCAGACTAATAAGATCTTTGAAATATTGCAAGACTCAAAAAAGCGCATTACGGTCATGCAAGGAGGTTCCAGATCTGGTAAAACTTACAATATCCTTATTTGGTTTATTGTAAAACTACTTCAAGAGAATGGCAAGACATTAACGATAGTAAGGCAATCTCTTCCAAGTATAAAGGGTTCAGTCCTACGCGACTTTGTGGACATACTTTCACGCTTAGGAATATATTCGGAGGATAATCATAACAAAACGGAGCAAATATATCAGCTTAACGGTAACGTGGTCGAGTTTGTTAGTGCTGATCAACCACAAAAGATTCGAGGTAGGGCTAGAACCTATTTATTTTGTAATGAGGCAAACGAACTTTCATACGAAGCATGGATGCAATTAATCATGCGTACCGAAGGCAAGATAGTGATTGACTATAACCCATCGGACATCTCCTCATGGATTTACGATGATGTGATTCCAAGAGACGATGCCGATTTTTATATTACTACTTTTAAAGACAATCCTTTCCTACCAAAAGAACTGGTTGACGAATTAGAGCGTTTGAAAGATGCCGACCCTAACTATTGGCAAATATACGGACTTGGTGAAAGAGGCTTGAGCCAAGACCTAATATACACACATTACAGAACAACTGAAACAATGCCAGAAGGTGAAACGGTGTATGGCTTAGACTTTGGATTCAACGTACCAAGCGCACTTGTGAAAGTTGTGTTTTATGAAAATGCGGCGTATGTACAAGAGTTGATATACGAAACGAAACTCACTACAAATGACTTAGTAGAAAAAATTGTAGCTTTGGGCATAGATAAGTTTGATGAAATTTATTGCGATGCCGCAGAGCCAAAAACAATTGAAGAGTTGGTAAGACAAGGACTAAATGCGAAGCCAGCTAATAAGGATGTACTTGAGGGAATACGTTCCGTTAAGGCAACTCCACTATACATTCATCAAGATTCCGTAAATTTACTAAAGGAGATAAAAAACTATCGTTGGAAAACGGATAGGAATGGTAATAAACTTGATCAACCAGTTAAGTTTAATGACCACATTAGTGATGCGATGAGATATGCAATATATTCTAAATTAACAATCCCAAGTGTAACTTGGGGAGCAATATAACAACATGGGATTATTTGATTTATTCAAAAAGAAGGGCATCAATCCTTATCCGACTAGCGCAGTGCAAATGGTCGGCATCAATAGTTCGGTAATACAAGATTATACTGGGATAGAGTATGTAAACCAAGGTTATCTTGGTAATGCAGATGTTTATTCTATTGTGAGCTTTTTAGCACGCAAGAGTGCATCAATTCCTTGGTATGTTTATAAACTAAACCCAGGTGAGAAGGCTCGCACAAACTTAATGCGATATAAGCAACTTGTAAAAGGTGTACAACATAGAGGTGCATACGAGCAAGCTATCATTGCGCGTAAAAACGCATATAGCGAGAATATTGTGATGGGAACGCCATTAGCAAGACTTCTTGAGCAACCTAACTCTTATCAATCGCAAGATCAGTTCTTCGAGAATCTTTTTGGATATAGATACCTAAGTGGTGAGGGAAATATTTATGGCAATGATGGTAAGATGGGTGGCACATTTAGTGAGCTTAATATTTTACCAACGCAGTTCCTAGAGATTTATCCCGACCCAAAAGATGTGTATGCAATTGCGGGATATAAGTTGCAAATTGGTGCTGGTGTTGATCTACCTAAAGAGCAAGTGATGATGTGGCGTAGTTGGAATCCAGACTTCGATGCAACACGCAGAACGCATCTTCGTGGACTATCTCCACTTCGTGCAGCTTATAAAACGCTTCGCATGAGTAACAATGCTGCGGATGCAAGTGCAACAATGACTGGCAATGGAGGAGCGAAAGGAGCAATTACTCCAAAGCCACTTGGTAGCATCGTGCCATCATTTACAATTGAGCAAGCAAATGATATAAAAAGAGCCGTTAATGAGAATCTAAACGGCATAGATAATAAGGGAAGAGTTGCAGTACTGCAAACACCATGGGACTATTTAAACTTTGGTCTATCTAGTGTTGACATGGAGCTAGTAAACACACTTCGTATGTCAATGCACCAGTGGTGTAGGGTGTTTGGCCTTCCAGCAGTTTTGTTTGATGTTGATACATCATCATACAACAACTATCAAAACGCAATGCGTGATCTTATTACCAACACAATTATTCCAATGTGTTGTCAGCTCCGTGATGAATTAAATAAATTTCTCGTGCCTAGATATGGTGAAGATTATTTTATTGACTTCGACATTACGGCGTTACCAGAGATGCAGCAAGACATGGAGAGAATGGTTCGTTCACTTCGCGATGCAAACTGGTTGACAATGGATGAAAAGCGCGTAGCAATGAACTACCAAGAGAGAGAAGGGGCATTTGAGTATGCTTATATCAATAGCGGCTTAATTCCTATTGAGCAAGCGGTGATGGACTTAACAATACCACCAAGCGAAGAAGAAGATGACATGGGATCTGACATGGATAACATCGCAAACTACCGAAGAGGAGATTCATCAACAAACGATGATGAAATATCCCAAGCTGAAGAGCGAGCAACAATGCGCAGTAGAGAAGAGGATGATGACATCATTGAGGATAGCATATAAACAAAAGTGCATCGATGAACGCGAAGCAAAGAAGCGAATATTGGGTGAAGTTTGAGAGGCTTCGTAGGCAACTCGATGCAAAATATAGTTCTTTATTTCAGAAGGCAATTAGCAAAGACCTAGAGAAAGTAGCTAGTGATGTGAGGCTTTATGGTACGGGTGCTGCACAAACACTTATGGGTGCTTATGCTTGGAATGATGAGATGATGAAAATAATGATGCAGCTTTATAGAGAGGCAGCAGTATTATTTGGTAACGCATCATTTAGAGCAGTAAGAAACATGAGTCAAAAAGCAGCAGATCCATTTGGACTCAATAATGACTTTGTGAGTACGATCATGCAATTTTTGGCGCAGTATGGCTTTATGCTTGTAGCAGACATAACGCAAACAACAAAAAAGCAATTACTAGCCATCATTAATAAAGGAGTTGCAGAGGGACTTGGTATAGATGAGATAAGTCGTCAAATCGTACAAAGTGATGAGTTAGGATATGCAATGATGAGAGCAAGAAGAATAGCAAGAACGGAGGTCATGCGTGCAAGTAACTATGCCGCAATGGAAGGCGCAAAATTGCATAACTTTGAAGTAGATAAGGTTTGGATAGCTAGTCGTGATATTAGAACTCGTAGGATTCCAAGAAACTCTTACGATCATTTTCACATGGATGGTGCAACAGTTCCTTTTAATGAGCCGTTCACATCCACTGGTAAAAAAGGTGATACAGTTCTAGCTGCACAACCTGGCGATCCAAATGCTCCAGCAGGCTTCACGATCAATTGTCGATGTACGGTTGGTTTTGTGCCGAGAAGAGATGAGAACGGAAGATTAATAATGAAAAGATAAACTATGCCAATATACGCTTGTTCAAACGGCAAATATAGAATCGGAGAAGGTGAGTGCATATACACTTCGCGTGATAACGCGGAGCGTGCCTATGCGGCTTATTTGGCGCAAGAGGGAGAGAAAAGTTTGGAGTTAAAAGAAGAGACTTATAACGATTACCCAGAGGCAGCTACTAACAATGCTAAAAGAGCAATTAAATGGAAAGAGGAGAATGGTAGCGATTGTGGTACTCCAGTAGGTTGGACAAGAGCTAGTCAACTTGCAAATCGTGAGAAATTATCACGCGATACAATTGCAAGAATGGCATCATTTAAAAGACATCAACAATATAAAGATGTTCCTTATGAAGAGGGTTGCGGAGGGTTAATGTGGGACGCTTGGGGAGGTGATGCGGGCATTAATTGGGCAATTCGTAAATTAGAGCAAATAGACAATAGAAAAAGCATGATATACAATTACAAATCATTTAACCTAGAGGTTAAAGATGTTGATACAAAGCAAGGAGTAGTAACTGGATATTTCTCCGCATTTGGTAACGTTGATAGCGATGGCGATATAATGATGCCAGGCGCATTTAAACGCTCAATCCAAGATTGGGGACCAGAGGGGAAAGGAAGAATTAAGCATCTACTTAACCATGACCCATCTAAGCCACTTGGTAAAATACAAGTGTTAAAAGAGGATGAGTACGGACTTTATTATGAGAGCAAGATTGGTAAACACAATCTTGGTCAAGATTATATTAAGATGATTGAGAGTGGGCTTATTGCTGAACACTCAATCGGCTTTAAAACATTAAGAGAGCAAAAAAGTGGAGATGCAAACCAAATCCATGAGGTAATGCTTTTTGAAGGTTCAAGCCTTACCGCATGGGGAGCAAATGAAGCAACTCCATTATTAGGCATGAAGAATATGAATAACATTGAACAAATACAAGATCAAATCAAATCTTTTGAGAAATTTATCCGCAATAGTGATGTAACGGATGAAACAATAGATTTGTGTATGTTAAAAGTGAAACAACTCGCAGAACTGATCGAAAGAATGAGTAGCACAAAGGCAGTTGATGAGACACCTTTGCAGCAAAAAGAAGAAGAGGTTCCAGTTGAGTCTTTAATAAATATTATAAACAAATTTTAATTTAACAAAATGAGCGACATTAAATCATTCGAAGCTGCTCTTGAGGCTAAAATGGCCGAGCAGAAAGCTGAAGTTGCTGCTGCTACCGAGAAAGCTGCTAAGGCTTTCGAAAGCAAGGTTGAAGAGATCAACGAGCAACTCGCAAAAAACAACAAGACAATCATGGAAGCAAGAGAAGAAGTTCTTGCTGCTAAATCTGCATTTGGTAAAATTGGTGCTACTGAATCTAAGAAAGTTGCACAATCTTACAATGATCACATCAATGAGATCAAATCTGCAATCGGTGATGCAATCGTAAAAGGTTACGATTCAATCAAAGAAGCAGTTAGATCAAATGGTAAAGGTTTCAACTTCGAGTTGGATCTTAAAACCGTAGGTGTAATGACAGAGGCTTCTAACCTTACTGGTAATCCTTATGTTTCTTACATCAACTCTCCAGCACTTCGTGCTTTCGTAAACCCACACTTGAGAAGTGTATTCAACATCATCCCAGTTTCAACTGGTTCAGTATCTTTCCCAAGAGGTAACTCACCAGTTGGTGAAGGTTCTTTCGGTAAGCAAACTGAAGGTTCTGGTAAAGCACAATTGGATTACGATGTAACAGTTGTAAACAAAGTGTTGCAATTCATCGCTGGTTATGTAAAGGTATCTCGCCAAATGGTTGATGATCTTCCTTTCTTGAACGCATATTTGCAGCAATCTTTGATCGAAGATTTCCAAAGAGCAGAAGATACATATTACTTGAATGACTTGGCGTCTAGCGCAACTGCTGGTGTATCTAGTGGTGCTAACACTGCCGAGAAGTTTGTAGATTATGTTGCTCAATTGGGTTCTGCAAACTGGAACGCAAACCTTATCTTGACAACGCACGCCGGTTGGGCAAACGTCCTAAAGACGGTTCCTTCTGGTGGTTCTTACTCTGTTCCTGGTGGTATCACAATTGATGCTCAAGGTAACATCAGAATGATGGGTATTCCAGTTGTTCCTCATAGCTTGGTTACTGCGTCTAAGGCTTATGTTCTTGACACAACTAAGTTCTCTATTGCTCAACAGAGCGGACTTGCAGTTCGTTCAACAGAGTTTGATCAAGATGATTTCATTAAGAACTTGATCACTTTCCGTTGCGAAGCTCGTTGCGATTTGATGCAATTCCAGCCTTCAGCTTGTATCTATGGTGCAATCTAAGGTTGATAAATCTTAAATATTGGGAGACCCGTAAGTCTCCCTTTTTTTTACTATGCCTTATTCATACAATTACTTCAAAGATGATTTTAAAGATCATCTTATAAAAAATTTCTCATCCAATATTAAAATATTAGATGTCGGCCCAGGTTCGGGTAGCTATTACGATTTGCTTTGCAAAGATTTTACAAATATTGATGCGGTTGAGGTTTACGAGCCTTACATAGATCAATTTGATTTACGAGATAAGTATAAAAATGTTTACAATCAAGATATATTAGAGTTTAATTATAACTCTTACAACTATTTAATACTTGGTGATGTGCTAGAGCATTTGAGCATAAATGATGCACAAAATTTACTTGATGATATTACATCAAAACATATATATTGCATGGTTGCGGTTCCATATCAAATGGAGCAAGAAGCGGTAGGAGGCAATATTTACGAGATACATCAACAAGCTGACTTAACAATATTTAACTTTACTGATCGTTACCCATTAATGAAGCCATTTAAAATGAATGGTTATTATGGATTATACTTAAATTATAATTTTTTATGAATATAGTTTGCTCAATACATCTTTATCCTCCGCAGCACAATTGTGGCGCAGAATGGATGTTACATCATATTAATAAAGATTTGATTAGCAAAGGACACAATGTAAGAGTCCTTTTGCATCAAGCCAATCATTACAAGATTAAAAATAATTATGTGTTTGATGGTGTGGATGTTTTTCCTCCAAATGAAAGCGTAGTTGATAATTTAATGAGATGGGGAGATGCAATTTTTACGCATTTAGATTATACAAGATGGACAATTGGAGCAGCCAAACTTTACAAAAAACCAGTATTTCATTTAATTCATAATAGCCATCCATACCCAGAAATCATTAACGCAGAACGCAATCAACACGTTGTGTATAACTCTTTTTGGCTAAAAGAGAAATTGCAATATAATTGGGATAACTTTATACTGACGCCTCCCGTTGATTATCGGCATTATGACCTAAAAATTGACCCAGCGAAGAACGAGTACATAACACTGATAAACACCAACGAGAATAAAGGCGGTAAGATATTTGAACAAATTGCTCGTGCATTGCCAAATAAGCGGTTTTTAGGCGTTTTAGGGAGCTATGATCCTCAAATGGATGCAAACCTACCAAATTTAAAATTAGTGCCTAATACGTCAGATATTGCGCAGTACTACAAGCAAACTAGGATTTTACTAATGCCAAGTGATTACGAGAGCTGGGGCAGAACGGCAACCGAGGCTTATTGCTCTGGGATTCCCGTTATAAGCACAATGGCCGAAGGGCTCGTAGAGAATTGCGGAAAGGCTGGCATATTCATAAAAGATAGGAATGATATTAAAAGCTGGGTTAAGGCAATTACTGAACTGGATGATGCCAAAAAATATAGTGAGGCATA
>Ga0208783_10000534_pt1 | contig 23410 bp, 16 predicted proteins | sample DEB19_08_DNA_2_FD_184529 | JGI IMG/M metagenome (GOLD analysis project Ga0208783, IMG submission 184529) | Aqueous microbial communities from the Delaware River and Bay under freshwater to marine salinity gradient to study organic matter... | ecosystem: Environmental > Aquatic > Marine >...
CGGTCGCCGCCGTCGCGCTTTGCGTGGCGCTCGTGATCATCGTCGTGAGCGTGATGAGCGGCTTCCTCGAGATGGTGCGCTCGTCGGGCAAGACGCTGACCGGCGATGTGGTCGTGAGTCGGCCGATCACAGGCATCCCCTACTACGCCGAGCTCGTGCGCGACATCGAGGCACTGCCCGGGTGCGCGGGCGCGAGCCCGATCGTCGAGACCTTCGGCCTCCTCCAGATGCCCTACGGCATGGGCGACGGGAGCAAGCAGATCGAGATGGTCGAGGTCTGGGGCATCGAGCCCGCGTCGCTCGACAAGGTCGTGCACTACGGCGACAAGCTCTATTGGAAGAAGCCGGGCGCGCAGGCGCTGGCCGAACTCGCGGAGGATGACCCGCTGCGCGAGGCCTTCTTCCACCGCGAGGAACAGGGAATGTCGCTGTCCGCCGGCGACGGCGCGCCGGGCATCGTGCTCGGCATCGAGATCTCGCCCTTCAACAAGCGCGCGAAGGACGGCTCGTACCGCACCATCAACCCCGAGACGGCGGCGCAGGACTCCGGGTACCTGATGGCGGGCGCGCCTGCGACGCTCACGCTGGTCCCTGTAAGCGACCGCGGGTCGCTCGGCGGCGAGAAGAAGCGGCGCTTCACCATCGTGAACGAGTTCCAGAGCGGCCTCTACCAGATCGACGCGAACCGCGTGATGGTGCCGCTCGCGACGGCGCAGGAGATGCTGCGGCTCGACGCGGCGCCGATCGTGTCGGACACCGAGTTCGGCGACGACGGGCGGCCGAAGGTCGTGGGCGAGAGCCCCGCGCGCGCGACATCGATCATGATCCGCGCGAAGGACGGCGTCCCGGCCGATGCGCTGCGCGATGCCGTGGCGCGCACCTACGACGCGTTCCGCGAGCGGATCCGCCGCGAGGAGTCGCGCATGGCGCTGCCGCCGAGCCGCGAGGCGGTGATGATCCTGACCTGGGAGGAGAAGCTCGCGGACTTCATCGGGCCGGTCGAGAAGGAGCGCGAGCTCATGCGCACGCTGTTCTCGATCGTCTACATCGTGTGCGCGGGGCTCGTGCTCGCGATCTTCTGGTCGATCGTGCAGGAGAAGACGCGCGACATCGGCATCCTGCGCGCGGTGGGCGCGTCGCGCACGGGCATCCTGTGGATCTTCCTGCGCTACGGGCTCCTGATCGGCGCCGTCGGTTCTGCGGTCGGCGTGCTGCTCGCGTGGGCGGTGGTCTCGCGGATCAACGACATCCACAACCTGCTCGGGACGCCGGCGCCCGCGTGGCTGAAGGTGCTCGCGTGGTGCGCTGTGCCGGTCGGGATCGCGCTCATGGTCCGCGGCCTGCGCCGCGCGTCGGCGCTGCGCGTGGTGCTTTGGGCGTACGCCACGGCGGGGCTTGCGATCGTGGCGTTCGTGCTGACGCAGCACACGGGATTCCTGGTGTGGGATCCGAGCGTGTACTACTTCAGCCGGATCCCGAGCTCGCTGGATGTCTTCACCGCCGCGACCACGGCAGTCGGCGGCGTGGTGTTCAGCGTGATCGGCGCGTCGATTCCCGCGGCGCGTGCGGCCGACACAGACCCCGTGCAAAGCCTGAGGTACGAGTGACCATGCTGCTCGCCGCCGAACATGTGAAGAAAACCTACCGGCTTGGGCGCGTCGAAGTGCCTGTGCTGCGCGATGCGTCGATCACGGTCGGCGAGGGCGAGTGGGTCGCCATCGTCGGCAGTTCGGGATCGGGCAAGAGCACGCTGCTGCATCTGCTGGGCGGTCTCGACCGGGCGGACGCGGATTCCGGCCCGATCCGCTTCGGCGGCGAGGATGTGCGCGCGTTCAACGCGTGGCGCGAGAACATGTACCGGAACCGCGATGTCGGCTTCGTGTTCCAGTTCTACCACCTGCTGCCCGAGCTCACGGTGCTCGAGAACGCAATGCTGCCCGCGTTGGTCGGCCTGTCGCGGCTGCGCTGGATCTCGGAGCGCTCCTCGCTGCGCGCGCGCGCTGCGGAGTTGCTCGAGACCTGCGGGCTGTCGCACCGGCTGAACCATCGACCGGCCGAGCTGTCCGGCGGCGAGCGCCAGCGCGTGGCGATCGCGCGCGCTCTGATCAACCGCCCGAAGGTGCTGCTGGCGGATGAGCCGACGGGCAACCTGGACATCCACACCGGCGGCGGGATCCTCGATCTCCTCGCGGAGCGGCACCAGGCGGGGCTCACCATGGTGATGGTCACGCACGACGCGAGCGTCGCCGCACGCGCACAGCGGCAGGTGCGGATCATCGACGGCCGCGTGGTGTGAGCGGAGAGAAGGCCAGCGTTCGCGTCGGATCCGCGACTCCGCCGCACGAAGTGCGGCGGGTGGCACGGAGGGCTGGCGCGCAGCGCCGGCCTCGTGCCCGCTTGATCAACGAGCACCGCCTTTCCGTGGCGTGTTCCACATCGCCGCGCTCGAAGCTCGCGACTGATGCGAATCGGGCACGGGGCTGCGCCCCGCGTGCCACCCGACGGCCTCCGGCCGTCGGATTCGTGCTCGTGTCGCCAAAGCGAGCAAGGGCGGCACAGGCAAAATTGAAGCGGTCGCCGCTGCGGCGGCTCCCTCTGGACGAGCGCCGCGCGAGTGAATCGCGACGGCGCTCCCGACACGCGTATCGCCAGAGCGAGCAAAGGCGGCGCTCCCGACACGCCTATCGCCAAAGCGAGCAAAGGCGGCGCACCTGAATCGAGCTTTGCTCGATTCAGCGCGCCGCCAGTTGCGAGCGCTCAAACCCGAGGCGGTCGCCGCTGCGGCGGCTCCCTCTGGACGAGCGCCGCGCGAGTGAATCGCGACGGCGCTCCCGACACGCCTATCGCCAAAGCGAGCAAAGGCGGCGCACCTGAATCGAGCTTTGCTCGATTCAGCGCGCCGCCAGTTGCGAGCGCTCAAACCTAGTCGTTCGTCTGGAACCACTTCGTCGCGCGGGCGACGGCGTCCTCGAGGGTCATCCCGAAGATGCGCTTGAAGCGCGCGAACTCGCCCTCGCTCGTGCGCGGGGCCTTCGCGAAGCGCAGAAGCTGCTGCGGCGCGTTGTCCGCGAGCCAACGCGTGAAGAGATACGACACGGCCTGCGCAGTGGCAGGATCGCTCGTCCACACGCCCTCGCCGTAGCCGGCGGAAAGGACCGGACCAAAGCCCGCGCCCTGGCGGACGACGGCGAGCGCCGTCCGGCGAAAGTCTGCGTCGCGCTTGGCCTCGGGTACGGACGCGTCGGCCATGACGCGCGGCAGGCCCTCGTTCAGCCACGCAGGCGGGCGTTCCGCGCTGCCCGCGAGATGCAGGATCGCGCGGGCGAGACCAACGCACTCGTTCGCACGCTGTCGCGTGGGATCGCTCTCGGGATGGACGAGCACGATCGGACGCTGCTCGCTCGGCGTGCCCGACGGCGGATAGATCGTCACGGCGTCGGTGTGCTGCGCTGCGTCGCCGCCGAAGGAGATCTGGACGAGGAGGCGCCAGCGGTCGCGGTCCTGCACGATGACCACGGGAACCATCCCCTGCTCGGAGATGTGGACCGACACCTCCTCGAAGCGGTCGCGCCAGGTGCGGAAAAATCGCTCGAGGAACGCCGCCTCTGCGACGAAGCGCCCGTCACCGCTCTCGGCGAGGACGGCGACACGCTCCGTTTCGTGCAGCGTCGCGCTGCCGCCCGTCTTGGCGAGCAGCCCTCGTGCGGCCTCGATGCTGGCGGCGCCAACGGCACCGATGTCGGCGGAGTGCACATCCTGCCACGGCTTGCTGGGGAACAACCCCGCCTCGGGCGTGAGCCGCGAGAGCCGCTCAGCACGCTCCGTCCGCGCGCGCGCCGAGCGCTGCGCCTTGAGCTCGGCCGCATCGCGCTTCGCCTGCTCGAGGCGCTCCGCTGCCGCGCCCGACTTCTTCGCCCACTCGAGCGCCGGCCTGGTGGCAATTCCCCCGTCATCGAGCGAGATGACGACCGCAGCGGCGTCCGCGCACGCCTCGGGATCGCGATCGGACACCAGTGACTTCAGGACCGAAAGCTGTGAGAGCGGCTTGAGCGCAGACCAGGCGATGGCCCCGCAGGATCCCTCGAGGCCGTTGCCGTCCCAGCGGACGACCTTGCAGTCGACGCGGCGGCCGTCGGCCAACTCGAGCTTGACTTGAGTCTCAAGCTCGAGATTTCGCGATTGAATATCCGCACCAGCCGTTGCATAGCACGCCAGAACGGCAGCGATCGCAGGAAATGCGGCACGGATCGACATGGCGGTTTCGCAGAATACGGGGGTTTCGCCTATCGCGTGCCCTCGCGCGGCCGAAAAAAGGCCGAGGTGGCGGGCACGGACCTTGCCGTGGCGCCCTCACACCCGTACGGTCACATCCACGCGGGTGTTGCGTGAGAGATACGATGAGTCGTCGCGGATTGCGTCATGAGACGCGTTCACTCGACAGGAAAGGAACAGGAAGGAGTCCCCCATGTTCGAACGACTGACGGACCGAGCCCGCAAGGTGATGGCCCTGGCCAACCAGGAAGCCCAGCGACTCAACCACGAGTACATCGGGACGGAGCACATCCTCCTCGGCCTCGTGAAGGAGGGCTCGGGTGTCGGCGCGAACGTGCTGAAGAACCTCGACATCGACCTCCGCAAGGTGCGTCTCGAGGTCGAGAAGCTCGTCAAGAGCGGACCCGAGATGGTCACCATGGGCAAGCTGCCGCAGACGCCGCGCGCCAAGAAGGTGATCGAGTACGCGATCGAAGAGGCGCGCAACCTGAACCACAACTACGTGGGCACCGAGCACCTGCTGCTTGGCTTGCTCCGCGAGCACGACGGCGTCGCCGCCCAGGTGCTCATGAACCTCGGTCTCAAGCTCGAGGAGGTCCGCGAGGAGGTGTTGAACCTTCTTGGCGCGGGCGTCGAGAGCGAAGAGGCTCCCCCGCAGCCCGAGCCGCAGGAGCCGCCGCAGATGGGCGGTCCGCCGTCGGGCAGCGATGCTTCCAGCCGGACCCGCGGCGCGAAGAGCAAGACCCCTGCACTCGACAGCTTCGGCCGCGACCTGACCGAACTCGCCCGCTCCGGCGAACTCGATCCTGTCATCGGCCGAGTGAACGAGATCGAGCGCGTCGTGCAGATCCTCTGCCGCCGCACGAAGAACAACCCTGTTCTCCTCGGCGAGGCCGGCGTCGGCAAGACCGCGATCGTCGAGGGCCTCGCCCAGCGCATCATCAACCAGGAGGTCCCCGACCTGCTGCACGAGAAGCGCCTGGTCGTGCTTGACCTCGCGGCCATGGTCGCGGGCACCAAGTACCGCGGTCAGTTCGAGGAGCGCATCAAGGCGGTCATGAACGAAGTACGCCGCGCGAAGAACATCATCCTGTTCATCGACGAGCTGCACACGCTGGTCGGAGCCGGTGGCGCCGAAGGTGCGATCGACGCATCGAACGTGCTCAAGCCCGCGCTCGCCCGCGGCGAGATCCAGTGCATCGGCGCGACCACCTTCGACGAGTACCGCAAGTACATCGAGAAGGACGCAGCGCTCGAGCGCCGTTTCCAGTCGATCTCGGTCGAGCCGCCGAACTCGGAGCAGACCTTCGAGATCCTCAAGGGCATCCGTCCGAAGTACGAGGCGCATCACCGCGTGAAGATCACCGACGCGGCGCTCCGCACCGCGATCGAGCTCTCGGGGCGCTACATCCCCGGCCGCGTGCAGCCCGACAAGTCGATCGATGTGATCGACGAGGCGGGCGCCCGCCTGCGCCTGCGCTCGATGGCGAAGCCGCCGAACCTCGCTGAGATCGAGGAGAAGATCGAGCGTCTGGCGATCGAGAAGGACGAGTCGGTCAAGAACGCCGACTACGAGCGCGCAGCCCAGATCCGCGACCAGATGGACAAGCACCGCCGCGAGCGCGAGCGCCTGCAGTCCGAGTGGAAGGAGCGGATGAACGAGACCGTCGGCACCGTCGACGACGAGATCATCGCCGAGGTCGTCAGCAAGATGACGGGCGTGCCGCTGACCCGGCTCGAGAAGGCCGAATCGGAGCGCCTGCTCCAGCTCGAGGCCGAACTCCACAAGACCGTCGTCAGCCAGGACGATGCGGTCAAGGCCGTGTCCCGCGCGATCCGCAAGGCGCGCTCGGGCCTCAAGGACCCGAAGCGTCCGATGGGCTGCTTCATCTTCGTCGGCCCGTCCGGCGTCGGCAAGACCCTGCTCGCGAAGGCGCTCGCCGAGTTCATGTTCGGCGACCCCGATGCGCTCATCTACCTCGACATGTCGGAGTACATGGAGAAGCACAATGTGAGCCGCCTCGTCGGCGCGCCTCCGGGATATGTCGGATACGAAGAGGGTGGACAGCTCACCGAGCGCATCCGCCGTCGTCCGTACGCGGTCGTCCTGCTCGACGAGGTCGAGAAGGCGCACCCGGATGTGTTCAACATGCTGCTCCAGATCATGGAAGAGGGTCGGCTCACCGACAGCTTCGGCCGTCATGTCGACTTCAAGAACGTGATCCTGATCATGACCTCGAACCTCGGCGCGGACGTCATCAAGGGCGGCTCCGCATTCGGCTTCGGCAAGCGGACCGAGGTCATCGACTACGAGCGGATGCGCAAGGCGCTCATGGGCGAGATCGAGAAGTTCTTCCGGCCCGAGTTCATCAACCGCCTCGACGAGGTCGTGGTCTTCCGCCCGCTGGTGAAGGACGACCTCGTGACCATCATCGAGTATGAACTCTCCAAGGTGCGCAAGCGCCTCGGTGAGAAGGGCATGAAGATGGAGCTCGACGGCCTCGCCAAGGACTTCCTCATCGACAAGGGCTACAACCCCGACTTCGGTGCCCGTCCGCTGCGCCGCGCGCTCGGACAGTTCATCGAGGATCCGCTGGCGGAGAACCTGCTCATGGGCGAGTTCAAGGCCGGCGACGAGATCCATGTCACCCGCGAGGAAGGCAAGGACCACCTCACTTTCAAGGCCGTCCGTTCGGGCGGTGGCGATGGCGGCGGTGGCGGAGGCGGCGATGGCGGCGCTCCGAACACGCCGACGACTCCCCCGCTTGCTGGCGCAACCAGCTGAGTGTGAAGACACGATTCATGACCACCGCGCGGCCTCTCCGGGCCGCGCGGTGCTTTTTGCCCTCGGGAGTCAGCGGATGCCACCGAGGTACGCCCGGTCGCCCTGCGGCGTCTGCTCGGTGTAGACCTCGATGGAGCGGTACTTGAACTCACCCGTGATCTGCGGAGCGAGGCGAAGGCGGACGAGGCCTGGTCCGAGGCGGTCGATGATCACCTGGTTCGAGCTGAACGCGAAGCTCATGCGGTTGAGGAGGGTCATCACCTCGGTGCGCCACTTCGCGCACCACTCGATGAAGCGCTCGCGCGCCTTGTCGGGGGTGACTCCATCGACGGCGGCGCGTTGGCGGACGCCCGGCGAGACCAACTGCTCCCAGAGCTCTGCATAGCGCTCCTCGCGGAAGGCGCGCATGGTGAGCCCGACGACCTGGTCGTTGCGCTCCGCGACCATCTTGACGGTACCGTCGTCGTACTCCTCCCACGGGAGCGACGCGGGCTGCCCGTCGGCGGGACCGGTCGCGGCCGCTTGGGCGCTCGGACGCGCCGCGCCCTTGTCCTTCGCCTGCATGGCGAGGTACTCGTTGAGCTCGAGGTAGCGGATGATGGTGCCGTCGTCGAGGACGACCTCGTCGGGCAGGTCCTGGCGGGTCGCGAAGCCCGGGCGCACGCGGTACTCGACCCTAGGCCCGCATGCGGCGGGAATCGCCGCGAGTGTCAGGAGGAGAAGCGCGGTCGCGATGCGGATCATGGCTGCAGGGCGGGGTCGTTGCCAACGCGAAAGAGCCGGTGGCGCGCGTCGGCCGTGCGCGTGGCCGGGAAGTCGCTGCGCGCGTGCGTCCCGCGCGATTCCTCCCGGGACTTCGCTGCGGCCGTAACGATCGCGGCGCACGCGAGCATGTTCTGGATCTCCCACCCGTCGAGGTCGTCGAAGATCTTGTCGAGCGAGTAGCGGCACCAGAAGTGGATCATGTCGAGCGCATCGGCGAGCCGGTTGCCCGTCCGGACGATGCCGACATTGCGCCACATCGCGCTGCGGAGGCTCGAGCGGACATCGACGAGGTCGAGCTCGCCCTTGTCGCTCGGGCGGATGTCGCTGTTGATGCGGATGTCGCCGCGCGTCGCGCCGTCGGCGGTGGCCGCCGCGAGCCCGGCGCGTCGTCCGAAGACCAGCCCCTCGAGAAGCGAGTTCGATGCGAGGCGATTGGCGCCGTGGAGGCCGTTGCATGCGGCCTCGCCTGCTGCGAAGAGCCCGGGCACATTGGTGCGGCCGTCGAGGTCGGTCCAGACGCCGCCGATCGTGTAGTGCGCCGCGGGCATGACGGGGATCGGCGCGGATCCGGGGTCGATCCCGTAGCCCTTGAGGAGGTCGAAGAGCCCGGGGAAGCGCGCGCGGAAGCCTTCGGTGCCGAGGTGGCGCGCGTCGAGGAAGACATTCGGGTCCTGCGTCTGCGCGAGGTGCTCGACGATCCCCCGGCTCACGACATCGCGGGGCGCGAGCTCGGCGAGCGGGTGGCGGCCCTCCATGAAGCGTCGACCCGTGCGGTCGACGAGGTGCGCGCCTTCGCCGCGCACCGCCTCGCTGATGAGCGAGCGGCCGGCGCCCGCGACATAGAGCGCGGTGGGGTGGAACTGCACGAACTCGAGGTCCGCGACTGCGGCGCCCGCGCGCCAGGCCATCGCGATGCCGTCACCGGTGGCGATCCGCGAGTTCGTCGTCTCGCGCCAGAGTTGCCCGATGCCGCCCGAGGCGAGCACGGTGGCGCGAGCCCAGATGATCTGGAGACCGTACTTCGGATGGTGCGTGATGGCTCCAAGCACACGGTCGTCGCCACGCGGGGAGTTGCCAGCGGTGAGGAAGTCGAGCGCGAAGCACTGGTCGAAGAGTCGGATGCGCGGATGGGCGCGGCAGGCCGCGAGGAGCGCGCGGGAGAGCTCGCGACCTGTCGCGTCGCCGTCGGTGTGCACGATGCGACGGCGGTTGTGGCCGCCTTCGCGTGTGAGCGCGAGCGCGCCGGATGCGTCGCGGTCGAAGCGCATGCCGATCGAGACGAGGTGCTCGACCTCGCGCGGGCCTTCCTCGACAAGCGTGCGGACGGTGTCGGGCGCACAGAGCCCGGCTCCGGCCGCGAGCGTGTCGGCGATATGCTCGGCGGGCGAGTCGTCGGCGGCGAGGACGGCGGCGATGCCACCTTGTGCCCACGCGGTGTTCGACTTGTCGAGGTCATCCTTCGCGACCACGATGACTTCGCCGTGCTCGGCCGCGGCGAGCGCCGCGCGGAGCCCCGCGACCCCCGAGCCGATCACGAGCGTGTCGGCGAAGATCGCAGGGAGAAGCTGCGATCGGAACGGGATCAGGTAGCGGCGCTCTGCGATCGGCGTGAGCATCGCGGCCTACTTCGGGCTCGACTGGTCTCGGTACTTGCCGACGAAGAGCTGGCTCGAGCGCGTGTCGTTGCGCTGGCCAGTCCAGAGCAGCCACTTCCCGTCGGGCGAGAAGACCGGGAGCACATCAGCGCCCTCAGCCTCGGTGACGCGGCGGCGCGTCGGCGCCTGCCCTGCCGCGGTCGGCAGGACGATCTCGAAGACCTCGTAGTTGCGGTGCCCGATCTCGCTCGTGCCGTAGACGAGGGTCTTGCCGTCGGGGCGGAAGAACGGGCACCAGTTGACATGCTCGTTCGAGGTGAGCTGCGTCTCGTTGGCGATGCCGGTGATGGCGCCATCCTTGTCGAAGACGAGGTCTGCGACGAAGACCTGCAGGAGGTTGTCCTTGTTGCGGTCGGAGCGGTAGCAGATCCGCTTCGCATCGGGCGAAAAGAACGGGCCGCCGTCGTAGCCAGGCGCACCGACGATCATGGTGCGCTTGCCAGTCTGGAGGTCGCGGATGTAGAGGTCGCCATCACCGGTCTCCAGCGAGCAGAAGAGAAGGAAACGGCCGTCGCGCGAGATGCTTCCTTCGGCCATGTAGGCCTTGCCGTCGCCTTCGAGGACGGTGAGCTGAAGGGGATCCTTCGAAAGATTGACTTCGACGATACGGGTCTCGGGGGGGAACGCCCAGCGGTAGCGCGATGTGCCGCGCTGGTAGCCCGGGGCGTTCTCCGCGGTCGGCGGTCCGATCGTCGAGGCGAAGAGGAGCGCGTTCGGCTTGGTCGGGTGGAACCAGCCGCAGGTGTTGGCGCTGCCCTTTGCGGAGACGCGGCGGATGTTGGCGACTCCCGTGATATCGCCCGCGCCGTCGCGGACGACATCACAGACGAACATGGCGTAGAACTCGTCGGGCTGGCTGCCGTCTGTCGGGCGCTCGACGGCCTGAAAGACGATGCGGTTGGCATCTGGCGAAAAGTAGGCCTCGCCCGCCTTGATGAACCGGTCTGACGAGGTGATCTGACGGGCCGCGGTGACGCCAGGTTCGGCCGCCGGGTTTGCGACGGGTGTAGAGACCGGCGTGGTCTGGGGCTGAGACCGGGTCTCGGTGGGCTGGCTGCAACCGATGGGCAGGCAGGCAGCGAGCGAGAAGACTGCGAGACGAGTCAACGCGGAACGGATCTGCATGGGGCGGTTAGTGTAGCCAAACCTTTGAGTGCGCTTGGCTACACGGTCCTCCACTCGGATCCCTTCCTGGTCGTCTGCGACAAGGCGAGCGGACTGTTGTCGGTGCCGGGGATCGGTCCTGAGAAGGCCGACTGCCTCGTGTCGCGACTGCAGCGTGATTTCGCGGGAGCGAGGATCGTGCATCGGCTCGACCGCGACACCTCGGGCGTGATCGTGTTGGCTCGGGATGCGGAGACGCATCGGACGCTCTCGATGGCGTTCGAGGCGCGGGGCGTGGACAAGACCTACGAGGCGCTTGTCGAGGGTCACTTACGCGAGGACCGCGGCGTGATCGATCTGCCACTTCGGAAGGAGGCGCTCGGAAGCGCGAAGCAGGTCGTGCACCGGACCGAGGGCAAACCGAGCGTCACGGAGTTCGAGGTGCTCGCGCGCGGCGTGGACGGGGATGGATTCAAGTGGACGCGCGTCAAACTCACGCCACGGACGGGACGCAGCCATCAGTTGCGCGTGCACATGCTGGCAATCGGGCACGCGATCCTCGGAGACGAACTCTACGCGGAGGGTCCGGCGAAATCCGCGAGGCCGAGGCTCTGCCTGCATGCGCGGACGCTGGGGTTCGTGCATCCGCGGACGGGACAGCGCGCTGAGTTTGCGGCGGCGTGCCCGTTCTGAGCCGCCACGCTCCGGAAATGGTGCCAGGCACCGTTTCCGTTCCGTTCGTGGGAGGTAGGCGCTACCCCCGCCGGCGCCGCGCGCCACCCGCGCCGCCGCGCCTGACCTGCCTGTCCTTCAGTCCACCGTCCGCCTGCACCACAAACGACACATCGTCGTCTCCGCCGACCGCCATGTCCGATCCGCCCGAGACGATCTGCGCGATCCCGCCGTCGCCCTGCTCCGCTCCATCGAGCACCACGAACGGCTTCCCCCACCCATCGACCACAGCGCCGTCCGCCAGCACGCTTCCCGCACTCCGGCCCGCCTTCACCGCCTCGGCCACGCGCTTGGCAAGGCCCTCCGCGGCCTCGCGCGTCTTCGTGCGCTTCTCTGCGTTCTGCGCAGCGCGCATCGGGTTGTCGCCTCCCCGCTCGTTCGGCTCGACCTCGAAGGTCGCGCGCACGATCTCCTGCGGATACGCGTTGTCGGACGGATCGCGATCGGCCGTCTGCCGACGACGGTCGAGCTCCACGCGCACGACCTCCTTCTCGGTCACGAACAGCTTCGACGCCTCGCTGCCGCCGGCATAGCGCCAGATCTCGGCCGGAAGCGTGACCTCCTCTGTCGTCCCGTCCGCAAACGCGAGCGTGATCGGCATCGGCGTGGGCACGCCCTCGTTGTTGCGGAAGCGCACGATGGTGAACGAAAGCGTCGTCTTGATGAGCTCCGCGTCCTTCTCGCCGAAGCGCGCGACGAGCCGACGGAACCGGTCGCGATCCTCCTGCGTCACGTCAAGCTCGTCGAACTTCGAGTAGAAGTCGACCAGCTCGGGGAACCTGTCCGCCCGCACAGCAAGCGCCTCATTGCGCTCCTCGCTGAGCGACTTCGGCCGGCCATCGCGCTCCGCCTTCTTCTCGCCCTTCGAGACCTCCGGCGCACGCGTGTCGAGCGTGTAGCGCGTGACCTTCTCGACCGACACATCGACGGGACGCGTCGAGTAGAACCAGCCTCGCCAGAACCAATCGAGATCGACGCCCGACGCATCCTCCATCGAGCGGAAGAAGTCGGCGGGCTCCGGTCGCCTGAACGCCCATCGGCGGCAATACTCGCGGAACGCGAAGTCGAAGAGCTCGCGCCCGAGCACGGTCTCGCGCAGGATGTTGAGCGCGGTCGCGGGCTTCGCGTACGCGTTCGGCCCCAGGCGGCGCACGCTCTCCGAGTTCGTCATGATCGGCTCCTGGGAATCGCTCGTCATGTACTCGACGATCTTCTCCGGCTCGCCACGGCCCGACGGATACTTGTGCTCCCACTCCTGCTCAGCGAGGTACTGGCAAAAGGTGTTCAGGCCCTCGTCCATCCAGGTCCACTGCCGCTCGTCGCTGTTCACGATCATCGGGAACCAGTTGTGACCGACCTCGTGGATCACAACGCCCACCAGGCCCCACTTCGAGCCGGCCGAGTAGGTGCCATCCTTCTCGGGACGCGGTCCGTTGAAGGAGATCATCGGGTACTCCATGCCGCCGACGGGTCCGTTCACGCTGATCGCGACGGGGTACGGGTACGGGTATGCGTGCCGCGAGTACGAATCGACCGTGTGCGCGACCGCGTGCGTCGAGTACTTGCTCCAGAGCGGCTCCGCCTCGATCGGAAAAAAGCTCATCGCGAGCGCTGCGCGATCGGTCCCCGGCACGGGCGCCTTCGCGGCGTCCCAGAGGAACGCGGCGCTCGTGGCGAACGCAACATCTCGCACATTCCGGGCGGCAAACCTCCAGGTCTTCGTCCCCTTCGGCGTGGCGGCGCGGTTCGCAGCAGCCTCCTCGGGCGTCGTGATGAAGCGCGGCGTCTCGTCGGCCTTCGCGGCGGCGAGCCGCTCGCGCTGCGCTGCGGTGAGCACATCGCGATCGTTCTGAAGCTCGCCCGTCGCGGCCACGGTCCAGTTGTCGGGCACGGTCACGGCCAGCGTGTAGTCGCCGAACTCGAGGGCGAACTCGCCCTGGCCCAGGAACTGCTTGTGCTGCCAGCCGCGGACATCGTTGTACGGCGCAGCCCGGGGGAAGAACTGCGCCATCACATAGAGCGGAGCGAGATCGGGGTTCTTGAGCTCGGTGTCGCCTTCGCCAAGGAGCTCGTAGTTCGAGCGCGCGCGCGTCACGGTGTTCTTCACGACCGTGAACCTCCACGACATGTCGAACGCCACCGTCGCCCCCGCCGCGAGCGGCTTGGGCAGGTCGATCCGGGCCATCGTGTCGACGATCGTCACGACCAGCGGTTTGCCGTCGGTCGTGGTGGCGGCGACCTCTCGGTAGCCGCCTTCGAAGGCCTGCTGCTCGACGAGATTCCTCAGCAGTCCGACCGATTGCGTGCCATCGAGCGCCGGCGCGGGCTCCGAGCGCTCGCCGAGGGAGTCGCGCTTGAACCGGTTCTGGTCGAGCTGCATCCAGATGTATCGAAGCTCGTCGGGTGAGTTGTTGTGATAGGTCACCCGCTGCCGCCCGCTGATCTCAGCCCTCGCGGGGTCGAGCGTCACCTCGATCGCGTGGTCGACCTTCTGCTGCCAGTAGCGTGCTCCCGGCGCGCCCGACGCCGTGCGGGTATCACCCGGGGTTGGAAGCACCTCGTCAAGCTGGCGAAACGGATCGCCCTCGCGCAACACCGACGGCGGCACATCGGCGAAGCCACGCCCGCGGTCGAGCGAAAGGTCGGGGGGACCGGCGAACGCAAGCGAGGCGGCGACGAACGCAATGGAAGAACCGAGCATTCGCGCAATGTACGCGGTCAGGCGAGGAGCGCCTCGCGCTCGCCGTCGGCGATGAGCCGCCGTCCCTGCTCGCCGCGACCGAGCGCCGCGAGGTAGCGGCCGATCGCCATGGTCGGGAAGTACAGGCGATAGAGGTGGTAGCGCAGGTAGAACACCTTGGGGAAACCCGTTCCCGTGAACTCGGCCTCGCGCCAACTCCCTGCGGGGTCGCCGTCCGGGTTCAGCACCGGGTCCGCTGCTCCCGCGGCCGTCAATTGGTTCCTGCAAAGCCACTCGATTGCGCGCCGCAGGTCCGGGTCATCGGGTCCGAAGATCTCCTGCAGCACCATCGCGGCCCATGCAGTCTGGCTTGCGGTCGAGCCGCCCTTCCCCTTCAGAGACGGGTCGGCGTACGAATCGGCGCTCTCGCCGAAGCTGCCGTCGGCCTGCTGGATCGACTTCATCCATGCGCCCGCGCGGCGCACCCACGCCTCGTCGGGCGACACGCCGCAGCGGACGGGACCGACGACAGCCTGCCAGGTGCCGTAGATGTAGTTCACGCCCCAGCGGCCGAAGAACGAGCCGTCTTCCTCCTGGCGCGCGCGGATGAACTCGATCGCGGCCGCGACCGCGGGGTGGGCCTTTGTGTAGCCGTGCCAGGCGAGGCACTCGAGCACGCGCCCCGTGATGTCGGGGCACGACGGATCCTGCATGGCGTTGTGATCTGCAAAGGGGACATGCTCGAGCACAGGACGATCCTCGGTGCGGTCGAACGCGGCCCAGCCGCCGTCGTCGTTCTGCATGGCGAGAAGCCAGCGCACCCCGCGCGACGCGGCGGCCCGGTTCGCCTCGCCACCCATGCGCACAAGCGCCATCGCCACCATCGCGGTGTCGTCGCAGTCCGGGTACCACGCGTTGTCGTACTCGAACGACCACCCTCCCGGCGCCGCGGAGACCTCGAGGTTCGCAGTCCAGTCGCCCGCCGTGCGGCACTCGCGCGCGACGAGCCACTCCGCTGCGCACGCCGCGCCGCGATCGGACGCGCAGAAGCCGCAGTCGGCGAGCGCGTAGAGCGCGATGCCCGTGTCCCACACCGGCGAGAAGCACGGCTGGACGCGGATCGGGCCGTCATCGACCGCGCCAAGCGGCGTGAGGAACGCATCGAGCTCGCGCTCGGCGCGCTCGACGAGCGGATGCGCGCGCTCGTAACCAAGTGCGTGCAGCACGATCTGCCAGTACACCATCGGCGGGAAGATCGCGCCGACGCCGCCCTTGCCCGCGCGCGCTTCGATCCACTCGAACGCGCGGCGGATCGCGTCCTGCCGCCACGGGGTGCCGCCGCGCGCATGCAGCCACTTGAGCGCGCGGTCGACGCGGAGGAAGAATCGCTCCCACGCCTCGGGGGCCGCAGCCGTCGGCTTGAGCGCATGCCGCGCGTCATGGTCGACGAAGAGCTCGCCGATCCCGAGCGCCGCGGGCAGCGCGCGCGTCGGACGACGCGTCGCCACGATCGAGAGCGGCAGGATCATCGTGCGGCTCCACGCGCTCACCTTGGCGATGTGGAACGGGAACCACTTCGGCAGGAACACGATCTCAGGCGGGATCGCGGGAACGGCATTCCAGGAGATCTGACCAAGCGCCGCGAGGTAGAAGTTCGTGAACGAGTTGCAGCGCTCGGCGCCGCCGAGGTGCCGCACCAGCGCGCACGCGCGCTTCATGTGCGGCGAGTCGGGCGAGTCGCCGAAGAGCTTGAGGCAGAAGTACGCCTTCACCGTCGCGGAGAGGTCGGCGGCGCTGCCTGGATACTGCCCCCAACCGCCGTCCGCGCGCTGCTGGCTCCGGAGGTACGAGACGACCCGCAGGAGGGTCTGCGGCGGACGCCCATCGACGAGCGGCTGCGCCTCCTGACCCAGGATCCACTTCATCAGCAGGTATTCGCTCTGCAGGATCGAGTCGCCTTCAAGCTCGCCGCACCAGTGCCCATCGCCACGCTGCAGGCTGCGCAGCGCACCGATCGCGCCAACGAGGTGCTGCTCGATCTCGGCGTTGGAGAGCGAGCGCGGCTGCGCGAGGGAATGGCGGGCGGAATCGTGCGGAACTTCGCGCATCGGAGACACCTGTCGGGGACTGCGGGGCCAGGAATGTACCCGAGGGGACGAGCGCATCATCTCGGGAGATGTGCGAGATCGACGGGTTGGCGCGACGGCAAGATGGGCCGACGGCCCGCGGCCGTCGGAGAGAGGAGAGAGGAGAGAGGAGAGATTGGAAAGTGGAGAGTAGGCCTGTGTGCTCATCGGAACCGCCACTCCGCCGCACGGAGTGCGGCGGGTGGCACGGAGGGCTGGCGCGGAGCGCCAGCCTCGTGCTCGCTCGACATGAGAGCACCGCCGTTCCCGTGGCGTGTTCCACATCGCCGCGCTCGAAGCTCGCCATCGACATCAAGCGGGCACGGGGCTTCGCCCCGCGTGCCACCCGGCGCTTCGCGCCGGAGCTGGCGCTGCCCGAATACCCGCAAAGGCGACGCACTTGAAGCGAGCGTGGCTCGCTTCAGCGCACCGCCAGTTGCGAGCGCTCTCCTCAGCCGCCGCCCAGCCCGACGCGATTCACTCGCGGCGAGGCTGACCAGAGCGGCGAGGCGGCAGGAGCCGCCGAGGAGCGCTCAAAACTTGTCCAGCTCGCGGATCGGCACGGGCCGACGCTCGCGCGCGCTGCGGATCGCAGCCTCGAGCACGCACTGCGTCTTGAACGCGTCCTCGAAGTCGGGCATCGCCACGACCGGCGCGCCGCCGGCGACCATCGCGCAGATGTCCGCGGCCTGGCTGATGAAGCCATGCTCGTAGCCGATCAGGTGCGCGGCGGGCCAGTAGTGCCCCGCGTACGGGTGCGACCCGTCGGTGCACATGATGCGGCTCCAGCCGCGCAGCTTCGGATCGAGCGTGTGATCCCACCACTGCAGCTCGTTCATGCGCTCGAAGTCGAACTTGAGCGAGCCCTTCTCGCCGTTGATCTCGATGTTGTTGCGGTTCTGATTGCCGGTCGCGAGACGCGTCGCCTCGAAGGTCGCCACGGCGCCCTGCTTGAAGCGGGCGAGGAAGAGCACGGCGTCGTCGACGGTCGACTTGCCCGACTTCTTGCCCGACGACGATGACTTCGCGCCCTTGCCCGAGATCTCGCCACCCGCGTTTGCGACGACAGCGCGCTCCTTGACGAAAGTCTCCTCGATCGCACCGACGACCTCGGTGACCTCGTCGCCGGTGATGAACCGCGCCATGTCGATGATGTGCGCGTTGAGGTCGCCGTGCGCGCCCGAACCCGCCAGGTCGCCCTGGAACCGCCACAGGAGCGGCGTATCGGGCCCGCCCCAGTCCTGCAGGTAGCTCGCGCGCACATGGTAGATGCGGCCGAGGCGACCCTCCTTCACCAGGCGATGCGCGAGCGCCACCGCGGGGCAGCGGCGATAGTTGTACCAGACGAAGGTGCGCACGCCCTTCTTGATCGCGGCGCGCGCGGCGAGCACCATCTTCTTCGCATCGGCGAGCGTGCCCGCGAGCGGCTTCTCGCACGCGACATGCTTGCCCGCCTCGAGGCACGCGATCGACATCTCCGCGTGCAGGTGGTTCGGCGTCGAGACATCGACAAGCTCGATCTCGGGGTTCGACAGCAGGTCCTTCCAGTTGACCGTCGAGTTCCGCCAGCCCCACTTCGACGCGAAGGCACAGGTCTCGTCGGGGTTGCGGCCGGCGACCATGCGCAGCGCAGGAGCGCGCTTCAGGTCGAAGAACTGCCCGCACTTGCCCCACGCGGTCGAGTGGGCGCGGCCCATGAACTTGGTGCCGATGAGCCCGACGCCGATCTCGCCGGTCGCCGGTGCGGGGGAACCCTTCGAACGCGTGTCCTTGGCCATCGACCGAACTCCTTCTGTTTGCCTGATTCGGGCGCGTCATGCTACCGCGCGCCGACCCGCGGCGGGTACGCTGCGCCGATGCGCGCATTCCTCGCTGCCCTCTGCATTGCGTTGTCGCCCGCCGCCTTCCTTCCGGCCGTTGCGCCCGCCGCGGCGCCGTCCACAGCGGCAGGCGACGAGTTCCCTGAAGACTGGTTCTGGCGGAACGGGCCCTCGGGCCCGAAGCACCGTGCGATGACCGGCAAGCCTGCGCCCAAGCTGAGCGTCAAGAACTGGGTGGGCGACAGGGCCGAGATCGCCGCGCTCAAGAAGGGCGATGTGCTTGGCGCGCTCAAGGGCAAGGTCGTCGTGATCGACTTCTGGGCGACCTGGTGCGGTCCCTGCCGCGCCGCGCTTCCCGAAAATGTCGCGATGATGAACGAGCTCGGCTCGAAGGGCCTCGCCTTCATCGGCGTGCATGACTCGGCGCGCGGCTTCGAGACGATGGAGCAGGTCGCATCGGGCGCGGGCATCAAGTATCCGCTGGCGATCGACGACGGCGGCAAGAGCGTGAAGGCCTACAACCTCGGCTTCTGGCCGACCTACGCGGTGGTCGACCGCGGCGGCACGCTGCGCGCGATCGGGCTGCAGCCGGGGCATGTCCGGGAGGTCGTCGAGAAGCTGCTTGCCGAAGAGGCCCCGAAGCGGCAAGACGACGCGAAGCAGGACGACACGCCCGCGAAGAAGCCGAACCTCGCCAAGCCCAAGCAGGAGGCGCCCGCCGCTCCCGCGAAGGAGCGGGTCGAGCCGGTCGCCAAGGGTCACCTCGAAGGCGACGCCCGTCGCCGCGCAAAGCTCGCGCCGTTCGACCTCTGTCCGGCCGCGCCGGAGCTCAACTGGGCCACGCAGTGGGCGAACACCGATTCGCTCGGCGAGGCGCGCAAGATCGCCGAGCTCAAGGGCAAGATCGTCGTGCTCGACTTCTGGGCGACCTGGTGCGGTCCCTGCATCCAGAGCATCCCGCACATGAACGAGCTCGCGAAGAAGTACGGCGTCAAGGGCGTCGTCTTCATCGGCGTGTGCCGCGCCGACGGCGCCGAGAAGATGCGCGACATCGTCGACTCGAAGAAGATCGCGTACCCCGTGTGCGTCGACTCGAAGGGCGAGATCAACGCCGCGTATGCGGTCGACAGCTACCCCGACTACTACATCATCGATCGCGAGGGCCGGGTGCGCGGCGCCGATGTCAACAGCTCCTCGCTCGAGAGCGCGCTGGACGCACTCCTGCTCCAGAAGTGATCGTCAGGCGGCGGCCGTGCCCGCGACGCCGTCGCGGGTCACATAGAACAGCTCGCTCGTGATCGGGTACGGAAGTCGCTTGTAGTCTTCCTCGATGCGCTGCTTCAGGCGGCCGACGAAGTCGTTCGGCCCGACGCTCATGGCGATGAAGGTGTCGCGCGCGGGTGTGGCGACATAGAAGTCGCCCTTGAGCTCGCGGGCGAGCCGGCCGTGCAAGGTCGAGAGGAGTAGCCGCGCCGCGTCGTAGCCGTCCTGCTGCGCGACGATGGCCGCGCGGCCGCCGTCGTGCGAATCGATCAGGCGCACCTCGAGGTCGGGCGCGTAGCGCGCGAGGTTCTCGCGGGCGATAGCGTCGAGGTCATCGGGCTGCAGGCCCCAGCGGAGCATCTGCTCGGTGGTGATCGAGACGGTGAGCTGCGGAAGGTCGATCACGAAGACGACGACGGTGCCATTGACGAACGGGACATGCGCCACGAGCTCGCGGTCGAGCTGGTCGAAGATCGACTCCGGCTGGATGCGCGGCATGATGCGCGCGCGCGCCACCGAGAACGGGAGCGGATTGCCCGAGATCTGGTCGCCCTCGAACAGCCGCTCGAGGTAGTTCTCGACGATCTCCTGCGCGTTGCGCGGATCGCGGAGCACCATGCGGTAGAGGTTCTCGAGGCCAAGGTGCCGTCCGTTGAAGACGACATGGAGCGGTCCCGTGATGACCGCGTCGCCGTCGCCGAGCTGCTTGCGGAGCAGGTCGACCACATGGCTCGCGAAGGCTTCTGGCTCGAGGGGAAACGGTTCCATGGCAGGGCTCTCGAAGACGCCTCTCGAATGGGCGGGGGCACGACCGCGTACCCTCCCGACGGTCGATTTCGACCACCCCGCGAGGCGACTTTTTCCAACCCGCCGAAGTTCGCGAGAATCGTCCGCAAATCTCGCCCCGAAGCCCATTTCCGCATGGTTGGGGCACGCGTCGCGTCCATTCGGGCGACCCGATTCCGCCCGTACACTGCTCCGCCATGCCAAGTGTCCAACCAGCGCTCCACGGCGCCACCCCCGCCGCCGCCCTCGACGCCTACTTCGCTGCGCCCGCGAAGCGGCTGCTCGTGATCGCGGGTCCGTGCGTCCTCGAGGACGATGCCACCAACCGCGAGATCGGCGAGACCGTCGCGGGCATCTGCGCCGACCTCGGCCTGCCCTATGTCTTCAAGGCGAGCTTCGACAAGGCGAACCGCTCGAGCATCCGCAGCCCCCGCGGACCGGGCCTCCGAAAGGGCCTCGACATGATCGCCGCCATGCGCGACCGCCTGGGCGTCCCCGCGACCACCGACATCCATGAGCCGCATCACGCGGAGGCCGCGGGAAAGGTCGTCGACCTGATCCAGATTCCCGCGTTTCTGTGCAGGCAGACCGACCTCCTCGCAGCGGCCGCCGCGACGGGCAAGGCGGTCAATGTCAAGAAGGGCCAGTTCATGTCGCCCGCCGAGATGCGCAACGCGCTCGAGAAGCTGCGCGAGGGCGGCGCGCGGCAGATGATGCTCACCGAGCGCGGCACCTTCTTCGGCTACAACCGGCTGGTCACCGATTTCATCGGCGTCGGCGACATGATCGAACTCGGCCGCGAGTTCGCCGCCCCCGTCTGCTACGACGCCACCCACTCGATGCAGCTCCCCGGCGGCGACAAGACCTCGACCGGTGGACGCCCCGACCGATGCGCGCAGCTCGCCCGTGCTGCCGTCGCCGTCGGCGTCGACGCCCTCTTCCTCGAATGCCACCCCGAGCCGAAGCGCTCGTCCTCGGACGCCGCGACCATCCAGCCGCTCTCCGCCGTGCGCGGGATCCTCGAGAGCCTGGTGCGCTTGCGCGCGGCCCTTGCAGCGGTCTGATCGATTCGGCCGAAATCAACGCCTACTATCGAGTCCCGCGATGGAACGCACCTGCGACTGCTGCTCAAATCCCGCCGTCGTCCATGAGACCCTCATGACGGGCGGTGTCCGCACCGAGGTCCACCTGTGCGCCGAGCACGCCGTCGAGCGTGGCTATGTGCTGCCGACCAGCATCGGTCCCGCCCTCGTCGTGGGCAAGCTGCTCGAGAAGGCGACGCAGGCTGCCGCACGGACGACCAAGGCCTGCCCGACCTGCGCCATGACCATGCAGGTCCTGCGCGAGTCGGGGCTCGTCGGCTGCGCCGACTGCTACCGCCACTTCGAGGACGAACTGGGTGCCATCATCGCGCGCACCCAGGAGGGTGCGGCAGCGCATGTCGGCCGACACCCCGCCCAGGCGTCGAGCCTCATCGACCGCGCTGCGCTCAGGAACCGCATGGTGCGCGAGCTGCGCGAGGCGGTCGCCCGCGAGGAATATGAACGCGCCGCGCGCCTTCGCGACGAGATGCACGGTCTTGGCCTGGATGCGTCAGCCACGGAAGCGACCGCTGGCGAGGCCGACGGCGGAGCAGGCGCATGAGCGCTCCGTCGACCCCCAATCGAGCGCCCACCCCCGCGCCTCTGGCTGACTGCGTGCTCTCGAGCCGCGTGCGGCTCGCGCGCAACCTCGTTGGCTTCAACTTCGTCAACCGCTCGACGCATCAGCAACTGTCGGACATCGTGCTACGGGTCCAGTCGGCGCGGTTCGGCGGCCCGTTCGCAGCGGGCGTGCGCTGGGTGAACATCCAGGGCACCGCGCCCGTCGATCGCCAGCTCCTCTTCGAGCGCAACCTGATCTCACGGCCGTTCGTCGACTCGACCCATCCGCGGTGCGTCGCGATCAGCTCGGATGAATCGACGAGCATCATGGTGAATGAGGAGGACCACCTGCGCCTCCAGATGCTCGCGCCGGGCATGCGCCTGCGCGAGCTGTCCGAACGCATGATCGGACTCGACCAGTCGATCGAGCGCTCGCTCGAGTTCGCGTTCCACCCCCGCTTCGGCTACCTGACCGCATGCGCAACCAATGTCGGCACGGGCATCCGCGTGGGCGCGATGCTGCACCTGCCTGCGCTTGCGATCGTGCAGGAGCTCGAGCGCGTGCAGCGCGCGGCGAAGGAGCTGCACCTCGCGATCCGCGGCTTCCACGGCGAGGGCTCCGAGGCGCTCGGCGACTTCTACCAGGTGTCGAACCAGACCACGCTCGGGCGCAGCGAGCGCGACATCGTCGAGGAGTTCGCAGATGGCATCGTGCCGCGATTCGTCGAGTGGGAGCGCGGCGCGCGCCGCATCCTGCTTGAGCGCGACCCGGGGTCGCTCGACGACCGCGTGCACCGAGCCCTTGGGGTCCTGCGGTCATGCAGGCTTCTCTCGCTCGAAGAGTCGGTCAAGTTCCTGTCGCGCGTCCGGCTCGGCGTCTCGCTCGGCCGGATCACCGATGTCCCGCTCGAACTCGTCGACCGCCTGCTGCTCGAGTCGCAACCAGCGCACCTCGTGCGCGCGACGGGCTGCGAGCTTGGAAACGGCCGCGACGACCGCGGTGCGCGCGCCGACCTGATGCGCGCGAGCCTGCGCTGAACACCCCCTGTCCGTTCACAGCCGCAGGAAGTTCGCCAAGAGCCGCGGTCCCTCGACGGTGAGGAAGCTCTCGGGGTGGAACTGCACCCCCTCGCAGGGCGCAGCGCCCGCAGGCGCCTTCCAGCGCAGGCCCATGATCTCGCGGCGCGCGCCGTCGCGCATCGTCCACGCCGTGACCTCGAAGTCGGGGTGGACGGTCGCGGGATCGACCACGAGCGAGTGGTAGCGCGTGGCCACGAACGGGTTCGAGAGCCCCGCGAACACGCCGCGGCCATCGTGGTGGATCTCGCTGGTCTTGCCGTGGACGGGCTCGTCGTTGCGGCGGACGGTCATGCCGTGGCAATCGCCGATCGTCTGGTGCCCGAGGCACACGCCGAGGATGGGGATTCGCCCGCGGAAATGGGTGATGAGCGCTGCGCTCACCCCCGCTTCCTTCGGCGTGCACGGCCCGGGCGAGATCACGAGGTGCCTCGGCGCAAGGCGCTCGGCCTCGTCGACCGTGATGCGGTCGTTCCGCACCACCCGAACCTCGAGCGCGCGGTCGATCTCGCCGAAGCGCTGGACGAGGTTGAAGGTGAACGAGTCGTAGTTGTCGATCAGAAGCAGCACGCGCCCGCATGGTACGCGCGCCTCGGAAGCGTGTATCTTCCTGCGCCATGAGCGACTCCAGCGTCCAGAGCGATCCATCCGTCTGCACCGTCCGGCTCGAGGAGTCGGGGCCCGTTGGCTTCGTGGTCTCCG
>Ga0208783_10000536_pt1 | contig 23390 bp, 10 predicted proteins | sample DEB19_08_DNA_2_FD_184529 | JGI IMG/M metagenome (GOLD analysis project Ga0208783, IMG submission 184529) | Aqueous microbial communities from the Delaware River and Bay under freshwater to marine salinity gradient to study organic matter... | ecosystem: Environmental > Aquatic > Marine >...
GAGGTGCCGCTCACCGCACGGCACGACCGTCCAGGCCGCGGCCCCGCCCCCCGCATCAGCCATGGCGGCGCACCGGCTGCGGGGCCGGCGTGAAGAGCGACACGACGACGAGCACGAGGAACCCCAGCGGGATCGTCACGATCCCCGGCTGGCTGAAGGGCACGATCGATGCGTCACGACTCCAGCCGTAGACCTTCTCGAACGTGTCCGCCGAGAGCAGGATCCACCCCAGCGACGCGAGCATCCCCACGGTCACGGCGGCGATGATCCCCTGCTTCGTGGTCCGCGGCCAGAAGAGGAGCATCGCCAGCGCGGGGAGGTTCGCGCTGGCAGCGATGTTGAACGCCCAGCCCACGAGAAAACTGACGTTGAAGCTGCGGAAGAGGATCCCCAGCGCCATCGCGACGATCCCCAGCACGACGGCGGCGATCTTGCCGCACCGCACCTTCTCGTGGTCGGTCATCGGGATCCTTAGGACGTTCTCCACGAGGTCGTGGGCGACGGCCCCGCTGCCGGCCATGATCAGGCCGCTCACCGTGCCCAGCACGGTGGTGAAGGCGATCGCCGAGATGATCGCGAAGAGCGTCGTACTGAACGACTTCGCCAGGAGCGGCGCCGCCATGTTCGTGCTCGTAGGATCGAGGGCGCCGCTCGTCATCGCGCCCAGGCCAAGGTAGAGCGTGAGCACGTAGAAGGCGCCGATCGCGGCGATCCCCACGACCGTGCTCTTGCGGGCTGCCGAGGCGTCCTTGACGGTGTAGTAGCGGATGAGGATGTGCGGCAGCGAGGCCGTGCCGCAGAAGAGGGCGAGCATGAGGCTCGCGAAGTCGAGCCGATCGGCCAGCTTGCCGGTCGTGAGCCCCTTGAAGTAGCCGCCGGGCTTGAGCAGGTCGGAGCCCTTCCGTTCGACCGGCGTGAACGTGGTGTGGGTGCCCGAGTCGTCGACGTGCTTCTTGGCCGACCAGGTGACCACGGTCGAGTCCTCGAGCACGCCGAGGTACTCCAGCGGCCGCAGCGGTCCCGTGGAGGTCTTCCCGGCGAAGCGGTCCGGCAGCGCCTTGATCGTGCCCACCGGCCGCAGGTCGTGCTCCCGCGACTGCGGTGTCCCGTCGACGAGCACCCGGCCGTCGGGCGCGACCGTGCGCACCTGCGGCGTGAGGTCGGCGGCCGGGCCGCTGGCGACCGACAGGCCACGGTTCAGGATCATCGCGGCGAGAATGCCGCAGAAGAAGACCAAGAGCGAGCCCTTGATGAACTGCACCCAGGTGGTCGAGACCATGCCGGCGGTGACCACGATCAGCGTCACCGCCACGCCCACGAGGATCACGCCGGCGGCGTGGGGCAGGCCGAGCAGGGGCACGATCAGGTCGCCCGCGCCCACCATCTGCGGGATGAGGTAGAAGATGCTCACGACGAGCGTCGAGATCGCCACCGCGAGCTTGATGCCGCGGCTGTTGAACCGGCTATCGAGCGCGTCGGCGAACGTGAACTTCCCGAGCGCCTTGATCGGCTCGGCGATCACGAAGAGCGCCACGATCCAGCCCGCCAGGAAGCCGATCGAGTAGAGGAAGCCGTCATAGCCGTTGAAGGCGATCATCCCGCAGATGCCGAGGAACGACGCCGCCGAAAGATAGTCGCCCGCGAAGGCGATGCCGTTGACGAACCAGGGAATCTCGCCGTGGGCGGCGTAGTAGCCCTGAGCCGACTGCCCCTTGCGGCCCAGATAGAACGACAGGCCGACGACGCCGACGACGAAGGCGGCGAAAATCGCGATGGCGGGGGTGGAGGTCTCGTAGAGCATCGGCTGGATCCTGACTGACTGGATGACCGGGTGGATGACTCGTGCGCGGGCGCGTCAGGCCCGGGGCGGACGGCCGCCCCTCTCGACGGCCCGGCAGGCGGCCATATAGACGATGGCCAGCAGGAACGCGCCGGCGATCAGGCCCATGCCGTAGGCGATGGCCAGGTTCACGCCTCCGAAGGGCCGCAGCGACAAGAGGTCGGGCCTGAAGAGCACGAGTGCCATGAAGCCGGCATAGAGTGCGACGTAGATCCAGAAGAGCGCCAGCCCGATCCGACTCGCGCCGCTTCCGGGACGCGATGACTCGCTCGATTCCTCTCCGTCCATGCCTGCCTCCCCTGACGGTCCGCCTCCGCGACTCACTGCGGCCGCCGAGTGTAGCACCGCGGGTGCCGCCGCGGGCTACGCCGCATCCTTCCGGGCCGGGTTCTGCCGCTTGGCCGGCTGCTTCGCCGGGCCGTTCGTCGGCTGCGTCCGCCACCAGTCGGGCCCCTCGGCCTCGATCTCGGCGGTGTGCGCCCGCAGCCGTGCCAAAAGCGCCGCGAGCCGCTCGGGCTCGCGGGCGGCGAGGTCGTGGGCCTCGGCCCGGTCGGTGGCGAGGTCGTAGAGTTCCGGCTTCTCGAGCGACTCGTCGACGACGATCTTCCAGTTCCCCTCGCGGTAGGCGACCTTGCCGCCCCACCGCCAGTAGAGCGGCGTGCCGCGATCCACCCGGCCGCCGGACATGAGCGGCGAAAGATCCGTGCCGTCGAGCTTCACGCCGGCCGGCGCCGCGACGCCCGCCGCGGCGAGCATGGTCACGAAGAAGTCGCTGCCCACCACCGGCAGGTCGCTCGTCTGCCCGGGCTTGATCCGCGCAGGCCAGCGGACCATGCCCGGCACGCGATGGCCCCCCTCGTACATCGACCGCTTGCGGCCGCGCAAGCCCCCGGCCAGGCCGCGGCCCGGTCCCTTCGTGCCGTCCCCCTCGGGCCCGTTGTCGCTCGTGAAGATCACGAGCGTGTTCTCCGCGAGGCCGAGCGTGTCGATCGCCTTCATGACCGTGCCGAAGGCGTCGTCGAGCTGGGTGACGTTGGCACGGTAGGTCCGCTCCACCGGATCGACGATCGCCGCGTGCTGCTGCTCGTAGCGGTCCGCGGAGGCGATCGGGTAGTGCGGCTCGTGCGCCCACACCGCCAGGAAGAACGGCTTCGACCGATCCCGCTTCTCCTCCAGCCACGCCACCGCCTCGCGGGCGATGAACGGCGCGGAATACTCCTCCACACGACCGACGGGCCGGCCGTTGCGGACGAAGTTCTCCGGAAAGGCGTGGCTCGGAGCGGCGTTGTTCTGCGTGCCGAGCCACCACGCATAGCCGTGGTCGGAGGGCTGCGGCTGCGCGGCGTCGTTGAACAGGCCGTTCAGGTGCCACTTGCCGACGTGGCAGGTGTCGTAGCCGGCATCTCGCAGGAGCTTCGGCAGCGCCTGCTCGCTCCTCCGCAGGTGGATCGGGCTGCCCTCGGGAATCCAGGTAAAGACGCCGTTGCGGTAGGGATGCCGGCCGGTGAGCAGCGCCGAACGCGACGGCGAGCAGACGCTTCCCGCCGAGTGACAGTCGGTGAGCCGCAGCCCCTGGGCAGCGAAACGGTCGAGCTGCGGCGTGACGGCCGCGGCGTTGCCGTAGCAGCCGAGCTCACCGTAGCCGAGGTCGTCGGCCAGCACGAGCACGATGTTGGGCCGCGGGGCCGCCGCACCGACGGATCGCATTGAGAGGAACGGCCCGATCGTCAGCACGGCGGCGACGACAACCACGAGCCTGCGCATTCCACGCGCATCATTCACGTTTCCGACGAGTTGCGGGGCTGGGTTACGGTCCGGGGCTGCCCGTGCCCCATCGCCGGACGTTCGCTGCGGGCATCGTGCCCTTCGCTCACTCCGTGCCGGCGTCGCTTCGCCATCCCTGGCTTCGCTCGCCGCCAAGGCCGGCTCTCGGGGCACGGGCAGCCCCTCGCCACAACCACGAAACCCTGAACCATTCCTCATGGCATCACTCCTGCCGAAAAACATCCAACGATTGTGTGCCGGACCGCCGCGTCATCCCGCCTTTTTGCGCGGTGCCCGCCGAGGGCCTTCGAGCAGCGGGTCGCCCGCCGCCCGCCGTGCCGCCTCGAGCCGAGCCTCGAGCTCCGTGCGTCGGCCGCGGACACTCCGCTCGGCGGCGAGGTCCCGAAGCTCGTCAGGGTCGTTCGACAGGTCGAACAGCTGCGTCCGCTCCGCCGCCGGATACTCGATCAGCTTCCACTGCGGCGTCACGAGCGCCCGCTGGACGTCGCGGTAGGCCAGGAGGATTTCCGGTCTCCCCGCGGCCGCCGCGCCGCGGAGCGCGGGCACGAGGCTCTTGCACTCGCTCCCGGCCGGCGGCGACACGCCGGCCAGCTCGCCGACCGTCGCTACGAGGTCCGGCAGGTAGCAGAGGGCCGGCGTGCGCTGGCCCGCGGGCACGCCCGGCCCGGCGATCACGGCGGGCGACCGCATCGAATGCTCGTAGAGGTTCTGCTTGCCCAAGAGGCCGTGGCTGCCCAGCGCCAGACCGTGGTCGCTCGTGAAGAGGACGAGCGTGTCGTCGAGCCTGCCCTTCGCCGCAAGCGCCGCCATGATCCTGCCGATCTGGGCATCCATCCCCTCGATGCAGGCGTAGTAGTCGGCGAGCTCCCGCGAGATCGCCTCCCGGGTCCGCGGCCAGCCGAGCAGTTTTTCGTCGCGGATCTTCAGCTCGCCGTTGTCGAAGGGATGCTCCGGCAGGAAGTTGGCCGGCGGCGCGGGCTCCCGGCCCTCGAACCGGTCGCGAAAGCCCGGCGGCGGCTGGCGGGGGTCGTGCGGCGCGGTGAACGCCACCCAGGCGAAGAACGGCTCTTCGCCGAGTGACTCGACGAATTCGACGGCGGCGTTGCCGAAGAGCTTCGAAGCATGGGTGCCCTTGGCCGCGGCCTGCTGTGGCTCGCCGTGATCGGAAAACGAGGCCACCGGCATGGAACGCTGGTCGTGCATGCCGCCGAAGAAGACGTTGCGTCCCGCGGCGAAGCACCGCGTGGCCGACGCGGCGCCGTTGTGCCACTTGCCCGTGAGGAACGTGCGGTAGCCGGCCCGGCCGAACGCCTCGGGCCAGGTGTCGGTGTCACGGAGCTGCTCGTCGATCCGGAAAAGCGAGCGGCCGGAGAGCATCATCGCGCGGCTGGGCACGCACACGGCCCCCTGCATGCTCCCCATGCAGTAGGCCCGGTCGCAGACCGCCCCGCGGGCCACGAGGGCGTCGAGGGCCGGCGTGGCGATCGCCGCATTGCCGAGCGCCCGAATCGTGTCGGCCCGCTGGTCGTCGCTGAGAATCACGAGCACGCTCGGCGGCCGCGCGGCCGCCGGCCTGTCGGCTGGCCGGGCCGCGGCAGGAGCCGGCGGCTTTGCCGGCGCCGGCTTCGCCTGCGCCGGCCCATCCACGATTGCCAGTCGCCAGTCGGGATGCGGCACGTGCTCGCGGGCGAGGATCGCCTCCATGGTCGCGACGACGTCGCGATGGGCGGCGGCGAGATCCTTCTGCTCGGCGGGGTCGGCGGCGAGGTCGTAGAGCTCGGTGGGCAGGGGCGTGGCGGCGTTCTTTGTGACCGCCCGACGAACCACCTTCCACGTGCCCTGCACGGCCGCCTGCCAGTTTCTCTCGGTGAGCTCGCGGTAGAGCATGCGATCCGGTGACGCCGCCGCGGTGCCACGGAGCGGGCCGGCGAGGCTCGTGCCGTCGAGTCCCTGCGGCACGCGGTCCGCGAGTCCCGCGAGCTCCAGAAGCGTCGGCAGCCAGTCTTCGAAGCCGGTGGGGGCGTCGATCGTGCGGCCGGCGGGAATCTTCCCCGGCCAGACGGCGACGGCCGGCACCCGCAGGCCGCCTTCGTAGGGCGAGCCCTTCCAGTCCCGCATACCGGCATTGCTCGCGACCCGCGCGGTGTCGAGGCCGCCCGCGCCTGGAGATGCGGCGCCATTGTCGCTCGAGAAGACGAAGACGGTATCGTCGGCGATGCCGAGCTCCTCCAAAAGTGCCACGATCCTGCCCAGTTCGCGATCCATCCGGGTGATCATCGCCGCATACGTGGCGACCGGCCGCTCGCAGGGGACGTAGCCCTTGCCGCCGGTGTAGGGCTCCTCGCCGGCGAACGTGTGCGCATACTCGGCCAGCGACGGCTCGTCGGCCGGCACCTCGAGCGCCAGGTGCGGCACCGTCGTCGGCACGTAGAGGAAGAACGGCCGACCGGCGTGCCGCCTCACGAACTCGAGCTGCTTCGCCGCGATGAGGTCGGCGGAATAGGTCGTGCCGTCGAGCTCCACCCGCTCGCGGCCGTCCCAGAGGTGGTCGGGGTAGAAGCTGTGGGCCTGACGCTGGCAGTTGTAGCCGAAGAACGTGTCGAAGCCGCAGGCGATCGGGTCGGAATCGCTCCCCGGTGCCCCGAGCCCCCACTTGCCGAATCCGCCCGTGGCGTAGCCGGCGTCGCGGAGGATCCGGGCGAGCGTCAGCGTGCCGGCCGGCATCGGCGCCTGCCCCTCCGGCTGCACCTCGCGGTTGCTCCGCACGACCGCGTGTCCGGGATGCCTGCCGGTCATGAGCACGCAGCGGCTGGGCGCGCAGACGGCGTTGCCGGCCCAGTGCCGCGTGAGCCTCGTGCCCCGCGCGAACAGCCGGTCGATGTTGGGCGTGCGGATCTGCTTCGAGCCCAGCGCGGCGATGTCGCCCATGCCGAGGTCGTCGCAGAGGAAGAAGACGATGTTCGGCCGGCGGAGAGCGGCCGCCGGGGCGTCCGCCCCCCTCGCAGCCGAGGCCCACACGACGGCGACCGCCGCCGTCAGCGTCGCGGCCACCAGCGGCCTCGGCAGCGGCGACGATCCTGTGCGCATGCGACCGGCTCCTTCACGCTTCACGATGCACCACGTCCAGATGCGCGTTTGGGGTTCACTTGCCCGGGGCGAGCACGTCGAGCAGGTACTCGGCGACCGTCGCGTGCTTCACGTCCGGGGCGTTGGGGTAGACGAGCTCGCAGGGAACACCCGCCGCGTCGAGCCGCTCTTTGAGCTTGAGGCCGAAGTTCGCCGAGTGGGTCGGGTCCTTCTCCTCTTTCCCCAAGGCCGGCGGCGCGCCGTAGGCCATGTAGATCGGCGGGTCGTCGGCCGTGACGAGCGCGTAGGGGGAATACCGGTTGATCACCGGCAGCAGCCGGTCGCGGGCGGCGAGGAACTCCGCGAACTGCGTGTCGCGTTTCTCGGGGCTCGGCATGAAGCCGAAGGCGTGGCCGCCGTAGCGGCTGTTGGGCGTCCACTCCTTCATCTGAGCGGGGTCGAGCGTGGTCTGGGCGCCCGTCACCGCGGCGGCGAGCAGCCGGGTCGACTGGCGGGCCACCGGGTCGGCGCTCGACGGATCGGCCATGTCGTCGTGGAACGCCAGCCACAGGCTCGAGCACGCCCCCGCCGAACCACCGCTGGCGGCCACGCGTCGCGGGTCGAGCTGCCATTCGGCGGCCCGGCTCCGCACCGTCTGCAGCGCCCGGGCGGCGTCGGAGAGCGGCGCGTCGACCGGCGGGTCGATCTTTTCGGCAAGCGCCTCGCTGATGAATCGATACTCGACCGACGCTACCGAGACGCCCGAGTCGAGCATCGTCGGCAGCATGCCGGAGAGGCCGCTGAACCGGTCGCCCCCCTGCCAGCCGCCGCCGTGGATGAAGAAGAGCAGCGGCGCCGGCTTCTCGGCCGAGGCCCGGGGGCTCTTCCAGAAGTGCAGCTTCTGCTTCGGGTGCGGGCCGTACGACACGTCGATCGCCGTCGGCCTGCCTCCCATCTGCTTCCAGTAGGCCGTCGCGAACGGGTTCTCCGCCGGGCCGTCGACGTTCTCGTTGACGAGATCGGGCTGCACGCTCTGCCACCAGCGGTCGTACTGGCCGGCGAGCCGCGCCACGACATCGGCGTGCTCCTTCGCGACGTCGGTCTTCTCGCCTGGATCGGCGGCCAGGTCGTGGAGCTCCCAGCCGTCGCGGGCGTTCTTGACGTTGACGAGCGACCACTTTCCCTCCCGGATCCGGCAGTTGCGGTAGCCGCTCTCGGCGGCCTTGCCCCGGTCCCAGCGGCCGACGTGCGTGTAGAGCGGTCGATCCGGCCAGGCCGCGGCCTTGTCGCGCAGAAGCGGCACGAGGCTGCGGCCCTCGACCTTCGTCGCCACGTCGGCGGGCACGGCGACCTGCGCCAGCTCGCAGAGCGTGGGGAAGACGTCGATGTGGGCCGTGACGGCCGGCACGTCGACGCCCGCGGGCAGTTCGCCCTTCCACCGCCAGAAGCTCGGCACGCGGGTGCCGCCCCGCCAGGGCGATCCCTTCGCGCCCCGCATCCCGTCGTTGAAGACCGACTGGCCGGTGGCCGTGCCGTTGTCGGTCGTGAAGACCACGAGCGTGTCGTCGGCGATGCCGAGGTCGTCGAGCTTCTTGAGCAGCTTGCCCACGTTCGTGTCGATGTTCTCGATCATCCCGTAAAACTTGGCGATGTCGGCCCGCTTGTTCGCCGCGCCGAGACCCGCCGCCTCGAGCCGCTCGAGCGGCCCCGCGTCGGCTCCGGGCGGACAGTCGAGCGGCCCGTGGGGCGCGTTGGGCGTGACGTAGCAGAAGAAGGGCGTGCCCTCCTTGTGGCGGGCCTCGATCCAGTCGAGCGCCTCCTTGAAGAAGACGTCGGTGCAGTAGCCCCGCGTGGCCACGAACTTCCCGTCGCTGCGGATCACCGGATTGAAGTAGCTGTTGCCCGGCGAGTCGCCGCAGCTGCCGGGATAGGTCTGGCCGATGCCGCCAGCCCCATGGATGAAGACGCGGTCGAAGCCCCGGCGGCCGGGCTGATACTCGTCCTCGTCGCCCAGGTGCCACTTGCCGAAGATGCCCGTGGCGTAGCCCGAGCCCTTGAGCAGCTGCGGGAGCGGCGTGGCAGAGAGGGCCATTCGGTCGCGCTCGTTGATCGTGTGCGTGATGCCGGAGCGAAATTCGTGCCGGCCGGTGAGCAGCGCCGACCGCGTCGGCGCGCAGGTGGGGCTCGCGTGAAACTCCGTGAGCCGCACGCTCTCGCGGTGGAGCCGGTCGAGGTGCGGCGTCTTCAGCACGGGATTGCCGTGGGCGGCGATGTCGCCGTAGCCCTGGTCGTCGGTCATCACATAGATGATGTTCGGACGGCGGCGCGCGGACGACGGCGCCGACACGGCCGGCGCGGGCGCCGATGGGGCTGGCGGCTTGGCCGCCGCCGGCTGCTCGGCCGCGACGGCGACGGTGTCGGCGGCGCGGACGCCGGACCCCGTGCGTCCGGTGAGCCGGTCGCCCAGTTCCAACCGACTGCGCTCGGCGATCGCCTCGAGCCGGGCGACGACGTCTGGATGCTCCGCCGCCACGTTCCGCTTCTCTCCCACGTCGGCGGTGAGATCGTAGAGCTCGCGGCCCACCTGCAACGGCTTGTAGCCGTCTGGCCTGCCGCCCGCGCCCGGCGTGCGGCCCTCGAGCGCCCGCGCCGTGTGCGGCAGGAAGAGCTTCCAGCGGCCCTCGCGGACGGCCTGCAGCTCGTTGGTGCCGTACCAGAACGAATACACCGCCGGCGCGGCATCGGCCGCCGGCTTCTCGCCTCGGAAGAGCGGCCAGCGGTCGTGGCCGTCGATCCGTTTCCCGGCGACCGTGCAGAAGCCCTCGGCATCGTTCGGCAGCGGGCTGCCGGTGAGGCCGGCGATCGTCGGCAGGACGTCGATCGTCATCAGCGGCGCGTCGCAGACGGTGCCCGCGGGGATGCGTCCGGGCAGTCGGGCCACGCAGGGCACGCGGTGGCCGCCCTCGAAGGCCGTCCCCTTCCCCTCGCGGAGCGGGCCGGCCGAGCCGGCATGGTCGCCGTAGGAGAGCCAGGGGCCGTTGTCGCTCGTGAAGATGACGAGCGTGTCGTCCGCATGGCCCGTGCGGCGCAGTGCCTCGAGCACGCTCCCCACCGAGGCGTCGATCTCCGCGAGCACGTCGCCGTAGACGCCGCCCGGCGCCGTGCCGCGGAAGGCGGCGCTGCGGAAGAGCGGCACGTGCGGCATCGAGTGGGCGAGGTAGAGGAAGAACGGCCGGCCGTCGGCGGCCTTCCCGGCCCGGTCGAGGAACGACACCGCCCGTTCGGTGTAGCGGGCCGTGAGCGTCTCCTGGTCCGAGGCCGTCACGTCCGCGTCGACGATGCGTTCGTTCTCGAAGAGCGGCAGCGGCGGATACGAGCCCGGCTTCGACTCGGGGTGGTGCGGCCACATGTCGTTGGAGTAGGGCAGGCCGAAGTATTCGTCGAAGCCGTGCCGGGTGGGCAGAAACTGCGGATGATGGCCGAGATGCCACTTGCCGACGCAGGCGGTGCGATAGCCGCGGTCGCGGAGAAGTTCGGCGAGCGTGGTCTCGGAGGCGGCCAGCCCGTGCGTGTTCTTCGGGCCAAGCGCCCCGTGGATGCCGAGCCGGTTGGGATAGCAGCCGGTGAGCAGCGCCGTCCGCGACGCCGAGCAGACCGCCTGCGCGACATGGAAGTCGGTGAACCGCACCCCATCGCGGGCGAGTGCGTCGATGTGCGGCGTGGCCGCAGCCTTGCCGCCGTAGCAGCCAGGATCACCGTAGCCAAGGTCGTCGCAGAAGACGATCACGACGTTCGGGGGTCTCGACTCCGAGCGTGGTGCGACAGTGCCCTGCGACTGCACCTGAGACTGTCGCTGCACCTGTGACGCCTCACCGCGTGCCAGGGACTGCATCTGTGACTGGGACTGCGCCTGCGCCCGGCCCTGCGGCTGGCCGGCGGCCTTCTTCTCGCGGCGGGCCTCCCGGGCGTCAGCGGCCTTCCCCGCCGTATCGGCCCCGCCGGCGAGGCCGCGGCATTCCGCGGCGATCCGGTCCCACTCGGCCTCGAGCGACCGCACCCGGTCCGGATGTGCCGAGGCCAGGTTCGTCGACTCTGCGCGATCCTTCGAGAGGTCGTAGAGCTCCCAGGGCGTGCCCTTCGCCGCAACGAGCTTCCAATCGCCCATGCGGACCGCGCGGTGCCCCTCGTGGCACCACCAGAGCGAGTCGTGGGCAGGCGGTGCGGAGGGATCGCGGAGTGCCCGCGCAAAGCTTCTGCCGTGCATCGGCGGCACGGCCGCGCCGGCCTGCTCCCGCGGCGGCGTCACGCCGGCGACGTCGAGCACCGTGGCGGCGATGTCGACCAGGTGCACCGGCTGCGTCCGCATCGCGCCCGTCGATGCGAATCCCTTTGGCCAGTGCACGATCCAGGGCGTAGCGATGCCCCCCTCGTGCACCCAGGTCTTGTGCCGACGAAACGGCGTGTTCGCACAGCTCGACCAGCCCGGGCCCAGGCAGAGGTAGGTGCCCGAGGAGCCCGGCGGCAGCGCCGGATCGTGCCCCTTGCCGCGGACCATGATCTCGGCCGACGCGCCGTTGTCGCTGGCGAAGAGGATCAGCGTGTTCTCGACCGCGTGCATCGCCTCGAGCTGCGCCACGATCCGGCCGACGGCCTGGTCCATCGAGTCGACCATGGCGGCGTGGATCGCCATCTTCGTGGCCTGGAACTCCCGCTGGGCCTCGGTCAGCTCGGCCCAGGGCAGCGGCCGGTCGGCCTCGCCGGCGCCCAGCAGTGCCAGCGTCTCGGCCTTCGGCTGGTAGGGCGGGCCCACCTCCCGCTCCATCGCCGCCAGCGGACCGGGCACGAGCCCCAGTGATCGGATGCGTCCATGCCGCGCCCGCTGCACGACGTCCCAGCCGGCCCGGTACCGCGCGCGGTACTTCGCGACGAGCTCCTGCGGCGCCTGGAGCGGGAAGTGCGGCGCCGTGAAGGCGACGTACTGGAAGAAGGGCCGATCCGCGTGGGCCGCCGCATGATCCTTGAGGCACGCCACCGCATGATCGCCCACGGCGGTCGTGACGTAAAAGTCTTTTCCGCCTGCGATCGGCACGCCGTCGACCGTGATCCCGTCGGGATCGAAGTAGTCATTCTGTCCCCCTTCGATCTGCAGCGAGCGGTCAAAACCCTGCCGGAGCGGCTCGCCGTCGACGTGCCACTTGCCGGAGTGGTAGCTGCGGTAGCCCGCGGGCGCGAGCAGCTGCGGCAGGAGCGGCGCCCAGGACGGCCGCTCCCCCTTGCTGCCACCCGTGCCCCCAGGCAGGGAGTCGCGACGGATCGCCTGCGGGTAGTAGCCGGTGAGGAGCGCCGCCCGCGAGGGCCAGCAGCGGGCGGTGTTGTAGCCCTGCGTGAACCGCAGGCCGCCGCGGGCCAGCCGGTCGAGGTGCGGCGTGTCGATTTCGCCGCCATAGGCTCCCAGGTCGGAGTAGCCCAGGTCGTCGGCGAGGATCACGAGCACGTTGGGCCGCGCCGCGGCGGGCGCCGCGGACGACTCCAGTGCCAGCACTGTCAGCGCGAGGCAGGCGGCCACGGGGGACAGGATTCGCGGCACGCGGACGCATGTCGTCATGGGAGAAGTTCCTTTTCCGGATGGTACCGCCCCAGCTCCGCGTCGAGCCGCTCACGCGTGGCGGCGTGCTCCGGCCGGTCGGCGAGGTTGTCGAGCTCGTGCGGGTCGGTCTCGTGGTCGTAGAGCTGCCGGCCGGCCGCGCCGCCGTTCCACACCGTGTACCGCCACTGTCCGCTTCGCATGCTCACGCCACGGAGCTTCGCGAACTGCGTCTCGGTGAAGGCCGGCCGGTCGGGAAAGTTTCTCGCCGCGTCCACATCGCCGCGGACGAGCGCCGCCAGGCTGCGGCCGTCGGCGCCGGCCGGCACAGGCAGCCCCGCGAGCTCGCAGACCGTCGGCATCACGTCGACCAGCTCGACGGTGTGGGCGGCCACGCCGGCGCGGCCGCCCGGCGCCGCGATCACCAGCGGCACGCGGGCGCTCTCCTCGAAGAGGCTCCGCTTCTGCCACAGGCCGTGCTCGCCCAGGTGGTAGCCGTGGTCGCTCGTGAAGACGACGATCGTGTCGTCGCGGAGCCCCAGCCGGTCGAGGGCGTCGAGCACGATGCCCACCTGCGCGTCGACGAACGACACGCCGGCCCGATAGGCCTGCAGCGCCTCGCGGCCGAGGTCGCCCACCAGCCGCACCTGCTCCTTGTAGCGGCTGGCCACGGCCGCCTCCGGCACCCGGGCGTCGTGGTCGGCCGGCACCTCCGGCAGCACGACGCCCTCCCGCGGATGCAGGTCGAACCACTTCTTGGGCGCGACGTAGGGCGTGTGCGGCCTGTAGAACCCGACCGCCAGGAAGAAGGGCGTCCGCTCGCGGGCATAGCCCTCGAGCAGCGTCGCCGCGCGGGCCGCCGACAGGCCGTCAGTCTGCTCCGCGTCGGTGCCGTCGGCCGCCAGCCAGCTCACCGTGCCGCCGAACTTGCCCGGCAGGAGCGAGAAGATGAGCGGCTCGTCGAAGACGTCGCGGCCCTTCGGGTTGGTCACGGCGTCCCAGCTGGGCGGATCGTCGAGGCCGCTCGTGCCGATGCCCGCCGGCACGCTGTAGTGGTAGAGCTTGCCGACCCGTTCCGTCCGCCAGCCCGCCTGCCGGAAGGCCTGCGGCAGCGTGACGACGGCGGCGTCGACGTCGCGAAAATACTTCTGGTTGTCACGGACGGTCGTGCGGGCGGGACGCCGGCCGGAGAGCAGGCTCGCGCGGCTGGGATTGCACAGCGGAAACTGGCAGTAGGCCCGGTCGAACCGCACGCCCCGCGCCGCCAGCCGGTCGATGTTCGGCGTCCGCGCGGTCGCGTCGCCGTAGCAGGCAAGCGCGCAGCACAGGTCGTCGCACATGACGAAGAGCACGTTCGGCCGTCGCGGCGCCGCGGCCTCGGCGTGCATCCCGAGCCAGGCCGCCGCGACCAGCACGACACAGAACGACGTCCCTCGCATCGGCAGTTCCTTTCACACGCGTCGCGAGCGGGACACCGCGCCCCGCCCGGCAGCCGCACCGCCTCCGGCATGAGGGCGTTTGCATCAAGACTTTTGCGTCACGGCTTCTGGATTTCCGCGATCACCTTGGCATAGACCGGCCCACGGGCCTCGCCCGCAAGCTCCCGCAGTTCGAGCAGGAGCGGCCGCAGCGACTCGGCCCACTGTGGGTCGCGGACTATTTTCGCGTCGGCCTTGGCCCGCAGGTCGTCGGCGTTCTTCCCCGTGGGCACCGCTGCCGCCGCGATCACGCTCCGCAGATACTCCGCCGCCTGCACGCCTGGATTCGGCTCGGCCGGCGCCTCGAACCTGCCCAGCGCCCACGCCATCCCCTGCTCCATGTGCTTCCGCAGCCGCGGCTCGCGCCACGTCGCCTCGTTGTGGCCGAAGTTCGTGTAGAAGACGCGGCCCTTGCCGTAGTGGCGGACCCACGAGACGGGCACGTGCCAGGGCTCCTGCGGAAAGCTCGCCTGCATGTCGAGGCTCACGAGCACGCGGAGGTTCTCCGGTTTGTATCGCGGGTCGTACTGGTAGATCTCGTCCTGCCACCGCAGCCGCTCGGGCAGCATGACGGTGAGAGGATGACCCTGCTCGTGCACCACGAAGGCGTGCTGACCGCCGCCGTTCCACGGATGGCCGGCGAAGTGCCCCCCCACCATGTCGCAGTAGGCGTCGGAGCTCTTGAGCGTGTCGGTGGCGGCGTGGAAGCCGATGAACGCCCTGCCCGATCGGATCCAGTCGAGGAAGGCCCCGACGTCGGGGATGGGCAGCTCGCCCGTCGTGCTCGCGAAGATCACGCCGTCGAAGCTGGCGAGCGACTCGGGTGCGAAGGCGCGTGCGAACTGCTCCTTGAGCCCGGCTTGCCAGCCGACGTCGGCCGCGCGAAACTTCTCCTGTTCAGCCTTGAACGCCTCCTCCTGCTTCTTCCAGTCGTCGTCGCTGGTGCCGGCAGCCCGTCGCGGAGCCTGCGGCTGCGGCGCCCGCCCCGGGGGCATCCGCAGGAAGTCGAGGTGATAGAGTCCGCTGGTGCGGCCGATCTCCTCGAGCGTCGCCTCCGCCGTGGGAATCGAGGCGTGGCGGAAGCCCGTCGTCACCGTCACCACGAGCAGCCGGGCCGGCTTCACGGCGTCGGCGGCCGTGGCCCGCTCGCCGGCGGCCATCGCGACCCCCAAGGCCACAATCGCGATCGCCACGATCACGATCGACCGCATCGTCCGCGCGATCACGTTCTCCTTCAATGCGAGCGGCATCATTTGTCTCCGATGCACCAGAGCGAGTCGTGGGTCCGCAGGAACATCCTGCCGTCGACGCAGACGGGCGTGGCCACGGTCATCTCGTCGACGGTGCCCTGCCCGAGCACCTCGAGGTCGCCGGCCGCGGCAAACGGCCCGATCACGCTCGACGCGCCGTCCTCGCGGGTGACGATGATGCGGCCGTCGGCGACCACGGGGGAAGCGCTGTAGGCGCTGCGGTTCTTCGGCAGCTCGACCTTGGCCACCGTTTTGCCGCTGGCGGCGTCGAGGCACTCCACCCGCCCCTTGTCGGTGCAGACGACGACGCGGCCGTCCTTCACCGCGGGCGTCGGCACGTCGGCGCCGAGGTCGCTCCGCGACCAGGCGACGTGGGTGGAGGTCACGTCCCCCTTGCCGCCGCGGCGGATGGCGGTGATCGTCGCGCCGCGGGCGTAGGGCGCGATCACGAGGTCGCCCGCCAGCACCGGCGAGGCGATCGACCGGAAATACTTGTGGCCCGTGGGATTGAGGCCACCCACCCGCCACAGCTCGCGGCCATCGGCGGCGTCGTGGGCCGTCACGTGATCGGCGCCAAGCACGACCAGCATCTCGGCCGGCTCCCCCTTGGTCGCGTCGCCCGCGACCACGACCGGCGTGGAGTAGCTCTGCGCGGCCTCGTCTGGCGCGTCGAGCATGCGGTCGTGCTTCCAGAGGAGCTTTCCCGTGCCGCGGTCGAAGGCGGCCAGGTAGCTCGGGCCGCTCTGCATCACCGCGACGACGACGGCGTTCTTCGTGAGCACCGGCGACGTGCCCAGGTCCCACCAGAGCGTGTCCTCGCCGAACTTCTCCTGCAGGTTCGTCTTCCAGACGACGGCACCGTCGCCGAGGTCGAGGGCCGCCAGTTCGCCGCTCTTGAAGTAGGCCCAGACGTGCCGGCCGTCGGTGACGGGCGAGGAATTGGCGCCCGTGGCCTTCTTGTGCTTGCCGGCCCGTTCAACGCCCAGGAGCTGCCGCCACACCGCCTTGCCCGATCGGTCGAAGCAGAGCACGGCGTCCTTGCCGTCGACGGTGCAGGTGACGACGACGCGATCCCCCCACACCGCCGGCGTGCTCGCACCGAGTCCGGGCAGTTTCACCCGCCACAAGACGTGGTCGGTCGGGCTCCACGACGTCGCGTAACCACCGCCCGCAGCCGCGCCGTCGAGTGCCGGACCGCGCCAGCTGGGCCAGTTGTCGGCCCGCGCGGCCTCTTCGCCACACACTGCGGCCATGCCCGCCGTCGCCACGATCGCCACCGCCAGCGACCGCCACCCGCCCGATCCGTTGGTATTCGACATCGCAGTCGCTCCCGGGAAGCCCTTTGCAGCACGTGGCCGAAGGAACCGTCGCTCGAAACCGCCGGGCCTCGAGTCTCCGAAGAGTCTACCCGTCCATGGAAGCGGCGATCCACGGCCGTCGACACCGCGCCGACGGCCGGCACGGCGGCGGCCACGCCAGGGCGGCCGGCCCGCCTGAGGCACTGCCGCGGGCCCAAAACCCCTGGAAACAGCGGCCAGCGGGCCCGCCGGCGCCGAAGCATACTCGATTCGAGGATCGCTCCCGGAACCAGCGGCCATGGCCATCGACATCCTTTCCTCCACATGCTGCGAATCCTGCGACCGGGGTTTCCTCGCGCGGCATCGCGGCTTCACGCTCGTCGAACTGGTCGTCGTGCTGGCCGTGATCGGCACGCTCGCGGGGATTCTCCTGCCGGCGGTGCAGCAGGCGCGGCTCGCAGCCGCCCGCGGCGAGTCGCAGAACAATCTGCGGCAGATCGGGCTCGCCCTCTCGCGGCACGCCGACGCCCGCGGCGCACTCCCCTTCGCGTCCGGCCGACCGCGGCCCGGCACGGTGCCACACGCAGAGGATCGACCGGTCGACGGCAGCGGCGCCATCCGGCCGCAATCGTGGGCCATCGTCATCCTTCCCTATATAGAGGAGGCGGCGCTGGCGGCGATGTACGACGCCTACTGTCTGGCTTGTCCGCCGGAGTCCCAGGAGGAGGACATCGTCTCGGCCCGAATCGGCATCTACAACTCGGCATCGAAGCTGCCCGGTGGCGTCGACTACGCGGCGCTCGTCGGCCCGGGGCCGGCCGCGCCCGACCCGGCCCATCGGCTCGACGGCTGGTTCCACGCCACGCCGCCGACGGCCGCCGACTTCACCGGCATGCTCATGCCCGAAGGCCTGGGATGGCTCGACCAGCAAGGGGCCTACATCACGAGCATCCGCAGCAAGCCGACGCGACTGGCAGACGCCTTCGACGGACTGTCGAACACGCTGCTGCTCGCGGAGTGCCACGACTACACGCCTGACGGCGGCGCCACCTGGACGCAGCCGCGGTATTCCTGGCCCTACGTCTGCGACGTCGCCCGCTACACGCGGTTCGGCGCCGGTGCCGGCACGTCGCCGACGCAGACCTCGCTCAAGCCGCGGTCGCGGCTGCCGGGCGGCGTTTTCCAAACGCTGGCCGGCGACGGCGGCGTGCGGCCCTTGTCCGAGGCGATCGCGGCCGACGTGCTCGCGGCGGTCGTGAGCCGGGCGGGTGGCGAGACCCAGCCGGCGCCGTGACGGCCGCGGTCACTTCTTCCGCGGCACGGCATCGGGACCGAAGGCGTCGACGGGTTCCGGATTCCGCACGGGCATCGCGGCCGCGACCCGCTCGCGCCAGGCCGCGAGCCGGCCCTGGAGCGTCCGCGTCCGCTCCGGCCGCTCGCGGGAGAGGTCCCGATACTCGCCGGGATCGTCGGCGAGATCGAAGAGTTCCACCCGGCCGTCCTCGAAGTGCTCCACGATTTTTTCCATGCCGGGCCGCGGGCCGTCGCCGGCGACGAGGGCGGCCGTGGGCCTGCCGCCCTGATTGGAATAGTGCGGGTAGTGCCAGATCAGGTCCCGGGCGGGCAGCGCGCCGCTGCCCTCGAGCAGCGGCCGCAGATTCGTGCCGTCGAGGCCGGACACCGGCGGCCCGCAGCCGGCGGCTGCGAGGAGCGTGGCGGCCACGTCGAGCGTGGTGGCCGGCGCGTCGGTCGTCGTGCCGGCCGGCGCCACGCCCGGCCAGCGGACGATGAGCGGCACGCGGATGCCCCCCTCGTAGACGAAGCCCTTGCCGGCACGGAGTGGCAGGTTCGAGGTCGGCGCGCCTTCGGCCGTCGCGAGGCCGCCATTGTCGCTCGAGAACACGACGAGCGTGTTGGCCGCCCGGCCCGACTTCTCGAGCGCCTCGAGCACCGTTGCCACCGTCTCGTCCATCTCACGGATCATGCCCGCATAGACCGGGTGGTCCTGCACCATGCGGGTGAACGGGTCACCGGGATGCTGCGGCGGCGGGTCGAATCGCGGGCCGACGCCGACGGCTCGGCGTCCCTCCTCGAGGGCGAGTTCCGGCCGCGTCACCAGCGGCACGTGCGGCGAGTGCATCGGCACGTAGCAGAAGAACGGCCGGTCGGCATGGGCCACGATGAACTCGGCGGCCTGCGCCGCGATCGCGCGGGCGTGCAGTGGGTCGTCGACCGGCCCGCTCCCCGGCCCGACCGCCGTCGAGCCGGTGACCGCGAAGCCGTGCCGCTCGATCTCTTTGGGCGGGCCCAAGTGCCATTTGCCGAAGACGCCGCTGGTATAGCCGCGATTCCGCAGCAGCTCCGGCAGCGTCACCTCCTCCTCAGGCATGCTGCGGAGATATTCGGCGGGCAGGAGCGGCCCGCGACGGTCGCCGCCGATGAAGTTGGTGATCCGCACGCGGGCCGGATGCCGGCCGGTCAGCAGCGCGGCCCGCGTCGGCGAGCAGACCGGGCAGGCGGCGTAGCCGCGGGTGAACCGCACGCCCTCGGCCGCGAGCCGGTCGATCGCCGGCGTGCGGTAGAAGGTGCTGCCGGTGCAGCCGAGGTCGTGGGCGCCCAGGTCATCGGCCAGGAAGACGAGCAGGTTCGGCGGCCGCTGCGCTCCACCGCCGGCCGGCGCAGCCGGCGCGGTCGCCTTCGGCCCGTGCGGCGACCAATGCGCAGCCAGGCTCTGCCGCAGCGCGGCGACGACCGCCGGCTCGGCGGCGGCGCGGTTCTTCGTCTCGTCGGGATCGGCCGCGAGGTCGAAGAGCTCGACCTCACGCCGCCGCCACGCGGCCTGCGAGTCCGGATCGACCTTGCCCGCGGGACCCGTCGGAAAATCGCCGCCCGTGTCGGCCGAGGTCGGCACGACGAGCTTCCAGAGCCGCCCCTGTCCTCCCTGCCTGTCGTCCCGAATCGTCCAGCGCCACAGAAGGCTTCCTGCCGGATCGTCGAGGTCGACGAGCGTGTGCGTGAAGCACGCGCCGAAGATCTGCCGCCTCGCGGCGACGGCCGCGTCGTCGAGCAGGTTCACGCCCGGCAGCCCGGCCGGTGCGGGCACACCGCAGGCCGCCAGCACCGTCGGCATGACGTCGAGCGAGCTGGCGAGCGCGTCGCTGGTGCGTGGCGCGATCGCGCCAGGCTGGCGGAGCATGATCGGCGTCCGCAGGCCGCCTTCGTAGGGGGAGAGTTTTGATCGCGGCGCGAACTGTGGTTTGTCGCGGCTCTGGATCCAGCCGTTGTCGGTGACGTAGACCACGAGCGTGTCCTCTGCGAGCCGCTCGCGGTCGAGGTGGTCGAGCAGGTCGCCCACGGTGCGATCGAACCGCTCGACGTTGCCCCAGTACCGCGCCACGTGCGGGCTGTCGGTGCGGGAGGAGTAGTGGTCGACCAGGTCCCGCGGCGGGTCGTGCGGATCGTGCGGCAGCATCGGGGCGTACCAGACGAAGAAGGGCTTGCCGTCGGCGCGGCAGCGGCCGATGAAGTCGTAGACCGGCTGCATCGACTGCCGGCCGATCGCGAGCCCCTCGTCGCCGTGCCGCTGCCCCTTCGTCATCCCCTCGGTGAATCCACCCCGCCGGAAATCCCCCTGCCACCACTTGCCGGTCTGCAGGCTCCTGTAGCCGCGATCGGCCAGCAGCTTCGGCAACAGGGGCCACTCCTCGAGATGACGGTTCATCGCCTCGCGGCCGCTCGCGAACGCGGCCTGGCCCGCCGGGCTGTTCCGCGGCACGTCAGGCTTTTCGGGCGGGTCGTTGCCCACGATCCGGTGCTCGTGCGGCAGCCGGCCGGTGATGATGGAGGCGAGGCTCGGGCAGCAGAGGCTCGAGGGCACGTGGCCAAACCGATAGACGAGGCTCTCCCGCGCGAGCCGGTCGAGATGCGGCGTCCGCAGCTGTCCGTGGCCCATGAAGCCGTAGTCGCGCCAGTGCTGGTCGTCGGAGATGATGAGGACGACGTTGCGGACAGGCCGATGCGCAGCCGCATCGGCGGCCACGGCGCCGCCACGTCCGGCAGCCAACGCCGCGGCAACCGTCATCACGGCACACGCGACCCGCGCAGTGGCCCGGCCACGTTCGCCCACACGCCCCTGCATGACCTGCCTCCTGGTTGCCGCGGCTTCACCACGACCACGGGCGTCGCCTTGCACCGTACGCGCCGCGGCGTCAGCATTGTGGCTGCGGCCGCTCCCACACGCCACAACCGGCTGACCGAAGCCGGCGGCACGAGGAATCAGACGAGGGTTCAACCAATGACTCGCAGCCGCGGCACGCTTGCGGGGATCGTGGTCATGGCGGGCCTGGCCGTCGCGTGCCACGCCACCGGCGCGGCTGCGGCGCCCGCCCCCGACCCGCGGCCGTTCGGTGCCGACTTCCCGAATCTCGACGGCTGGGCGACGGCCGGCTGGTGGCAGGCCGACGCCGCGGATGACCAGCCGCCGGCCGCGAAGAACGCCGGCAATCGCGGCCAGCGGCTGCCGTTTCCACTCGACGTGCCACGACGGGACGTGATCGCCTTCGCCCTCTACACCGTCACGATCGACCCGGAGGGGCCGGACACGCTCAAGCTCTCCGCGCAGCTCTTTCCCCTGCGGCCGGACGAGCCGCGGGAGGCCCGCCTCGAGATCGAGCGCGAGGGTGGCTGGGTCGAGGTCGCGCGGGCCGACGTGCTCTATCCCGGCTGGGACGCGCACTTTCGCGTCGCCGACTGGGATGCCTCGCGGAACCGGGCCTACCGCGTGCGGCACGGCGCGGAGGCCACGTTCACCGGCACGATCCGTCGCGATCCCGCCGACAAGCCCGAGATCCTCGTGGCGGTGATGTCGTGCAACTCCTCGAGCACGCCGGGCCCGCGCGAGGAACTCGTGAAGGGCCTGCGGGCCGCCGACCCCGATCTGCTCTTCTTCGCTGGCGACCAGACCTACCGGCACACGCAGCACACGGTCGGCTGGATCGAATTCGGCCTGCAGTTCCGTGACGTCATCCGCGACCGGCCCACCGTGACGATCCCCGACGACCACGACGTGGGCCACGGCAATCTCTGGGGGGCCGGGGGCCGCCAGGCGACCCGCAAGGATGCCGCCGACGGCGGCTATCTCTATCCGCCCGCCTACGTGAACATGGTGCAGCGGCAGCAGGCCTGGCACCTGCCCGACCCGGTCGATCCAGCGCCGGTCGACAGAGGCATCGGCGTCTTCTTCACGCGGCTGCTCGTGGGGGGCCTCGATTGCGCGATCCTCGAGGACCGCAAGTTCAAGACCGGTCCCTGCGGCGCGATCCCCGAGATGGGCCCGCGGCCCGACCACATCACCGACCCCGCCTACGACCGCACGGCGATCGACCTGCCCGGCCTCGAGCTACTCGGGCGGCGGCAGCTCGACTGGCTCGAACGCTGGTCGCGGGACTGGCAGGGCGTGCGCGGGAAGGCGGCCCTCTCGGCGACGGCGTTCTGCGGCGCGGTGCACCTGCATGGCAGGAAGGCAGACCGGCTGCTCGCCGACCTCGACTGCAACGGCTGGCCACAGAGCGGCCGCAACGCGGCGCTGCGGATCCTGCGGGATGCGAAGGCCGTGCACCTCTGCGGCGACCAGCACCTCGCTGCGGTCGTGCGGCACGGGATCGAACGGCACGGCGACGGCCCCTGGTCGTTCACGGCGCCGGCGCTGGTCAACACGATCTACGGCCGCTGGTGGCGCCCGCTCGACGAGAAGCCGGGGGCCAATCCCGTGCCCGCCAGCCCGCTGCCCTGGACCGGCGACTATCAAGACGGCCTGGGCAACAAGATCACGATGCTCGCCTACGCCAACCCCGCCGACATCGAGGATGAACGGAAGCGGGGCGACGGCTACGGCCTGGCCCGTTTCGACTTCTCGAAGAACGAGGTGGAGTTCGAGTGCTGGCCGCGGTTTCCCACGGCCGGCGCCGACGGCCGGCCGGCGCAATATCCGGGCTGGCCGGTGCGGGCGCCGCTCGAGCGGCCGGCGGCCGCGGCGACGGGTGCGCGGCCGGCCGCGGCGGCCGACACGAGCCCTCACGTGAACGCCAAGCCCAACATCGTCGTCGTGCTCGTCGACGACATGGGCTGGAAGGATCTCTCCTGCCAGGGCAGCGGCTTCTACAAGACGCCGCATATCGACCGGCTCGCCGCGTCGGGCACGCGGTTCACGACCGGCTATTCCGCCTGCACCGTCTGCTCACCGACGCGGGCCGCGCTGCTCACGGGGCAGTATCCCGCGCGGCTGCACATCACCGACTGGATCGCCGGGCACGATCGGCCCTTCGCGAAGCTCAAGATCCCCGACTGGCAAAAACGGCTGCCGCTGGAGACCGTGACGGTGGCCGAACGGCTCCAGGCCGCCGGCTATGCGACGGCGTCGATCGGCAAGTGGCATCTCGGCGGCGCGGGCTTCTCGCCCCGCGAGCAGGGCTTCGACGAGAACGTCGGCGGCACCGACCGCGGCCAGCCGCCGAGCTATTTTTCTCCCTACAAGATCCCGACGCTCGCCGACGGGCCGCCGGGGGAATACCTCACCGACCGCGAGGCGGCCGAGGCGGTGCGATTCATCCGGAACAATCGCGACCGGCCCTTCTTCCTCTACCTGCCGCACCACTGCGTGCACACGCCGATCCAGGCGAAGCCCGAGGTCACAGCCAGGTACGCGGGACGACTGCAGGAAGCGCGTGGAAAAAACGCCGCCTATGCCGCGATGGTGGAGAGCGTCGACGACGCCCTCGGCACGATCCTCGACACGCTGGATGTCCTCGGCCTCCGCGAACGCACGGCGATCTTCTTCACGAGCGACAACGGCGGCCTCGTGCAGATGACCGACAACGCGCCGCTCCGCGCCGGCAAGGGCTCGGCCTACGAGGCGGGCGTCCGCGTGCCGTTCCTCGTGTCGTGGCCCGGCGTCACGCGGCCCGGCACGACGAGCGCCGTGCCGGTGATCACGCCCGACATCCCGGCCACGATCCTCGACCTCACCGGCGTCGGCCCCGAGCCCTCGCAACCGCTCGACGGCGTGAGCCTCGCGACGGTGCTCCGCGGCGG
>Ga0208783_10000537_pt1 | contig 23224 bp, 16 predicted proteins | sample DEB19_08_DNA_2_FD_184529 | JGI IMG/M metagenome (GOLD analysis project Ga0208783, IMG submission 184529) | Aqueous microbial communities from the Delaware River and Bay under freshwater to marine salinity gradient to study organic matter... | ecosystem: Environmental > Aquatic > Marine >...
TCAGCCGCGCCCGCGCCCATTCGGCGTGCTCCAAGGCGGGGATCATTCCTCGCCGTCGTCGTCCTCGTCGTCGTGCATGTGCTCGAGTTGCTCGGGGATCGACGGCAGGATCGGCTTGCCCTCGGCGGTCATGCGCTTCTTGTACGCCTCGACCTTCTGCTTCTCGGGGACGAGGATCATGCCCATGCGGCGCCCGTTCAGGCGCGGCGGAACCTCGACCTTCGCGAGGTCTGCCAGGCGGTGGATGATGTCCTCCATGCGGATGTCGCCCTTCTCCTTGAAGGCCATCTCGCGTCCGCGGAAGTTCTGGATGATCTGCACGCGGTGCCCTTCGATGAGGAAGCGGCGCGCCTGCGCGACGCGGATGTCGACATCGTGCGGATCGATCTTCATCGATCGCCCGAGGCGGACTTCCTTCATCTCCGAGGCCTTGCTCTTTGCCTTGTTGGCCTTCTCCTTCTTCGACTGCTCGTACTTGAACTTGCCGAAGTCCATGATCTTGCACACGGGCGGACGGCTGTCCGGCGAGATCTCGACGAGGTCGAGATTGAGCTCGTATGCACGGCGCTTGGCCTCGTCGAGCTCGACGACGCCCAGCATCTCGCCTTCAGGATCGAGCAGGCGCACGGGCGTGATGCGGATACGGTCGTTGATGCGCGGACCAAAGTCGCGTTGGTCGCGTGAGGGGCCTCCAAAGGGGCGGCGCGGCGGATAGATAAGTAGGTTCCTTCTGCTAGGGCTGGCCGGTGACGGGCTCGTTCGATCGAAGCAGCGCATCCCGCGCGTCACCAGCGCGGAGGCGTTCCCAGTGCACGACTGGCGAGGCGGTGAGTCCTGATCCGACTTCCAGACCGACGGCGTGCAACGGACCTCTGGTCGAGGCGGTTGTCATGCGGATCGGAATCGGATGGTCACCATGGGGTGAAAGATAGCACCTTCCTGCGGGCTGCGGAAGGAAAATGCCCGTGTCCCGGGCGTCCTCCGGGCGGGGAGGGGCGCGGGATGCACGGATTCCGGGGGCTTCACGCGGCCTCCCGCTACTTGCGGACGCCCCGGATCTCGGGGTCGACGGCCTCGAACCAGACCTTCAGGCGCGCGGCACCCGTGTTCTGGAAGTACTCGAGCTCGAACAGGAGGTCCTTCATCGCGTCGATCTCGAAGGCGTGGGTGTCCTGCTCTGCGCCGTGGATCGTCCAGCGCTCGATGACCGGCTTGCCGTCGATCGAGAGCCGCACGCCGTCGTCGCTGAGCACATGGACCTTGAACTTGCCCGGCGGGAAGCGCAGGGTGCTCTTCGAGACGATGCCGAAGCGGCTCGCATCGAGTTGCAGCAGCTTGGCATCCGGTGAGTTCACCGCATCTTGCGGCGCGCGTCCCTGGAAGTCGAAGTCGATCTCGCGGAGGTTGATCTCGCGCTTCTCCTCGGCTGCGAGCGCCTGCAGCGCCTCGCGGGGGGGCACCTCGGCGAGCCGCGCGCCGTCATTGCCGCCGGTCCCATCGAGCGCGAAGAACCTGGTGTTCCAGTCGCCAGGGGCGAGCAGGCCGGGGACAAGCAGCTTGAGCTTCTTCGGACCGATCACCTGCAGGACGAACGGGGCGACGAACCCGTGCTGGTTCGAGCGGATGTCGATCGTCTGACCGTCGCTCTCGACGCCCGCGAAGAGCGGGGCGGGACTGAAGACGCTGGTCGAGACGATCTGCCCGACGCCGTAGGCGCGGAACTGCTGGATCTGCTGCCCGTTCGTGCGCTGCACGACCACGGGGCGGTCCCACGCGTAGGGTCCGCTCTCGAGCATGATGATCGAGGCGCGGCCGCGCAACGCGTTTCGCAGGCCGACGGCCTTCCGCTCGCCCGGGAGCTTCGCGACGATCGCGTCGAGCTCTGCGTCGCTCGGTCCGCCTCGCTGTGCCTTCTCGCCCGGCGCCTCTTCGCCCTCGACCGTTCCCTTGCAGCCTGACTGCGCGAAGGCGACGGGCGTCTTCTCGAGGGTGTTGCCTGCGATGACCGTGCCGTCGGCGCCGATCAGCTCGCCCGCCTTCTCGCAATCGCTGAAGCGGTTTCCGATGATCCGGTTGTCGCGCGCACCGGTGCCGTTCGCCGCCGCCCAGGGGAGCTTTGCGAGCCCCGCATCCTCGTCGGTCCAGAAGCGCACTCCGACGGGTTCGTTCGTGAAGCCGTTCCCCTCGACGAGGGTGCGCTGGGCGTGCTCCATGTTCACGCCACCGCGCTCGGAGCCGTAGCCCGCGAGGCCGTTCTTGCTGAACGCGTTGCCGACGATCACCGTGTCGCGCGAATACCCGCCCCACACGCCGCAGATGGCGTTCGACTCGAAGGTGTTGCGGGCGATCACATTGCCGAACCCGAAGGTCATCTCGAGTCCGTGCGCGGCCGACTGCGACAGGTCGTTGCCAAGGAAGATGTTCCGGTTCGATCCGCGCCCCTTGTGCCACGCTGCGGGGTGCGACTCGCCCTCGCCGCCCTCGCCGAGCGCTTCGCGCCCCGCGAATCCGAACACGCCGTCGCCGCAGTGCGTGGCGCTATTGAGCGCGACGATGTTGTCGGAGCACTGCTCGAACATGAGCAGCCCGGCGGAGTCCTGTCCGCGGTTGTAGACGCCGTGCGAGTAGCCGCGCACGCAGAAGTCGAGGCTGTTGCGGCAGATGGTGTTGCCCGAGGAGCGCCACAGCGCGATGCCCCAGCCCGAGAGAAACGAGCAGTCGTTGTCGTAGATCTCCGACTTGTTCACGCGGTCGAGCACGATGCCGTTCTGGGAGCGCTGGCATTTCACGCGGCGGATCACGGCGCGCTCGGAGCCCTTCACGGCGATGCCCGCGCCGTGCTGCCAGATCCACTCGTCCTGGTCGTTGCGGTGGGGGTAGAGCCAGTCCGAGGCATCCTCCGCCCACGCGGTCGACTTGAGCCGCGCGGCGTAGTTGTCGCTGGCGTCGATGTCCTCGATCACGAGACCGTCGCAGTCGACGGCCTGGATGGCGACCTTGTAGCCCGAGATGCGTCCGTTGCGGATCGTCACGTTCTTGCCGCGGACGGTGATGCCGACGCCCGCGAAGGAGTCGGGCGCGCCGGCGGCTCCGAAGAGCATCGCTCCGCCGAGGTCGACGACGACCCGCTCGCCGTCGGGTCGGCCCGAGACCTGCACCACGCCGTTCCCCTCGGCGTCGATGATCGCCTTGAGACCGGGCTCGAGCCTGCACGACCTCGACACGAGCACATTGTCCTGGTCGACCGTGACGGTCGGCGTGCCATCCTGCGGCAGTGCAAGTGCGGAAGTCGCGAGCGCGAAGGGGGAGAGAAGCGAGGCAAAGCGCATGGTCCGACGATCGTAGTGACTGGGCGAGTCAAAAAGAACGCCCCCTCGGCCGAAACCGAGGGGGCGTCGATGAGTCACACTGTTCTTCGCGTCACGCAACCGCACCGTGACGGGAAGTACCCGTGATCCTGGGAAGGATTACGGGCAGGCGCCCCAGGCGCCGAGGAGGACCGAGAGGTCGGCCGAACCGACGGTGCCGTCGCCGTTCAGGTCCGGGCTCGCGGTGCCCCAGCCGCCGAGGAGGATCGAGAGATCCGCCGAGCCAACCGAGCCGTCGCCGTTGAGGTCAGCGGGGCAGTTGTTGGCAAGGTTCGGGGTGCCGAGGATGTGCAGTGCAGGGCTGTACACGGGCAGCATGCTGCCGCCCGCAGTGCAGTTCTGGTACGCGCCGTTGAGGCCGGTGTACTTCACCCAGCCCGCCGCCGTGCCACCTTCGCACTCGCTGGTGGTGCCGGCAATCACGACCTCGTTCGCGGGGCCAGAGCCCGGCTGAACGACAGAGCGGTACTGGAAGTAGCCGCCCGGATTCGCGGGGTCGGCGAACGCGATGCCATTCGGCGCGCCGATGAACCACGCGAAGTTCGAGAAGACGGTCTGGCCGTCGCTCGCGCGGCAGGGGTTGCCTGGCGCCGAGGCGAACATGGTGAAGTAGTAGTCACCCGGCTCCATCACCAGATCGACCGGGATGTACGCCTCGCCGTTGCCACCCAGGGTTGCGGGGAAGGCAATCTGGCCGCTGGCGATCTGATCGGTCGCGTAGTTCGGCGCGGTCGAGCCCGTGCGGCGGAGCAGGATCCAGTTGAGGTTGGTGTTCACATTGCCCGCGGGGATAAAGCCCTCGGGAATGAAGTTCGTGACGCTCCACGAGTCCGGGTTGCCTGCGGGGTCGGCGACGGTGATCGGCGCCGCGAGCCAGCGCTGTGGGTTGGTCGCCGAGATCGGGCCGCTCGAGAGACCGAGGTTGGTGGCCGCGCCGGCGGGGGTGCAGACTGCGGCGTGGATGCCGCTGTCGAAGACGACCTGCTCGAGGGTGATCTCGACGGTGCCTGCACCGGCGGTGCCGGTGGTATCCGCGCCCCACTGGCCGACACGCCAGAGGTACCAGTGGCCGGCAATCGCGCCGTTGATGGTCGCGATCTCGCCACCGACGCCGGCGTTGTCGAGGCAGCCGATGAAGTTGTTGGCGAGCTGGGTGCCGTCGAACGGAGCTCCAGTCGTGCCGTAGTCATAAGCCGACAGGACGACATCCTGCGTCGGCGAGTTGCAGTTGAGCGTCATGTTGCCGTCGGCGGTGGCCAGCACGGCAAACCAGACATCCTTCAGCGTCTCAGCTCCGCACTGGCCGTTGTTCGGACCGTCGGTGGTTGCAAGGGTGTTATCGAACGGAGTGACCTCGTTCAGCGCGACCACCTGCGAGGCCGTCGCGCAGTTGTTGGCGGGTCCGCTCGGGGTGCAGCTGTACACGAACACGCCGCAGCCACCCGCAGACGGAGTCGCCTGGGCGAGCGTGGCGCACGAGGCGTCCCACTCGATGTCGCAGCAGAGCGGATTGGCGGTGCAGATCTTGTCGCAGCAGGCGACATCCTGGCAGCCACCGACCGCGGGCGTCGCGACGCCGCAGTTGCCCGACGACGGGCTGCCGCACGAGGCGAACTGCGTGAAGCGGGCGCTGACGGTCATGCGGTAGGGCGAGTTGCAGACCAGACCGCCGCTCGCGGCGAACTGGGTGGTCACGATCGCCATGTAGGTGCCCGGCTCCGCGTAGAACTCAGGGAACGCGGCGGGGCACGCGGCGAAGGAGTAGCCGTAGGTGCTGGTGCAGTCAGGCGTGCCGTCGGTGTTGAAGCGACCCGAGAACATCAGGATCGTGTTCGCCGGGGCGGCGGCGCCGGTCGGGTCGGTCATCGTGGCCGAGAGCGTGACGAAGCACGCGTCGGTGACGGTGAACGAGTACCAGTCGATGTCGCGGCTGTTCGCGACAGGGTCCTGGCCGCAGGTACCGCCGATGACGAACGAGGGGTTCGCCACCGAGAGGTTGCCGGTGGCCTGGAAGGCAACGGGGCTCACATTGCAGCCACCGTTGGTGTCGGTGACGCCGGAGACCGGGCAGCCGCCATCGTTCTGGGTGAAGTTCGGCGTCGCGCTCGTATCGCACTGAGCGAACGCAGCGGCGCTACTGAACAGCGCGCCGATCACGGCCGTGCCGAGCGACACGCTCGTCAAAGAGGTGTACAAAGCCATCACTAACTCTCCTTCTGGATAGGTGGACGGCAGACGCGACAGCGCCTGCACAAATGAGCCAACATGGAACAACGGTGCGCAAACGTCCCGCGCAGCGCTTTCGAATCTAATCCGTGATTTCACCGATACAAGCGGGATTTCGAACGAAACCTGAACATGCACTGCAACCGCGCGTCGGTCGCGACGCAAGCGTCGGACCGCGCGAGAATTGCGCGATGATGCGCGCGAGATCGACGACGCGCTACGCGAGCGACACGCGTTGTACGAGCACGCGGGCGCACGCAAGCGCCTGCGCTCCATGGGTTTGGCGCATGAGCGAGGCTGCGGCTACTTCGCCAGCGTCGCCTGCACGGTCCCGGCAGCTCCCGAGAGAAGGCGCTGCTCAATCTCTGAAGCAATCCCGTCCACGAATGCGTCGAACGGCATCTCGCCCAAGTTGGCCTCGACGCCGCGGGCGCGAACGCTGACCACCCGATTCTCCGCATCGCGCGGGCCCACGACCGCCATATAGGGGATCTTCTCCTCGGCGGCGACCTTGATCTTGGCCTGCACGCGGTCGTTCGAGTGATCGACCGTCGCGCGCACGCCGCGCGCCTTGAGGGCGGCGAGGAGCTCGTCGGCGTAGCCCGAGCTCTTCTCGCTGATCGGGAGCACGCGCACCTGCTCGGGATTCAGCCAGCAGGGAAACGCCCCCGCGAAATGCTCGATGAGCACCCCGCAGAAGCGCTCCATCGAGCCGAACGGGGCGCGGTGGATCATGACGGGGCGGTGCTGGCGGTTGTCCTGGCCCACATAGGTCAGGTCGAAGCGGACGGGCAAGTTGTAGTCGACCTGGACCGTGCCGAGCTGCCACGAGCGGCCGATGACATCCTTGACGACAAAGTCGATCTTCGGGCCGTAGAACGCGGCCTCGCCGGGCTCCTCGCTGAAGGGGACGCCGAGCGTCTTTGCTGCGTCGCGGCAGGCCTGCTCGGCCTTGTCCCAGTTGGCGGGATCGCCGACGTACTTCGAGCTGTCGGGGTCGCGCAGGCCGACGCGCACGCGGTAGTCGTTCATCCCGAGCGTGCGGAAGATGATCTTGACGAGCGACAGGCAGCCGAGGACTTCCTCGGCGACCTGGTCCTCGCGCACGAAGAGGTGGGCGTCGTCCTGGGTGAAGCCGCGCACGCGCGTCATGCCGTTGAGCTCGCCCGACTGCTCCCAGCGGTACACCGTGCCGAACTCGGCGAGGCGCACGGGCATGTCGCGGTAGCTGTGCGGCTCGCTCGCGAAGATCTTGGCGTGATGCGGGCAATTCATCGGCTTCAGGAGGAAGCCGTTGATGAGCTTGTCTGCGTCCATGACCTTGTCTCGACCGATGACCTCGCGGCCGGTGCGGGCATTCAGCTGGTCTGCGAACTGCGCGCTCACGCCATCGATGCGCGAGACGAGCTCGGCGCAGGTGCAGCCCGAGTCGCACAGCCTGGTGAGGTCGTCGCCCTCGACGATCGCCGGGAACTGCGATTCCTTGTAGTACGGGAAGTGGCCGCTGGTCTTGTAGAGGTCGAGCTTGCCGATGTGCGGCGTGTAGACCTGCATGTAGCCCTGCTTGCGGAGCTCCTCGCCGATGAAGTTCTGCAGCTCGCCGCGCACGATCGAGCCCTTCGGCGTCCAGAGGATGAGGCCTTGGCCGACCATCTCGTCGATGTGGAAGAGCCGCAGCTGCTTGCCGAGCGTGCGGTGGTCGCGTCGGCGCGCCTCTTCCTGCAGGCGGATCTGCGCCTCGAGCTCTTCCTTCGTCGCGAAGGCGGTGCCGTAGACGCGGGTCAGGCGATCGAGCTTCTCGTCGCCCTTCCAGTAGCTCGACGCGAGCGACAGCACCTTGAAGGCGCCGATCCTGCCCGTCGACGGCACATGCGGACCGCGGCAGAGGTCTTCCCAGTTCTTGCCGGGTTCGCCGGTGGCGTACCACGAGAGCGACTTCGAGCCGGCTTCGGCCGCGCGCTGCGCGTTGTCGAGCTTGAACTTCGAGCCTTCCTTCTCGAGCTTCGCCATGCCGTCCGCGAGCGGAAGCTCGTAGCGGGTGAAGGGGCGGTTCTCAGCGATGATCTTGGCCATCTCGGCCTCGACCTTCTCGAAGTCGTCGGCCGACATGACCTTTCCGTCGGGGAACAGCATGTCGTAGTAGAAGTTCGTCTCGAGCGGCGGACCGTAGACGAGCTGGACCTTCGGGAACAGGCGCTGAATCGCCTCGGCCATCACATGCGCGCACGAGTGGCGCAGCAGGTAGAGCGCGTCGGGGCTGACCGTGCCGTCGCGGTTCTTCGCGGTGACGATGGCGACATTCGCGTCGGACTCGATGCGGTGGGCGAGGTCGACAAGCTCGCTGTTGCCCCCTCCGGCTGAAACACGGGCACCGAGCGCGCTTTTGGCGAGTCCCGCGCCGATCGACGCGGCCACCTCGCCGGCGGTGGGGGCGGAGGCGAATTCCTTCACGGAGCCATCAGGCAGGGTGATCCGAACCATAGGTCGGCGAGTGTAACTGCCGCGCGCGCGCGGCGGTACGCGGTAGGATTCGCGGCGCACGATGATCTGCCCCTTCTGCAAGGCCGACGACGACAGCGTGATCGACAGCCGCGAGGCCGATGGTGGCGCCGCCGTCCGCCGCCGGCGCGAGTGCAACCTCTGCAAGCGGCGGTTCACGACCTATGAGCGCGTCGAGCGGACCGAGCGGCTGATCGTCATCAAGCGCGACGGGTCGCGGGTGCCGTTCAACGCCGACAATGTGATGCGCGGCATCATGGCTGCGTGCGGCAAGCGGCCGATCTCCGCGGAGGCGAAGGAGGAGATCGTCCGCACGCTCGAGGACGGGCTCTACCGCGACTTCGAGAAGGAGGTGCCGTCGGTCGAGATCGGACGGCGCGTGGCGCAGCGGCTGCGCGGGCTGGACGACATCGCGTACATACGCTTCGCGAGCGAGCACGAGGATTTCCGCACCATCGAGGACATCGCCGCGGAAGTGAAGGCCGTGCAGGAGTCGCCGAAGGATGTGAAGGACCAGACCAGGCTGTTTGGCGAGTAAAGGGCTCGCGGGTGCCCCCGGGCCGCCGTGTCGTGTGATGCTCGAGGTTCACTGATCGTCCGCGGCGAGCCCGAGGGTGGGCGCTCGAGCCGACGCGTGGGAGCCGATTCCGTTCCCCCACCCACGGGCTCGGACCTGGTGCAAGCTCAAGACGACGAGTCGAGTGACTGTCCGGCCCGTGGGCACCCGGTTTTTGGCGGGTCGCCGCTGCGGCGGCTCCCTCTGGACGAGCGCCGCGCGAGTCAATCGCGACGGCGCTCCCGACATGTCGGTCGAAAGCGGTCGCCGCTGCGGCGGCTCCCTCTGTTGCTCGTACCGCCAAAGCGAGCGAAGGCGCGCACGCGGCTGCGGAGCAGCCGCCCGCGCGCCAAGTCGCGAGTGCTCAAACCATGATTGAAGAGATTTGACCGAAGGTCAAATCTCTTCAATCTCCCCGCACTTCTTGGTCGCGTGCGCGTCGAGCACATCGCAGAACTTCTTGGTGAGTTCGTCGATGTCCTCCTTCGCGCTCTTCGCGGCGTCCTCGGGGATTGCGTTCTTCTTGTCGGCCACGGCGGCGTCGATCGCCTTGTTGGCGTCGCGGCGCTCGTTGCGGACGGCGACCTTCGACTCCTCGGCGAGCTTCTTAACCTGCGAGACCAGCTGCTTGCGGCGGTCTGCGCTCGGCGCGGGCACATTGATTCGGATGATCTGGCCCTCGACCATCGGGTTCAGCCCGAGGCCCGCGGTCTCGATCGCGCGCACGATGTCGTGCTTCGCGCCCGGATCGAAGGGCTTCACGACCAGCTGAGTCGCCTCGGACACGCTGATGGCGGCGAGCTCGCGCAGGTCGGTGTGCGAGCCGTAGTAGTCGACCTTGATGTACTCGAGGAGCGCGGTGCTCGCGCGTCCCGTGCGGATGCCGCGGAGCTCGCGCTGCAGGTAGTCGGCCGACTTCTGCATGCGGTCTTCGGTCTCGAGGAGGATCGTGTCGAGGTCCATAGGAGCGGCGAGTGTAGCAGCCGCCCGTGTGCGCCTGTCGATCGGGGATATTCACGGGAAATTCGTGACTCCGCCCGCCTTGACCGCGTGCGCGGCGCGCTGTGCAATGCGCCGCATGCCGTCATCGAAGGTGCCACAGCGACTCGTCCTGAAGATCAGCGGTGAGAGCCTCGCGCCCGCGGGGCAGCTCGGCATCGACACCCAGGAACTCAAGGTGATCGCAGGCGAGATCGCATCCGCGTGCGAGCTCGGCGGGCAGATCGCCGTGGTCGTGGGCGGCGGCAACATCATCCGCGGCGCGCGCATGGCGACCGACGGCGTGGTCCACCAGTCGACCGCCGACTACATGGGCATGCTCGGGACGGTCATCAATGGGCTCGCGCTGAAGGAGGCGCTCGAGGGAATGGGGCGCCCGGCGCGCGTCATGAGTGCGATCAATGTGCCCGCTGTCGCGGAGCCGTTCATCCGCGGACGCGCCATCCGGCACCTCGAGAAGGGCCGCGTGATCATCCTGGTCGCGGGCACGGGAAATCCGTTCTTCACGACCGACACCTGCGCCAGCCTGCGCGCGATCGAGCTCAACGCGAGCGTCCTGCTCAAGGCGACCAAGGTGGACGGGATCTACACCGCCGACCCGAAGAAGGACCCGAAGGCGACCCGCTACGACCGCCTGACCTTCTCGGAAGCCATCGAGAGGAAGCTCGGCGTGATGGACCTGACCGCGCTGACCATGTGCATGGAGCACGACCTGCCCGTATGCGTGTTCGACTACAAGACGGCGGGGAACATCCGCCGGGTGGTCGCGGGCGAGCGGATCGGGACCACTGTCACGCGGTCCTGATCGCGGCACGGCCTGTCGGGCACGCTCGGAAGTTCATCGGTTGGTGGGCGGGATTGGCCACGCCGTCGCAGCGGAATGGGCGAATCCCTACAATATGGATCTGTCCCCTGCGTACCCCACTCTGTGTCTTCCCTTCCGCCGATCTCCCCGAACCCGACCCCGCCTGCAGGCGTCGCCGCGCCCGATCCGCGCAGTCCGGAGCAGATCCTCCGCGATGAGCGGCGGCGAATGGTGCGCGAGCGGTGGATGCACCTGCTGCTCCTCGGATTCGCGCTCTCGATCGTGCTGCATGTCGTCATCATGCTGCGCCTGTGGTGGATCAAGCTGCCCGAACGCGTGGACGATGATCCGGCCCCGATCGACCTGGTGCTAGCGGAGCTTCCGCCGACCGTCGAGGTCGTGAACGACGAGATCGAGCTGCCCGATCCATCGTCGGCGCCGATCGGCCCGGTGACGACCGACCTCGACCCGAACCCGATGTCGTCGTCGTCGACCGAGACCGACCCGAACCTGCCGCCGGGCACGATCGAGACGCCGGGCATCGGCGCGATCGCGGGCTCGGGCGGCGCGGGCACGGGGATCGGCATCGGGAGCGGCAGGGGTGGCGGCGGCACGAGCTTCTTTGGCGTGGGCGGACGCGGCACGCGCTTCGCATACATCGTCGATGTCTCGGGCTCGATGGAGCAGGAGAACCGCATCGTGACGGCGCTGGCCGAGCTGAAGCGCTCGATCTCGGCGCTGCCGGACTTCACGCAGTTCTATGTGGTGCTCTTCTCGAGCAACGCGATTCGCCCTGATTTCGAGATGGACGGCTGGCTGAAGGCGACGCGCGGCAACAAGAACCGCATGGGCCAGTGGCTCGATACGCAGACCTCGCGTGGCGGGACGCTGCCGCTCGAGGCGTTCGACATCGTGTTCAAGCTTCCGCAGCCGCCTGATGTGATCTTCTTCCTGACCGACGGCGAGATCCCGGGCGAGACGAACTACCACGTCGACAACTACACCGCGAACCTCAAGCGCGAGATCATCATCAACACCATCGGGTTCTCGAGCGAGGCAGGCAAGGCGCCGCTCGAGGAGATGGCGCGCAAGCACCGCGGCGTGTTCCGCTTCGTGCCCACGCGCGGCATGGGCGGAGGCGCGCCGTGACGCGGCTCACGCTCATCGCCTTGTGCGCGGCCGCGTCGATCGCGGGTGTGGCGGCAGCCGATGTCGCGGTGTTCCTGCGCGGCGAGTCCGAGGCGAGCAAGGCCGAGAGCGCCTTCGGCGACATGCGCGGGCTCGAGGTCCGCACCGCGCAGGGCAGCGAGATCGTGCCGTGGGACATGGTGCGTTCGGTCGAGGGCCAGACCGGCACCGCGGGGCTCGGCGACTACCTGTCGATGGGCACGGACCTGTGGCGCGCGCGGATCCGCATCGAGCGCGGTGATCCCGGGCTCGCGCAGCCGCTGCTCGCGAAGCACTGGGGCCGGCTTCGCGATGCCGATGGGCCGACGGCCGCGATGGCCGCGGAAGGACTCCTGCGCTGCGCGCTCGAGGCAAACGATGTGCGCGCAGCGGCGGATCCGTGGCTTGCGTGCCTGCGCCATCGGAACGCCGGCATTTCCTCGCGGTTTCCAGCGCTTCCCCCGCTGATCGACGCAGAGACCGGGCTGCTGCCCGAGCTTTCGCCGTTCCTGCCCGCGGCGCGCCGGCAGGATGTGATCGCCGCGTGCGAGGCATCGAAGACGCTCGGCGAGGCGGGCGATGTGGCGGCGCGCATCGTGCGCATCGCGAAGGGCGTTGGTTCTGGCGTCGCGGCGCCGTCAGGCGAGGACGAAAAGGACGCACCGCGGACGAAGGCGTCGTCGCGCGCCGTGACCGCCCTCATGCGCATCGAGGAGATCGCTGCGGCCCGCGACGCGCGCGCGCTCGAGCGCGCGACCGCCGCGTTTGACAAGGATTTCGACGAGCCGCCGAGCTACCTCGGCGCCTGGAAGCTCGCGGCGATCGGCACCGCGCGCGCCCGTATGGCCCGCGAGGTGCAGGGCGACGCACGCGTCGCGGCGCTCGGGCGCGCGGCATTGCAGCTTCTTGCAGTTCCTGCGGCCGGACTCGACCGAACCGGCCTCGTGGATGCGTATGCACTCGAGGAGGCAGCCAAGCTCCTCCGCGAGTCGGGCGATGCAGCCAGCGCCGCGCAGCTCGACGCGCTGGTCAAAGAGAAGTCGAACGATGATCGCACATGACCGCACATGACCGGACATGACCGGACATGACCGGACATGACCGGACATGACCGGACATGACCGGACATGACTGGACCTGACCGCACGAACCACAGCAACTCCATCCGACGGACACCGACATGAACACGCTTCTCACCAGCATCCTCCTGCAGTCTGACGCGGCCGGCGCCGCGAAGGAAGGCGGCTCGCTCCTCAAGTTCATCACCGGTGGCGGCGTCATCGGCTACATCATCGTGCTGCTCTCGGTGGTGGCGGCCGCGTTCGTCATCATCCACTTCGTGCAGATCCGCCGCACCGCGCTGCTGCCCGCCGAGAAGGTGAAGGGCGTGCGCGAGATGGTCGAGCGCGGCGACCTCGAGGGCGCGCTCGAGTACGCGACGCTGCCCGCCAACGACTGCTACTACCTGCGCGTCGTGGGCGCCGGGCTCAAGCGCTTCCTCCGCTCGCCGTTCGGCGCGTTCGAGATCAAGAGCGCGATGGAGGAAGCGGGCGCCGAGGAGACCGCGAAGCTGTACCGCACGATGGATGTGATCGCGACGATCGGCTCGGTGGCGCCGCTGCTCGGCCTGCTGGGCACCGTCCAGGGCATGATCGGCGCGTTCGACACCGTCGCATCGGGTGCGGCGAACAACGCGAGCTACTACGAGGAGCTCGCCTCGAACATCGCCATCGCGCTGATCACCACCTTCCAGGGCCTTGTCGTCGCGATTCCGTGCGTCTCGATCTACGGCTACCTGCGCAACCGGGTCGACGCGCTTGCCGGCGAGTGCGCGGGCAACGCCGAGGAGATCGTCACGCTGGTCGAGAAGAGCGGCCGCAAAGGCGGGAAGTAAGGGATTTCCCGCGCAACACGAGGCACAGCCGTGCAGTTCAAGAACGCCCGCAGCTCGAACCGTTCCGTCGTGGTCGACATGACCCCGATGATCGACATCGTGTTCCAGCTGCTCATCTTCTTCCTGGTGACCGCGCAGATGGCACAGCAGACGCGCGCCCAGCTCGACCTGCCGAAGGAGCAGGGCGAGGAGGAGAAGGAGCAGGAGGTCGCGGGCCTCACCGTGAATGTGCTGGCCGACGGGAGCGTGGTGGTGAACAGCGAGACCGTCTCGCTCGAGGCGCTCGACCGCATGGTCGACGAGGCCATCCGAGTGGCGGGCGCGCCCGATCGGCTCAAGCCGCTCATCCGCGCCGACCGCAACGCCGACTCGGCGCGGCTGAACGAGGTCTTCAACCGGCTGAGCGGCCGCGGGCTGTCCGCGATCCGGCTTGCCACCGAAAGGAGCCGCTGACATGCGCTTCAAGCGTCAAGGCGGCGACCGAAAGCCCGAGCTCAACCTCGCGTCGATGATCGACGCGACCTTCCTGCTGCTCGCCTACTTCATCTTCACCACGGGCGCAGGCATGAATGAGTCGAAGCTCTCGCCGAACCTCCGCGTGCAGCAGGGGACCGACGCGAAGGACGACCTCGAGCCGCAGGTGGTCGAGGTCCTGCGCGGCGGCGAGGGGAAGCCCGTCTTCCGGCTTGGTTCGGTCGACTACCGCGACCGCGACGAGCTCGCGGGCGCGCTCAAGTCGCTCGCGAAGGACCGCGGGCTGTTCGTGCGCGTGTACTCGGGCGTCGATGTCGGATCCGCGGCTGCGGCCATGCAGGAGGGGCGCGACGCGGGCTTTGAGGCGGTGACCTATGTTCCAGCGAAGTAAGCCATCCTCGATCGCCAGGTTCGTCCTCGCGGCGGTGGTCGCGCTGGGCGCCGCGCGGGCGTCGCGCGCGGACGAACTGCTCGAGTACCTCGACGCGCGCGGGCTCGACTCGCTCGCGGCGCTGCGGCTCGAGGAGCTCGCGGGCGCTGCATCGGGAGACGAGAAGGCGCAGCTGCTCGACCGGCTGGCGGAGCTCTTCGCCAAGATGCTCGATGACGCGAGCGACCCGGCGGTGCAGGCGCATCTGCTTGGGCGCGCCGACGACCTGGCGGGGAAGATCGTGAGTTCGAAGGGCGACAGCCTGCGCGTCTCGGCGGCGCGCGCGCGCTACCGCAGCGCCGCCCGCGTGGCGGAGGCCGTGCGCGCGGGGCTCCCGGGAGACGCGAAGGGCGCAGCGGATCTGCTCACCCAGCAGATCGACATGCTGCTTGAGATCAGCGCCCGGGCAGAGAAGCGCGCGAACGACATCGACCGCCGCATGGACTCGGGCGACGGCATGAAGGGTGCCGCGATGCAGGAGGCGAAGGACCGCGAGTCGGCCCTTGCCGGCGTGTCGCGCTACCTCGCCGGCTGGAGCCTTGTCTACCGCGGATTCCTGCGCGACGACGCGAAGGACGCCGATCGCGCGGCAGCGATCTTTGTGCCGCTCCTGGGCGGGCGCGATGGCAAGCTGCTGCCCTCGGAGGTTTCGGAGCCGCTGCGCGCCGACGAGCTCTACGCGAGCGCGATCCTCGGGCTTGCGCTCGCGAAGGCGCCGACGGGCGGCTACGCCGAGGCGTCGCGCTGGCTGGCGCTGCTCGACCACGAGGAGACCTTTGCGTCGGTGCGCGATTCCCGCGCGGGCTGGTCGATGGTCGCGGCGCTCGAGGCGCGCGCATTCAGCGCGGCGCGCGAGAACCTCTCGAAGCTTGCCGCGCGCGACGACGCCGGCAACTGGGCGCGCGTGTCGGCGTCGCGCGCGATGGAGCGGGGCGGCAACGACAAGGATGCTGCGCAGCTGCTGCGCGAGTCGATCGCGCTGCTCGCGGCCAAGCGCGAGCTGGGTGCGATCCGCGACCTCGTGCGCAAGTACGGCGAGGGCATCCTCGGCGAGGACTCGTCGGGATTCGTGCCGCGCTATGTGCGCGCCGTCGACCTCTACGACAAGGCGCAGACCGCGATCGCCGCAGTCGGCACCGACGCGGCGCGGCTCGAGTCGGACGAGGTGCGCGTGCCCGCGGACCAGGCTGCTGCCGCGCTCGGGCTTGCGCTCGAGTCGGCAGACGCGAAGAACTTCAGCGATGCGGTGACGGCCTGCAGGCTGATGCAGGCGTGGAGCATGCGCGGCGCGGGCAAGTTCGCCGATGCGGCGCGCGCATTCGATGCAGTGTCCGCCGAACTCGTGGGAGACCGCGCCGAGGAGGCCGCGCGCATGGCGGTCCTTTCGCTCGATGACGCCCGCCGGAAGGTCAAGGTTGCGGCCGACCGCAAGGCGATCGACGACGATCTCGTGAAGAAGGTCGACGCGTTCCTGGCGCGGTTCCCTGCGAGCGATCATGTGCCCGAGCTCCTCGTGCGCAAGGTCTCCGCGATGGCGGAGCCGTCGCCCTCGGATGTCTCCGAGCTGCTGCGGGTGAAGCCCGAGTCGAAGGACTGGCTCGCGTCGCGCCGACAGGCGCTCGACGGGCTGTACCGCGCGTTCCGTGCGGGCAAGGAGCCGCGCGACGAGTCGGGCAAGCGCTATGTCGCGGTGCTCGGCGAACTGCCGGTCGATCCCGCGTCGGGCCTGCCGTCCGGCAGCACGCAGATCGCGCGGCAGGCGCTCGAGGTGCTGCTGTCGCCCGAGGTCCGCGGCACGCAGACCGCAGCGTCGATGATCGCGGCGCTTGAGAAGGCCGCGGAGCTCAAGCAGTTCGACATGCGCGAGGCCGACGAGGAGATCGCGTACCGCAGGCTGCAGCTCGTGATGCTGTCGGACCGCTGGGCCGATGTCGAGGCGGCGCTCGCGCCGTTCGAGAAGCCCGAGGCGACGAAGCTGTGGGCCGACGCGGCGCTGCGGCTGGCTGTGCGCGGCGCGGAGGCGAAGCGCCGTTCGGTGCCGCCCGATGCGACCGAGCGCGGTGCGTATGTCGCGACGATCGTGCGCGCGGCCGACGCGATCATGGTGCGCTCGGGTGGCGTCGAGGCTGCGCTCGCGGACACTTCGGGCGACGGGCCGGCGCTGGGGCAGGTCGCCTCCATCCTGCTCGATGCGCGCACGGAGCTGGTGCGATCGAACTCCGATCCCGGGCAGGCGCGCAAGGGCCTCGAACTCGCGGAGCTCATGCTGAAGAAGCGGCCGAACGACGCGACGCTGCTTCGTTCGGGCGCGTTGTTCGCAGAGGCGTCGGGCGACCTCGAGCGGGCGTCGGACCTGATCCGATCGCTCGTCGGAGGCCTGCCGCCGCGCACCGAGCCGTGGTTCGCGGCCAAGGTCGATCAACTGCGCGTCCTCTCGAAGCTGTCGCCCGAGCGGGCGCGCGCTGTGCTCGCGCAGTACCGCACGCTCTACCCCGATCTCGGCCCCGAGCCGCATCGCACGCGGATCCTCGACATCGAGAAGTCGTTGGCGGGCGAGCAGGGCTCTGGCGGAGCCGCGAGCCCCACGGCAGACACGACGGGAAATCCGGGAAGCGGAGGTGCTCGGTGAGCGTGACTCCGGAACGGCGCTTCCTTGGCCTCGAGGCGAACAAGCCCGATGACCGCACGCTGCTGGGCCTGCCGGACGGCGTCCAGCTGAAGAGCGGACAGATCGAGGCTGCGCTCGAGGCGCGCATCGACACGATCGCGCGGCATCCGCTCTCCACGAGTGCCGAGGCGCGCCGCCTGATGGCGCAGCTCGAGCTTTCGGCGGACCGGCTGCAGGCGGAGATCGCGCTCGCCGGCAAGGGTCCGCTGCATCCTGCAGCGGCGCGCCGCGCAGCCTCGCGCATGCGGGCTCGCGAGAATGCGGCTGCTCAACAGCAGGCCGCGAAGCCTGCGGTCGTCGCGCCGGCGGCGATCGCGAAGCCAGGAGTCGGGCTCTCGGCCGACGACCTCACCGAGTTCGATCGCGTCGCGCTGGCCGTGCTTGTCGTAAGCGGCGGCTGGAACGCGATGAGCGCGAAGCGCCTGGCGACCATCGCCGAGGAGTACGGCGTCTCGGTGGCCGACCTCGAGAAGGTCGTGCTTGGGCTGACCGAGTTCCTGTCGTCTGGTGCAGGCATGCGCGAGGCGATGGGCGATGTGGGCGACTCGGCGCGCGCGAGCTTCATGGCGTCGCCGCGCATGTCGCGGGCGGATGCCGCCGAAGGTGCCGTCGAGCGCGTCTTCACGCGCATCAACGATGTGCTGCGCGACGAGGTCGGCGGAGGCACGCAGGCATCGCAGTTCCGCCTCACCGTGATCTTCGGTGCGTTCGCGCTCTCGTGGATCCTCGCGCTCGGATGGCTGTTCTTCGGCGGAAACGGCGGGGAGCAGGTGCCCGAGAAGCCCGCGACGAACCCGGCTTCGGATGCGCAGGCGAACGCGCCCGCGCCCGCGCGCGGCGATGTCGATGCGAACGGCAAGGCGGTCGCGCCCATTGCGGCCCTCGCGGCGCCTGCAAAGTTCCCGCGTCCGCCCGGATTCCTGCCGAGCAAGACCCCGCCCGCGGTCGCGGAAGGCGCGAGCGCCGCCGCCGTGTGGGTGGGCGATCTCGAGGAGGCCACGCGCGCGCTGGCCGCCGCGAAGGGGCGCCTCGACTCTTCGGCCGATGCGACGCGGGCTGAATCGCTGGCGCGCAACGCGCTTTCGCGTGCCGCCGATGCGTGGCCCGCTGCCGGCGGGTACCGCACCGACGCAGTGCGCGCGTTTAGTGCGTTCGCACGTGCGGCGCAGGGCGCCGACAGCCTCCGCAAGGCCATGCAGCTTGTGCCGGGAAGCGTGGCCGACCTCGCGCAGCGCGCGATTCCCGCGTGGCAGCGCGAGTGGCGGCTTGCCTTCGGCGCGGGCGTGCTCGCGAGCGTGGCGCTCGACGGCACGCAGTCACCCGAGGTTGCATCGGCCGCGCGCGAGGAACTGCGACAGCGCAATGTGCCGATTCCGCGCGGGAAAGTCGGTGATCCCTTCGGCGCGGCCGCGGTCGCGTGGCTCTCGGCAGCGATGCCGCGCATCGCCGAGCAGGTGGCGCTCGGCTCGGGCGGCCTCGAGGACATCGCACGCTGGAATGAAGCCGTGTTCGCCGCGAGCGCATCGCCGCGCATGAAGATCGACGCGTACATCGCGGCGATCGACGCGGTGCTGCGCGCTCCTGGCGCGCTCGACCAGGCGGGACCGGTCGTCGACACGCTCGCCTTCTGCATCCGCGCGCTCGACTTCACGGGTCGCGGGGCCGAGAGCGAGGCGGTGCGGAACGCGCTCAGCGCGTGGATCCTCGACAAGAACATCCCGCCCACCCGCATCTGGGTGTTCACGAGCCTGCTCGATGCGGACCTCGGGATCGCGTGGTACGGCCCCGACCTCGTGCTCGCGACGAACGCCGATGACGATGCGCGCGCCACGCTTGCCGAGCGCGTCGATAGTGCATTCCCGCGGGTGACCGCGACCGCCGTGGGCGAGGCGATCCTGGTCGAGGAGACGCAGCTCAGCGCCTGGAAGGCGGCGGTGGCCAAGCAGAAGGCGCTCCCCGTCGAGAACGAGGTCGAGCGCCTCCGCAATGCGGCGTCGGCGCTCGCGCTCCTGCGTGCCGCGCGCGCGTTCGAGAAGTCCGATCAGAAGATGGAGAAGGCTGCGTTCGCCGCAGCGGATGACCTGATCCAGCGCGAGCCGAAGGAGTGGATCGCGCCGCCGGGCGGGGCCCGGTCCGGCGCGCCGGCGACGGGGATTTCCGACGGAACCTTCGTGGCGGAGTGGACGACGCGTCGCGATGTCGAGTCCCGGCTCGATGCCGTGCGTTCGTTGCGGTCGCGGCCTGCGTCGGGCGATCTCGGTCCGCAGGATGCGCGACTTGCGGCGGTCGAGGCACTGAGGGGCAGCCAGGCCGATGTCCGTGCCGAGCTCGGCCGCGTGCTGAGCGAGAAGTATGCGAACGGCCGCGAGGTGCTGCGGGCGGTGCTCGACGCGCTTGCCGACGGAGGCGGCTCGGAGGACGGACGCCTGCTCATCGCCGCGATCTCGGGTGCGACGGTCGCGGGGCGCGACTGGGTTTCGGAGGCGCGGCGCGCGATCCTCGAGAAGATCTACGCGCTCGATGACAGCGTCGAGAACGCGATCGACGCGACGAGCTCGGAGATCGCCTCGCAGGGCATCGCGCTCGCCGCGGCGTTCGGGAAGGGCGATGGTCTTGTCGTGGCGCCGACTCGGCCGGACCGTGCGATCGCGGCCGCGTGCGACGCGCTGCGCGCCGAGGCTGCCACGCGGTTCCTCGCGGAGCCGTTCCCCGCGTCGATCAACGAGATCGAGCGGCAGCGCACGGCGCGCCGCTCGCTTGCGACAGGCCTCACGCAGCGCATGGCGGCCGAGACGCCGTCGATGATCGAATACGCGGCGATGCTGGTCGCGTCGCGCCAGCCCGCGCTGCAGTCGAAGCTGGCCGAGATCCTCGCGAACGCGCGCCGTGCGCGAGCGAGCGCGTCAGCTGCAAGCGAGCAGGTCGCGTCGGACATCCAGGCCGTGATCGCCGTGTTCAACGAGGGAATCGCGCCGAAGGCGTCGGAAAGGTCGGGTGAGTGATGCGAGTCCGGACCTCCATCTCGCGTGCGGCGGCTGCGGTCCTTCTTGGCGTGGCGTTTGGCGGCTTCGCCGCAGCGCGGCCGGCGACGGCGGCGGACCGTTGGGAGCAGCGGCTCGCGCGGCTCGACCCCGTGCGCCCCATGGACTACCTCGAGCTTGGAGAGGAAGTCGCCGACGGGGCGTCGAGCGAGGCCGAGAAGCGCCTTGCGCGCGAGCTCTTTGGATTCGCTGGCGCACTGGATTCCGCGCGGCTTGGGCGGAGCGCGATGCTGGCGCTCGCCTCGATCGCGGAGACCGATTCCGAGCGTGCGCGCGCGCTCGCCGCGGCGGAGCTGGTCGGCGGACGCGGTGCCAAGCGGCGCACGCTCGTCGCGGAGCCCGCGCAGCTTGAGTCGCTCGCGCGCGCGATCAGCTATCACCGCCGCGCCGAGGGACGCAAGGCCCTCGCTGCGTTGAAGCAGGACAACGGCGACGAATTGCTGACGAAGGTGGGCGTGGCACTGGCGGGCGACCCTGAGGTCTTCCGCAGCGAGTGCAAGGCGATGAAGCCGGGCACGCAGCCGATCGCCGACGAGGACATGGTCGCTCGCGGCATGCTGGTCGAGCTCGCGCTGCGCGCGGGCGATCTGCGCTCGCCGGGCCTCGATGTCGCGCTGTTCGGCGACGCGGCGCTGCCCGAGATCGATCTCTCGGATCCCGAGTCGACCTGGCGCGTGGATCCGAGGCGCGCGTGGTGGCGCGGCGGCAAGTGGAGCGGGAACGGCTGATCTTCCGCGCCCGAGCCGGGAATTCAGCGGGCGCGGCGGGCGGCGATGTACGCCAGCAGTGCGCGCCGCTGGCCTGGCTCGAGCATCGAGTAGACCTTTCCGAACGCCTCCATGCGCAGCGCGGGCGTGGCCTTGCCCGCGAGTTCCGCGAGGAAGACCGGCGCGAGCTCCGCGCGGACCTTTTCGCGCATGCCGCCATCGAGCCCGAGCGCGTCGGCGAACTGGTCGAATTCGGCCTTGCCGAGCTCGACCTTGCGCTCGATCGCACGGCGCAGCAGTGCTCCGAGGTGCTCGAGGCGCAGACGCACGCGGATCGCGAGCTCGCCCGAAGGCTTGCGCCCGGCATCGGCCTCGCGCTTCTGCTCGCCGCGTACGAGCGCCGTGATGTATCGCGATTCGATCTCGCGGGCCTTGGCGACGGTCTCCGCGCGCACCCGTTCGGCGCGCGCGAACTCGTCGAGGAATCCACCTCGGTCGAAGTAGGGCTGGAACGAATGCATGACCTGCCCGAGTTCGAGCACGGCGGCGATGCGCGCGCCGACATCGGGGCTCGCGGCGCGCGCGCCGATCCCCTGGAGCCTGAAGATCTCCTGGTAGTTCGCGCGCAGGAGCGCGTCGAGCGCGGCGGCGCGCGCGTTGGCGACGGACTCGAGCGCCTTCGACTCGGCTTCGTCGAGCGTCCAGTCGCCGCCCGCCGCCTGCATCGCGCGGAGCGCGTCCTCGCCGGGCTCGGGGCCCGATCGCTCGATCTCGCCCGAGAAATCGCGCACGACGAGGGTCGGTCGCTTCGCGCGCGCGGCGATCTCGGCGTCCTTCACCTTCGGTCCGGCGAGCAGCCCGCCGTCCTGCGCGAGGCACGCCGCGCAGAGCGCGAGCGCGGGAATGGCCGCGAAAATCGGCGGAATCCGTCGGGTGGTGGATGCGGGGAGGAATGCCATGCCTGCAGCGTAGCCGCGGACCTCCGCGCGGCAAGCGGAGGAAATGCGCTTCGCTACACTCCTCCGACCATGACAGCGGATCGTCCGACGGCACCCGTCTTCCACAACATCCTCGAGATGATCGGGAACACCCCGATGCTCCAGATCACGCGGATCGACACCGGTCCGTGCAAGCTGTTCGTGAAGATGGAGTCGATGAACCCCGGCAACTCGATCAAGGACCGCATCGCGGTGACGATGGTCGACGCGGCCGAGAAGTCGGGCAAGCTCAAGAAGGGCGGGCGCATCGTCGAGGCGACGGCGGGCAACACCGGACTCGCGCTCGCGCTGGTCGCCGGGCAAAAGGGCTACCGCCTGACGGTGGTCGTGCCCGACAAGATGAGCGACGAGAAGATCTCGCACCTGCGCGCGATGGGCGCGGAAGTCGTGCTGACGCGGTCGGATGTGGGCAAGGGGCACCCCGAGTACTACCAGGATGTCGCCGAGCGCATCGCGCGCGAGGACCCCGATGCGTTCTATGCCAGCCAGTTCACCAACGAGGCGAATCCGCAGGCCCACTACGACACGACGGGCCCTGAGATCTGGGAGCAGATGGTCGGCAAGGTCGATGCGTTCGTCGCGGGCGTTGGCTCGGGCGGCACGGTGTCGGGCGTCGGCAAGTACCTGAAGGAGCGGAACCCGAAGTGCGAGATCGTGCTCGCGGATCCCGTCGGGTCGATCCTCGCGCCGCTCGTGAACGAGGGCAAGAAGGTCCAGCCGGGATCGTGGCTCGTCGAGGGGATCGGCGAGGACTTCATCCCGTCGATCTGCCACCTCGAGCTCGTGTCGAAGGCGTACGCCATCTCCGACGAGGAGGCGTTCCACACCGCGCGCGAGCTGCTGCGGAAGGAAGGCGTGCTCGCGGGCTCGTCGGTGGGCACGCTCTTCGCGGCCGCGCTGCGGTATTGCCGCGAGCAAACGGAGCCGAAGCGAGTGGTGACGCTCATCTGCGACAACGGCGCGAAGTACCTGTCGAAGATGTTCAACGACTTCTGGATGGTCGATAACGGCTTCATCAAGCGGCCGACCTACGGCGACATCCGCGACTTGATCGCGCGGCGACACCTCGAGCGCGAGGACTTCTGCCTGACGCCCGACATCCCCGTGCTGCAGGCGATCAAGCGCATGCGCATGTTCTCGATCTCGCAGATGGCGGTCGTCGACGAGAAGGACCGCGTGGCGGGCATCCTCGACGAGACCGATGTGCTCATGGCGCTCGTGCGCGACCGCGATTGCGCGGCGCGGCCGGTGCGCGACTACATGACGAGCCGCGTCGAGACCGTGCGGCCGACGGCGAGCGTGAACGACCTGCTGCCGATCTTCCGCGCCGACCGCGTGGCGGTGGTCGCCGACGAAAGGCACTTCTACGGGCTCATCACGAAGATCGACCTC